>Ga0265338_10001439_pt1 | contig 38657 bp, 37 predicted proteins | sample 42126metaG_FD_193579 | JGI IMG/M metagenome (GOLD analysis project Ga0265338, IMG submission 193579) | Rhizosphere microbial communities from Carex aquatilis grown in University of Washington, Seatle, WA, United States - 4-21-26 metaG | ecosystem: Host-associated > Plants > Roots > Rhizosphere... | reverse complement strand
TCAGCATACAACGAGACGCGCGAGCGTCAATTGCTCTTTCGATTTCAACGTCGGATTCGCCTCGGTGCGGCGGCTTCGCCGCGTCCGGCGTCGCGACTCCTCGCCCACATTGTCGGATTCGCCTCGGCGCGGCGGCTTCGCCGCGTCCGGCGTCGCGACTCCTCGCCCACATTGTCGGATTCGCCTCGGTGCGGCGGCTTCGCCGCGTCCGGCGTCGCGACTCCTCGCCCACATTGTCGGATTCGCCTCGGCGCGGCGGCTTCGCCGCGTCCGGCGTCGCGACTCCTCGCCTACTCGGCGGATCCGGCGCGCGCATGAGACCATTGCCGGATGCGCAGAGGATCGAAGCGGGTGCTCGGCACGGGGATCGTCAGCGGGCTCGCGTACGCCGGCTGGCGGGCCTGGCGAGCCCGGGTACCGGCCCCCGCCCACGACGTCTCGTGGGAGACCGCGCCGTTCCCCTTCCCGCCCGTTCCCCGGCCCGGAAGGCCGTAACGATTCCCCGATCGCGCGACATGTGGGGAGTCATGCGAACGAACCGACCCGAGAACGCCCCGCCGGACCCGCGTCCCGACGAGCTCGACCATCTGCTCGCCGGCGCCTCCCCACTCCGCCCCGACCACGCGAGCGACCTGGAGTCGATGCGCGGGTTCGACGACCTGTTCGACCGCATCGTCGGCGAGCGCGACGTTGCCTCGCCCACGCCCCCGGCTCGCAAGCGGCGGCCCGCGCGCCGGACCATCGCGGGGATCGCGCTCGCGGCGACGCTCGTGGCCGGAGGCGCGACGGCCGCGGCCGCGGGTTGGACGTCGGTGCACACGGGAACGTTCGGTCACCGCGGCGATACCGAGGACACGCCGGGCCAGGAGTTCCTGAACCTGGCCGGCGACGACATGCCGCAAGTCGCGTTGCAACTCGCCAAGGGGATTCCGTTTGCTCCGGGTGACGACGCGCAGGCCTACATCCCGCGCCTCCAACATTCCGGGGAGATGCAGGCCGACGGCATCCGGTCGACGCTCACGATGGACGCGCTCTGCGGCTGGTACGGCTACTGGCTGCAAGCCAACCAACGCGGCGACACCGCCGCGCAGGCCCGCGCGACGGCGATCCTCGAGCAGGCGCCGACCTGGCCGGTGGTAGTCGCAAACGACGGCGGCGGCGTCGTGACCCTGTACCGGCAAATCGCGCAAGGCGCGCGCGACGGTGAGCCGGGGGTCATCCAACAAGCGTTCACCGCCAACTGCACCGAGCTCCCGCGGCAATGGGCGACCAAGTGACCTCGGCCGGAACAGCCGACGACCGCAAAGCGCGCTTCAGCCGCGTGTACCGCTCGACGCGAGCCGAGATCCTCGCGTACCTGCTGCGCCGCGCCCCGCAGCGCGAGGACGCGGCCGACCTGCTCGGCGAGGTGTACCTCGCGGCGTGGCGTCGCATCGACGACGTCCCCGAAGGCGACGCCGCGCGGCTGTGGTTGTACGGCGTCGCGAGACGCGTGCTCGCCAACTCCTACCGCCGCCAGCGCACGGTTCGCAATGTTGCCGGGGTGCTGCGCGCCGAGCTCATCGCGCGTGACGTCGCCGCGATCGACACCGCTGACGCGAAGATCGTCGCGGTGCACGACGCGCTCGACGCGCTCGACGCCGACGACCGCGAGCTCCTCACCCTGACCGCCTGGGAACAGCTCACGCCGGCCGAGATCGCCGGGATGACCGGGGCGGCGCCGGGAACGGTTCGCGTCCGCCTCCACCGGGCCCGCGCGCGCCTCCGCGCCGAGTTGGCCCGGCGAGGCGTGGTGGTGAGCGAGGAGCCCGCGCGGTTGCTAGCCGAGGTCGATCGCGCGGGCTGACTGAACGCCGGGCTCGGCGGCGACCTTCGCCACGGTCTCGGCCGTTACCGGCGTGTCGGTGGCGAGCACCATCAACGCGGCTTCGCCGCTCGGGCTCCGGCCCACACCCATGTCGGAGATGTTCACCTTCGCGTCACCGAGCACGCTCGTGACCCGGCCGATCATCCCAGGCGTGTCGGAGTTGTGCACCACGAGCATGTAGCGCGCGGGCGGCAGGTCGACCGTGTGCTCGTCGATGCCGACGATGCGCGGCTTCTGCTCCTTCCCGAACAACGTTCCCGCCGCTTGGGCGGAGTGATCCCCTACCGCGCCGCGAACCTCGATGAGGTTGACGTAGTTGCGCGCGTCGGGCGACGTCGTCTCGCGGACCTCGATCCCGTGCGCCTCGGCGAGCTGCGGCGCGTTCACGAACGACACCGGCTCGGCGACCACCGGGCCGAGCACGCCCTTCAGGATCGACAGCTTGAGCACACGGCAGTCGTAGTCGGCGATCTCGCCCTCGAAGACCACCTCGAGCGTCTCGGGGGCCGCACCGGCCAGACCGGAGAACAACCGGCCGAGCCGCTCGGCGAGCGGCAGGAACGGGCGCACCACCTCCGACGCCTCCGACGCGTCGACGTTGACCGCGAACGGCACGAAGTCGCCGCGGAGCGCGAGCACGACCTGATCGGCGATCGTCTCGCCCGCCTTGTCCTGGGCCTCGGCCGTGGACGCACCGAGGTGCGGCGTGACCACGACGTTGTCGAATTCGAACAACGGCGACTCGGTGGTGGGCTCCTTGGCGAACGTGTCGATCGCGGCTCCGCCGAGCCGGCCGTCGCGAACGGCGTCGGCGAGCGCATTCTCGTCGACGATGCCGCCGCGGCCCGCGTTCACGAGACGCATTCCGGGCTTGGCGTGCGCGAGCACCTCGGCGTTGACGAGGCCGATCGTGTCGGGCGTCTTGGTCGCGTGGATCGTGACGAAGTCGGCGATCGAGACGAGCTCGATCATCGTGTCGGCCAGCTGCACACCGAGCTGGCGCGCCCGGTCGGGGCTCACGAACGGGTCGTACGCGACGAGTCGCATACCGAACGCGTGCGCGCGCTGGGCCACGAGCACTCCGACGCGCCCGAGGCCGACGATCCCGAGCGTCTTGCCGTGCAGCTCCACGCCCTCCCACTTCGAGCGGTTCCAACGGCCGGCGTGCAGATCGGCGTTCGCCTGCGGAACGTTGCGCGCCTGCGCGAGCAGCAACGCCATGGTGTGCTCGGCCGCCGACAGGATGTTGGAGGTCGGTGCGTTCACGACCATCACGCCGCGGCGCGTCGCCTCCGCGACGTCGACGTTGTCGAGGCCGATGCCGGCCCGGCCCACAACCACGAGATCGACACCGGCGGCCAGCACCTCGGCGGTCACCTGGGTCGCGCTGCGGATGACCAACGCCGCGACACCGGGCAACGCGGCGCACAGCTCCTCGGGGGTCAGACCGGTCTTGACCTCTACGTCGAGGCCGGCCGATCGCATCGCGTCGAGCCCGCGCTCGGCCAGTGGTTCGGCAACAAGAACACGAGGTGCCATAGGGAGGCGAGGCTAGCCAGGCGCCGACACCCGGCTCGCACAGTTGCGCGCGCCGCCCGCGCTACCAGTCGAGCTGGAGCACTTCGCGCATCGCCGCTTCGAACTCGTCGTAGCTCATCCCCTGGCGCGCGGCGGCGATCATCTCGGCGTCACCACCGACCGGCCACCGCAGCTGCGCGCGCTCCGACTCGAGCGCGTCGGCGATCACCGAGGCAACCAGCTCCGGGCCCGGCGCCGCCTCGCCGCCGCTCAGCTTGTCCTGCGCGCCTTCCCAGAGCCGGGCCAGCTGCTGGTAGGGGCCGGGCTCGCCGCGGTGGTCGACCACGTTCGCGCCGAACTGCGTCTCGATGCTCCCGGGTTCGATCACGAGCACGCGGACGCCGAAGTGGCCGGCTTCGAGATGGAGCGCCTCGGAGAGCGCCTCGAGCGCGAACTTCGACGCCGAGTAGTAGCCGCCCAGCGGACCCGCGGCGATGCCGGCCACCGACGAGACGTTCACGACCGCACCCGACCCCCGTTCGCGCATGCCGGGCACGAAGGCCTGGATCATGCGCGCGGCGCCGAGGAAGTTCGTGTCGAACATCCGGCGCACGTCGTCGAGCGGCACCGTCTCGATCGCGCCTTCGAGACCGAAGCCCGCGTTGTTCACGAGGACGTCGACCGGGCCGACCGCGGCGAGCGCCGACGCAACCGACGCATCGTCGTTCACGTCGAGTGTCAGTGTCTCCGCGACCTTGAGATCGTCGAGCGTCTCGCGGCGACGAGCCGTGGCGATGACGTCGTAGCCCCGGGCGCTCAGTTCTATCGCCGTCGCCCGGCCGATGCCGGTGGAGCAACCCGTGATGATGGCGCGCTTGTTGGTCATGCGCGCACGGTACCGCCGCCGGGGCGGGCCGCGCTCAGCCCCGGGCGACCATGCGGACCACGAAGTCGGCGTTCCCGACGGTCAGCGCGAGAGGAGATCGGCGATGCGGCGGACACCCTCGCCGAGGTCGTCGTCGCCGAGCGCAAAGCTGAGCCGCGCGTAACCGGGCGCTCCGAACGCCTCGCCGGGAACGATCGCGACCTTCGCGACGTCGAGGAGGACCTCGCAGAGCTCGAGCGAGGTCTGCGGCCGCCGCCCGCCGATCTCGCGGCCGAGCACCCCGACGAACGACGGGAAACAGTAGAAGGCGCCTTCCGGCGCGAGACACGTAACGCCCGGGATCCCGGAGAGCAACTCGAACATCATCTTCCCGCGCCGCGCGAAGGCATCTCGCATCTGCGCGACGGCGTCGAGGTCGCCGGCGACCGCGGCGAGCGCCGCGGCCTGCGCGATGTTCGAGACGTTGGAGGTGGAGTGCGACTGCAGGTTGGTGGCCGCGGCGATCACGTCGCGCGGGCCGATCATCCACCCGACCCGCCAGCCGGTCATGGCGTAGGTCTTCGCCACGCCGTTGAGGATCACACAAGTGTCGGCCAGCTCGGGCACGAGGCCCGGCATCGACGAGAACACGTGACCGTCGTAGGTCAGGTGCTCGTAGATTTCGTCGGTCACGATCCAGATGCCGCGGTCGAGCGCCCAGCGCCCGATCGCCTCGACCTCGTCGGGCGGGTACACCGCGCCGGTGGGGTTGCTGGGCGACACGAACAGCAGCACCTTCGTGCGCGGCGTGACCGCCGCGTCGAGTTGCTCGATCGAGACCCGGAATCCGCTGGCCTCGGTGGTCGGGAGCACGACGGGCACGCCACCGCCGAGCGCGATGCACTCGGGATACGAGGTCCAGTACGGCGCCGGCAGCAACACCTCGTCGCCCGGGTCGCAGAGCACCTGGAACGTGTTGTAGACGGCGTGCTTCCCGCCGTTGGTGACGAGCACCTGCTCGCCCGCGCAGTCGACGCCGGAGTCGCGCTTGGTCTTGTGGGCGATCGCGGCGCGCAGCTCGGGTAAGCCCGCCGTGGGCGAGTAATGGTGAAAGCGGGGCTCTCGCGCCGCGGCGATCGCGGCGTCGATGATCGGCTGTGGAGTCGGGAAGTCGGGCTCGCCGGCGCCGAAGCCGATCACGTTCTCGCCCGCGGCCTGCAGTGCCTTGGCCTTCGCGTCGACGGCCAGCGTCGCCGATTCCTTGATCGCGGCGATCCGCGCGGAGATGCGTTCCACGCCCCCATCCTCGCGCAGAGCCGGCCATGGGCCCGGCGCCATTCCGCCGATCGGGGCGCTGAACCCGTGTTCGCGGCGGCGGCCGCCTACCCTGAGCGGCCATGCACGGCGACGCCGGCCCGGCGCGACGCGGGGCACCCAGGTTCACGGCCGCCCTGATCGCGGTCTCCGTGCTGGTGGCGGGCCTCGCCGGCATCATCGCGCCGGCGGCGCGGGCCGACACGGGCACCCCGCCGCCCGAGGCGTTCATCCTGGTCGACGCCGGAACGGGTGCGGTGATCACCGGCCGCAACATCCACGAGGCGCTCTCGCCCGCGAGCACGGCGAAGATCATGACCGCGCTGGTGGCAGTCGAGCGGCTGCCGCCCGACGCGATGATCCGGGTGAGCTCGAACGCCGCCAATCGCGAGGCGATGAAGATCGGGCTGCAGACGGGTGCGCGGTGGCCGTTCGCGGAAGCGATGGCGTCGATGATGATGGTGTCGGCGAACGACGCCGCCTACGCGGTGGCCGAGACGGTCGGCGGGAGCATCCCGGGATTCGCGGCCGATCTCAACGCGACCGCCAAGCGGCTCGGCATGCGCGACAGCACGTGGGGTGATCCTGCGGGTCTCACCGACGGCACGTCGTATCAAGGCGGTCCGAAAGTCAGCGCGTACGACATGGCAATCGCGGCCCGCAACGCGCTCACGGTGCCGGCGATCGCGCGCTGGGCCGACACGCGTACCTATGACTTCACCGATCCGTCGGGCACGCATCACGAGCTCACCAACCACGACAAGTTCCTGCCGGACAACGGTTTCGGCTACGTGGGTGCGAACGGTTTCAAGACGGGCTATACGGAGCTCGCCGACCACACGTTGGTGGCAACCGCGAAACGCAACGGGCGCCAGTGCATCGCGGTGATCCTCGGCGCGACCGACAGCGGTTACACGTGGGCGGCGTCGCTCCTCGACGAGTGTTGGCAGAAGCCGCCCGTTGCCACCACCGGCGTGCGACTGCCGCCGATCGCGGTGTCGCCCTACGGGACCCGCCTGACGGCCCGAGCCGCGTTCACCAAGCTCGCGGTCGGCAGCACCGGCGCCGCGCTGGCCAAGACGGCACCGACGACGCCGGCAACGACACCCTCCACGACCACGACCGTGCCGCCCGCAGCCCCCGCGACCACCCCGCACGGTTCGAACCCGCCGAAGCACACTGCGGCGACGTCGGCGACACCGCGTTCGGTCGTGACCTCGACCATCTCGGTGAAGCGCGCCGCGCACCATTCCGGCGGCTTCCTCACGACGACGCGCATCGCCGTGGTGTTCGTGCTCCTGGTCGCGTTGGCCGTGTTCCTCCGGCGCCGTGCCGTGAGGCACCAACGCGCGCGGCGCATCGCGCGTCAACGCGCACGCGCCAAGGCGATGCGCAGCGGGAGCCTCCCCGTGGTCGACGGTCGCTACCGCACCGGGATGCGCGTCGGGCCACCGGTCGAGTCGCGTGTGCGGGTCAAGCGCAACCACATCGATCTCACCGAGGACGATCCGTCGCGAGACCCCGGCCGCGGAAGCCGAACCGACTTCTTCGGCCTCAGCTGACGCGCGCCCGCCCGTTTGCAAATCGCTTCATCAGATGAAGCGATTTCGCGCCCGTCAGCCAGCACGTCGCAGCCGAGTCACCAAGGCATGCTGACGCCGCCGTTGGGGCGTTCGATCTGGCCGGTGATGAACGCGGCGGCGTCGGACACGAGGTAGAGGAACGACTTCGCGACGTCTTGCGGGTCGCCCGCGCGCCCGAGCGGCGACATCCGGCCCGCGTTCTTGTGGTACTGCTCGAGCTTCTCGGGGATCACGTTGCCGTCGGCGTCGACGAAGTTGTGACGGGAGAAGTTCGTGAGGATCATCCCGGGCGCGATCGCGTTGACCCGGATCCCGTGGCGCCCGACCTCGGTGGCGAGCGTCTTCGTGAGCATCGTCACCGCGGCCTTGGTCATGCCGTAGCACGCGAGCGTGGGTGCCGGCGTGTCGATCGCGCCCGACGCGATGTTGACGATGCAGCCCGAGCCCTGCGGGATCATGTGGCGGATCGCGGCCTGGCAGCCGTAGAACACGCTCTTCAGGTTGATCGCGAGGATCCGCTCGAACTCCTCGTCGGTGCACTCCGCCACGAGCTTGTTGTGCGGCACACCGGCGATGTTGCCGACGATGTCGACCCGGCCGTGCTCCGACGCGGCGCGGTCGACGAGCGCGTCGACGTCGGCCCGCTTGGTGACGTCGACGCGCTGGACGGCGGCGGTGCCGCCATCGGCCTTGATCTCGTCGGCGGTCGCCTGGGCGCCGGCCTCGTCGATGTCGCCACCGACGATCGTGGCGCCGGCCTGCGCGAGAAGGGTCGCAGTGGCCTTGCCGATGCCGCTGCCGACCCCGGTGAGCACGGCAACCCGATCCGTGAGATCGAACAGCTCCTGTACACGGGTCACCGGCACTCCCCTCGAGGTTCCCAACGGTCGTTCGGCCGGGAGCCTACCGATCGCCCAGAATGGCGCCATGACCGCGCTGCTGGCACTCGGGTCGCGCATCAGCGACGTCAACGTGCTGGCGTATCTCGCCGCGTTCGGCGGCGGCGTCGTGTCGTTCCTGTCGCCGTGCGTGCTGCCGCTCGTTCCCGGCTACCTGTCGATGGTCACCGGCCTCGACATCGCGACGCTCGAGGAAGGCGCGTCGACGCACGTGCGTCGGATCGTCGGCACCACCTGCCTGTTCATCGCCGGCTTCGGCACGGTGTTCGTGTTGCTGGGCCTCACGGCGGCGTCGATCGGTCAACCCCTGCGCGACCACCAGGTGGCACTCACGCGCGTGTCGGGCGCAATCATGCTCGCGATGGCCCTGTTCTTGTTGGGCTCCACGTTCTTGCGCGCGCCGTGGCTGTACCAGGAGAAGCGATTCCACCCGCAGCTCGGGAGCTACGGCGTGGCTGCGCCGGTCGTGGCGGGCGCAGCGTTCGGGTTCGGGTGGACGCCGTGCTTCGGGCCGATCCTCGGCTCGATCCTCGGCATCGCCGGGTCGCAGCAACGGGTGTGGGCCGGTGCGTCGCTGCTCGCGGTCTACTCGATGGGCCTGGGCCTGCCGTTCTTGATCACCGGACTCGCGTTGAACCGCGCCGCGGGCACGTTGGGATGGGTGAAGCGGCACTTCCCGCTCATCGTGGTCGGCTCCGCGCTGGTGCTGGGCGGCTTCGGGATACTCCTGATGTTCAACGACCTCAGCCGGCTGTCCGGCGACTTCCAACGCACCCTCGTGCGCGCCCACCTGGAATGGATCGTGAATCTCGGATAAGTATGCACAAGGTGAGCGAGCGCAGCGAGCGAACAGGAGGGCGAGGTCCGCGAGGCCCCGCAGTTCTCGGATCCTGCGCCACACGTGCCGGCGCGGTGCAAACGTCGGCCGAGCACGAGCCCGACCAATGAACGTGATCGTGAATCTCGGATGAGTGTTCCCGAACACACCGACGCCGCACTCGAAACCCTCGACGCTGATCTCGCGGCGCGTCTGCGCTTCGTGCTCGAAGCCGACTCGCTCAAGTCGGTCCTGCGCCGCAACTCGATCACCGACGGCTCGCGCCGTGAGAACAGCGCCGAGCATTCGTGGCATCTGGCGCTGATGGCGCTCGTGCTCGCGCCGCGCCGCGGCGAGCCCATCGACGTCGCGCGGGTCATCGAGATGTTGCTCGTGCACGACCTCGTCGAGATCGACGCGGGCGACACCTTCGTGTACGACGACACGGCCCGAGAGCAGAAAGAAGAGCTGGAGCAGCGCGCGGCCGACCGGATCTTCGCGATGCTCCCCGCCGCCGACGCGGCGCGGCTCCGGGCCCGCTGGGACGAGTTCGAGGCGAGCGCCACTCCGGAGGCCCGGTTCGCGCACTCGGTCGACCGGTTGGCGCCACTGCTCCTGAACCACACGAACCGGGGAAAGGTGTGGGCCGAGCACGGTGTCACCGGCGAGCGCGTCCGCGCGTACAACGCCCACATCGCGGCCGGCGCGCCCGACCTCTGGACCGCGGCCCGGACCCTCATCGACGACGCCGTTCGCAACGAATGGATCGCCGAGTAGGCGTACGCTTGCCCTGTGCCCAGGGCGGAGCCCAACGGATCGCGTCACGCCGGTACGGGCGGGCGCGTCGGGCCCGCCCGCGGTGGGTTCCAGTGGTGGGCGCCGCACGACCGGGCCCGCCGGTCGGCCGAGCTCCTCCTCGCCGGTGTCGCGACCATCTGCGCGTTGTACGTCGCGATCGCGATCGTCGCGGTCGTCGTCGGGATCCGGATCGGCCAGGCCGGCTCCGAGCATCCGATCGTCCGTTGGCAACACCGGGTCGGGCCGGTGCGCCTCACGTTGGCCGCCGTCGTGCTCGTCGTCGCGCTCGCCGCGCTGATCCGGGTGCTCGCGTCGGACGGCCTGACCCGGCGGGCAATGCGGCTCGCGAACGCGCGCCCGCTCGCCGACGGCGAAGCGGAGCACACGAAGAAATACGTCGAATCGTTCGCCATCGGCGTCGGATTCGCGACTCCTCCGGTCGGCGTGGTCGAGGACCCCGCGCTCAACGGGTTCGCGATCGGCCGCCGCCGCACGTGCGCGGTGTGTCTCACGAGCGGCGCCCTCGCGCTGCCTTCCGAGCAACTCGACGCGTTGTGCGCGCAAGTGATCACAGCGGTCGCGAATCGTGCGCTGCCCGTCACGTGCGCGGCCGCCGACCTCGTGCTCGTCGCCCGGTGGTTCACGCGAGCAGTTTGGGGGTTGCTCGGCTTGATCCTCGTGTCGACGATCGTCGGCGTGCCGCCGCTCTTCGCGGCGGCGGTGGTGGTCGCGATCACGTTGGTGGTGGCGGGCACGATGCCGCTGTTGGCGCTGGCCGACCGCGCGATCCCACGCCTGCGCGATAGGTCGACCCAGCTCGCCGATCTCAATTCGGTGGCGGTCACCAACCAGCCGGCACCGCTCGCGCGGCTGCTCCTCACGGCCGCCGACGACCGGCGTGCGATCGCGGCGCCGTGGCAGATCGCGCACCTCTGGTTCGACGCCGACACCAAGCGGCGGCCTCCCGGCGGCTTCGAGCGCCGATTCGAAACCTGGCTCGATCCGCTCGAGGGTTCCGATCCCCGCTCACTCCGACCTGATCCCGCGGCGGCGCGCCGGACGCTCATCGAGCGCGCCCGGGTGCTCGTCGACATGACTTCGGGCGACCCCGACCTCTGCGCGCGGCTCGAACGAGCGGAGCGGAAGTGACCGGGCGCCGCCCGCACGCGTGGCCCGCGAGCCGGCTGGCGCTGTGTGCTCTCGCGGCGATGATGGTGAGTGCATGTAGCGGCTCGTCGCCGCACACCGTTGCCGCGCTGGTCGCGTCGCTGCCGAAGACGTCGGTCGACAAGCCGGCCGGACCGTTCACCGTCGGATATGTGCCGCCGGGACATGTCGTCGACGCGGTCGTGCGCGGCGCGAGCATGGTTGCCGGTTCGCCGAGTTGGTGTCTCCGGAAGGTCTGCGCGAGCGCCGCCTTCATTGGCTGGCGGGATCTGGCCTGGAGTGGAGTCGGCGCCGGCGGCCCGCGCGACCTCTGGCCGGTTGGTAGCTACGCGGAGGTATTCGACGCACCGGCGCCACGCGTCGACGACCGGCGCAAAGCCCTGCTCCCGACCGGGACCGCGATCGACGTCGCGATGCTGCCGGGCTCGCGCGCCGACCTCGCGCTGGGCGCGAGCTACAACGTGATGGGGACCTCCGACGGCGGCGGCGAAGAAGATCCCGCCCACGACGTGTGGTTCGCACAACGACTCGTGCGCGTCGGGCCGAAACCGGCCGTGCTCACCGAGAGCTACGGCTCCGACGAGAACTTCCCGCGTGACACGAAGACGTTGTATTTCGAAGGTCCGCACGGCGAGCTCGGCGTCGTCCGCGCGACCACCGACGTCTTCTTCGGCGCCGACATCTGGTCGCGCATCACCGGCGACGCCGCGCGTCTGCAAGCGGCGAAGCGCGAGGCCGCGCGGCAGCAGATCGGCGACACGGAGCTGATCGCGGTGGCCGCGAGCGTGCACGCCGACACGGAGGCGCAGTTCGACGCCGCCGCGAAACGGGTGGCCGACAATCGCGTCTGCACGCTTGATCTCCAGCACGAGAACGCACGGGAAGAGCGCATCATCGCGTCGGGGACGTTGCCGAACGGCCAGGTGTGGGTTCTCCGCCAAGGTCACGACGCGGCCGGCCACGCGACCTGCCCGCGCGACGCGAGCACGTGTCCACACGGGTCCGGGCCGTGCTTCGAGTGGACGCCGTACTGGGGCGACTGGCAGCGATCGAGCTCGCACGCCGTGTACTTCGAGTTCCTCTCGCAGGCGAACGGCCTTCGCATGCTGTTCGCGGTCGCGCCCAATGTGCGAACGGTGCGGGTGACGAGGCGCACGAACGCAGGCAAGGAGACGCCGGCATTGACGGTCCCGACCACGCCGGGCGTCAACGGCGTGCGCTGGGCCTTCGCCCCGGTCCCCGCCTACCGCGTGACCGCGCTCGACGCGAGCGGCAAACCCCTGGAAACGGTGCGAGCCGACCTCGCCGGGCCCTGATTATGCGGCTACGAGCTCCGGCTCTCGAGTTGAATGCGGCTGCGAGCCCCGGCTCTCGATCGCCCGTACGACTCCGGTCAACCGACCGAGCCTGCGCTCTGCGCCTGGCCCGCCCGTGCGACTCCGGTCAACCGACCGAGCCTGCGCCCTGCGCCTGACCTACTCCTGGGGCGCGCTTTCGGGCATCTCGAAAAGGGGCTGGCGGATGAGCTCGACCTGGATGTTGTCGGGATCCTTGAAGTACACCGACTCCTCCACCCCCATGTCGGGACCGCGGTACTCGATCCCGGCGTCGGCCAAGCGCACCTTCGCCGCTTCGAACACCTCGGGCGTCACCGAGATGGCGACGTGCTGCACGCCGCCCAGGCCCTCCGGCACCGGCTCGAGGCCGAGCCCGGGGAAGTCGAAGAAGGCGAGGAGATTGCGGTTGCCGATGTCGAAGAAGAAGTGCGAGGAGCCGGCGTAATCACGGTTCTCGAACAGCTCGACCAGCGGGAACCCGAGAAGATCCTGGTAGAAGCGGATCGTGCGCTCGGGGTCCGCGCAGATCAGCGCCAGATGGTGCACCCCGCCACCCGTCGACTCCGGGCGCTGCGCCGGGGGCCGCAAGTAGGCCGCCCGCAGGTCGCGCCGGCGGGCGTCGAGCGCGGCCAGATCGGGGGCATTCGTGGCGGAGTCCGTCATCGGCCAAATCATCGCGCGAAGCTGCACCGGATGAAGGTCGGTGTCTCCCTCCGCAGCGCGTACGCGCCGATGGACGTGCGCACCGGCGCGCGCTGGCTCGTCGAACGCACACGCGCCGCGAACGAAGCCGGGCTCGACAGCTTGTTCATCGGCGATCACCACAACGTGCCCGTCCCCTACTACCAGAACGTCCCGATGCTCGGCCGCCTGCTCGCCGAGTGGGACGACCGCCCCGCGGGCGCGCTGTTCCTGCTCCCGCTCTGGCATCCCGTGCTGCTCGCGGAGCAGATCGGGACGCTCGCGTCCATCGCCGCCGGGCCGTTCGTCATGCAGTGCGCCCTGGGTGGCGGCGCCGAGCAGTTCGACGCGCTGGGCGTTCCGATGCGAGCCCGCGTGTCGCGATTCGAGGCCACGCTCGACATCGTTCGCCGGCTCTGTGCCGGCGAAGAGGTGAGCAGCGAGAAACCGTTCTCGATCGCGCGCGCCCGGATCGCGCCGATCCCGCCGCAGCCCATCGAGGTCTGGATCGGCGGCGCCGCGGATCCGGCGATCGACCGTGCGGCCCGACTCGGCGACGCGTTCCTCATCGGCCCCGAGGCGACACCGAGCCAGGTGCGCGACCTCGTGGACACGTACCGGGCCGCGTGCGACCGTCACGGCAAGACCGTCGCGACCATCGCGGTGCGGCGCGACGTGCATGTGGGCGCCGACGACGCCGATGCCCGGCGGGTCGCCGGGCCGATCGTCGAGCGTGGGTACCGCGGCTTCGATCCGGCCGCCCCGGTGGTCGGTGGCCCCGAGGCGGTGGCCGCCGCGTTCGCCGACCTCGGCGCCCTCGGCTGCACCGACGTGATCATCCGGCACTTGGCCGACGACCACGAGGAAGTGCTCGGTTCGTTCGAACGGCTCGGCGCGGTGCGCGCCGCGGTCGCGGGCATCTGAGCCCGCGCCTCAACCGCGACCGGCGGCCGGACCGCCCGGAGACGGCCGAGCCGCGGCATGCTGGAGCCATGGAACCCCGTTGGGTCGGTGATGCCGAGGCGCTCGCCGACCTGGTCAGGTCGCTCCGCGACGAGCCTCGGTACGCCCTCGACACGGAGTTCCACGGTGAGCGCACCTACTGGCCCCGCCTGGCGCTCGTGCAAGTGGCGTGGCCCGGCGGCGTCGCGCTCATCGACCCGTTCGACGTCGACATCGCGCCGTTCTCGGAGATCCTCGCCGGGCCCGGCGTGATGGTCGCGCACGCGGCGGAGCAGGACCTGGCGATCCTCGAACGCGCCTGCGGACGGCTCCCGACCAGGCTCTTCGACACGCAGGTCGCGGCCGGCTTCATCGGCATGGGCGCACCCTCGCTCGCATCGCTCGTGGAGCGGCTGCTCGACGTGCGGCTCACGAAGGGCGACCGCCTCACCGACTGGACCCGCCGACCGTTGACGGTCGACCAACGCCTCTACGCCGCGGCCGACGTCGAGTACCTGCTCGCGCTGCAAGACGTGCTCGTCGCGCGGCTCGAACCGATGGGCCGCCTCGACTGGGCGACCGACGAGTGCGAGGAGCGCCGGTTGCGCGTCCGCACCCGGCCCGAGCCCGATGTCGCGTGGTGGCGGATGAAAGGCGCGCGCCAACTGCGCGGACGATCCCGCGGTGTGGCGCAACAAGTCGGCGCCTGGCGAGAGCGCACCGCGGCCCGCCTCGACGTTCCCCCTCGCTTCGTGCTCTCGGATCTCGCGCTCATCGGCATCGTCAGCCGGCCCCCACGCACCCGCGAGGAGCTCACCGCGATTCGCGGCGTCGACGGACGCGCGTTGCGCGACGGCGCGACCGACGAGCTGCTCGGGGCGATCACAACCGGCCTCGCCCTCGAGCCGGGCTCGGTGGCGATGCCGGAGTCGGATCACATCGATCGTGCGCTCGCGCCCGCGGTCACCGTCATCGGCGCCTGGCTCGCGCAGCGGGCCTCGGAGCTCGATCTCGATCCGGCCGTGCTCGCAACCCGGGCCGACCTCACGCAGCTGCTGCACGGTGCGCCGAGCCGCATCGCGACCGGCTGGCGGGCCGACCTCGTGGGCGCGCCCATCAAACGGCTGCTCGCCGGCGAGGCGACGATCGTGTTGCGCGACGGCGGACGCCGGGTCGAGCTGCGCGATCAGTAGCCTGCGCGCCGCCGAGTCGGACGCGAGGCCCGGCAGAGGAGCACCGATGCCCAAGTTCAAGGTCGGAGTGCAGCTGCACCCGCAAGCGACCACCACCGAGGACCTGCGCGCCGCGTGGCGAGCCGCCGACGCGCTCGAGGTCGACAGCATCTGGGTGTGGGACCACTTCTTCCCGCTCTACGGCGATCCCGACGCCGCACACTTCGAGGCGTACGCCCTGTTGGCCGCGATGGCCGTCGAGACGAGTCACGCGCACATCGGCGCGCTCGTCACGTGCAACTCCTACCGCAATCCGAATCTTCTGGCCGACATGGCTCGCACGATCGACCATCTGAGTGACGGGCGCTTCGTGCTCGGCATCGGCGCCGGCTGGTTCGAGCGCGACTACAGCGAGTACGGCTACGAGTTCGGCACCGCACCCGATCGCCTACGCCACCTCGCCGAGTCGCTGCCCAAGATCATGGAGCGATTCGATGCGCTCACGCCGCCGCCCCGCGGGTCCGTACCGATCCTCGTGGGTGGTTCCGGACCGAAGGTCACCCTGCGGCTCACCGCCGAGCACGCCGATGCGTGGAACGCGTTCGGCCCACCCGCCAGCTACGCGGAGAAGAACCGCACCCTCGACGCGTGGTGCGCGAAGTTGGAGCGCGACCCGCGCCAGATCGAGCGCACGGTCGGGATCCAGGCCTCGGAGATCGACGACTGGCAGGCCTATCTCGACGCCGGCGCCGAGCACCTCATCCTGATGACCGGCCCACCGTTCGACCTCACTCCGGCGAAGCGCCTCCTCGAGATCGCCCGCGCCTGAGCCCCGCGCGCTCAGACGGGCCAGGCGCAGAGGGCCGGGCGGTCGACGCGAACCGCACGGGCGAGCCAGGCGCAGCGCGCAGGCCCGGTTGGCGTATCACAGTCGCACGGGCGATCGAGGGCCGAAGCTCGTAGCCGCATGAACGTAGAGGCCCGGAGGTCGTAGCCGCTAAATCGGGGTGTCGGCGAGTGCTTTGCCGATGCGCAGGAGCTCGGGAGTGGCCGAGCCGAGCGTGAACTCGTACTGCTTCAGCCACAGGAAATAACGGTGGATCGGGAAGTCGACGTCGATGCTGACGCCGCCGTGCACGTGCAGCGCGGTGTGCGCGATGCGGTTGCCGCCCTCGGCCGCCCAGAACTTCGCGGTCGCGACCTCTACCGCGTCGTCGCGACCCTCGTCGACGTGGGTCGCGGCCTGCAACATCGTGAGCTCGATGCCCTGCATGTCGATGAAGCAGTCGGCCATCCGCTGACCGACGGCCTGGAACGTGCCGATCGCGCGGTCGAACTGCTTCCGGTCACAGGTGTACTGCGCGGTCATCCGCACCGCCTGCTCGGCGACGCCGGAAACCACCGCGCACACCGCGACCGTCGTGCGGTTGAGGGTGAACGCGAGGATCTCCGCACCCTGTTCGAGCGAGCCGAGGAGCGCGTCGTCGCCGACGCGCACGCCGGCGAGCTCCATCTCGAAGAGCGGCTCGTGGTTCATCGCCTGCTGGCGTGACAGCGTGATCCCCGGCGCGTTGGTGGGCACCAGGAACATCGCGACCCGGCCCTCGACGGTGGCGGGCACGAGCACGAGCTCGGCGGCGCGCGCGCCGGGCACGTTCGACTTCGTCCCGGTGATGCGCCAGCCGTCGCCGTCGCGCGTCGCGGTGGTGCTCGGCTGCTCGGGCTCGCCGCCGATCTCCACCAACGCCGCGGTGAGCAGCACGTCGCCGCTCACGACCTTGGCCAGGATCCCCTGCTGGGCGTCGGATCCGAACTGCGCGATCGGAAGCGCGCCCGAGACGAGTGTCGGGATCGCGGGGAGCGGTGACACGTTGCGGCCGACCTCGCGCAGCACCATGCAGAGGTCGAGGAAGCCGAAGCCGAGGCCGCCCGCCGACTCCGGCAGCGCGATCCCGAGCAGGTTCGCCTTCGCGAACTCCTGCCAGGTGGGGAGGTCGTACCAGTCGTCGGAGCGGTCGCGCTCCTTCAGGTGCTGGAGGCCGGAGCGGTCCTCGAGGATGCGCGCCGCCAGGCCGCGCAGCTCCTCTTGGGTCTCGGTGAGGGCAAAGTCCATCTCGCGTGCTCCTGTGAATCGTGTCGGTCAGCGCGGGCTGCCGGGCATGTTCAGCCCGAAGATCGCGATCAGGTCCCGTTGCATCTCGTTGGTGCCGCCGCCGAACGTGAGGATGTGCATCGAGCGCAGCATCCGCTCGACCCGGCCGCGCAACACCGCCCCGGGCGACTCGCCCTGCAGCGACGCCTGGTCCCGCATCACCTCCATGAGGAGTCGCGCCGCTTCCATGTAGAACTCGGTGCCGTACACCTTGATCGTGGAGGCGTCGGCCGGGTTGAGCGCGGCGCCGCTCTGCGCGAGCCAGGCGACCCGCCAGTTGGCGAGACGCAGGAACTCGAGCTTGGCGTGCACGCGCCCGAGGTTGATCTGCACCCACTCCTGGTCGATCACCCGGCGGCCGTCGGCGAGCTTGGTCTGCTGCGCCCAGCCGCGTACGTCGTCGAGCATGCGCTCCACCACACCCGAGGAGCAGAGGGTGACGCGCTCGTGGTTGAGCTGGTTGGTGATGAGGCCCCAGCCGCCGTTCTCCTCGCCCACGAGGTTGCCGACCGGCACGCGCACGTCTTCGTAGTAGGTGATGTTGGTGTTCGTGGCGCCGAAGTTGTCGATCGGCACGTAGCGGAAGCCCGGCGTGTCGGTGGGGACGATGATGATCGAGATCCCCTTGTGCTTCTTCACCTCTTGGTTCGTACGCACCGCGAGCCAGATGTAGTCGGAGCCGCTCGCCAGGCTCGTGAACACCTTCTGCCCGTTGATCACGTACTCGTCGCCGTCGCGCACGGCCTTCGTCTTGAGCGACGCGAGGTCGGTGCCGGCGTCGGGCTCGGTGTAACCGATCGCGAAGTGGATCTCGCCCTTGAGGATCTTCGGCACGTAGAACTGCTTCTGCTCCTCGCTGCCGAACCGCATGATCGTGGGTGCGACGGAGTTGATCGTGAGCATCGGCACCGGCGCCCCGGCGCGCATCGACTCGTCGAAGAACACGAACTGCTCGATCGGCGTCAGTCCCTTGCCGCCCCACTCCTTGGGCCAACCCACACCCGCGTAGCCGTCGGCGGCCATCTTCTTCCACGTGTCCTTCGACACCTGGCCGACGCCTTCGCCCTTGCGCAGGTCTTCCTCGACCTCCGGGGTGAGGAGCTGGTCGTAGTAGGCGCGCAGCTCGTCTCGCAGCGCCTCGTGCTCCTTCGACAAGCCGACGTACATACGGGCCCCTCCGCGGTAGGTAGAACGTGTTCCAGTCTGGCGCGACGGGCGCCCCACCGGCAATTACGACCTGCGCGCTCGCGCGGCCGGAGTTGTGCGCACAATACGGACGATGGGGCTCACCTTCGCCACCAGGCGCCGCCACCGCTTCTGGCGGCTCCGTACCCTCGTTGTGGTGATCGTCGTCGTGGCGATCGCGGGCGGAGGGATCCTGGCCCTGCACCACGCGTCGACCGCCGCGCCGCTGCCCGCGTCGGAGGTCGACGCGTTCCTCGCGGGGTGGTCAACCGGCGACACGAGCGCGATGGCCTCGTTCGTCGACGCGCCGCCGTCGGATCTCCCCACCACCGCGACGTCACTCGCGAAGTCGGTGGCGGGAGGCACCGTGCGCTACACGAGGACGAGCCTCGTGCGCACCAAGACCGGCGCGACCGCGACGTACGGCGCGCACGTCACCCTCCCGGGTTACGGGGCGCTCGACTGGACGGGCACGCTCCCCCTCGTCCGCGTGAAGCAACCGAACGAGACGGTCTGGCGCATCCAATGGCAGCCCGCCGATCTCTATCCGGGCCTGGCGGCCGGTCAGCACCTCGTCCTACAGCGCGGGCCCTGGCCGACGCGTGCTCCCATCGTCGCCGCCGACGGATCACTGCTCGCGGGCGCGCAGTCGGTCGTGCAGATCGGGCTCGAGCCGGCGAAGATCACCAAGAGCCTCCCCAAGATCAAGAAGATGATGAAGTCGCTGGTCGGCACCGACGCGGCGACGATCGACGCCGCGTTGCACGGGCCCGGCGTGCGGCCGAACTACTTCATCGCAATCGCGACCGTTCCCGAGGACACGCGTTACAAGACCGTGCTCTACCCGAAGCTCGCGCCGATATCCGGCGTGTTCTTCCAGGCGACCAAGGCGGTGCTCGCGCCGCGTGACCCACTCGGTCAGCAGCTCGTCGGGAACGTCGGCGAGATCACGAAGCAACGGCTGCAGGAGCTCGGAGCGGCCTATCGCGTCGGCGATCTCGTCGGGCTCGGCGGGCTGCAATCGGTGTTCGAGACCCGCCTCGCCGGGCGTCCCGCCGCGGCCGTCGTGATCGTCTCCACCGGATCGAAGGGCGCGACCAAGGTCGTGCGCACGGTGAAGCGATTCCCCGGCCGAGACCCGGAGCCGGTCGACGTCACGATCGACGCGAACACCCAACGCGCCGCCGACGCCGCGCTCGCGGGCGAGACGCTGCCCGCCGCGCTCGTCGCGATCGACGCGCCCACCGGTCAGATCCGGGCGATCGTGTCGAAACCCGACAACGGCTTCGACCGGGCCATCGACGGCGCGTATCCCCCGGGCTCCACGTTCAAACTCGTCACCTCCACGGCGCTGCTCGGGGCCGGTCGCACCGCCTCGACACCGGCACCGTGCCCGCAGACGCTCACCGTCGACGGGGAGACGTTCAAGAACTTCGAAGGCGAAGCCCCGGGTGCCATCGATCTCGCGACGGCGTTCAAGCTCTCCTGCAACAACGCGTTCATCGGGCTCGCCGACCAGCTCCCGTCGGATGCGCTCGCGAAGGCCGCGGCTTCGTACGGCTTCGGCGTGCACTGGAAGCTCCCGGTCGCGTCGTTCGGCGGGTCGTATCCCAAGCCGCGCGATCGCGCCGAGCTCGCGGCATCGGCGATCGGGCAGGGCCGCGTGCTCGCGAGCCCGTTGCAGATGGCGTCGGTCGCGGCGGCGGTCGCGTCGGGACAGTGGCGCGCACCCGTGCTGGTGACGAAGCCGACCTCGTCACCCACGACCGTGCCCGCGCTCGACCCCGGCGCGCTCGCGACGTTGCGCGGGTTCATGGCGAGCGTCGAACAGCCCGGCGGGACCGCGGCCGGCGCCGGCCTTCCCGCGGGCGTGTTCGGCAAGACCGGGACGGCCGAGTTCGGGAGCGCGAACCCGCCGCAGACGCACGCGTGGTTCGCGGGCTACCGCGGCAATCTCGCGTTCGCGGTCATCGTGGAAGGCGGCGGAGTCGGTGGCGCGGTCGCCGCCCCCCTCGCCGCCAAGTTCCTGTCGGAACTGTGATTATTCCGGCTGCGACCTACGGCCCTCGATCGCCCGTGCGACTGCCCTTGACGTCCCGGGACTCCGGATCTCCGCCTGGCTAGCGCATGCTGTCGGGGATGAGGGTCGACGGGTCGATCTGACCGGTGAACATGCCGGCTTTGAAGCCGGCGTCGGCGTCGAACTGCACGCCGGTGACGAACGAGCATCGCGTGCTGTTGAGGAACAGCAACGGCCACGCCTGTTCCTCGGGGCGCGCGTTGCGGCCCCACAGCGGCTTCGGGAAGTTCGCCATGAAGTCCTTGCCGACCGCCTCCTCGAACTGCGGCATCATCGGCGTGTCGGTGGGCCCGGGATTGAGGCAGTTGAGCCGGATCCCCTGCGCCGCCAACGTGAACGAGCGAACCGCGGTGTACGCGTTGATCGCTTCCTTCGACAGCCCGTAGCCGTTGGCGATGCGCCGGGGGTCGGCTTCGCACCACGCCTTCGCGGCGGCGAAGTCGGGGGTCGCGAGCAGCGTTCCCAGCACCTCCATGTTCATCAGCCAGCCGATGCCGGCCGACGAGGCGATCGACGCGACCGCGCCGCCCTCCACGATGTTCGGGATCACCGCCTCGGTGAGGTGACGCAGCCCGCAGAAGTTCACGAGCATCACGTCGAGGTTCGAGAACGTGTTGGGCAGGCCGGCGCAGTTGAAGAGGCAGTTGACGACCTTGCCGATCCGGGCCACGGCCGCGTCGATCTGCGCGGGCTCGCGCAGATCGGTCTCGGTGAAGCTCGCGAGGCCTGAGAGGTCGGGCTTCTTGATGTCGATCGCGTGCACCTCGGCGCCGAGCTCCACGAGCAGCTCGGCCGTCGCGGCGCCCATCCCCGAGGCGGCGCCGCTCACGATGACCCGCTTGCCTTCGTATCCGAGCACGTCCTTCATCACATGCCTCCGGGGCCGACGCTTGGTGAGCGAGGACTACTCGACCGTGATCGCCTGTTCGGGGCAGTTGTCGGCGCCCGTACGCGCGTCGGCGGCGAGCGCGTCGGCGATCTGCTCCTCGAGCACGACGCAGTGACCGAACTCGTCGGTGCCGAACACCTCGGGCGCGAGCACGTAGCAGCGACCGTGCCCGACACACAGATCGGGGTCCACTCGAACTTTCACCATGCGGCCGAGAGTATCGGCCCGAAGTCGCGCATCGCACGCTGCACGGGCGCGCCGTACGCTTCGCCGTCGTGCGCACCTCTCCGCCGAAGGCCATCGCCGCGATCGCGTTCGCGATCGCGATCACGAGTGCGTGCTCGAGTGGGAGCAACCACAACGCGGCGAAGGCGAAGCCGACGACGCCGACGACGCCGACGACGCCGACGACGACGACGCCGGTCGCGTACCCGCTCGACTCGACGCTGCGCCTCAACCAGGTGCAGGAGCTCGGCTCGCACAACAGCTACCACGCCGAGCCCTACCCCCAGATCCTCGCCAAGCTGCGGCAGGTCGACCCGCCCGACGCGGTCGGGCTCGACTACGGGCACCGCCCGCTGCCCCAGCAGTTCGCGCTCGGCGTCCGCCAAATCGAGCTCGACGTGTGGTCCGACCCGTTGGGCGGCAAGTACGCGCACCCGTCGCTTCCGCAATCGCTCCACATTCCCCCGCCCGATCCCGCGGTGATGGACAAGCCCGGCTTCAAGGTGATCCACGTCGCCGACGTCGACACCAACTCGACCTGCCTCACGTTCGTGCGGTGCCTCGGCGAGGTGAAGACGTGGTCGGACGCGCACCCCGGCCACGTGCCGATCATGATCGACGTCGAGATGAAGGACACGACGGTGACGCCGGCCACGTTCGACGCGCTCGACGCCGAGATCCGCTCGGTGCTCGCACCTTCGGAGCTCATCACCCCCGACGACGTGCGCGGGTCGGATCCGAGTCTCGGTCACGTGATCCGCACTCGCGGGTGGCCGACACTCGGCGCGGTCCGGGGCCGGATCATCTTCATGCTCGACAACGAGAACTTCGCGCCGATCGAGCTCCAGGGTCATCCATCGCTGCGCGGCCGGATCCTGTTCGCGTCGTCGTCTCCCGGCGACGACGACGCGGCGGTGAGCAAGCTCAACAATCCGATCAGCGACAAGGCCCGGATCAAGGCCGCGCTCGCCGCCAACATGCTGGTGCGCACGCGCGCCGACGCCGACACGGTGCAGGCCCGCTCGAACAGCACGACGATGCGCGACCAGGCGTTCGCGGGCGGCGCCCAGTTCGTCAGCACCGACTACGAGGTGCCCAACCTGCGATTCAGCTCCTACGTCGTGCGGATCCCGGGCGGCACCCCGGCGCGTTGCAACCCGGTGACCGCGCCGCCGGGATGCAAGCCGACCGATGTCGAAAACCCGAAATTCCTCACCTCGGTTCCAAGGGCCAACGGGTCGTGAAGCCCGATTTCGGCGCGATCCGGACGCGGGCGAACGGCGATAGTTCACGAGTCAACGACTTCTTCACCCTCCGCGCCGGTTCGATCACGAGATCGTCGAAGCACCGGAGCGAACCGCCATGTCAGGAGCGGCGCGTGCTGTCATGATCACTTTGTCGTGAGCAAAGGCTTGCATCGCGCACGAATGGCGGGGCAGGCTCGGACATTCCAATCTGACGGTCCATCAGATCGGCGGGCCGGCGGCGATGAGGGGGAACTTTGAGGCGTTTCGGCACGGTCAGTGTCCTGCTCGCGGTTGTGCTGCTCGCAGCCGCGTGCGGCGGCGGCAAGAAGATCAACGCACCCTCCACACCCTCGAGCTCGACCAACGCCGCCGAGACGACGTCTGACGTCTGCAAGACGACGCAGCTCACGGCGTCGGAAGTCGGAGTCACGCCGACGACGATCACCGTCACGGTCGTCGCCGACACCGGTTCGACGCTCCGTCCCGGCCTGTTCCAAGGGTCGGTCGACGGCGTGAAGGCGTGGGCGAAGTACATCAACGCCAACGGCGGGCTCGCCTGCCGCCAGGTGGTGGTGAAAGCGGCCGACTCGAAGCTGACTCCCGACGACGCGAAGAACTCGATCACCACCGCGTGCCAGAGCTCGCTCGCGATGGTCGGCACGACCGCACTGTTCCTCGACGACATGACGCCGGCCGAGCAGTGCAAGGACAAGACCGGCCAGCCGGTCGGCATCCCCGACATGGCCGTGCTGCAGACGTACGCGGCCGAGCAGTGCTCCAAGATCTCGTTCGCGGCCCTGCCCACCTCGGGCTCGTGCCCGTACACGTCGGGAGTGCGCACCTTCAAGGAGCTCTCGACCACCACCGACTACTACTTCAAGAAGTACGGCACCGGGTCGCTGCACGGCGTGTTCCTCGTGCCCAACGACCTGCCCTCGACGATCTCGGCCTCCACGCCGTTGTTCGCGGCCGACGAGAAGTTCGGTGTCAAGAAGGACGCGGAGTTCGGGATCAGCGCGCTCGCGACGCAGTCGGCGTACACCTCCGACGTGCAAGCGCTGAAGACGAACAAGTCGACGTTCGCCCGCGACGGCGCCGACTACGTGAGCGACGTGTTCTTCCGCAAGGAAGCGCAGGTGCAGGGTGTGAACACCGTGAAGGTGTGGGACTGCTCGCTGCAGTGCTACGACCAGCGGTTGATCACCACCGGCGGGTCGGCGGTGGAGAACCAGTACGTCTGGCTCTCGTTCCTACCCTTCGAGGACCGGGGCCACAACGCCGAGCTCGACAACTTCCTCCAGTACGACACCGCCCCGGACGCGTTCGGCGCCCAGGCCTGGGTCGCGGGCCAGGCATTCGCAGCGGCAGTGAAGTCGGTCGTCGCCAAGAGCGGCCCGAACGGGATCACCCGCTCCGCGGTGCTCGCCGGCATTCGTGGCCTCACGAACTTCGACGACAACGGTTTCATCGCGCCGACCAACATCGGCGGCCAGGTTGCGAGCACGTGCCTCATCGGGATGCAGGTGCTGAACGGCAAGTTCGTGCGGGTCGATCCCGTGACTCCCGGCAAGTTCGATTGCGGCGGTCACGTGATCACCCTGTCGCTCGACCCGGTGAAGGCGTACTCGGGATGAGCGACCCGCGGTGAAGACGCGGTCGAACCTGGCGGTCATCGCCGCCACCCTGCTGTTGGTCGTCGGCGTGAGCTGGCGGGCGTGGGCCCACGCGCCGGTCACGCCGACGACCCTGGCCGACCTCCTGGTGTTCGCGCTGCCGTTGGCCGGCATCTACGCGATGTCGGCGACCGGGCTCGTCGTCGTGTACACGACCACCGGGATCTTCAACTTCGCGCAGGGCGCGATCGGGATGTTCCTCGCGTACATCGACTGGGAGCTGGCCGTGGATCACGGCGTGCCCCAGGTGATCGCGATCCCGCTCACCGTCCTCGTGATCGCACCCTTGGTCGGCATCGGCCTCGACCGGGCCATCATGCGGCACCTCCAGGGCAAGGAGCTGGTGGTGCAGCTCCTCGTGACGGTCGGCCTGATGTTCGCCTTCATCGGTCTCGCCAACATGATCTGGGACCAGAACCTCAATCACACCCTCCCGACGCTCTTCGGCCAGAGCGGATTCCACATCGCCGGCGTCGTGATGACGTGGGCGCGGCTGCTCACGCTCGGGTTGGCGGTCGCGCTGGCAATCGGTTTGCGGCTGCTGTTGTTCCGCACGCGTCTCGGCGTCTCGATGCGCGCGGTCGTCGACAATCGCAGTCTCGCCAGCCTCGCGGGAGCACGGTCCGAGCTGGTCTCGAGCTTCTCGTGGGCGCTCGGCTGCTCGCTCGCCGCGTTGGCCGGGATCCTCCTCGCACCCGACGCGGGCATGTCCACGAGCGGTCCCCTCGCGCTGTTGATCATCACCGCGTTCGCGGCCGCGGCCGTGGGCCGGATCCGCAGCCTCCCGCTCACCTACCTCGGGGCGCTGATCCTCGCGGTCTCGGTGCAGTGGTCGCAGTCGTTCCTGCAGTTCGGCGGCCGGTGGGCCACCACCCCCTCGGCCATCCCCACGGTGATGTTGTTCATCGTGCTCCTGCTGCTCCCCCAGGCCTCGCTGCAGTTCGCGCGACTCAACGTGGTGCGCCGCACCGAGCGCCTGTCGACCGTGCGCGACACCGTGCTCGGCATGGTCGCGCTGTTCGTCGTCATGGTCGTCGTCAGCGGGTTCCTGTCGCCGACCAACCTCAACCGCTTCGCGCTGGCGATGTGCACCGCGCTCGTCGCGTTGTCGCTCGTGCCGCTCATCGGCTGGGCCGGACAGGTGTCACTCGCGCCGCTGGCGTTCGCCGGGATCGGCGCGGTCGCGTACGCGCGGCTCGGCGGCCTGCACGGCAACGGCTACGCGGTGATCATCGCGTCGCTCGTGGTGCTGCCCGTCGGCGCGCTGCTCGCACTCCCGGCCCTGCGCCTGCAGGGCCTGTACCTCGCGCTCGCCACGCTCGCCTTCGCGTCGCTCGTCGAGGTCGTGTTCTTCATCCAACCGTTCGCGCTCGGCACGCAGAGCCGCACGGCTGGCCGACTGCAGCTGTTCGGCCTGCATTTCTACGGCACGCGGACCTTCCTGCTGCTCCTCACCGCGGTGTTCGGCATCGCCGGTGTCGCGATGGTCGCGCTGCGCCGGCACGCGTTCGGTCGCCGCCTGATCGCACTGCGGGACAGTGAGGCCGCCGCGGCCACGATCGGCGTCAACGTGCTGGAGACGAAGGTCGCGGTGTTCATGATGTCGGCCGGGTTGGCCGGCTTCGCCGGTGCGTTCCTCGCGCAGTACTACCAAACGGTGAACCAGGCGCAGTTCACGATGTTGGGCGGGCTCCCGATCGTGCTGCAGCTCGTGATCGGCGGCGTCGCCACCGTCTCCGGCGCGCTCTTCGCGGGGCTGTTCGGCCTCGCGCTCATCCTGATCCAGGAGACGTGGCACCTCACACTCTTCCGCGCCCTGGAATTCCTCGCACCCGGGCTCGCGGCGCTCGGGATCATCCAGAACCCGTCGGGCGCGGTCGTGCCGATCGGCGAGGGCTTCGCCCCGCTGCTGCCGTGGCGCAAGGACGCGAAGCTGGAAGCCGACGAGACGAAGGCCGCGCTTGCCGATCCCGAAGTCGGCGATCTCGGCCTCGACCGGCCGTTCACCGAGGCCGACGTCATCATCCTCGACCGCCGTCTCGCCATCACCAACGACATCCCGCGGCCGACGTCGCCCGCCCGGGCGCCGGGCTGATCGCCGTGGCCCTCCTCGAGATCAACGAGGTGTCGGTCGTGTTCGGCGGCCTGCTGGCGCTCGACGGCGCATCGATCGATGTCGAGGCCGGTCAGGTCACCGGGCTCATCGGCCCGAACGGCGCCGGCAAGACGACGCTGTTCAACGTCATCACCGGGCTGCAACAGCCGACCTCCGGCCTGATCCGGCTCGACGGGGTCACCGTCACGCGCACGAAGCGGCACATGCGGGCGCGTCTCGGCATCGCGCGCACGTTCCAGCGGCTCGAGCCGTTCGGCAGCCTGACGGCCCGCGAGAACGTTCTCGTCGCACTCGAGATGCGACGGCGGTGGGCGACCGAGCGCTACGACGCCGGCACCGTTGCCGACCAGCTGCTCGAACGCGTCGGGATCGGCCCGATCGCCGATCGCAAGGTCGACTCCCTGCCCACTGGCACCGCACGACTCGTCGAGCTGGCGCGAGCGCTCGGCACCGCGCCGCGTGTGCTGTTGCTCGACGAGCCGTCGTCGGGCCTCGACGAGGAGGAGACCGACGCGCTCGGAGTGCTCCTGCTCGAGTTGGCGCGCGACGGCCTCGCCATCCTGCTCGTCGAGCACGACATGTCGTTCGTGATGGGGACCTGCGCGTACATCAACGTGCTCGACTTCGGGCGGATCATCGCGCACGGCCCGCCGGAGGCGATCCAGGTCGATCCCGAGGTGCAGCGCGCGTACCTCGGTACCGCAGCCGGGAGAACGACGTGAACATGTTGGCGGCGGGGCCGCAACCGGCCGACCCGGCGCCGGCCGACGCGCCGGTGCTCGAGCTGTCATCGGTGCGCGCCGGCTACGGGCGCATCGACGTGCTGCACGGTGTCGATCTGCAACTCTCGGCCGGGGAGGTCTACGCGCTGCTCGGCCCGAACGGCGCCGGGAAGTCGACCACGCTGGCGGTCGCGTCGGGCCAGATCACGCCGTCGTCGGGAAGTCTCCTCCTGTGCGGGCGCGACGTCACGGGAGTCACGCCCGACGCCCTGGCTCGCATCGGCGTGTGCCTGATCCCCGAAGGTCGGGGGATCTTCCCGAACCTCACGGTCACCGAGAACCTCCGCATGGCCACCTTCACGGGGACGAGCTTCTCCGACGTGCAGGACACGGTGTTCGCGCAGTTCCCGCGCCTACGCGAGCGCCGGCGCCAAACCGCCGGCACGTTGTCGGGCGGAGAGCAGCAGATGCTCGCGATGGGTCGCGCGCTGGCCACCAACCCGGCCGTCCTCCTCATCGACGAGCTGTCCATGGGGCTCGCGCCCCTGATCGTCGACGAGCTGTACGACCACGTGCGGCGCATCGCGGCGTCGGGGCTCTCGATTCTCATCGTCGAGCAATTCGTCCACGAGATCCTCGGTGTCGCCGACCGGGCGGGCATCATGCTGCACGGGCACATCGTCGAGACCGGTACGCCGACCCAGATCGCCGACGATCTCACGAGCGCGTACCTCGGCCGGACGCATCACTAAGGTTCGCACGACCAGACTCAGGAGATCGCTCGATGAACAAGGAGAATGCCGCCGAGGGGGCCAGTGCAGGATCCGACGGCACCCAGTCGGCGAAGACCATGTCGACCGCGCGGTTGGGCGAGCTCCGCGACGAAGTGTCGAAGCTCAAGGTCACCGGCGGCGCGGCCAACCCCGAGCGCCTGGCGGGGAAATGGGGCATCGGTCTCACGATCTTCGGCTTCGTGGTCGCGTTCGTGTCGTGGTGGAGCGCGTTCAACGCGGGCGACTTCGCCTCGCTCGACCGTGCCGCGATCTTCGCCGGGCTCGGCATCGGCGTCTCGATCATCGGGATCGTGATCTGGATCCGCAACTCGCTGACCCGCTACCTGCGGTTCTGGGTCATCCGCCTCGTGTACGAACAGCGCGAGCAGACGGACCGCCTCATCGAGGCCCTGGAGCGCCGGGAGAAGTAGGCCGCCGAGATCGCCGGCCGCGCGTCAGGAGCCGGCCAACTCGCGGAACGCGACGTCTTTGTCGACGCGTGGCTCTCCCGGCAGGCCGAGCACGCGTTCACCGATCACGTTGCGCTGGATCTGCTCGGTGCCGCCACCGATCCGGCTGCTCCACTGCATCAAGAACTGCTGTTGCCAGTAGCCGTTCGCGACCGCGTCGGCGTCGTAGAGCATCCCGGCCGCGCCCTGCAGCTCGAGCACGAGATTGCCGTCGAGCTCCTGACGGCGGGACGCCGCGAGCTTCAGCACCGAAGCCTCCGGGCCGAGACCCTGATCCTTGCGACTGCGCGCCCGCCACCCCAGCCACTTGATGAGTTGAAGGCGGGTGAAGCTGTGCGCGAGTTGCTGGCGGAGCACCGGATCTTCGGTCGCGCCGAGTCGCTGCGCGAGGGTGACGATGTCGCGCCAACCAACGCGGCCCCCGCTGCCGATCATCGCCCGCTCGTTGGAGAGCATGGTGTTCGCGACGCGCCAACCCTCGTTGACCGGACCCAGCCGGCACGCGTCCGGGATCGCGACGTCGGTGAGGAACACTTCGTTGAAGTGGGCCATCCCGTTGATCTGGCGGAGCGGGCGGACGTCGATGCCGGGAGTGCACATGTCGACCAGGAACGCGGTGATGCCCTTGTGCTTCGGCGCGTCGAGATCGGTCCGGGCGAGCAGCAGCCCCCAGTCGCTGTGGTGTGCGCCCGAGGTCCAGACCTTCTGACCGTTCACGACCCACTGCTCGCCGTCGCGCACGGCGCGGGTGCGCAGGCCGGCCAGGTCGGAGCCCGCGCCCGGCTCGGAGAACAGCTGGCACCACACGTGCTCACCCTTCAGCATCGGGGTGAGGAATCGCTGTTGTTGCTCGTCGGTGCCCCACGCGATGATCGTGGGGCCGGCCATCGCGATCCCGACCGCGAACACGCCCGCGGCCACGTCGAAGCGTGACTGCTCCTCGTTGAAGATGCGCTGCTGCCAGCCCGCGCCGCCGCGCCCGCCGAATTCCTTCGGCCACGTGATCCCGGTCCAGCCCGCGTCGTAGAGCGTCAGCTGCCAGGCCTTGCACGCGCGCACGTGCGCGGCGTCGGCTTCCTTGCTCGAGTCGTTCGACGAGTAGAAGTGCTCGGGATCGGTTCCGGGCTGGCGGCGTTTCGCACGCGCGTCGAGCCAGGCGCGAACCTCGGCGCGGAACTCCTGCTCCTCCGGCGTCTCCTCGAAATCCATCAGCGACCAGGCATGCAGGACTCAGACATCCACGATGGTGATGGCCTGCTTCGGGCAGACGCGCGCGGCTTCCTCACACTTCTCGCGCAATGCCTCGGGCGGCTCTTCCTGGAGCACGTAGAGGAAGTCGTCGTCGCGCACCTCGAACACTTCGGGCGCGACACCCATGCACAACGCGTTGCTCTCACACTTGTCGAAGTCGACCACGACCTTGAAGCCCATGCTGCCCTCCCGCGTGACGGTGCAGCACCGTAGCAAGCGACTCGGCCGCCGGGCCCGTTACTCGTAGCGTGCGGCGAGCGCGGCAAGGCGGCGGTCCCAGGCCGCGCCGACCTCGCCCATCCAGCGGGCGGCGCCCGCGAAGTCGCCGGGTGTGAGCCGGTACACGACGCGCCGGCCCTCCCGGGTGCCTACCGCCAACCCGGCCGCTTCGAGCACGGCGAGGTGCTTCACGACCGCCTGGCGCGACACGGGCAGCTGCGCCGCGATCTCACCGGCCGTCGCGGGCGCGCGGCCGAGCCGTTCCACGACCCGGCATCGAGTCGGATCCGCGAGCGCGGCGAAGATCCGGTCAGGCGCGTGCGCGGGCAAGCGGACCTCGGAGCAGGCCGTCGACGACGACCGCGGCGTCGAACCGCGTCTCGCGGACCCGCAGCCGCGTGCCCACGGCCACCCCGGTGAGCTCGATCTCGACGAACGAGGGCGCATCGTCTCCCGCCACCGGCACCCACCAGAACGCGAGCCGGTGCGGGGCATCCGCTTCGTCGACCGTGCCCGCGCGCTCGCCTTCCGGGCCTCGAGCGCGGATCCGGCCGCCCGGCTCGGCCGAGAGCTCGACGTCGTCGCCGAGGAGCGACGGCAGCGACTCCCAGACCTCCTCCGGCTCGGCCGCGACCTCGATCGCCCGCTCCACACTCGGACTTCCCTCGGTGCAACTCATGGGTTGCACCTTAACACGAGGCGGCCTACGATGTGCAACCATGGAGTTGCAGACGATCTCGACCGCCGAAAACCAGCTGTTCCGCCGCATGCTCGATCAGCGCCGGGTCATGCTCACCGGCCCGATCGACGGCAAGCTCGCCGAGCGGGTGTGCGCGCAGCTGCTCGTGCTCGAAGCCGACGATCCCGGCACCCCCGTGACCCTCTACCTGCACTCGCCCGGCGGCGAGGTCGACGCCGGGTTCGCCATCTACGACACGATGCAGGCGCTGCGTTGCGACGTCGCGACGGTGTGCCTGGGCTTCGCGGCGTCGATGGCGCAGTTCCTGCTCTGCGCGGGCGCGCCCGGCGAGCGGCGGGCGCACGCGCACAGCCGGATCCTCATGCACCAGCCGCTCGGCGCGGTCGAAGGCTACGCGGTCGACGTCGCGATCCAGGCCGAGCAGTTCTCGCTCGCCCGCCGGCTGATGGCCGAGCTCACCGCGCTGCACACCAGGCAGTCGGTGGACCGCATCACCGCCGACGGCGACCGCGATCGGTGGTTCACCGCCGAGGAAGCACTCGCGTACGGCATGGTCGATGAGGTGATCGGCGCGCGAACGCGTGCATGACGGGCCCGAACCGACTCATTAGTCTCCGGCGGATGCCCACCGCAGATCGCGAAGTCATCACTCCCGACGGCCCGATGCGGATCTACGAAGCGGTGCCCGAGGGCGGCGCCCGCGGCGCCGTCGTCGTGGTGCAAGAAGCGTTCGGCGTCAATCCGCACATCGAAGACGTGACGCGCCGGCTCGCGGCCGCGGGATATCACGCCGTCGCGCCCGACATGTTCCATCGCACCGGGCCGGGCGCGGTCGTCGACTACGGCGACTTCGGCGCGGTGATCGAGCACTTCATCGGCGTCGGGAGCGACGACGCGATCATCGCCGACATCGACGCCACGCTCGACTTCCTGCGTTCCAGCGGCTTCACCGACGGTCAGATCGGCATCGTCGGCTTCTGCTTCGGCGGGCGTGTCACATTCCTCGTCGCGTCGCAGCGGGCGCTCGGCGCGGCCGTGGGGTTCTACGGCGGCGGCATCGTGACCGCTCGGTTCCCGCAATTCCCGGCGCTCGTCGACGGCGCGCAGACCATGCAGACCCCCTGGCTCGGACTCTTCGGCGATCGCGACGAGTCGATTCCCGTCGACGACGTCGAGCAGCTGCGCGCCGCGCTCGCCGGCGCGCCGGTCGACGCCGAGGTGGTGCGCTACGCGAACGCCGAGCACGGGTTCCACTGCGACGCCCGCCCGTCGTACGACGCCGACGCCGCGGCCGACGCCTGGAGCCGGACACTCGACTGGTTCGACCGCCATCTCGCCGCCGGCTGATCGCGACGCTCGGCACGCGACGATGGCCGACTCCGATCGCTTCACCCGCGCGATCGCCGCGATCGACGCCGGCAACGCCGACGACCCCAACCACGTGACGATCCGCGGCCGCACCGGTCCGAAGGAGATCCTGCACGCCGAGCTGGTCACCGAGTGGGTGACGCGCCTGCACCCCGACCGGAGCGAGGCGCTCCTGCTGGCCGCGCGCGGCCATCACTACCGCCGGTGGACAGTCCCCCGGGCCTCGGCGCCGGCCGGACGCGCCGGGTACCTGCGATGGCGCAAGTCGTTGCAGGAGCAGCATGCACGCGAGCTCGGGGAGTTGCTCGGCGGCGCGGGCTACGACGCACCGACCGTGGAGCGGGTGCAGGCCATCGTGCGCAAGACCGACCTGGCGAACGATCCCGAGGTACAGGCTCTCGAAGACGCGCTGTGCCTCGTGTTCCTCGAGACCCAGCTCGCCGACGTCGCGACCCGGCTCGAACCGGACACCCGGGCCCGCGTGCTGGTGCGTACCGCGCAGAAGATGAGTGCTGCGGGCCGCGCCGCCATCGCCGACGTGCCGATCGACCCCGATGCCGGCAGGATCCTTGCCGCGGCGCTCGCAGCCGACGTCGTCGACCGCTATCTCGCGGGATTGGCCGCGCACGACTGGGACGCCGTGTCGGCCACCCTCGCGCCCGACGTCGAGCGCATCGGTCCGTATCGCGACGCGTACCGCGGACGCGAGCCCTACAGCCGGTTCTTGGCCGACACCATCGCCGCGCTCTCGGGCTACCAGCTCGACGTCGACCGCGTGCTGGTGGCCGGCCCGCAGGTGACGGTCGAGCTGCGCGAGACGGTCGACGACGGCGACGCCCGCCTCGAGACGTGCGAGGCGGTCGTGTTCGACACCGACGCGGGCCTCATCACTCGCGTGTCGGTGTATCTGCAGACGTCCGAACGCAAATGACGACGGCTCGGCGTCGCGCTCCGCGACTCGCTCGCCCCGAACCGCTCACCGGCGCCCGGTCCTCCGCGCTGCGCCGGTTGGCTGAGTAGCTTTGCCGTCATGACCTCGCCCGTTTGCACGCTCGACCTCGCGCGCATGCGGCGAGCCCGCATCGACAAGCTGCGGACCGCGATGACTGCGGCCGGCATCGACACCCTGGTGCTGTGCAACCAGGCCAACGTGTCGTATGCGACCGGCGCCCGCGTTCCCGCCTCCGACCACGTGCGGGCCTCGTGGTGGCGGGCCGTGGCCGTGATCGAGCGCACCGACCCGTCGCCTCACCTGTTCACGGAATTCCCCGAAGGTTCGCCGTCGGACCTCCCCAACGACCATCTTCATCCCGCGATCGAGGTCGAAGCCGCCGACGGCGCGGCCGAGCTGCTCGCGCTCCTCCCGGGCGGCCAGCTCGCAGTCGACGACGCGCCCTTTCCGCTGTGGTCGGCACTACGCGACCGGGACGTGATCGACGGCAACGCCGCGCTGGCGCCGGCCAAGCTGACGAAGACGATCGACGAGCTCGAGTGCATACGCCAGGCCCAGGCGATCAACGAACGCGCGATCCGGAGCGCGCAGGCGCTGGCGCAGCCGGGAGCGATCGCGACCGACCTGTCGGGTGCGTTCCTCCGGGCGATCGCCGAGCTCGGCGCGACCTCCAACACCGTCGACCCGGTGTTCCAGGTGATGCCGCGCTCCGTCGCCGACGGACCGTTCAGCGTCACCGGCGAACCCGTGTTCCCGCTGCCGACGCGCCCCCGCGAGCTCGCGCGGGGCGACGTCATGTGGATCGACACCGGGATCAACTTGAACGGCTACTCGTCCGACTTCGGCGCCACGTGGATCGTCGGCGGCGAGCCCGACGAGCACGCGCGTCTGCAGTTCGCCGAGTGGCGCTCGACCGTCGATCGTGTGCTCGAGGCCACGAAGCCCGGTGCGACCGGAGCCGACCTCGTGCGCGTCGCGGCGGAGCGGACCGGTCGCCGGCCGTGGCTGTCGTACTTCTACCTCGCGCACGGGATCGGGACCGACAGCGCCGAGATGCCACTCATCGGCACCGATCGCGGCAACGCGTTCGACGCGTCCATCGTGCTCCAACCGGGCATGGTCCTGGTGTTCGAGCCCGTCATCTGGGACGACGGCCGCTGCGGTCATCGCAGCGAGGAGATCGTCGCGATCACCGAAGACGGTTACCTCTGGCTCTCCAACCGCGCCGAGCTCAACGGGATCGGAACGTGACCAGGCGCAGATCCGGAGGCCCGGACGGCGTCGAGAAGCAAACCCGTGATAGAGGGCCGGAGGTCGCAGCCGCATGAATATGACCAACTCGCCGGAGCTCGACTACTGCCTGAGCGAGATGGGCACGCGGGGGATCGACGCGCTGGTGCTCGGTCGTGAGGCGCACGCGCGCGCGGTGTCGGGCGCCGACCGCCTGTGGCTGTCGGGAACGCGCGCGTTCGCGCCGGGCTGCGTCGTCGTGCGCTCGCCGCCGTCGGTTCACCTCCTCGCCAACAGCAACGAAGGCTTCGAGGACTTCCCCGGCGACCATCTGTATCCCGTCACGTGGAACCCGGCGAAGCTGCGCGACGCGCTGCGGGCGATCCCGGGGCTCGCCGCCGCGAAGACCGTCGGCGTCGACGGCATGTCGCCGGGAGTGCACGCGCTGTTCGCGGAGGTCGTCCCCGAGGCCGAGCTCACCGATGCCGGCCCGATCTTCGCCGAGTTGTGGCGCGTCCCCTCCCCCGACAAGATCGACGCCGTGCGCGAAGCGGCACGCGTCGCGCACGACGGGCTCGCGGCGATGGCCGCGGCGCTCCGCGACGGCGTGCGGGCGCGCGTGCTGCGCGGAGTGTGCGCCGAACGCTTCGCCGCACTCGGCGTCACGACACCTGCGTTCGAAGCGGTTGCCGCGCCGATCGACGGCGGCGCCTCCACGTGGCTGCCGCCCGAGCGGCTGCTCGGCGCCGGAGAGAACGTCGCACTTCGTGCCGGCGCGCTCCGCCACGGGTGGGAAGCGTCGCTCGCGCGTACCTATGTGGTCGCCGAACCCTCGGTCGAACAGCCGGCTCCCGACGGCTGGGAGGAGATCATCGAGTTGTGTCGTGCGGGAACGCGCGTCGGGCACCTCCGCGACCTCGAAGCAGTCGTGTACGGAGTCGGCCGCGGCGTGGAGCCGTACGACGACGAGCTCGAGCTCGAGGCGGGCATGGTCTTCGCGCTGGAGCTCCACCGCGGCCGCCGGCTGCACCAAGACGTCGTGCACCTCACGGTCGACGGCGCGGTGATCCTCACCGCCGACGACTGAGCTCCGTCGATCAGCGGCCGATCTGCGACCGGCCCCGCTCCACGACCTTCATCCGGCGCGCCTCGATCTCGGCCGGATCGAAGCCCGAGCCCTCCCAGTCGCGACTGACCCGCGCCTCGATGTTCCAGCCTTCGTCGACGGTCGTTCCCGTGACTTCGTTGTAGGTCTGGATCATGCGCCGCACGCCGCGTTGGTCGTTCGACACCGCGTCGGCCGCGAGCTGACGGCAGAAGGCCAGCAACTCGTCGTGGGGGACCACGTGGTTCACCAGGCCCCACGCGAGCGCCGTGGCCGCGTCGACGTAGTTGCCGGTGATGCTCATCTCCTTCGCGCGTCCGATGCCGATGCGCTGGGCGAGCAGCACCGTGAGTCCCCAGCCCGGCATGACGCCGACGCGCGCGTGCGTGTCGGCGAACCGGGCCCGCTCGGAGGCGATCAAGAAGTCACAGTTGAGCGCGACCTCGAAACCGCCGGTGACCGCGACACCGTTGACCGCGCCGATCAACGGCTTCGTGTGGGGCGGGAGCGCACCCCGAAACGGCGTGCGACCGTCGCGCGGCTCCCCCACCTCGGCGAACCCCTCGCCCTGGCGCACCTCGCCCGACCCGAACTCCTTCAAGTCGACGCCGGCACAGAACGCGGGATCGGCGCCGGTGAGGATCATCACGTCGACGTCGTCGTCGGCGTCGCACCGCTCGATCGCGGCGGGCAACGCCTTGCGCACGGCGCGGTTCAGCGCGTTACGCGCCTCGGGACGGTTGAGCGTGACGGTCGCGACGCGGTCGGCCACTTCGACCAATACGACCTCTGGTTCACCCACGGAAGTCGAAGGCGACCTTGATCGCGCCGGTGGTGTCCTGGGTGGCGATCGTCGTGAACGCATCGCGCCAGTTGTCGAGCTCGAAGCGGTGCGTGAGCATGCCGGTGAGGTCGACCCGACCGGTCGACACGAGCTCGAGGTAGTGGTCGATGCCGTGTTTGCGGACACCCTCGACCTCTTCGAACCCGAACGCGTTCGAGCCGACCATCGAGATCTCCTTGAAGTACAGCGGTGTGTCCTCCCACCACGTGGGCCCGTGCACGCCTGCCTTCACGAGGGTGCCGCGCGCTTTCAACACGCGCGTGCCCACCTCGAAGGTCTCCTGCTTGCCGACGGTGTCGTACACGACGTCGATGAAGCCGGGGAACGCCATCGGCAGGCCGTCGCTGTCGCGCAGCACCCCGCCCGACCACGCGGCGGCCTCCTCGATCACCTTCAGCGCGGGCGTGTGGCCGATGACCGTCGCGCCGAGCTTGCGGGCCATCTCGGCCTGACCCTCGAAGCGCGCCACCACGAGCACTTCCACGTCGGGGTAGAGGGCGCGGAGGATCGCGGTCGCGCACGTGCCGAGTGCCCCGGCGCCGTAGACCATCACCTTGCCGCCAGGGGTCGGCGGGTGCCGGGTGATCGAGTGCAGCGACACGGCGAACGGATCGGCGAACACGGCCAACTCGTCGGGGACGTTGTCGGGGACCTTGAACAGCTGCGAGTCGTGTGCCGGCATCAGCTGGGCGTAGCCGCCGTTGCCGCTCTTCGAGGTGCCGATGTGGATGCCGGGCTCGATCGGGCCGACGCCGAACGAGTAGCAGAGGCTGAAGTCGCCCACCTGGCAGGCCGGGCACAACGGCGTGACCCCGCGGGGCCCGCACGACAGCCAGGGGTTGAGCACCACCCGGTCGCCGATCTCGAGTCCCTCGGCCTCCGGGCCGAGCGCGACCACATCCGCCACAACCTCGTGCCCCAGCACCTGCGGCAACGAGAAGAACGCCTTCATCGGATTGTCGGGCGAGCGAACCTCGCCCCAATCCATGAACACCTGCTTGGAGTCGGAGCCGCAGATACCGGTGAGACGGGGCTTGGTGACCACCCAGTCGGGCAGCAGGAACCCGGGCTCGTCCATGTCGACGAGCTTCATGGGCGTGTGCGCGAGGTTGCGCAAGAGGAAGTTGTCGGTGTCGGGCTCGGGCTGCGGTTCCGGCTTCACGCCATAGAGGAGTGCCTTCATGGGCCGGAGCGTAGGCGGCGGCGAAGCGCTCGCGCATCCGCGACGCGAGCGGGCCGCCGCACCCTCCGAGCGGCCGCGGCGTCTCGCGGCCCGGTCGCCGACCGCTCCATCTGATGGTGCGGTTGGCGACCGGGCGCGTGCGTGATTACCTGGGGGCATGCGGGACCTCGCGCGATCTCTGCAGCTCCGCGCCGCGCACCCGACGCCGTGACCAGACCAGGGGGCTGGCGACCGGTACAACCGCGCGGGCGATCACACCGAACGCTCGCCCCGCTGGCGATCCCGTCGACCGCGAGCGGCGATGGGCCCGTCAGCGGCGTCGTGGCCGACGATCCGGTAGCCGCCGAAGCGCCGGAGCCCGAGGCCGGACCGGCGACCTGCATCTTCTGCGGGCGGCCGAGCGCGCAGGTCGTGTACGCGTGGCCCGACTGGCTGTGCCGGTTCCTGGCCGAACACCAAGACACGTGGCGCACGATGCGCGCGGCCCGCACCACCGATCTCGCAATGGTCGAACGGGCCGAGCGCGAGGCCGACAAGACCGTCGACTGCGTGTGCGGCGCGTGCAGCGCAGGTTGGATGCAGCGCCTCGAAGACAACGTGCGCCCGTTCCTCGAGCCCATGATCCTCGGCGACCCGACGCCGCTCCCCGCCGCCCGCCGCAAGCTGCTCGCGCGGTGGGCGGCCAAGACCGCATTGCTCATCGAACGCGCCGCCGGCGCGTCGCCGCGCACGCCGCGCGCCGCGAGCGAGTACGTGCGCAAGGTCGGCGTGCACCCCGGAGCTCAGGTGCTCGTCGGGCAATACGGAGGCCGACTCCGCATGCTCACGTCGGAGCGCACCGTCTCCACTCGGGCCGCCGGCGCCGAAGCATCCCAGCTCCCGCCGGTCCGCCTCACCCAGACGACGCTCGTGATGGGCAACGTCGTGCTGCAGGTGTTCTCCGATTCCTCGCGAGATGCACCACCCGAGCTGACCGACGACGCACTGCGCCCGTTCATCGCCCTCGTCGGGAACCCCGGCCGCCGGGTCGTGTGGCCGCCCGAGCTCCCGATCGACGACGAGCGCTACGACCAGCTGCGGATCGGCGATGCCGGTGCGCGCGAACGGCACGGACGCCGCCCAGTCCAGGAGGGACACGAACCGACCATGGAAACTCCCGATCCGGGCGACCGGCACGGGCAACCCGCACCCGCGCTCAACGGCGACGGCGACGGGAACGGGAACGGGACTTGGAGCTCGGTGGTGCAACTCCTCGGCTCCCCGACCGACGCCGCGCAACCCACCGATGAAACCCATGCGGCCGTGGCGCCGGG
>Ga0265338_10001438_pt1 | contig 38672 bp, 41 predicted proteins | sample 42126metaG_FD_193579 | JGI IMG/M metagenome (GOLD analysis project Ga0265338, IMG submission 193579) | Rhizosphere microbial communities from Carex aquatilis grown in University of Washington, Seatle, WA, United States - 4-21-26 metaG | ecosystem: Host-associated > Plants > Roots > Rhizosphere... | reverse complement strand
GTTGGTGAAGATCGCCAACAAAGTGCACCAAAAATTTTAGCGCATCCGTCTGTTCGCTGAGCGGGGCCGTGTGATCGCGCAGAATTTTATTGGCGACGAGGATTGCCGCGACGACACCGCCCTTTTTCAATTGCCAGTCCGGCATGGCCTTCAGATTTTGCAGATAGGCCGTGTTATCCGGAATTTTTTCGAAGTGATACCATACGGTTTGAGGATACTTTCCCTGCCCCCGCATTTGGTCGGCCCAATTGGCGATCGCGGCGAGTGAATCCGCGCCGAGAAGTTTTTGAACTCCGGCTTGCGCTTGGGGCGTGAGGTGCGCTTGGGCGATCATTCCAATTGTGCTATGGCCGACAGGTCCCCAGGCGAAAACTTGTAGTGGTGTGATGGTAAGTAGGAGAAGGAACAAAGTTGTTTTGATCATGGCCAAATTGCATGACGGTCACTAATTTTAGTCAAATCAAAGTTCCCACATTTTCATGCCGCTCATCTGTAAAAATAAAGTTTCGCTCCAAGGCTCACCGCTGTAGCTGGCGTGATACTCAGTCGGCAAAATGTATTTAGTTAGAGACGCGCCAAGCGCGAGTTCGGTTTCATTCCATTCGGCCAACCGGTAGGTGTATCCAAGTGTGAACGCGGAGATCCATCTTGGACGATCGTCGATTGAAATTTCGAGGTCGGCGCTGGAACGCTCTACGAATTCGACGCGGCCCCAAAGTTTATTGGCGGCGAAGGTGAGAAGAAATTCTTCACCAAGCGAATGTTTGTCGGGTCGGTGACTCTCGCTTAAGCTGCCTAGGATCAAGGCATTTTGAAAGCGCCTGCTTCCGCCAAGATCCTTGTCGGCGTAAAGCGACGCTGAATAACGCTCCTGGGAATCGATGTCGGGCTCAAGGCGTTCGGGAGACTTCACATAGGCGGACGAGGCCATCGCATACCATCCCCCACCGAACGAATGTGTGACACGTACGGCGCCTGAGTTGAGGTCTCCGAGCGGGAATGTGACCTTGGCGGGATCGGGTTCAGTTCCGTTAAAGACCGAGACTTCGAGACGATTATCGCCCCAACCGTAAAGCGCACTGAGGACCGTACTGGTCACATGGCCCACATCTTGGCCTGTGTGGTGGCCTAGCGGAGCGGTCGGATTCACCATGCCGGTTGGCCGATGCATGAACGATACGGGTCCATCGCCGCTCTCACCGCGCGGAGCGAAGGAGAATTTAAAAAAGCCGGTGCCCAGTGAAACCGTATCGCTGAACGTCAGGCCCATGACGGGAGAGGGATGCGGATGTTGATGGTCAACGTAAGGCTCGTCATTTTGATCCGTGTCTCCGATCTGCGTAAGTTCCGGAGTGCCGCGCACGGGGACTGTCCACTTTTCTGCGGTCGCCATCAGGTCGACATTGAAATACTGGTGATCGCCTATGGTGGAGCCGAAGTCGGCCATTAGCATATTGGGTGCCGAGAACGTTCGTCCGCCACGTGGACCTTCGGCATTGATGACCGAAGCAAAGCCGTTTCCCTGCACCATAAGCATTCGCATCGGCATTTGCGGCACGGCGCGAGGCACACACATGGCCATAGAGTAGTCCCACACCTCCATTTCGCCGCAGGAACTTTGTCCGTGGCCGAGTGCTGGCACTAAAAGCAGCAAAAGGAGCAAACGCATTTTCAGAGCTTGCGGCGGAGATTTTTTGACGTCAATCCCGAGTGCGTAAGCCCGCGGAGTATCTCTTCTGTCTATCGTGCGCGGCAGGACGTTTGCACGGCCCTAAGTCGGGAACGCCGAGTTCGCAGCTAGACGAATGGCGGGAATCACGGCGTGCCGAGTTTGGGAGTGTGGATCCTCACGACGTGGAAAAATTCCGCACTTTCGCAACCGAGCGTTCTGGGGGAGTCAATGACGGATGCAAATAACCGACGCGTTTTAATCTTAACTGAATCTCTAACGGCCTCCGAGGGTTTCGCGAAAATCTTTAAGCACCTCGGCTACACCTCTTATGTCTGTGAGGATGTAAAGAAACTTGTGCAGGAAATCGGGCATGGCGTAGGCGCTGTGTTTCTCGCGGACCGTGTGCTGATGCCGGAGACCGCGGACGCGCTTCGCAGAGGTTTGTCGCGCGAACCGGTATGGTCAAAGATTCCCGTCATGATGCAAACTCAAGATGCGCGCCCACGCGAACTCTCGCACGCACTCGACGATCTCGCCCATGTCGTGCGTCTAAGTGCCGAGTTTCAGCAAGAGGCGTTCGGCACTTTCGTGAGATCCCTGCTTGAACTTCGGTCGCGGCAGTATGACGTCGGCCGCCTGCATGCACAGCTTGAAATTTTCCGCCGCACGCGAACCGAATTCTTTATGAATATCAGTCATGAGGTGCGGACTCCGCTCTGCGCGATTCTAGGCTTTTCGGAATTGGTCATGAAAAAAACGGCGACGGAACGAGAGCAGGACACCTACCTGACGATCATTCGGCGAAATGCGCAGGCCTTGTCATCGCTGTTCGACAATATTCTGGATCTGACGCGTATGGAGAGTGGAGGCATCGAGTTACATCCGCTCGAATGCCGGATCGGCGATCTACTGGGCGACGTGGTGGCATCGATGGGTAAAGAAGCCTCGAAAAAGGGCCTGGCGCTCTCGGTCCAGCGGCTCGACGATTTTGGCGACACGATCCGCATCGATCTTCCCCGGCTGCAACAGATTTTGCTCTACGTGGTCGCCAACGCGATTAAATTCACGAGCCACGGCTCGGTGATGATTCGTGTGCTCGGCCAGCGGCATAGCGAGACTCTGCGCTTGGAAATCGAAGATACAGGCATTGGTATTTCAAAGGAGCACTCGCACCGTCTGTTCAAGGCATTTTCACAAGTCGACGGCTCATCGACGCGCCCATATGGCGGCGCGGGGCTCGGTCTTGTGCTGGCCCGTAAACTGGCGCGGGCGCTCGGCGGCGATTTGGAGCTAAAGTGGAGCGTTCCGGGAGGCGGCAGCTGCTTCGCCCTCAGTGTGCATGTTCCGATGCGTGTTGACCAACTCGCCTCAATGGGGGTCAGATAGTCTTCATAGGGGATTAACTCATGACATGGCTATTGTTGTCTTTTGCCTTCGCCGCCGGCACGAAATCTCTGGTCCAATTTTATCCAAATGAAGTCTTGCGTAATGAGATCGTCACGTTCCGGCCAATTGAGGGACATCACTTTAGCTTTGAAGCGCCACAAAAATGTGGCAGCGGCTCGGTAAACGAAAAAAATCCGCGCGAAATTAAATGTCAGTTTGTAAAGAGCGGCGAAACGGTTGCAACGCTCAATGTCTGTGACGATAAGAAGACGTTTTGCCGGCCGATTGATTTGAAGTTGTCGGTGAGCGACAAACAAGCCGCGAGTGAAGCCCCGTTAAAGAAAAATGAGCATATCAACCAAAGTTTGAAGAAAACTTTGATTCCCGATTTTGTAATTGGAACACCGAGTGAGGTCTCCGCGCATGCAAACACCGCGCACCAGCCCGTGTTTCTAATGATCTCAACCGATTGGTGTCCTCCGTGCAACGAGAGTAAAGAGTATTTGCTTCCATCGGAGAGTTTTAAAACGGCGACAAAGGATTGGTACAAAGTCTATGTCGATGGCGACAGCTTGGGCGCGGGAGATTGGGACAAAGCGGTTCCGTACAAATATTTCCCGAGTTTTGTTTTACTGAATTCGCACATGGAAGAAATCGGCCGCTTTAACGGAGAGCTGCGCCAGAGTGAGTTTGCCGAGTGGGCTGCAGATCAGTCTCAATACATGAATGACCCCATTTCCGCATTGAAGCCGCGCGTGCTCGAACGCGTGGACGGGCAGTTGCTGCGCAAGTTCAAGGATTTTGTGTCGCGGATTTCCGTCGAAGAGCAACAAAAGCAAGAGGCGCGGTTGTTGGCGTGGGCACTCGATCAAGAGGATCGCGGCCTTGTCCAAACTTTAGCGGCCGACCGCGATTTCCCGAAGCTTCGCGCACAAATTCTGCAATTCAAAATCAATGAACTCGACCGCATCGCGACCGAGCAGAGAAAAGATTTTAAGACTGAGAAGATCAAACTCTACCAAGATTTGTTAAAGGAAAGCTTTCAGGGCGATCATTGGAGCGCGTATTTGGAGAGTCTCTGCGAAATCGACGTGATGTCGTGTAAGGCATACCTGCCGCAGATTCCCGACCGATTGACCTTCCTGAATAAGGATACAAAATTGCTTCCGGCTGAACGTGAAAGCCGGCTTGGCGATGAGTATTATTCGATCATCGAAATCTTCAACGCCCTTGACGAAAAAGTTTCGGTCAAAGATTTCGCCAAACAGTGCGTCGATCATTTCGAGATCATGCAAAAAAACAGCGCGCTCAAACTTTCACGTGCGAGTTCGCAAGGAATGATCGCGTGTCTCGAGCTCGCCGGCGATTTTCCGCGCGAAGAAAACGACCTGAAAGCCTTGATTGAAGCCTATCCTAACGAACCCACATTTCTGTGGCGAATGGCCCGCATGCGCAAAAAACAGAAAAAATTCGACGATGCGCTGGCGTGGATCGACAAGGCGGAAACCTTGGCTTACGGCTATAACTGGTTCAGCCTCCAGCAGCTCAAGGCTGAAGTCCTGCTATCTTTGAAGAAGCCTGCCGAAGCGAACAAAGTGATCGATACGACATTGGCGCAAATCCAGCTAGACCCAGGCTCGGAAACTCGCAACCAACGTCTGGTCGCGCGTTTGCGGGGATTGCAATCGTCCAGCCGGCAGCTAAGCGAAAATTAACTTTTCGTACTAAGGTCGCATACATCTGAAGCTCCACAATCCCGATAAATCTATGTGCATATATAGATTGGATTTTGAAGCTTGCAGAAGCAGAACCGCACTGATCGCATTTTAATCCTCGCAGCTCTCGCTATTTTGTTAATAGCGTCGGGTCTCTTTTACTTCGATGGATGGATGTGGGGAACTCGCGGCAATCGTGGGGAGCGCATCGGCGTTCTCTCGAAGAGGGCCGGCGACGTGCGGATGAAGTTTGAGGGCGATCTCAAATGGCAGAAAGCCACTCCCGGCCAAGATCTCATCTACAACGACTCGATTTATGCGGGCGCGGGTTCCCAAGCTGACTTGGAGCTCGGCCAGAGCGACATGACCGTCACAGAGAACACACTCGTCGTCCTCCGCCGCGACCAGGATGTGAACTTCATGAACCTTGCCTACGGCAGTCTCTTTGGCAAAATCGCCAAGAACGAGAAAGTGCTCATCGACACCGGTGACGGTAAGCCGATTGAATTTAATCCGACTACGGATTCGCAGATCACGTTGAAAAAGGTCGGTCACAAGACCGTGCTGAAGGTGAAGTCGGGTACCGCCGAAATCACCATCAACGGCAAGAAGGCGTTGGTCGGCAAAGACTCGAAGGTCGTTGTCGAAGACAAAGCGGCCGCACCACACATCGAAAAGGCTGTTGAAGAAGCGAAGCTCGAGGCCCTGAAACCGCTCAAGGGCCAAGTGCTGTACTCGGAGGATATTGCTCACGTCGATTTCCAGTGGAAGTGGAATACCGAACGCCGCCCGGCGGCTGACGATCGGTTCAAAGTCGAATTTTCGACCTCGCCGATGTTCAACTCGATCCATGCTGTCCGCGATGTGAAAGGCCAGCTCGGCACGTCAGTCATTGTGGCTGACAGCACAAGCCTCTTTTACCGCGTGCGCGGACCGAATGGTGAATTGTCACAAGTTGAAAAGTTAAACTTCGTACGGCTCAACAAACCGCTTATCGTCAAGCCGGTGGCGCAGACGCGCTTTGAGGTTCCTGCCGAGCGTGACGCACGCGTGGAAATTGAATTCCGCAAGCCCGAGGGCGCGAGCATTTGGTATCAGATCTCGTCGGATCCGCAGTTCCAGACAATTCTGAATAACGAGAACACTTCAGATCTCAAGTCGACGCGCGATTTTGCGCCTGGCCAATATTACTTGCGCGCGAAATCGGATTTCGGCGACGGCCACGAAACCGGTTGGACGGAACCGGTTCCATTCACGGTTGATCACAAAACCGAAAAGTTCGATCTGAACAAGGCGCCAATGCAAGCCAAAGTTTTGATCCCGAATCAAAACTATCCTGCGGCACTCTACAGCGCGCCGCCCGCGAAGGTGAAAGAGTACCTGGCGAAAAAAGGCTTGCTCAAAGATTACTTCCCGTTCCCGCGTGAAATGTTTGATCATTTGAATTTGCAGTATAGCAACAGTCCGCGGACGCAGACGCAGACGGACGTTTCGTGGCCAAAAGAAAAACTCCGCCCGGGCCGCTATCTGTATAAGTTCCAGACGGCGAAGGGCACGGAAACAAGTCCCTGGTCCGACGAGAAGACGCTCGATATCGCCATGGAACCGCCGCGTCCTGTGGGCGACGTGCAGTACGGCGAAACCAATCCGCGGGGCGAAAGCGATGCCACTTGGAACTTCACGCCGATCCTCTACGCCGGCTCTTATGACGTCGAAGTGTCGCACAGACCTGACATGGTCGGGGCTCAGCAGTTGCATGTCAGCGATCCCGTGGCCAGAACCTCACTGACTGGTGAAAATTACTGGCGGGTCCATGCCCGCGACCCGCAGGGCCGCATCATCAGCGATTACTCGCCGATATATAAAATGAAAACCGGTGTCCCGGTGTACGTGGCGAAAACACAACCGCCCCCGCGCGAAGTGAGCCGCCGTCCGGCCGCCACAGAGCGCACGGAAATGAAAGCTGACCGCATCCGCGAGGAACCGTTCGTGAAGAACGGCTGGTGGACATGGCTCGGCTTCGGCGAAAACTATGTCGATTACCGCCAGAGTGTTCCGGGTCTTTCGACGATCAGCGATCATCACTTGAAGGGGCCGAGCCAATTTATCGAGGCCGGCTATCTCTCGCACACGGGTTGGGGCGGCGTACTTTCCGTTAAGCAAACTCCGGGTGAGATCAATCCGCAATTCGAGGATGCTTCGCACACAATTGATACGACTTCTTATAGCTGGTCGACAATGACCGCTGAAGCTCTATACAGAAAGATCTCGCCATGGTCGCTCTTCGGAACGCCGGTGATTTACGGCGTACGTCTCGGAATCCAACAGCACAAAGTGCCATTCGTGTTTATCGACTCGGTCGACAACGCTGAGTTGCAAACGAACCAAATCACAATGGCTTCGGCCGGAATCCTGGCCGAGTGGAGCCGCCGGCGTTGGACGTACTACTGGTTGATGCGCTATCAGTATCCGCTGTCGAGCACCGCCTCCGGCGCAAGTTCGTTCAATCTCACGCCTACGTTCGCGTTCGACGGTTCGGTCGGCACGAGCTACAACATCACCCAGCAACTCAAACTCGGCCTCTTCTGGTATGGGCAGTGGCATCAATATTCGTTTGATTACATTGGCTCGGATGGCGTGACCGAGAACAAAGGCTTCCAGTCTTTGTTCTACTCCAATGTCGATCTGCGTTTAGGCTGGGACTTCTAGGTGCCGTTTCTCGGCTGACCCTGTTCTTAATTCATTGAAATTCAGCTCTTAGCCCCTCAAACCCGCGTTCACGCTGGCATAAATCATGGAGTATAGCGCGTGTGGAAGGTGAGTACGGATGCTCGCCTGCGGGGTTAACAGGGATGTTTCGACAAACAGTCGTGAAGACGGCGCTTGCGCTTTGGCTGTCTGCCATGTTGGCAGTGCCGACGGCGCTGTGGGCACAAGGAGCTGCGGCTCCGGCCGTGCCGTCGTCCGCCTCGCAGATTCCAGTTTTACTTGAGCCGGTTCCGCTCGATAATGGCGAGACCGGCTACATCGCCGAAGCGCCGGTTCCGCTGTCGCAAGAACACGATTTCGTCAAAGGCATCGTTGCTAAAAATCCGAGCCAGGTCACGCTCGCGGTCGATAGTCCGCAAGATCCGGCGCTCGAAGCGGCTCTGGAGAGCGGAAATTCGACTTGGGTCAATAGCTTCATTGCGGCCAGCGCCGACCAAGCGAATATTCTCAATGATGCCAAAGTTAAGCCGGCATTCAGTCAGCGCATCAAGAACAAGATCAAGCAGATCGCAAATTTCTGCAAGGAACAGAAGTACGGATTGATGACGTCGTTCTTCACCGCGAGCGCGAGCACGGGCTACATCATGTACGAATCCGCCAGCGTCAGCGCCGGAATGAAAGCGTTCATCGGCCTCTTCGCGTGGGCGGCCTTTCAGAGCATGAACAGCAAGGGTTGGGAGTGGTACCTCGAAAAAGGCGGGCAGACGTTCACCAAAATTCTCGAGTGGGCCGTTGGCCGTGACGCCACCGAAACGGAACGCCGATTGAGCGACGTCGCCGGAAAATTCCATGCCTCGTGGCTCGCCAACAGTGCGCTCGTGACCTACGTGTTTTACAACGCGGGAACGCTGCACGGGTTCACTTTGGCGAGCGTGCTCATGGCGCTGCACTTCGGATTTCTCGGGTCGACGGATATTCTCGATGCAATCATTTCCCAGAAGGTAAAAGAGGGAATCATTGCCGCAAGTTTTTTTGTGCAATTTATTATTGCGCGAATTCTCACGTCCTCTGGCCTTGAGATCGCGGGCTACTTCAACCAGCCACACCACGTGCAGGCGGCGCTCTTTCTCACGACGCTTGGATCGCTGGTGTATCTCGCGACCCATCACTACGTCGATCCTGTCGTCGGACCGCAATTGAAAAACATCGGTCTAAAAACGCGGTCACTGGCATCGCAGCTGAAAAGCCATTGCAATTCTCTGTTGTCCAAAGAGGGGGCTAAGTGAAACATAAAATTTGGGAAACGATCCAAAAAGGCCTGGTCGGCATTTGTCTCTTCGCCGGCACCTTAGCGATCGTGAACATGGAAACCATCTGGCAGGAGTATCACCGGGATGAGCACACGGAGATCAACCGCTTCTTGATCCGGAGGGATCAAAAAATTCCATCTTCTTTTTCCTCTGCTCAGCGTACCAAGGAGAAAGAAGATGGAACCTTTAAACCGCTCCAGTCCGGATTGAGCCAGAGCCTTGAAGATGACGAGCTGCTTGATGAGAATCCGTTCGCGCATTTGTCGACGCTTGATCCTCTGCAGAAGCTGACGCAAAAGGGTGTCGCGAAATTCCATCGCGAAACGTTCCGCAGTCCGGATTACCGCGAGGAAAGCGGTTACGATTTATTGTCGTACGCGGTGGAACACACCGACGGTTCGAAGTCGACGATCATGGCCTACACCGAAAAATTCGACGGAAAGCGCGCCGTTTACGTCGTGTTTTTGATCGGAAATGCGGATGGTTCGAGCTATTCGTACTTCCGCAATGGCGAGCTACTCGAGCAATCGGACCTGACTCCGGGTGAGGCTAACAAGCTCATCGCCCAGCGCATCAGCCAAGGTATCCCTTTCTTGTCTGTTTCCCAGTAGTGCATTCATGAATTCTTTACAGATGGCGCGCATTTAGAGCGCTTTCCATACGTCTTCCATATTTGTTCGTTTTCGGATTGACCATCGAAAAAGACTCAGTGCATAACTGGCCAGCCCTCGGGCATCCATATATTTAACAGGAGTGAGCTGGTATGTTTAAAGCGGTGTTAGTGTTGTTGGCGATGGGCTTCTCGGCTCACGTCTATGCAGATGATAATTCGGCTGCAGATCAAACCAAAAACAAAGTAAAGGTCGAAGACGTCAACGGTCGTAAGAACAAAGTTGATGGCGATATCGACCAAGAGATCGAACGCAAAGCTTCGCGCAGAATCAGGCTCGAAGTCGAAGTTCTCTCTCTCGGCAACCGCAACCTACACGGGCGGTACGATCACGAACGCATTCGGAACTGAGCGTCCGAATATCAAAGGAACTCCGGAGCAGGAGACTCACACCAGCATCGGCGGCGGATTTGACGCCCGTTATCGCTGGACGAAGAACGACAGCTTCACGCTCGGAACGACTTACGCGATCATGACGCCGTTCCAAGGTAACGTTCACACGAGCAAGAGCCAGTACAACTTGTTTGACCCGGCTATCGCTTACAACCGCGTCGGTAAAGTCGGCGGCTTCCAAACAGTAGCAACGGTTGCTTACGCTTACGGAACATCGACCGCTTCGACGGCCGTTGATCTGACTCACCAAGTGGGCGTCGCGTACAATGCAATGTGGGACTTCCACAATGGTTTCTCGGCTGGCGCGCAAGTCGCAGCCGATTACAACTACTACACCAGCCGTCCCGGCGATAACAAAGTCGGCGCTGATCCGGGTAACTACGGTGGCGACAGCCGCGTGGACTGGGACTTTGCGATCTATCCGCAAGCTGAATACCAGTTCAATGACATGATCTCAGCCCGTACGGTCTTCGGTTACTTCAACTGGAAACACTTGTACGGTGACACGAACAGAACTCGCTTGTTGCAAGAGTTCGTGTACCAGTCTCTCGGTATCGGAATCTCCGTTGCCCGTGACTTCTTCTTGTACCCGAACATTCAGTTCTTGCCGGGCAATTTGCACTCGCAATACACGAACGTCGGCTTGAACGCCACGCTCAACGTTTTCTAATCAGTACCTAGTCGCTTTTTCCGACTCAGAGTATTAAAAAAGGGCAGCTCGAAAGGCTGCCCTTTTTCTTTGGTTAGAAGGAGTAGAGGTACCCGAGGCGGGCGCCGAGGTATGACGAGTTGGTCTGCCAAGTGTCTGTGAGCACGGAGCTGCCGCCGCTCGAGGGAATCGATCCCTGCACTTTGGCGTCGCGGTGTTTGTATTCGCCGTTCACAAGGATGACGTGATGGCGGGCGATCGTCCATTCCACTCCCGCATTTAAGTAATAGCTCGTGTCACCCTTTGACGTGAGGTATCCCGAAGTCCCAAGACCCGTGCCGTAGTTGTAGCCGATCTTCGCCGTGAAAAGCAGCGGCTCCGTAATAGGCTGTTGATAGGTGAGGTTGGCGCCGATGTAGAAGTCTTGCTCGCGGGTGAGCGCCAAATCAGTTGCTGAGGTGAAGTTGACGATCGGATAGCCGTCGTTTCCAACGTCAATGCCCGGGCATAGCTGACGGTAGAAGCTGGTCTTTCCGATAAAGCACCAACGATTTTTAAGATCATAGGTGTCGATGTTGATTGTGCTGTCATGGAACGTGAGTCCGCCGACCTTGGCCTCGGTTAGAGTGACCGACGCGTGCTGATAGTTGGCTTCGAGTTGCCACATGGGCGACACAAGCAAGCGATAGTCGACACCATAGCCCGTAACACCACTTGTAAAATTATAAGTGTTCGCGCCATAGCCCCAAGACGAGGCGAGATTCATTGTGGCGACATGGACTCCGGCTTGGTTCTTCGGATAACCCAAATACGCTTTGTAGCCGGTGTCGTCGGGCGTGGTGTCGGCATATTCGGGGCGGGGAGTTCCGAGGGGAGCATCGCCGGGATCCGAAAAGTGCATCGGCTCATGGCGGTCGGTGGATTTGGGATCGTAGTCGGTGTTGAATTTTAGATTTTCACCTGTGGGCGCGCCGCCCTCGTTGTCTACAGCCTTCGCGGTCGGAGGCTCTTCTCCCTTCGGAGCTGTTGTCGCCGAGGATTTGGCTTTCTTCGACTTTCGAGCTTTCTTCACTGGTGCTGGCGGAAGAGTGCCGCCGGTGTCTTGCGCGTGCGCGAGTCCCGCGAGGCCTATGACACAGGACAGAATTAAGAGCGATTTGAGAGAGCGAACGGTAGTAGCGAACATTGCTGTAATGCCCCTGGTGTGTATTTCCCTAAATGCTAGCACCAGGATTTCTTTGTTGCCAATACATAAGACCGGGCAGGTTAATCCAGGATTAAGATCTAGACCTTTTTTTACGAAGAATTTTGCGAGTTTAGATTTCTTTGCTACCATTTTCTTAAGATTACTCAACTCGGATGAGCATTTTAGGGGGCCTTGTATGTTTACGCGTTTCAGTTTTCTCCTTCTGTCCTCGGCGCTATTCGGTGCGCAAGTGGCTTCTGCAGATCCCATGGAGATTTACTGCACGATCCGCAGCAACGGCGGTCACTTGAATTGTCAAATTGTCGGCAAAGAACGCAAGGTCATGAACGCAGATGACATCACGAATTTCGTCGATGCCGGTGAAGTCGCAGCTTACATTACGCTTAAGAGCCGCAAGGGATATGAGCGTACCTACATGGTCGATCCCAAGGCTTCGCAGTATAAGCACCTCAACGACATGAAGAATTCAGCTTCGATTTCAGAAATCGCCAAAGCCAAGTCGGATCTCTTCAACGACATCGAAAAGAAGGTAATCAAAGTTTCAGACGATCTCGATGGTCAAGCGGCTGCAGCAGAACTAGTGCTCTACGATTCTTCGCTTGAGTTGGATAAAATGCGCCGCGAACAGCGCACGATGACCGCGGAGCTCGAAGGCTATCGCAAGAACAAAGACAAAGTGTGCACGAACACTCCGGCCTTCGAGCAGATGTCGAAAGCTAACTCGCGCCTGCAGCAAACGCTGTCGAACATCATCTACGCGTTCCAGACGCCGGATAGCTGTATGTCGGACTACAAAGTGTTTAAAGACCGCGATGGCTCGGTTGACCTTCGCCAACTCGACACTGTGGCGGATCACTACAAGACGGCTTGCCGTAAGCGCTAGTTGTTAGCGTAGGGGAGTTGAGGAAATAAAAAACCCGGGGTGACCCGGGTTTTTGTTTTTGAATACTGAGATTCAAACGAACTTAGTTCGTCATGTAGGAGCAGTTAATATAAAGAGTATTGGCTACGTCCATAGCTACGGCGGCTTCGGCCACAGTTGTTGCTGGCATAGTCATTAGTGAGATTGTGGTCGAGTTTGGCGCAATCACGCCCTTAACAGAGGAACCGGAGGCTATTGTAAGGGCAGAGTGGCCAATAAAGCATACTTGGCTCAACCCCGCGACGTTGAGACTAGCTACGGGTAAGCCGGTCACCGTCATGTTGCCTGTTCCGGTGTGTGCTGTCGTCAGGATAAAGGCGCTCAGTTCAATGCGCTTTCCGATTTGAGTGTAACGGCAAACGTTCGTGGTGTAGGTGCCTGCTCCTGCTGTCGTCGCACCTGCGATTAATAAGTTACAAGTTTGGTTTTCAAGATAGGTTCCAAGTGCGCTACCGCCACCGACTGCGACGGAAGTCGCCGTAACAGTCGTGAATGCACCTGTTCCCGCCGTCGTTCCACCAATCGCGCCCGGAGCCGCGAAAGTCGCACCGTTCAAACTCGACGCATTGAGGTTAGCTACGTTCGTAGTCGAGGCGACAACAAACGGTGCAACACCTGTAGTCTGAGTCGACGTGATTGGGCCAGTCGCAGACAATGTCGTGAATGCACCAGTCGACGGAGTCGTGCCGCCGATAGCGGGCGGCGTTGCCAGTTTCGTCGGCAAATTTGCCATCGGATCTGCCCAAGTTGCCGTGGCAGTTCCCACTGTGCCATCCGTCGTCAATACGTAGCCTCCGGTGCCCACGTCTGGAGGAAGGATGAAGTTATACGAACCCGAAGTCGCGGACTTGATCGTGACCGTTCCCGCGCCATTGTTGAGGTTCAAACCGTTGTTGGCAATACGAACCAAGCCGGCGCCTTGAGTTGACAACAGAATGCCGCCAGAACCTGAGGTCAGAGCCGTTCCTGAAGTGCCACCCGCATTACCGATCGATGTCGTACCGGTACCGACGGCGGTGCCAATCGTCACGTTACCGGCCGCGCCGGGAGTGACCGTATAGTTGCCGGAAGTCGTTTCACTGATTCCGCCAGAACCTGCTTGAACTACAGTCGAAGCCGTAGAGGTGCCGTTACCGATCGTAGTTGTGCCAGTGGCGCTCGATTGATAAGTGGGCGAACCGGTGGAAATAATTGAACCGTCCGTCGAGCCGGTACCGCCATTGGCGACGCCGATTTGGCCGCTGTTGATCGTCGAAGCGGGGAGATTCGGAATCATTGTTGTATCGAATTGGCCGGAACCGTTCAGCAATGCGAGCAAGCCGGCCGCACCGCCGCCGCCGACATTCGACTTAGCGCCCGAAGCGATGCCCGTGAGGGGAACAGAACCTGCTTCCACGCCTTGTGCGACTTTCGCGATAAATGCTGTCGGGACCGCGCCGAGCGCGATGTCGAATTGCGGGTTTGCGCCGTCAATTGCGGTTTGCGAGTAGATGCGAACCGCGACTTCACCCGCTGTTGCTCCGGAGAGGAGGGCCGGGTTCAGCGTCACTGCGCTGTAGTCCACGTTCATCGCTGTGCCTGCGCCGAGGCCGGTCTCGTTGGTACCGGTTCCGCTTAAGGCTTGCGTGAAGAGGCCATTCGTTACACTCACCGTGTACTGTTTCGCCCACAGTGCAGTCCCGTTTTGGAAGACACCGAACACCATCGTGTACGATCCATCCGTAACCGCTGTTCCGTTGGCCTTCTTCATGTAGCCTTGGACATTCAGCGTGTCTACCGACGGAGTCGCGTAAGCGTCCGAGACACCGAGTCCTAATCCCGCCACAAACAACGTCAATGTGGTTAGCAGGTTAAGTGTTTTCATACTAGAGGCCCCTCACTGTATTGATGATGTAATTGAAACCTGATTGTAAACTATATGAAGTACCTGAATCCGTTTGAACGCCCGGGCTCTGATCGACCGTGGCTTCGAGGCTATAGCTCGTGCCCCCGTCGGTTGGTGTACCGCCTGAGCCCATGCCCGCGGAATACATAATGACCGTCGGAATCCAATCGATCTGTTGAGTAAAGCCCGCCGATTCGTTGCCGGCGAGATCCCAGGCTTGGAAGGCGTAGTCCGTCGAAGCACCTTCAACGAGAGTGGCCGTGTACGTCCAAGTTCCGCCCGAGCAGGCGATGGTGACATTCGCCGGACCCGTCAAGTGGTCCGTGTCCGTCGAGCAGGTGCCTATGATGTTGAATGATGTCGAGGCGCCATTGTAAGTCGACGGAGTCGAGATCGGCGTCGTGACGACGGGAACCGTCGGAGCGGTGTCGTCGATGCGCACGTCTTGAGTGACTACGGCACCAGAGATTGTCGCGTCAGACGTGTCGTAAGCTTGGAAGGAGAGGGTCTTATCGCCTTCTCCGGAACCAGCGGTGTAGGATTTCGACCAAGTGAACGTGCCGTCAACGCTGCAGGTTGCGGTTTCGCTGTAGTTCGATCCGCCTTCGTTCACTTTGATCGTCGCAATACCGCGTGAGCAGGTGCCAACGACTGTAACGGCGAGACCTTTAATATAGTAGCGGTTACCCGCTTTGATCGGCGACCAGCTTGAACCGGTCGAAGACGGGTAGACGCTCGTGACTCCAAGCGTTCCCGAAATGCTCGACGAGGTACTGCTGCCGGTCAGGCTTCCACCCTTTGTGCAAGACATAATCAGGCCCGTCGAGGCGACGAGTGCGGTCGCTGCGAGCGGTCTCATTAGGTTTTTAAAGTTCAATGACTTCATTTTGTCTTCCACTTTTTAGTTATCGTATTTTCCGCAACGGCTTTCGACGTACACGGAGTTTCCGGATCCGCTCATAATCTCTACCCAGCGGCTGCCGTGGTCTTTACCAAGTAATTTCTTGCCGGCATCAAAGAAACCTGCCGCGTGCTTTGTGCTCGGGGCCGAGTAGGCTTTGCAGTTTTCAGTCGTGACCCAGATGCGGCCACCCGAGATCAAGTTCGACGCTGCTTCGGCGTTCGCAAGACCGCGTTGGCGGTGCTGCTCTTTTTCAGCCTTATATTCTTTTTGATCACCCTGAGCGATGTCTTGCGTGAGGGCGCTGCGCGCGGTTTCAAGTGCGAGTGACGATTTCAAGACCAAGCCTTCAGACGTCTGCTCTTGCTCGACTGTTTGATCGCGCGTGTCTTTCATGCGCGTGCCGTATTCTTGGATCTTGGCGACTTCCGACTCCAGACGAATGCGCTCGGCCTCTGCGTTGATGCGCTTCTTGTTGGCTGACAGGATGTCGTTTTCGTATTTAGCGACGTCGCCTTGCACTTTGTGCGAGGTTTCGTTGCGGACTTTTTCAGCTTTCATCTCGTCTGCTTTTGCAGAGGCAAGCTCTTTCACGGCCTGATCATAGCGCTTCTTGGTCTCGGAGAGATTGCTCAGAGCTTCGTCGCGCTGCTTGAGGTGTTCAGCGGCCGCCATTTTGGAGGCCATCCACTCGCCGCGAATTTTCATTTCATCCGCATCGAGACCGGCTTGCTTGGTTTGGGCTTCTTGGACTTTGGTGTCGGCTTTGGCGATTTCCGACTTATAGTGCTCGATGTCGACGGCCATCATATAGATGTCGTGTTCCGCTTTTTTGCGGGCGTCGGCGAGGCTCTTCAGTTCATCATCAAGAGATTTCTGTTTTTCAGCGAGGTCCTTCTTTTGGCCCATGAGATATTCCATAGTGGCCTTGCTGGAGTCGTCGAGTTGCTGGTGTTCGGCCTGATACGAAGCGAGATCGCCTTTAACGTGATCGAGATCGACCTTGAGGACATCGAGTTCTTGTTGGGCTTTGTCTTGCTGAATTTTTAAGCCTTCGATTTTGTAACGGTGAGCTGCGACTTCGGTTTCCACTTCGTGTTTGCGCTTCTCGTAGAGATCGCGTTGTTGCTCGGCCTTTTGCTGGAGATCGTCGGCTTTCTTCTGCTCAATTTGCTCTTGGGTGTAGATCTGCGTCAGTGCGGCCTCAGGGTAATATTGGCTCTGTGCCCAAGCCTGACAGACTGTGCCCATCACGACAGTGGTGGCCAAGATGTTCAGTTTTCGCAGTTGGCTCATAAGTAATTCCCTTTCGAGCACGAAGTTCTCTACCTTGCTTTTCGGCCTGGAAATCCACGGTCTTTAATTTATAAGGAATTTTTGACGTCTAGTTTTCAGGGCTTAGGGTTTGGATGATTCATTCTGGAGCGAGTAGCAACGCGTCAATTCATTAAGAAACCAATAGGTTGATTCTGTTGACGGATGAAACGAATTTTTCAAAAATCACTAAGATGAAACATAAAATTTCGCTCACCTTGATAAGTCTCACTTTGGTCTGCTGCTCTTCGAATCCGAACAAGCCGCAAGATGTGCAAACCCAACTTGAGAAACCGACTAACGTCTCGGCCACTCAACAGGTCGGACTCAAAAACGGCGAGATGGTCGTGCAGACCAAAGCGCAAATCGCGGAGAAGCTGCGCGATCTCCAGAATCAGGTTTATTCGCTCGAGGACAAAGTCTACGGAACGCGCAAGCTCGGGAGCTTGGGTCTCTATGGCGAGTTAAAATCGTGCAAGAGGAAGCTCGCCTCAAAACAATACGGCGGTCCCGGAACAATGACCTGGACAGAGCCACTGGACCGGGTCACCGACAAAGAGGAACAACTGAAAGTCGGGCAAGACGAGAGCAAAGACCTCGTGGGTGTAAACGAAGAGTATTTAAAGGACAGACTGAAACGCTTTGAGGAATACAAATTAATCCTGCAAAAACGCTCCGACGATTTCGAAGACAAGATCGAATCCTGCAACACGGAGGCGATGTCCAAGAAAATCGATGCCTCGCAATCGTCCAAAGTCATGGTGACAGAGGCTCCCAAGGCGATGTCGGAAAAAAGCGGCATCAACGATTTTATGTGCGGCTATGTGCGGCCGGGCGCTTCGTTAGAGAATTTTATGATCAATGCTTTTGCACATGGCTGGTTGTCGTTGTCTGACTTTCAGATGACCCAGACGCTTTTAAGTAATCCGTTGAAGGACGGCAAGGGCAATGCGATGGACCATGCGTTCCTATTCCAAGGCTGGAAGCTGGCCTTCGACAATGGCCCGATCGCTATGGGCGACCTGCTGCGCGCGGGGTCCGACGCCAAGCTAGTGGCGTGGGCTTACGACCACAAGGGTGATGTCACGAGTGGTGCCGCGTGTTTGACGGCGGCGGATGGGGTTTGGAATACGAAGTAGTGGCAACCTAGTCTGCTTGGATTTTACATGTTTTGAGAAAGTCTGCCGAACCTTTCACGCGAGGCGCTCTCGGATCCGGTTTCAATTCATAAGTTTTTCCGTCGTATGAAGGCCTGTAAATCCAAGCTTTTGCCTGCTCAGGTAGTTTGGCGAGTTCGGGTTTGCCGTTGTTACAGGCGCTCGGCCGGGTTAGTGCACCGAGGGATATGGGATACCTGCTGCATGCTTTGTAATAGGCATCGAGATGCTCACCCATACAGCGAATGTCTTCGCTCTGCTTTTCTTGCGTCACGGGCGGGGACTTGGTGTTGTCGATAAGATCTTCTTGCGCAAGGGCTGTTAGTGGCAGGAGTGCGAGAAGGAATAGAGTTTTCATGGGAAATTTTAAGTGCAAAACGCTTGCCGAATTACCCTTCGGCTCGCTTCCGAAAGACCCAATAAATTCAGCACTCCGACCCTAAGCCCGATCGCCCGGAAGGCGATCGCCGGCGCCCCTTCAAGGGGGCCCCGCCGGCCCCTCTCATGGATGGACAAGCCACGCGCCACTTCAATCTGCCGCAAAAACCGAGAGCCGCAAAGCCAGCACTTGCATTTTAAGGTAGCGATGGGGTAAAAAACAGCATGGTCAGAAAGAAACAGCTGGAATTTAAGAACCATGGCTTTAACAAGCCGAATGATTGCTTCGGCGGTTCACTTCTTAAAAACAGCAATGCCAAAATCAGCCGCCCATTGGATTCAAAACTCCCGCTTCACTTGGTTCTGCGCTCGCATAAAAGCGCAATGCGCCTGTTTAAAACCATGAAAGTAGTCGATGAGCAGGTCACGGCAATCTGCAAAAAGCACGGCGTGCGCCTCTATGAATACGCTAATGTAGGGAATCATTTGCATCTTCTGATTAAAATTCCGCGCAGAGAGGCTTGGGCGGCGTTTATCCGCGAACTCTCGGGGAGGATTGCCCAAATCGTTCGGGGACTCTTAGGCATTCAAGGCGATTTTTGGACTCAAAGGCCGTTTACTCGCATCGTGAGAGGCTGGCGAACGGTTTTCTACAGAGCAAAAGACTATATCAGGCTGAATGGTCTTGAGGCCGAGCGGAGAATTACGGGGCCGGAAATGAAATTTCTGAGAACCCTAAGGCTTCAGGTGATTCGCGCGGGGTGGACCGACGTTCCGGCGCCTTGAAGGCGGCTATTGAAGGCCGCGTAAGCTGCTCTCGAGATCCGTCAAACGGATGACTTTCTGTTCACCCGAATCCAAGTCCTTCAGCATTACTTCGCCGCGCGCGAGCTCGTCCGGTCCGACGATTACGGCGGCTCGTGCATTCTGGCCAGAGGCGCGTTTCATGCGCTTCGACAAATTCCCCGAAAACGCGATCTCGCAAGTAAATCCCGCAGCACGCAAGCGATACGCCATCTCGTTGGCCGCCTGTTCGGCAGTCGAGTGCACAGGAATCACCGCCACCGGACGCACGCGAGCGGGCACCACTGGCGACAGCATGGCCAAACGCTCGAGTCCAGCCGCCCAGCCCACGCCGGGAGTCGATGGTCCACCCATCGTTTCAATCAAGGAGTCGTAGCGGCCACCAGACAAGATCGCGTCTTGCGCGCCCAAAGCGGTCGTTTTGAATTCGAACACACAGTGCGAGTAATAATCCAAGCCGCGCACCAAGTAGGGGTTGACCTCGAAGGGTACGCCGACGCTCTTCAACGTCGACGTCACGGTCTCAAACATCTGCTTCGACGTTTCATTGTAAAAGTCTGAAATCACGGGCGCATTCTTTAGTAACGCCTGGTCGCCCTGATCCTTGGAATCCAAGATGCGCAGGGGATTCACGCTCAAACGCTTCACCGAATCTGCGGACAATTTGCCTGAAACGCCGTTCAAATATTTCACCAACGCCTCGGTGTATTTACCGCGGCTTTCCGTATCGCCGATTGAGTTCAACTCGAGCTTCGAGTTGTCTAAAACCTTCAGCGACTTCAATACTTCGTAGGCTAAAGTCAGCAATTCCACGTCGCCATACGGGCCGGCGACTCCGAGTAGCTCGGCGCCGAACTGATGGAACTGGCGTTGACGGCCTTTTTGCGGGCGCTCGTAACGGAACATGGGGCCGTGGTAAAAGATCTTTAGCGGCGTCTTCTGCGCCAGGCCTTCCGAGATAAACGCGCGCGCGATGCCGGCTGTGCCTTCGGGCCGCAGCGTGATTTCCTCGTCGTTGCGGTCCTTAAAGGTGTACATCTCTTTGTTTACGATGTCGGACGCTTCGCCTAAAGTGCGTTTAAACACATCGGAGAATTCAAAGATCGGAGTCGACATTTCCTGATACCCGAAGCGTTCAGAAATAGATCGAGCCGTCTCCACGATGGTGGTATGCTTAGCTTGCGCTTCCGGTAATAAATCATGCGTGCCGCGAACAGGTTGGAGCATGCCTGTGACTTTAAAAGAGTGGGGCTAAAAATGAAACCAAAGATTTTTGATATCACCCCTAAAATCTCGCACCGACTGGGAGTTTTTCCCGGAGACCAGCCCTTTGAGCGCAAAGTCTCTCTCAGCTTCAAGCAAGGTCACCACCTGGAACTCTCGAGCATGCAGGCCACCCTCCATCTCGGCGCCCATGCCGACGCCCCAAGTCACTACCACAAAGACGGGGAGCCGATCGAAAAACGCCCGCTGAATATGTACATGGGGCCCGCCCAAGTCATTCGCATCAACGGCTTAAAGCCGAAGGAGCGCGTAACGCCAAAACATATGCGGGTGGAGATCGCGGCGCCGCGGGTCTTGATCGACACGAAGTCGTTTCAAAATCCGGAAAAGTGGAATGCCGACTTCAACTCGTTGTCTCCTGAACTCTTGCACTGGCTCGCGGATCAGAAGGTGAAGCTCGTCGGCATCGACACGCCTTCCGTGGATCCCGAGGACTCCAAGGCGCTCGAATCGCACCAAGTCCTCTTTCAGCGGAATTTCGCCGTGTTGGAAGGCCTTTACCTCAAAGAGGTTCCAGAGGGGCTTTACAGTCTGGTCGCGCTGCCACTGGCCTTGGAAGGCGCGGAAGCGTCGCCCGTGCGCGCCGTGCTTTTGCCGTCGCGCTATTTACCCGACGAATTCGAGTAAAAGAATCCGAGTTCGCGCTCAACTTCCTTCGGCAGCACCGGAATTTTCGAGCGCGGCACGAAGAACGTCGTCAGTTGAAACAAATCTTGAAAGATTTTGTGTTTGTCCGTGGCATCGCGCAGGTATTGATAGCCGCTGGAGCCTCCGGTCCCGACTTTGGACCCGAGCATGCGCTTGGCCATTAAGGCATGGCGGTAGCGCCAGGTCGTAAAGCCTTCGTCGAGATCCATAAGCGCGGTCAATAACCGAAACGGCAACTGCAGTGCCGGTTGATCGCGGTAGAGCTGAATCAAAAGTGCGGCGTGGATGGCTTTGTAGGACAGGCGCCAATGGCCTTCTTCGCGGGATTTTTTGTAGGAGGATTCGTCGAAAAGCGCGCGAAATGCGGCGAGTGAACCTTCAAGGATCTGTTGGTTGCGCTTGCGGTCCTCGGGGCCGAGCGACGGGTTTTGCTCGATGATTTTCAAATCGGTTTGCAGCGACTCTTCGACGGTCTTCTTATAATTTTGCCAGAAATCAAAACCGCGCATCTTCAGAAACGGTGTGCGCTCAAGCCACTGCTCCACGCGGCTGAACAACGAGGTTTGACCTTCGGTTTTACTGATGGCCGGGCGTTGCTCCGGTTTTAGGCTTTGATCGAAGTCGGCTTGGTTATATTTAAGGCGTTGATCGCGGGTGAGGCCGAGTTTAGTTTCAATCTCGCGGAACTGCAGACTTTGGAAGCCGCTGGCGGGAATCAAAAGGTCGCGGAATTCGAGAAATTCTAAGGGAGTCATCGTCTCCATGACACCGATTTGATCGATCAGCAAGCGCTGAACTTCGATCACGCGGCGGAGCCGGGCGACGATTAAATCCATCAATCGCTCATCAACGCGGTCGCTGGCGAAGATTTCGAGGATTGAGTCGACCTCGGTGAGAATCAACTTGAACCACAGCTCGTAAACCTGATGAACCACGATAAAGAGCATTTCGTCGTGCGCGGGCCTGCCCTGTTCCTTACTCTCGAGCTTTTGGCAGCTCAGGAGTTTATCGATTTGCAGGTAGTCATGATAGTTCATTTTACCGGAAAACATTTTCTCACCTCATGAAGAGTGTCGATCAAGCCTTGGCGATGCTTTTCCGTCCAATCGTAGCTGATCATCCAGCGGCAAAGATTGAACTGGGCATCCCAAATGTAGAAGAAGTATTTTTCACGCAGTGGATTGATCCACGCCTTCGGCAATTGCACGAATAGCGCATTGCTTTCGACGGCGTACGGCAAATGGATCGCGGGGAACTCGCGCAAGCTCTCGGCGAGCTGTTTCGCGCTAGAGGTCACATGGCGCGCGATCTCCAGGTATAGGTCGTCTTGTAAGTACGCATAAAACTGCGCGGCGAGAAAACGGGTCTTGCTCGAGAGCTGCATCGCCTGCTTGCGGTAGAACTTAAAACTCGCTTTCGCTTCGGGCGTGAATAGCAAAACGGCTTCGGCGCCCATCAAGCCGTTCTTCGTGCCGCCGAACGAAACGACGTCGGCCCCCAGTTCGGCCGTGAGTTCGCGCATTGTGCATCCAAGGGTGACGCAGGCGTTCGCCAAGCGCGCGCCATCGAGTTGCAACATAAGATTTTTATCGCGAGTGAATTTGCGCCAAGCTTGAAGTTCCGAAAGCGAATAACACACTCCAAGTTCGGTGGGCTGTGTAAGGCTGACCACGCGCGGCTGCGAGTAGTGCTGGTCGCCCATGCGCTCAAGGTACTCTTCAATTTGTTCTGGCTTGATGCGGCCGTCTTCCGTGCGCACCGGCCAAATTTTCGAGCCCAAAAATTTTTCAGGCGCTCCACACTCGTCCATATGCAAGTGAGCAAGATCACTCGCGACAACAGCTTGATAGCTGTCCATCAGCCCGGCGAGGCCGAGCACGTTGGCCGCTGTGCCGGTGAACACGTACTGTGCTTCGACGTTCGGGCCGAAGACGCGTTTGAATTCTTGCTCGGTGAGCTTGGACACTTCGTCAAGGCCGTAGGCATGTGCATGACCGCGGTTGGCGGCTGTAAGCGCCTGCATAACCTTCGGATGTACGCCGCTGTGATTGTCACTTCCCAAACTGGTTGAGAATTTCAGTGAATCAAACATGGTGCAAGAATCCATGCGCAAACTGCGCGGCTAGTTTCGCGGTGCCCGCCGAAACGTCGAGGGCCGGCGAGACTTCGTAAATTCCAAAGACGCGGACGTCGAGGCGCTTCATCATGATCTGCATCAATACGTTTAGAGCTTGCGGTTCAAAACCGAGCGGCCACGCCGCGCTCGAGCCGATCGCGTAGGGCCACGCCATGCAATCGATATCAAGTGCCAGGAAGGCCGGGCGCTTACGTAGCATCGATTCACCTAAGACTTGAACGACATAGTCGCTCAGCGGCAATGAGCTCTGTTGGATTTCTTCCAAAGAAATAATCTTGCCGCCTTTTTTCTCGACGTAGTCCCAATGATGCTTCGAATTGCAGTGTCCTTGCGCGCCGAGTTCGACGAACTCAAAATCAATCCCGCTTTCGAGTAAGCGGAAGAATGGCGTGCCGCTGTTGAAACCATTCTTGGTTTCGCGCACATCGAGGTGCGCATCGATATTGATAATCAACGGTTTCTTGCCTTTATATATTTCCAGAAACGCGCGGCCGTCGCAGTACGCATAATCATTGCCCCCGCCCAAACTCAAGACTTGCAGGTTTTGCCGTAGAAGGTTCGTCACCGCGTAAACGCCGGAGTCGTGGCGCTCGGCCAGTGAACCTTTCATCGCGAGATTGCCTAGGTCTGCAAACGCTTTCATTGGGCGGCGCGGATGCGGGGTCGTGCGATAGAGCCAGTGGCGGATTTCATGCGGACCGCGCGCGGCGCCGTCACGGCCGCCATTGAGCTTGATGCCTTCGTCATCGGGATAGCCGACAATCGCGACATCGGCGCCGTCGGTTTTGACTTTGACCATTTCACCCAGGCGCGGATCCAAAGGATCGTTTTTAGAGAAGAAAAGCTGGGCATCGACAGGAGTGAAGTCGGTCATAGCGCTAGAAATGACGAATCCTCGTGTGCAAGTCCATCAAAAGGGCTCGACGCGACGCATTTGGATGACAAAAATCCGCAATTGCGACAAATCACGAGGGGTATGGCGCACCTCCAGATTTCCCAATTGATTCTCGCTCCCAGATTTGAGGTCTTTGACTACCTCACGAACCCCGAAAATCAGCCGTTTTTGCTGCAGCCGACGATCGCTGTCGAAGTGTTTCCGTCGGAAGGCGCACTGAAGCGCGGGGGCGAACTTCATTTCAACATGACCCGCGTCGGCCTCACGCAAAGTGTGCGCTTGCGCATCGAGGATTGGCTGCGCGGTTCACGCGTGACCTACCGCCAAGTGGAAGGCCTCTTTGCGGCGTGGACACACACGATGAAATTTGAAGAGCATGGCGAGAAAGCGACTCTTGTGTCGGATCTCGTTGATTACCGCATGCCGTTTGGACTTTTTGGATATCTCGCCGACGATTTGCTCGTGAAGCGCGACATGAATCATGTTCTTGAGGCGCGCTTGGTCAAAGCCAAAGAGCATTTTGCCGAGAGTGGCGATTAAACAATCTTATGCCGCTTGAGAATCGCCTGCAGATTCTGCAAATGCGCGAGCGGATACATTCCCAGTTTATCGATCAGCATAGCTTTGATCGCATCTTTCGGTGCACGCTGCTCAAACGACACCATGCGGTCATACGCATTGGCCGTGCCGGCGACTAGCACCAGCGGATCAAGATCCTTTTCGTAAAGTCCTTTCGGAAAGCCGCTTCCATCCATATGCTCTTCATGCTGAGTAATGATGTTAATGACCAATTGATCCAAGAACACGACGCCTTGCAGGCGGTGCGCGCCTTTGAGCGGATGTTCTTTGTAAAGCGCTTTTTCTTCGGGCGTGAGTTGGTCGAGCGGCTTGTTGATGGGATATTCGGCGAGGTAATGTTCCATATCGTGGACGAGACAGCCCAGAGTCAGCAAGTGGAGTGGATGTCCGTCGCGAAGTTTGCTCGCGAGTACTAGCGCGAGGCTCAGCGCCGCGACGGCCACCGAGTGATGTGTAATGCTCGAATCCGTGTTGGGGATTTTTAAAAGCGCGCGGACGGCATCGGGATTGTGCTCGATAAACTCGGTGAATCGCTGCGACGAGCTCTTAATGTGATCATAGGTGGTCTTATCGAGAGGGTTTTCCATATACTCTTCGGCCTTCGCCTGCTGAAAGCCTTGAATCACTTCGGTGCGCACATCCAACGCGCCCGCGGTGTTGGAATACGCAGCATCAATACTTTGCTCGAGATACTGTTTGTACGGAATTTCGTCTTCCGAGCGCACGTACATTTTTTTGAGCTTTTTTGCCTTCAGGCGCTCGAGGCGGAGGCCCTCGAAAGATGAGCCTTGGCGGCAGTACAGGATATGCTTGCCGGCCACCCGGACGTACACATCGAACGGAATTTTAATATCCCCGCGCAAAGTGGCTACGCGAATCGGGGTGAAATTTTCATCCGCCGGTGTTTCATCCGCCATTCTTTAATGCTGAGGCATTACGCGAGTTTTTGCAAGACCCAGCCGGCTAGCTCACCAAGAACCGGATCATCTGCAAACAGCCTCACTTCGTCTCTGAGCGCGCGCAATTTGAGATTGCCGATGACATATAGAGCGTTGCGCTTCAGGCCTTGCGAGCGCGCGCGCGAGTAGGGCAACGGTGCAAAGGCGCGCGCTAAAGCTTTGTTGCTCGAGCGGAGAATCGTGCGCAACTCATCTACATTTGGGGGCGAATCGCTCTGTGGAAGGGAGAGCGTGCGCATCGCCTCTTTGCCGAAGGCTTTTTCGTTCCAAGGACAGACGGTTTGACAAATATCGCAACCGAAAAACCAGTCGCCGAATTTTTCGCGGAGATTTTGGGGCGCGACGGTTTTGGATTCGATCGTCCAGTAAGAGATACACTTGGTGGCGTTGAGGACGCGCGGCTTTTCAATGGCCTGAGTAGGACAGGCTTGAATGCAACGGTCGCACGTGCCGCAGAAATCGTTGACCATCGGTGCGGAGTTTTCGAGATCGAGGGAGGTGAGAATCTCACCAATAAAAAACAAACTGCCTTTTTTGGGATGAATGACACAGCTGTTTTTGCCAATCCATCCAAGGCCTGCGCGCGCGGCGAGATCTCTCTCGAGAATCGGTGCCGAATCCGTGAAACATAAGAATTCTTCGTTTTGAAAATCCGCTTTCAAAGATTGGGCAAGCTCCTCGAGTTCCTTGCGGAAGTGCAAATGGTAATCTCCGCCCGCCGCATAGAGAGCCGTTCGCGGTGATAAAGTCTTCTCAGGATAAGGATGTGGGAAATACGTACGGGCGACAACGAGGGCCGAGCGGGCTTTCGGCGACCATAGTGACGCGTCTTCTTTGAGCGGCAGATGTTTTTCCAAATACTCCATGCTGCCGTGATGACCTGCCGCCAGCCACTCCTTGTAGAGGCCGAGTGATAGGGGAGTATTCAGCTTGGTCCAGCCGTAATGACTGAATGGAAAGCGTTCCACAGCCGCCGCAAGTTTGGAGACAAAGTCCATGGCGTTAGGCATAATCCAGCGTATGGGCCAAAGCCAGAGAATCTCGCGCCGACTGGAGCCTTTGCACGCGCATCCGCACTTTCCCGCGGCGGAACGGATTCTTGCGCGTTTAACGGCCCAGGGGCATCAAACGGTTCTCGCCGGAGGCTGCGTGCGCGACGCGCTCCTCGGACACACGCCGAAAGATCTCGACATTGCGACGGCGGCTCCGCCCGAGGTTGTTGAGGCGAGTTTTCCGCAGACGCTCGCGGTCGGGAAGGCCTTCGGCACCATCGTAGTGATTGAAGACAGCACAAACTTTGAGGTCACCACGTTCCGCCGCGAAGGGCCTTACAAAGATGGCCGGCATCCCGATCACGTCGAATTCACCGATATGAAAGAAGATGCGGGCCGCCGCGACTTTACGGTCAATGCCATGTTTTACGATCCGATTTCAGAGCAGATCTTCGATTTTGCCGACGGGGTCCGCGATCTCGAAAAGTCGGTTTTGCGCACGGTGGGCCGGGCCGAAGAGCGCTTTCAAGAAGACCGCTTGCGCATGCTCCGCGCTGCGCGCTTTGTCGCCCAACTCGGATTTGTACTCGACGCTCACGCGCTGAAGGCGATCCAAGCGCAGCACGCGGCGATTGCGCAAGTGTCGGCCGAGCGCGTGTTCAATGAAATGCGCCGGCTATTGCAATCCAGTCATTCGGCACAAGGGTTAAAAATTCTGCGCGCGAGTGAGTTGCAAAACGAAGTCTGGCCGGAAATAAAAAATGCCGACCTCGATCGGCTCGGGCGCTTCCCGCATTTTGCAAAATGGGAAGCCACGTTCGCGGCCGTGCACTTGCTGGCGGGCTCAAGCGAGGTCGAGCCGCGTCTCAGGGCCTGGAAAGGGCCACGTGAAAGCCTACGGCTTGTGCAATCTTACATGAACGGCTGCAAGCTTCTCATGAACCCGGAGAGCTCACGCGCGGCCCGTGTCCGCGTGATCGGTAGCCCGGAATTCGCCGAAATTTTGGGCCTAGCGGGAGGTTTGCTGGAGAGTGAGGCGAAAATCGAGGCCTGGATTGGCGAATTTCTGGAAGTTTCGGACCGAAAAGGATCGCTTCCGCCGCCCTTCTTGAACGGCCAAGACCTCATCGACCTCGGTGTCCCACCGGGAGAACGTATGGGGAGCCTTTTAAAGGCATTGTACGATGCGCAATTGGAAGGCGACCTCCAGTCCCGTGAAGAAGCACTCTCGCGAGTGAAAAAATCGATCTAATTTTTCGAATGTTAGCGCAGAAAATTTGCATACTTCTGTGTCGGAATTGACTCTTCTGGCGCCTCCCCATAGAACTCGGCCCATCTCAAAGGGAGGACCAAATGTTTAAAGCAATTCTCGTAGTGATCTTGGGCTTGGGTTCAGTGGCGATGGCCGATGACGGCGGCGTGATTGGAATCAAAGTCGGCGACGTTAACTTTCAGATCCAGAAATGGAATCAGCAAACGCAGAAGAACGATGTGACTCCGGTCGTTATCGACGAAAATTCTGGCTCGTACGTCGTCAATATCAACGGTAAAGAAGCTTCGAAATTGTCGATGCTGTTGCCCTCAACCCTGTCCGTCATGACAGGCATGTACAAGAAATTCCCGAAATGGGTGGCGCTGTACAACGCTAACAGCCGCGATCTTGAAATCACTGCCGGAAAAGACGGTCAGCCGACGGTCGACATCTTCTGCGGTGGCGGCGATTTCGACTTCGACAATACGACGGAAACTATTCCGCCGAAGTTCACTCCGTATCCTGACGGCACTCACTGTACGATCACGGTTCAGAGCTGGAACGAAGACAACACGACGTTCAACTACAATCCGAAGAAATTGGTTTGCGAAGGTCACTAGTCTTTCTTTTCTGTGAATTGGTTCTAATTGCGGGCATATCCCAAATCTGCGGGTATGCCCTCAAACGCGCCGGTTATCTCGTCAATTTTGAAATCATCACGATGCTGACGCCCTCGGGACTGTTCAACAATCTCGTGCTCGGCGCCAACCAACAGCTTCATCCGTTTTATTTTCGCATGAGTGAGCGGGCGGGGATCCTCGAACAACCGGTCCTCGCGGTCCTGATCGCGGCCACCGTCATACTGGCGGGCCTCTGGCTTTTTGGAGAGCGCCGGCGATGAACTACGACTATCTCTATACGTTTATACAAACGTGCGCGCTCGAGTTTCCGTTCTATGCGTACTTTATGACCGGTCCCTGGAGCCGGCGCGTGGCTTCAGTCGTCGCGCTCAATGCCTTCACGCACCCGATTGTGTTCTTTGTGTTGATGTCGGCGGTGAAGTTACCTCTGGTTTACGCTCTTGGCGTCGGCGAACTCTTTGCCTTCGGGTTTGAGGCGTGGGCGTGCTTTTACTTCCTTAAAATGAGCCCCACGCGCGCTCTCTTAGCCGCAACCACCGCCAATTTAGCCTCCTGGCAGCTGGGGCCTATCCTCACCTACGGACTGTTCTTTTCTTAGACAGGTGCGGGCCGAAATTGTGCGTTTGTCGCAAATGGGCGCTTCTGGCCATTCTTCATGCAAGTGTAACTCTTGTGATATCAGCTATTTAGGATGTTCCCTGAAGGGCCGGCTTGGACTCTGAGTTGCTCTTCTCTAAGGCAAGGAGAAGTCCTATGCGTACATTTACAATGATTTTAAGTGCGATCCTCCTCACCCTGATTTCGCTGAAGGTGAGTGCGGCCACGAAACCGACTAAGGAAAAGGATGCTGTGCAAACCTGCCGTATTGTCACGGGCTATGGAACAGCTATCGCCAAAGGAAAATCGCATAAAGAAGCCCTGGAAAAGGCCCGCCTTGAGTGCGGCACAAGAATGATCGACATGTATTTTGCCCAGCGCCGCGATATCTCGGACGAGCAAAAGGAAGATTTAGCTCTCGCCTGCGTCAATCTCGACTGCCAATAGTTGTCGGGCCTCCGGTTTTTCGTTACTGTGAGGCCTATGGGCAAAATCCTCGATTTCCTCTTTGGTAAGAATCCTGACATCTTCGATGCCAACGGCAATATCGTGCACAAATTCCCGCCCGAAAAGTGGAAGTCGTGGAACGACCGCTTCGCCAATGGCGAGTACGATTGGCGCAAGCACAAGGGTACTAAGAAGCAGCCGATTAAGGTTCCGGATTCTAAAAATTAGACCGTACCTGCCTCGATGTTTAGTCGGGCGCCCGGAATGGTGCGCGAGCTGTCTCAATTTAAACAATTTTAAATTAGTTTCTAAACATTTTCAGTCGAATTGCCGAACTTTCCTGCACGACATAAGTCTTGGGTGAGCAGGGGGATTAATGGCACGTTTTCTGGTGTCCTGTCTGATCGCGTTTTTTTATTCTATCACGGCTTATGCACAATCGGCATGCACTCCGAATCCTCCCACCGGAAATTTCGATCACTTTGGGGATTTGAGTGCCGATTACGTGAACACTACACAGTCGGCACGCAACTAACCTCGAATATCGACACGGAGAAAACATGAACTTTCTTAAAATATTAGCTTCTTATACGGCGGTAATGGCCTCCGTCGCAACCGCCGACACCTGTCCAGTTGCACCGAGCCGCATTATTATGGACGTCACGGCAAAGGTTAGTTTTGATGCCAAGACAAAACTCTTTGCATACAGTTATACTATTATGAATGATCGGAGTTCTCCGCTTGCTGCAACGATTCTTCGTTTGCAAATAGATAAAGAACCCGTCCAAATTACAAGCCCACCCAAGTGGGATAGCAATTTTGATGAATTTAAGAATGACGTAACCTTTTTTTGGGCTACTGGCTCCAAACTTCCCCCGGGTCATTCACTGAATGGATTCTCCTTTAAGAGCCCTTATCCTCCTGGCAATGTAAAATACTTTACGTATGGCGATGCAGATGTACCCACGTCGGAGGCGTCTGACGTGAGTGACGAACCAATCCCTGACTGCCCGGATTTCTTCTTTGGTCGCAAAGGCGCACATGCCTCCGACGTAGTCGGCGTTACCATCGGTCCCGTTTCGGACGGTTCCCTGTCTCCCGAAATGAAAATGTTCCGCGGCGAATTTGCCGATCGGGGATGGGAAAAAGAGGACCACCCGCAAATCAAATTCAAAGAACGTGGCCGTCTAAAAGTAATGCTCCTCGGGTCGGACAAATTCGATCCAGCGAAGGTTGATACAAAAACTATCCAGTTCGGCCCCAACAAAGTTGCTCAGATTTCTTCAAAAATAATTGGGGATATCCGCTCTGGAAAAGAAAAGAAAGATAAAGCCAATCACGGCGCCTTGATGCTCGAGTTTGCGATCGAAGATTTGGGAGTGACGTGCAATATCGACCACGCACTGTTTATTTCGGGCAAAATGCTCGATGGAAAGAAATTTTTTACCGGCGCGCCATTGCGCTCCGAGGCCTGCACTAAAGAGCATTTCAAGGACAAGCCTCATCACAAGACTGAAAACTCAAACGACGATTGAACCTCTCGGTCCGATCCAGACACGCTGGGCGCCCGGCGTATGTCCGCGTCATTTGTAATTTATTGCCGTTACCTCAGCTACTAGCTCCCCGGAAGGGCGCTGGACAACGACCTCATCACCAACAGCCTTACCCATCAGCGCTTTCGCCATAGGTGACTTCCAAGAAATTTTATTGCTTGAGGGATCGATCTCGTCTTCGCCGACGATCTGGTAGGTCTTTGACCGCTCGTCTTCATCCAAGATCGTCACTGTCGCGCCAAAGACGACCTTTTCACTTTTGACTTGAGTCGGATCCACGACTTGGGCCTTTTCGATACGATCCCTCAAAAACTTTAGCCGTTTATCGATTTCGCGTAAGCGCTTCTTGCCGTAGATATAATCGCCGTTCTCACTGCGATCCCCGTTGCCCGCCGCCCACGCGACTGTTTCAACGAGCTTCGGCCGCTCTTCGTGAAAGAGCTGCTTAAACTCGTCTTGCAGCTTCCTAAACCCGCTCGGGGTGATGTAGTTTACGGCCATGTCGATAAACTACTCGCGAGCAGCGGCTTGAGCAATCAAATCCCCGTGATGAACCGCGTGATCGGGCAGTGGCTCAATCCGCCACAGGGACTGGCGCCCGCCGTCGACTGTGCGAACTGTTCGCGCGCTACGTTTGAGCCTGATCGGGCCGCGCGCTGGCGCGATTATAAATGCTGTGCTTTCCAACCGTTTATTGCGAATTTCTATTGTGGCGCGATGCTCGAGGCGGGCGTTTCGCCGCTGCCGGCGGCCGCGCAAGCCGTCGCGCAACCGATTGGCGTGCTGGCGACGCGCGAATTCCGCAATCTCTGCGACGCCACGCCCGACCGCAATCGCACAGAGGCGCATTTGTGCGCGTACTATAAGCGTGAATCGCGCCAATGCGGCATTTGGCAATTTCGTCCCGGAGAGTGCAGCCTGTATTACTGCACGAACGACGACAATAAAGCCGCGCGCGAGCGTTGGTCGGAGCGGGCCTTTGCGTTTGAAACCAACGTTGCGCAAATGGCTCTCGTGTATGCTGGGTTTTCTCCCGGGAGGATCGCCGAACAGGTGACGTTTTTAAATGAACCGCCGCTCGGGTTGGCGTCAGTGTCCGACGTCCTAGAAGTCTATCGCGCGTGCTGGGACTGGGTTAAATCGCAATCGCGCGAGGACCTGCTCGCTTTTGACATCCCTCCCGGGCGCGGGTAGGACTGAGGCGTGAGCTTACTCGACCGCCAAAAACAAATCGTCGCCGAGTTTTCCAATCTCAACGATTGGGAAGACCGGTACAAAAAGCTCATCGAGCTCGGAAAATCTTTGCCCGATTTACCCGATGTCAAAAAAATCGAAGACTACAAAGTGAAGGGCTGCCAATCGCAGGTCTGGATCCACGCCAGTTTGCGCGACGGCCGGATTGTTTTTGAAGCCGATAGCGACGCATTATTAGTCCGCGGATTAGTGGCCTTGCTCATGCGCGCGTATTCGGATGCGACTCCCTCTGAGATCTTGGCGACACCGCCGGATTTCGTAAAAGAGATCGGCCTGGAGAGCAAACTCTCTCCCAGCCGGGCGAATGGTCTCTATTCAATGATTAAGCAGATTAAATTCTACGCGCTGGCGTTTGGCGGGTGAGCCTCGCGCCTTACAGAAGTGACGCGTGCACGCGGTGCGAGTCGTCGTTGTCTTCGAGCGCCTCGAGCAATTCGAAGACTTCTTTCTTTTGGTCGTCGCTAATCTTCGCCGGATCTTTGGCTTTGTAAGACAACTCGGCTTTTACAATTTCAAATCCACGGCCTTGGAGGGCTTTGCTGACTGAATCGAGATCGCTCGGGCTGGCGTAAAACGCGTACAGGCCTTCGTCTTCTTTCACGACTTCGTTCGCTCCAGCCTCGATCGCATCTTCCTCGGGATCGCCGACTTTGGCTTTTTTGGCTTCAATCAGCGCCACGCGTTCAAACATCCACGCGACCGCGCCGCTCTCACCCAGGTTTCCGCCGTTGGCTTTAAAGACATTGCGGATTTCGCTGACCGTACGGTTGCGATTGTCGGTCTGGCATTCGACGAGGATGCCGACGCCGTGCGGGCCGTAGCCTTCGTAAGTGATTTCTTCGATGACGGCGCCGTCATCGAGTTGGCCTGTACCTTTTTTGATTGCGCGCTCAATCGTGTCTTTGGGAACAGAGAGCTCTTTGGCCGCATCGATGGCGAGTTTTAAACGCGAATTTCCGGCCGGGTCACCACCGCCTAGTTTTGCGGCGACGGCGATCTCACGGGCGGCCTTAGTAAAGACGGCGCCTTTTTTTTGTGAGGCTTCTAATTTCCCAGCTTTTTTCCAACCTTTGCCCATTCTCTTAACCCCTGGTAATGAACTTTGTGATGATGGACCAAGAGACCCACTCCGGGCAAGTCTTAGTCGAACGGGGAGCGCGGGCTAAACTGCGTTTTCTGGAATCCCACCTGCACGAAGTATTGCGGGGCGGGCCGTTTACCGTGCCTGACACGCCTGGCCGCGACCTGACGGTGGTGGGAGTCAGGGATTTACCCCCTAAAAAAGGGCTATCGACGGCGGAAGGGCAGGCCCGGCTGCTGCATGATTTGGCATCGATCGAGCTTCAGGCGATGGAGCTCGGGGTAAGGACGTTGATTGAATTCCCCGGTGCGCCGGCGGAGTTTCGCGCGGAATTGGCCTCAGTGACCGCGGATGAAGGGCGGCACTTTGGACTTTGCTTGGATGCTTTAGAAGAACTTGGCTTTCCATGGGGCACGTTCGCGGCGCACACGGGATTGTGGCAGTGTGTTTCGTCTGACGATTCATTGTTGGATCGGATTGTGATTGTGCATCGCTATCTTGAGGGTTCAGGGCTAGACGCTTCGGAGACGATCTTGCGGCGTTTGCGCGGGGTCAATGCGCGTGCAGCTCTAAAGCCGGTCGAAGTCATCGGCCATGATGAAGTGGCGCACGTGCAGTTCGGAAGCCGTTGGTATCACAAGTTGGTGGAAGGCGATGCCGCCGAGGATTTTCGCCGGCGTTTGGATCGCTTATTCGCGCGGATTCCGCGGCGGCTGGAACCGATCAATCGTGAGCTACGCCTCCGCGCCGGATTTAACAGCGCGGAAATCGATATTTTGCAGGGTGTGCGCGGACGGTTTACTTAGATTTCTGATCGCACTGTGTGATTTGTTTCGTGCCGCCGAGCTCTTTGCGCACGATATGCACATCGGCTTCCACTTGCTTCTTGGCTAGGACTGCGCCCTGGGCATCGTAATATACGATCTCAAGTAGATTCGCGCCTTCGCGCACCGGCACACCGCTAAAATCGATGGAGGACTCGCTATCATCGAGGCGCAATTGGAGACGTCCGTCGGCATGAAGCACATTCAGATTCACCATCGCGGCGAGCGGGGCATCGAGGTCGGCCGGCGGTTTTTGATCAAAGGCACGATCTGAGGTTGCCGCCTGATTCGTGATCGTGAAGCACGTGCGGTAGTTTTTGTAGTCAATGTGGTCCACGGGTTTGTTGAGGCCCTGAGGCGGCTCGATCATTAATGGAATATCAAGGCTTTCCGTCTCGCCGTGTTCTTTTTTAATGGTTTTGCCCGCGCAATCGACGGTAACGATGTCTTGTTGACCGACTTCGCCCTGCACTTGCACGGCGCTGGCGTGAATCTCTTTCGTGATCGGTTGGTCTTTAGCATCGCAGGCTTTGAGCATCTGGCTGAGATCGAGGTTCGGCGTTTTGATTTCAGGAAGTTCCGGCGCCTTATACGGGTCGGAGATCGAGCAACCGGCGAGAGCGAGCATTCCAATCAGGAAAAATAAGCGCATAAAGTCCTCTTAGGTTATTAGCGGGCAACAGTGGCGGTGGGGATTTGGAGAGCCGTTCTGACGGGGGCTTTAAGTTTACAAGCGACGGTCACTTCCGCATCGGCCTTAGCCACGCCGTCCTTATAGACTTGAGGATCTTCGTCTTTTGATTTTAGGGCTTTGGCGTATCCTTCAGTGATCGCCATCCGCTTGGCGACGGCTTGATCGCAGGAATCTTTCATGTGCAGGGCGCAGACATAGGTGACTTTATATCCGCAAGTGAGGTCCGTGATCTTGTCATTTTCCTTTCCTGCAACTTCCGGAATGGTCGTGAGTGAAAGTACGACAACATCTCTTTGTCTTTCGAGAAAACGCTTACAGTTGTGTTTGAGGTCGAGATCCAATTGCTTCGGGCCATTCTCGCAATCCATATGCCCTGTAACGTATTGGTTGGCGAATGCCGACGGTGTACAAAGTCCCAAGGTTAAGGCGAATAAAGCGAGTTTCATGGATCCCTCCGCGTTTAGGTAGAGCAAGGCGGGGACCGGTTCGGCTAGCGATAGGTTGCGCGCGGTTGCGGCGTTTGGGCTGAGTGGACCTTTTGGGTAACCGGGTGTTCAGAAGTTCGACGGGGCCACTCTGCTTAAACAGAATCTAAATCTCTTCGCCAGGCCGGAGATACCGCCACTTACCCTCTTCGAGCTTCCCCAAGGTCAATTTGCCCACGCGGACGCGCTTTAAACCGACGACATGTAAGCCGACCGCTTCACACATCTTGCGGATCTGGCGTTTCATCCCTTCGCGTAAGACGAAGCGTAACTGATCTTCGTTGATCCACTCAACCAATGCGGGACGCAGTTGGCGGCCTTCGATCACAAGGCTTCCGTTACATAATCGTTTTAGGTTTTCATCCGAGAGCTCGCCATGAACACGGACAATGTATTCCTTCTCCACCTCGGAATTCTCACCGATAATTTTTTTGGCCATGACGCCATCTTGAGTGAAGATTATTAGCCCTTGTGAGTCGATATCTAGTCGCCCGCACGGAGCTAAGCCGCGCAAGTGTCCGCGCTCAAATTTCTTCTTATCTCCGGGATCTTGATTCTCCGGAGTCACTAGCGAGACCGCGTTTTCGTAGCCGTCCTCGGCTTGTGATGAAACATAACCTTTGGGCTTATTAATTATAATTGTCACCGCTTCTGCGAGAACCTTTTGTCCGCGCGGCAAAATTTCAATACGGGCATCCAAGGAAACCTTTACGCCTTGTTGTTGCACGAGTTCGCCGTCGACTTTGACTAAACCGGCGTCAATCAGCTCATCGGCTTCGCGCCGCGAGCACAGTCCGCGCTGGGACATCAATTTGTTCAAACGAATCGGTTCACTCATATCAATTGCACCACGCTGCCGGCGCTGACGAACCGGTTTTTACGCGTCTCTTGGAGCGCGACGCCGAGTAATTTGCTTTTGAGGCGGGGAGCGAGCGCGCCGTGAATCCACTCGACCAGCACTTCGCCGGTCGCGGGCGACGCGATTTTTGTCAAATCGTGGCCATCCAGTACGTCCAAAACCGTTTCGGAAACGGCTTGATCGATCTCACTTAACTTCGCGTTTTGAAAGCTGACTTCGAAGGCGTAGAAATGACCGTGGTATTTTTCGCGGTGAAGGCCGGCATCCAAACTGTGCACGCCGCGAAATGAATAGCGTTTGGTCGTCGCCATTAAGGCCATACGTCCACCCAGAGATCTTCGTATTCGTACAAGCGCACTTTCACCAAACGAACCTCAATCAGCCTTTTCTTTTTGGCGGCGATCAATTCGCTCGCCAAATATTCGGCCAAGGCCTCAGTCGTCGGTACGCGCTTCGTGAACGCGGCGACATCGAAATTTAGATGTTTTCCGTCCAGAGGCTTCACGACTTCACTCATCAGCGCATCGATGTCGGTCAAATTCGCGATCATTCCGGTGGTTGAATCCACTTTGCCTTCGAAGTACGCCTCGAGTTCGTAGTTGTGGCCATGGCCGGTCGGGGTGAAACAGGCCCCGAATTCCGCGCGGTTCTGCTCCTCGGTCCAGGCCTCGAGGGCGTACCGGTGCATGCATTGAAAGGATTTGCGGCGGGCCAGACGGGTCAAACTCATGCGCCGCACCCTAGCCCGGCAGACATGAAAACTCAAGCTAAGGGCCTAAAAAGACGAAAGGAGAAGCATGTCACAGCTTCTCCTTTTCGCTTTGAAGACGTTTGCGATCTCGCTCGTCCTCTTTTTAGCTTTTATGGCCTAGCGGCCGCCAACGGCGGCGCCAAAGACTTAGGCGGCTTTCTTGCCCTTATTCCGCATCATATAGGCTTGGTATTTCTTGTCGAAATCCGTGGGCTTTTGACCCTTCTTGTTCACCAAACCTTCTTTGAACCAAGTGTAGTGCTCAGCACAGAAATTCATCTTGGTCGATTTGCTCGTGCATTTTTCCACGCAGCAAGAAGTCGGCATTGCAACAACGTTACCGCCAGCGGCCGGTGCAGGGGCTTTATTTTCTTTTGCCATTCGTTTCTCTCCTTAAGCAGATACTGACTTTTCGGAGAGACAGGGGATGCCCTAAAGGCCAGCCCTCACTTCTCAGTGAGGTCGGTGAGGTCGAGGTGATTTAATTCGTTTAGGTCCCAGCCGGTGAACTTTTGACTGACCAACATCGTAAAATACATCTCGCCCAAAGGCAGGATGCGGTGGCTGTTGATCAGGTACTGGCTGGCCTTACGGCAAGCGACTTTGCGGCGGCTCGCAGTGGCCGCGAACTTCAAGTCCTTCACGAGCCTTTCGTATTTAGGATCATCGAAATGAATGTAATTTTCTGGATGATCCTTGGTGAAGAGTTCCATTGCCGCAAGACAGGTTGGGCGATCGAGCCCGACGCCTTTTCTGAAAATCGGGGGCGTGTCGTTTCTCAGTGTGCGCAAATACACGATTTGCTCGACGCCTTTGAGTTCCACGTTAAGGCCGAGATTTTTCTTCCACTGACCCTGGAACCATTCGGCGCCGCGGTTCATGTCTTCGCCACCTTGGCTGCTAAAGCTAAAGAAAAGCTTCGGCGTATTCTTGTCTTTGGCCAGCGCCTTCTTCGCGCGCGCGGAATCGAATTTCAAGCACTCGAACTTGTCGACGAATTTTTGCGGGATCCCCGGACACCCGACCGGAGACTTGGTATCAAACAACTTTAAGAAACCGTCGAAATCGAGAGAATAGACTAAGGCTTCGCGCAAAAACGGGTGATCGACGAGTTGCGGCCCGAAAGCCATGTACTCCATGCGCGCGAACGGGCGCTGCACGAACTCCTTTGTGTTCCGGAAGCGGGGAATCTCGCCATTTTTTAAGCGTCTTAGGAAATTGAGCTTGCCCGATTCGTAGAGATTCAGCGCCGTTGTGTCACTGTCGAGAAAGTAAACCTCGAGGTCCGGACGCTTCGGGTTAGAGGGGAGCGCGTAATTCTTGTTCGGCACTAAGTGAATGCTCGTGCCCAATTTCCACGATTCGATTTTGTAAGGACCGTCGGTCAATTGCGCGGAGGCATTCTCCCGGTCTTTGATTCCCGTCGGCGGCCAGGGCGTCACGGCCAAATTGATCATCTTGAATTCAAACTCGGGATCCTCTTCCGCAAATTCGATACGCAAAGTCTCGTCGTTCATCGCTTTCACGCCGAGTTGCTCGGGCGGAAGTTTACCGGCGAAGATCTCGCGCGCGTTTTTCACGGTGATCAATAGCTCCACTTGGGGGCTTTTGTTCGCCGGTGCAACCAAACGCTGAAACGATTTGACGTAATCGCCGGCCTTTACCCGC
>Ga0265338_10001437_pt1 | contig 38679 bp, 40 predicted proteins | sample 42126metaG_FD_193579 | JGI IMG/M metagenome (GOLD analysis project Ga0265338, IMG submission 193579) | Rhizosphere microbial communities from Carex aquatilis grown in University of Washington, Seatle, WA, United States - 4-21-26 metaG | ecosystem: Host-associated > Plants > Roots > Rhizosphere... | reverse complement strand
AACGCCGGGCCTCTGCGCGAACGGAACCAGAACCGCTGACTCAAAAAGCCGAGCCGATGGCTGCCGCCGTGGCACCCGAAATGCCCGTTGAACCGCCGCCTTCCGGCGAACTGGAAACGCTCTGGACCCGGCTGGTTGAATCGGTAGGGCGGGCAAGTCCATTCACCCGCAGTTACCTGCTCGAGGCGCATCCCGTTTCGTTCGCAAAAAATATTTTGACCATCGGATTTGCGCCCGAGTTCGAAGACCACATTGCGCTGGTGGATAACGCCCGCAACCACACGTTGCTCCAAACGAAGCTCGGGGAACTGGGACATCCCAACGCGCAATTTAAATTCGTAAAAGCGGAACCCACGGCTCATCGCGCGCCGGCAGTTATCGAAACTCCGGCGGCTCCCGTTGCCCCGGCGCAGCCTAAGGCCCAGACGGCAGCAACGGCGAAACCCACCCCGCCGTCCCCGGCCCAAACCACCAAGGAAAAGCCGGCCTCGGTGCCCTTCAACAAGGACGACTTCAAAAACGATCCACTGATCCAAAAGGCGCTCGAGGTTTTTAAGGGTCAGATCGTCGAAGTCCGTGCGTAATCACTCGCAATGGTCATCACCATTTTTCGCTCCCGCCTTCGTCCGGAACACGAAGCAGAATACGCGGAATGGGCCGCGCGGATGCACGATTTGGCCGTCAAAATGCCCGGGTTTGTCTCCATCAAAACGTTCGCGGCCGAGGATGGCGAACGTGTCTCCATTGTGGAATTTGAATCGGAGGAAGCCGTGCGGCATTGGCGCGAACAAGCCGATCATCGCCTGGCGCAGGAACTTGGCCGGAAGGCGTTTTATTCCGAATACCGGGTGCAGGTATGCCAGCCGATTCGAGATTATTCTTTTCCGAAAAAGACTGGCGCGCCAGCGGCTTCCGTTTAACTTGATTTCGTAATTATGTCTAGCATTGGAAAACTCATGAAACAGGCTGCGCGCATGCAGCAGCAGATGGAACAGGTCCAGAACGATCTCGCCAAGCGAACGGTCGAAGCGACCAGCGGCGGCGGCGCGGTGAAAGTTGTGGCGAAATGCGATGGAACCATCGGGTCAGTGAAGATTGATCCGCAGGCGTTGAATCCCGCGGACGCGCAACTGCTCGAGGATATGATTCTCACTGCCGCCAACCAGGCGCTGACCCAGGCCAAGGAAATTTCCACGGCGGAGATGGGTAAAGTCACGGCAGGACTCAACCTGCCCGGATTCGGCTGAGCCCAAGGTCAAACGCGTGGCTCTTCCCGAACCCATCACCTCGCTCGTGGCCGCCCTGAACCGCCTGCCGGGCATCGGCCCGCGCTCGGCCGAACGCATTGCGTTGCACCTCGTCCAATCGGAACGGGCGGACGCCAGGCAATTGGCCGACGCCATCGTGCGCGCGCGCGAACGAATCCAGTTCTGCGCAAATTGCGGTGCGTTGACCGAAACATCGCCCTGCGACATTTGCGCCGACACCCGGCGCGACAGCTCCCTCGTGTGCGTAATCGAGCAGCCCGTGGATATTCTTAGCATCGAAAAGTCCGGCACGTTTCGGGGCAAATATCACGTCCTCGGCGGAAAGATTTCGCCACTGGACGGCATTGAACCGGATGACTTGAGAATTGCGGAGTTGGAAAAACGTCTCACGACGGAGCCCATCAAGGAAATCGTCATCGCGCTCGGGACCGATGTCGAAGGAGATGCCACGGGGTTTTATTTGGCGAAGCGATTAACGCGTCCGGGCCTTAAGCTGACGCGCATTGCCCACGGTTTGCCGGCCGGAACGGGGTTGGAGTTTGCTGATGAATTGACGTTGAGCCGCGCGTTGGAAGGCCGGCGCGAAATGAATCAATAGCGTTCGATGAAACTTTCAGTTTTGGTTTTCGACCTCGGCAAAGTTTTGGTGGACTTCGACTATTCCATTGCCGCCAAACGAATCGCGCCGCTGTGCACTTCACCCGTGGATCCGGTGAAGTTTTTTTCGCAACACGCGGCATTGCTGACCAGTTATGAGCTCGGACTGCTCACCACGGAGGAATTCTACAACCAAATCAAATCCGTGAGCGGCTTTTCCGGCACCCAGGCTGAATTCAATGCGTTCTTTGCTGATATTTTCACGCCCATTCAACCGATGATCGATTTATTGGTCGAGTTGAAGAAGACGCGACTCGCTACTTATATTTTTTCCAACACCAACGATTTGGCGATCGATCATATTCGCCGGCGATTTCCGTTCTTCAGCGATTTCGACGGCTACGTTCTTTCCTACGAACACGGAGCCATGAAACCGTCCGCCAAACTTTACGAAATTGTCGAACGCGCCTCGGGTCGTCGCGGTGGAGAAATCGTTTACATCGATGACCGACCGGAAAATGTGCAAGCCGGTACGGCGCGCGGTTGGCGAGGCATTTTACACGAGACCCCGTCGGGCACGCGTGAGGCGCTGCAAAAGCTGGGACTATTGAATCAATCCTGATTTTTCGCGCCCGGTTCGCGGTTCCGACTCAGAAGGTTTTCGAGCGAATAATCCGGGTCCCCGATCGAGAACAGGCGATCCGCGATATCATTCAACGCCCGGCGAGTGGTTTCAAAACGCTCGGATAAGGTGTTAAAAATCTCCGCCACGTCATATTTCTGCGCCAATTGATGATCGCTGGCGGCGCGGAAATGGGTCCGTCCCAGGGAGTCATAATATTTCACGTCCAGAAAGCCGCGGGCCTCGGCGCGAAAACGAATCCGGTCCGGAAACACACCGGAAAAGAACAGGGAATAGCTCCCGATGTGCGCCCGGATGAAGAAACTGGTGCGATCGTCCGCCGCGTTCAACGCGGACAACATTTCAAAAAAATAGTCCAGCGAGTTCAGGCCGCCAGGCATTATACAGTGCGCCCGCTCCGATTGGGCAAACTCCGCAAGCACTTCCGCGACGTAATCGGCGACCGCGCGCTGTTCCACGCCGGATCGGCGAAAGACATTTCGCACGAGGATATAGAAATAAAAGCGGCTCGAAACACGAAGGCATCCGCCGCGTTCCAAAAGAGCACGAAAAAGCGCCTCATCATCCAGGATCAGGTCGCGGGAATCCTCGTCTGAAAGAAGTTTCACCAGGCACTCGGCGTTGCCGATTTTTCGCCCAAGGACACTCAGGATGAAATCCACGTCCTCAGCCGCGAACTGGACCCGACAGTTAGGTTGAATCATTTTCATCGTCATTACTTGCCGACGAATCCACTGATAGTTCCCCCGCGCTTCACGCGTTCTCTGCCCGGATGTAAAATAGAGCAATAACGGGTCCACGCCAAATGAGGGCAACCCAGCAGTCGAACTGCGGTTGCGAGTGTCCCTAAAATGGATGATTCTAGCCAAGGTGATCGAAATAATGACTGTCCGAATCCCCGCCCGTTCCAGGCGCCAGGCCATGGATTGGAGCCTGGTCCTGATCAGCCAGGGGATCGAAGCCACCATTGATGCCGGCGAAGGGTTCGAGTGGGGGCTGATCATCGCGGCACAAGAACATGAACGAGCGCTCGACGTTCTGAAACAATACCAAGCGGAAAACCGTCACTGGCCGTGGCGGCGAAGGACTTCTCCGCAGGGCGTTTTGTTCGACTGGGGGAGCGCCGGATGGGTGTTGCTCGTGGGTCTTTTTTTCTGGATTCAGACGCATGCGTCGTCTGAATTTCGCGATGCGGGATTGATGGATGCCGTTGCGGTATCGCGCGGCGAATGGTGGCGGCTGTTTACCGCCATTTTTCTCCATGCCGACCTTGGCCATTTCGCAATGAACGTTTCCATCGGATTTTTTCTGCTCGGTCTGGCGATGGGAAACTTTGGCACCGGTTGCGGTTTGCTGGCTGCTTACCTCGCCGGTGCGGGTGGAAACGTCGCGACGTGGCTCATTTATTCGGAAGGCCATCGCAGCCTGGGCGCGTCCGGCATGGTGATGGGTTGCGTCGGATTGCTCGCGTCGCAAGCGATGTTTTCCCGAGGCACTCCCGCGACGTTGAAATATGTCATCGGCGGCGGCGGCGCGGGAGTGATGCTCTTCGCGTTGCTCGGGTTGAGCCCGGGATCGGATGTGCTCGCCCATTTTGGAGGGTTTGTCAGCGGCGTTGCACTCGGGGGGCTTTTGCTGATGGTCCCGCGCTTGGGACGAAACACCGCGGCGAACATAACCGCTGGAATTGCCTTTTGCCTGCTCGTGATTTTTCCGTGGTGGTTTGCACTCGGCAAGTCAGTCGGACACTAACGCTTCGCGGGAATATCGGTGCGGGGTTTTCGAGGTTGAACGCGGCTGGTGAGGGTGGTGCGGATTTTGTTGCCGGCTGCGGTGAGGGCGGCGAGGTAGCTCTTTAAATCGTCGGGGTCCTCGATGCTCGGGAGGATTTTTCCGCCGGTATCGAGGTCGACGATGATGCTTTCCCAGATGCGCCGGGCTCGCGCGGATTTTTCCGCGGCGACTTCGCCAGCGGATATTTTGCGCGGGTGAGAAGGCGGGCGTTTGGGGGCGCGGAGGAGGCGGGCGTGGCGCATGAAGCGCATCATGCCTTTGCCGTCCATGACTTCGGGCACGATTTGAAGAATCGAGTCGTGCGATGCGCCGTTGAGTTCGACAGCGCCAAGGAGCAGCGGGGAATTGGCGGCGTCGACCTCGGCGCGGGCGAGGATGGATTCGGCGAAGCACATCCAATTCTCGGCGGTTCGCATGGTGATTTCGGAGAGGTTGGCCGCGACCCAATTTTTGAAGCCGGCGTTGGGCGCGCGGGAGTTGCCGTTGGGCACAATGGATTTGGCTTGCAGCAACGCCCGGCCGGCGAGGAAGGCGTAGCCGAACTGTTCGGCGGCGCCGCGGCGTTGGGCGGCGATCAAGGTGTGGATGACCTGCGCGTGGGCTTCGAGCTTTTCGGCGATGACTTTGGGGATGATTTCGAGCTTTTTCATGCAATTTTTTAACGCAAAGGCGCAAAGGGACAGAGGCGCAATAAACTAATCAGGAATGGAAGGCGGTCGTGAGATAGTCCACCGAGGTACGATCTGGACTGGATTGTTGTGGGTGGCTTCGGACAACGGACTGCGTAACGCGTCGGCGCGCACGGAGTGACGCGCCCTACCACGAAAAGGCTTTGCCAATAATTCTTCACGGAAAGCAGACCGGCAGGTCTGCCCTACCTTTGAAAACGGAGGTCGGTTTTTCATAGTTTTCTCCTTCGCAAAAAGTCCTCCAGGCTTTCGCGGGTGATGAGGGGGCCGCAGTTGCGGCCGCGGCACCAACTTTTCTTACGACGGGTCCATCGACCCTCCGGGACTTCGAGTTCGCCGGCGCGAATCAAATTCAAGCGATGGTTGGGATCGCAGCTCAGGACGGCATCGAGCTCGACGCCGGTGAGTGATTTTTTATCGGCAGGCACAATGAGTTGCGCGATTTGCGGCCAAGTCAATTCCAGGCGCCGCATGCCGAGGGTCAAACGGTAGTGCTCGATGCTGCGGGTGAGAAATCGCAACTCGCGGCGGTGCGACATGAGGGGGCTGCGACTTTCCAAAGCGACGGAGATGTCGAAAACGACGAGGTAACCAAGGTCGATCAATTGCTCGATATCCTCGGCGCTGACGTCGAGCGCCCACTTGACGCAATCGGTATCGGCCAGTGGCCGCCAGCGCGGGGAGCGCAAGCGCAAGGACAGTTCAACGGAGGAGAGCATCGGTTATGATGACGAATGACGAATGGCGAGGTGAGAGCGGAGGAGCAAAATTCTCCGCTCTCACTTCTCCCTTCCACCCGCTAAGTTCTCAAGCGGCTTCGCGGATGCTTTGTTCGGCAACGTCGGATTTGGGGCGGATGAAAAAGTTCTCGTCCTGCTCGATTTTCAAACCGGCTTCCAGCAATTGGCCGGGCTTCAATTGACCGCGGTCGGCCAGGATTCTTTCCTTGTTCACTTCGGGATCGGGATAGCGCACGTAAGCCGCGCCCCAATCCAGGTTCTCCAGCCGCAAGCCGATTTTGCCGAAGGTGTCTTTGCCGCTAATCTTTTCAACGCGCGGCGGGGTCAATTCGAATCCGACGGTGGCGAGAAGGAGGTCGAGGGATTTTTTTTCGGGAAACAGTGCGGCACGATTTTTCTGACAATATACGAACACGCCGGCTTCGCGTGCTTCAATTTGCCGGCCGATGGCGAGCAAGCTTTCCTGGTGGCGTTTTTGGATTTCGGCAATTTCCTGTTCCATGGCGGCGGTGGCCTGGGTGTGTTCGAGTTTAAGTTTGACGACGTCGGCCACGACGGTCTCAAGAGCCGCGCGTGAGCTGATGATGCAAGGTTCGAGCTTCTGGCGTTTTGTCATATTTGTTTGGTTGATGGTTATGGGGAGAGCGAGTTGCGTGGTGCGGGGTGCGTAAGTTCATTTATTGCGCTGCTTGAGCGTTTTCCTATTTAAATAATTTTCCCACGGAGAATTGCGGGGCGGGTCGTGTCCGGGTCGCCAGCAGAGGGCCGTTGCAGCCGTGCCGGAACGGCGCAATTGCGCGCCGGGGGCGCAAGAAGAGACGGTCCGCCCGTGTGCCAGACCTTCGTGACGCTGACGCGAAGGTCCGTTTCTCCGTGGGAAATGATCTCGGCGCTGAAGCGCGCAAAACATTCGGGACACATGCCATGGGTGGCGCGGCGCGCGAAGGGATTGCCGCCCATGCGGCACGGCTTCGGCTGGTGCCAGGCGCAGACGCGGCGGAATTTCAGCCAAAACAAGGCCGCTGACGACAGTGCGATGAGGTGAAAGATGAGCCCGCCGAACCAGGTGGGGCGCTCTTGTTGGACGAGTTCGGGGTCCGGCGGTGGATTATGGTTTGTGCCAAGTAAATTCATGATTGGACCTTGTGTATTGTTTTGGGCGGGTTTGGTCGCGTTCGGACGGTTCCTCGATGTTTTCAGTGGAATAGATTTTAAAGGAAGGCAAATCCTGGAAAGCGGGTAAGGGTTGCCAGTGATTGTTTTCATAGGACTGGGTGCGACTCCTTCTTCGAGTGAGGAATGCGAACACAAACTGTGGGACGAGAGAAGCAGGCGAAAAAATATTTTTTTCACCCTCCAAATCGCTCAAGAAAGCCGCAAATTCCACCAAAATCAACCGCTTACGATGCACGGGTGCGATTGCGTTTTGGGGGCAGCCCGTGAGCGAGTGTCTCTTAGGGACGGATGCCGGAAGCACGTTGCCAAAACTCGCTCGGGGTCGGCTCTGATTTTCAGATGGAGCGGACTCACGTCCGTTGCTACAAGGTTCATGGACGCGTGTGCGGTTGCGCAGGTTTTGATGATGCCCCGGCGCGCACGGAATGCCGCGCCCTACCATCGCGGGCAACGCCAGAAATTGGAGCCGGACCACATCCTCTTCAATGTTGGACATTTGATGGAGGAGGTTCGAAGTTCCCTTAGAGCCTGTCTGAAAATTGTGAGGGGTGCTGTTCATAATTCGCGGAGACTCGTGGAATTCGCAGCTATGCCTTTTTCTCCGGCTCCAAAAACGGTTCCAATTTTTGCGCGGCGATTGAATTCGGATCCACACCGACCTCGCCGAAGAGCGCGGAGAGCACGCAAAGGACATCGGCGAGCGATTGGATTTTGGTCCAATCCAGCCGACGGCGTTTCGCCAATTGGTCCAGACAGAGCGCAAATTTCCGCGTGTCTTCCTCTGACATACGGCTCGCGCAGCCGTGCCCGCATTCCGTATTTCCCTCGGCTAAGAGCCGTCCACATTTCCAACAAGTGTTCATTTTCCCTCCGTTTTCGTATTCGTGTTACGTTTTGCGTTTTGCGTTTTTCAAATTGGTCGCGAATGAGTCTTCATTCGTCATTTGCCTTGGCGTGTATCTGTTCCTGAAAATCCAATTCCATGGCGGAGGCCCGCGACAGAATGCGCGTCAACTCCATGGCAGAGGCGCGGGCAGCCTGGTCCGCCAATGATTCGCCCAGCGCGTGATAAATCCGGATGCGGTCGGCGAGGGGAAATTCACCAATCTTCTCCGCCGCAGCCAGTGCCAGAACGTTAAGAGTGTGAGCGCTCACCGGCATAACAGTGTTGGGTTTAATTGGGAAGGCGCGCCGACGTCATTTCTGTTCGCGGAGTAGTCGCGGCCGTCGCGCAGATCTCCCCTCACGTTGCGCCGCTGAACGCGGCGCGGACGGCGCGGCGCGCCATCCCTACCCAGGCGAGGGAACCCGAAAGGCAGGCGCAGCGGGTCGCCGGTAAGGAACGCGCGAGGATGAACCCCGGCGCGTTCCTTCCCTTCGGCCCGCTGCGGCTGCCCCGCGCTCGTTGCCAAGCCTGACCGCCAAGTTTGGTCAGGCTGCGGCGCGCACGGAGTGCCGCGCCCTATCAACGCATCTGATTTGATTGCCCCCGACTGAACGGCTGGCGCGCAGTGTGAGGCGTTCAATCCGTCCCCGGCCCTGCGAAGTTGCCCTTTTCCCATAATCTTTTTCCTTGAATTACCCTCGTCGATATTGAATAATCAAAGTTGACGCGGGTAATAATGTTTTAAAAGTCAAAATGAGTCAATATTTTTCTTTAACTAAATTTGATAAAGGTAAACTTCTTGCACTGGAACGGGATCGCATCGGTTTCACTCGGGAAGAGATGGCCGAGCAGTTGAGCGTGGACTCGTTTTTCCTGGCACAACTCGAGGATGGCCATCGACCCGTCGATGACTGGTATCTCCATCGCGCCGGCGAATTGGCGCGCGAGTTTGAAAGGATGCATCATTAACATGAACCACGTAAAAGGCATTGCCAATGAGGATAAAGGCAGGCGGTTGATGGCCGCCCGGCGTCGCCTGGGTTTTCGGCAGGTGCAGATGGCCGAGAAATTAAACCTGGATTCCACGTACCTTTCGCAACTGGAAAACGGACGGCGAGAGGTGGATGAATTTTACGTGCAGCGCGCGGAGGAAATGGCGCGTGAGTTTGAACAGGCCAATAAATTCAAAGCCGCGACCGGGGAGATCCGGGAAACGGACGGGCGAACGGAGCCCGCGCACGAGAGTTGCCTGGAGTATTTTAGAAAATTCCTGGAGACATGCACGGACCCGGCCAAGCTGGGTTGGACGGCGGTGGAATTGAAGGCGCATTTTCCGCTCGATAAATGGGTGCGACTCAATTCAGTCTCAGACGCCGTGGCGGAACAGGCCGCAACGCGGGCTGTGGCCGAGGTTCAGAACCGCGGCGTAGTATATGGACGCTCACGTAAAGCTGCTTCGACCAGCGGAAAAACTTCTTTGCGAGCATCACGCGCTGGTGCGGCGTCAGGTGCCCCGCCAATTCCTCCAAAGCCGGCTCCAAAGTAATCGCGCGTTTTATCATACGAACCTTTCCTTTTCCCATACTTACGATTTGTTACGCGCCCAGTATCGCGGGCGGGGTCGGACAAGGCCCGTCCATGTGAATAAGTCGAATAAGTTTATTAACACGCAGAAGCGTCCTGTTTGCAATGAGATGGAGAAATGCGAAATGGTTTCGTAATTCAATTGAGAGGGGAAGATCAGGCGTCAGAGGTCAGAAGTCGGAGAGCGGAAGAAATGCGTAATTGTTCAAGACCCTCAGGAAACATTCACGTTTTCCCGGGTTTTCCCGTTCCACTTCGGTGAAATTCGTGAGGGAAAATCGGCTATTTCCACGCGTTTTTTGCGATTTTTTCGATTCGATTTATTTGGGCATCAAGCACTTCCTACGAAAACATTACCGTAAGTTTTTTTTCGATTTTGCAACGTGATTAGATGCGCGGATGAAATTAAAAATTGCGGCTATGGTTAAACGGGCGGGGACAAAATCCACCGCCATTCTTCTGCTCACGACCGGGACGTGCCTGTGCGGGTTCACGGCGTGCGCGCAACTCAAATCGTGGTTCACACAGCCTGGTGCGGTCCAGCAACTGGCGCCGGCCACCACGAATCTCGTGACGCTCATCACCACGAACGCCGTGGCGGTGCCCGCGCAAACAAACGCGGTCACGGGCGAAGTCACGCCGCCAAGTGTGCAGTATCAGGTGACTACGAATGTCACAGTGCTGGTGCGACCGGCGACATATTTCACGAATCTCGCGCTGGCACCGATCGTGGGCAACGGCATCGCGGCGGCGGATACGGCGGCGAGCGCCGCGGGGATTCCGTGGTCGCACACGATTGCGGAAATTGTTTTGGCGGCGGTCAGCGCGTTGTTGTCCTGGACGAATTTCCGCAACCGGCAGCGACTGGTTTCGGAAGTCAACAATCATTCGAATACGCAGGGCGCGTTGAGCGTGGCACAGGATGTGGCACAAACGCTGGTGCAGAATTTTGAGCAACTCCGGCAGGTGGCGCTGACGGTGCCGGGTTACACGCGGCAAATCGATGACAAGGTGATGACGGCCATCCAGGTGGCGCAACAGCTCGCGGGCGTGAAGGACCAGATCAACACCCTGGTGGATCAGCACACGGAGGCGACCCTGCCGGGAAACTGACGGCGGAAGACAGAGGTCAGAGGTCGGATATCCGAGATCCGGCCTCGGCCCTTGGACCTTGGCGACGGAGGGTGCGTTAAGAAACATCGTTAATCTTATGATACATTTTCTTGCGGATGCGACGAACGAACAGATTGGCATTTTCATTTTTGCGGGCGCGGTGGTTACAGGGTTCATTGCCACGCTGATTTCCGTGGCGTCGAATTTTGCCACGCGACGCGAGGTGGAGGATTTGAAAACGCGCGTGGATAAAATCGAGATCGATCTCGATGACAAAACCGCGAAGATCCATAAGCGGGTGAATCGATTGCTGGCGGGGCAGATGTTGATCGCCGGGCGCGTGGGCTGCTCGCTCGACCAGCATCAGGACCAAATTGCGGCCTGGATGGCGGAGCTGGAGCGGGAGGAGGAGTGATTGGGATATCGATTATCCAGATCGGGTACGCGCGCTATTGCGGGTAGGGACGGTGCGCCGCTGAACGCGGCGCGGACGGCGCAGGCGCGCCGTCCCTACCCCGTCACGGAACGCGGTTTCCGTGGGTTGAGAGCGTTCGGGACCTCGTGCGCGGAATTACTTTTTCAATGAATCCAGATACTGCTGGTATTGCTTTTGTTGCTTCTCCCAGGTGTCGAGAATTTTTTGGAAGCGCGTGAAGGCAGCTTCCTGTTTGTCCATCAATTGCTCCTGGCGCACGAGCAAGGTTTCGACGCGCTTGGCTTTGTCTTCCTGGGCGCGGACCAATTGGTTGTAGCGTTCCACATCCTGCGCGGTGGCGGCGGTGGAAGTGCTCGAATCCTTCGCTACGGGTTGCGCACTGGCCGGGGACAGGCAGACCCAACAACATGCAATGGCGAAAATGGCGAGGGCGGCGTAGAGAAATCGTTTCATAATCAATAAGGTTCAATTGGTTTCAGGTTCAAGGCCGTTGAACGCTCGTCGTTTCGCGCCACTCGGCTTTCAACTCCGTGGCTAGAAAAACAGACGCGCGCCGGTCCGGCAAGGGGAAAGGAAAGCGCCTCCACGAGCCCGTTGCACAATTCTCGCCCCACGTTGCGCCGCTGAACGCGGCGCGGACGGCGTAGCACGCCGTCTCTGCCACGCGCAAGGACGGGTTGCGCGGGCGAAACGATTCGACGAGCAGCAGGCAAACGTCCGCCACACGAGATGGAACCCAAGCGAATGCCTTATTCAAACACGTGGCGTTTGGGAATGACGGCGCCGCAATACATGCAGCTCGAGTTTTTGCTGTTCGAGGGTTTGCCGCAGGCGGGGCATTTGGTTAAAACCGGCCTCATGCGGCCGTCCAACGCACCGTCGCGCACGTCCACTTCCGTCATTTTGGCGTATAACTGCTCTTCGGTCACGCCGACGCGCTCGCGCAACAACTCCCACATTGCCTGGCATGCAAGCGCCAGGTGGCCGACGGATGCTTCCAGATTGTGCACGCGGTCCGAGTATTGCGCGGTTTGCATCTTGGCCTCAGCGGCGTCGGTCTTGGCCTCGGCGATCTGTCCTGATTGATAGGCTTGCCAAATGAAACTCATAGACTATTGGGGGTTAGGAAATGCCGGCCGAACTGCGCATTGTTTTGCCACGGTGAAGATGACTGCCTTCATGTTCTGGTGGGGAGACTCTGCCACCACTGTCGGAAATTGTCGAGTGGACACCCGAAGCTCTCCCGAGCAATGGATGTTTCCTGTGCCGCGCAAAAGGTGCTGATTGAAGTTGTTCGGCGGGCGTGTTCTGATGGAGTCGGATGGACGGTGAATGTCGGGCCGGGTTGCGGCGTCAATTATACGAGGATTAATCATGAGAAAATACCTATTGTTGCTTGCGTGTCTCGTGTTTGCGGGCTGCAGCCGCGAGGACGCGCCGCGCGCTGAAGTGGTGAACAAACTGGAATCGCTCGACGCTCGGATGGCGGCGGTGGAGAAGTTGGCCACCAACACGCAGACGGTGCGCTGGGCTTTTGCCAATCGAAGCGAGATCAGCACGGCGTTATATGTTTGGTCACAGGCCAAATTGGATGAGGCCAATAAAGCGGAAAAGTTGCCGCCGGAGGTTCAGGAAAAGATTTCGCAATACGAGGCGTTGAACGGCCAATTGATGCATCTGCGGATGCCCTACCCGCGAATGGTGATGCGGCCGGGTGAGGTGCAGGAACCGACCGCCGAAGACAAGGCCTATGCCGCGCTCGCCAAAAAAGTGGCCGACGCTAAGGAACCGGTGGCGGAAATCATCGATCGGCGCAATCGAGAGGCGATGCGACTGCGCGAGGTGTATTCCGTGGAGCGGGTGGTCGGGGAGTATGTGAAAGGGCGTTACGATCTCGTGGTGGATGCGAACGAAAAGGTGCTGTATCGGGCCGCCGGCGAGATTCCGGACATCACCGAAGGCGTGCTGAGATTTTTCCGCGAGAAACAGAAGTAGTGGGTTGATTGAATAATCTGCGAGGAGCAGGCGCGCTTTGCGTCCGCACGTTCCGTTCCGCCCGCTTTACGGGCGGGGACGGCGCAGGCGCGCCATCCCTACCAGGGCGGGCGGCGCGCGGCGGGCGCGTCCATTCATCCATTTACTTCAGCCATCCAGCTGCCGGGCGCTCCGCGAGGAAATGATTTGGCTGCGGCGGGTGTTTTCAAACACTTGGACGGGCTCGGGGTTTTGCAGGTGGCGCGCGCCGGCTTCCGATTCCGCCAGGCCACTGTAGGCGTCCGCGAGGAGGAGATGGTTTTCGCAGGCGTCCACGTAATCGCCGAGGGAGCCATCGCGCAATTCCACGCGCTCGGAGCCGGCGAGCAAATGTTCATCCAGCGTTTCGTAAATGAGGGGAGCGCCGGGACCTTTCGGCGGCAGACGCATCGAGGGCTCCAGGCGGGCGAAGGGTTGCGCGCCGGGAGTGAAAATCACTTCAGTGACGTTTTCCGCGGGCGTGAGGAATTCGCGCACGACGCGGTCGATGGTTTCGAAGCGGTTGGTTTCGATGAGCGGCACGAACATGGTTTGCGAGCCTTTCTCGAAAATATCGAACCCGTGGCTGATGCCGGCGCCGAGGCGGCGTTTGGTGAAGGCGACGACGGCGCAGCGCAAATTCTCCCAGCGTTGACTGGCGCCATTCCAGCGCAAGCCGCCCGGCAATGAGATGTAACCGGATTTATCCTTGGGCGGCGCGGGCCAAGGCGAGAGCGTTTCGAGGCCATTGAGGCGCAGGGCGAGGGTGCGGGCTTCGTCGGTGGCGGGCGCCTGGTCGATGAAGAGCGCCTGCAAGCCGAGCGCGTGAAAGAGCGCGGTGACGCGGTCGACGAGGTTGCCGAGGGCAATTTGTTCCGCGTGAAGAACGCGTTTCGCATCGGCCGCGTGCACGGTGCGCGCGAAAAACCAGCAGCGGCGTCCGGTGTCGAGGCCGGCGAAGGAAACCGGAGGCCGGAGGGCGGAGGTCGGAGGCCAGAGGCCGGACGGGGGATTCGTGGCGATTGTGGCGGGGGCGTCCGGCCCGGGTGTTTCGATTCGCACGGGCGAGACGTCCGTGACACTGCGGGCGCGGTTGAGGATTTCAGCGGTGAGCTTTTGCGCGGTGCTTTCGGGCATGGCTTTGCGATCGCACAAAAACGTGGCCATGGCTTCCGGGTCGGCCACGGCGCGCACCCATTCGGCTACGATTTGCGAAATATCTATGGCTTTAATCGCAAATTGCGAAATGCGAAACGACCAGTTGCGCAAGTTCTGGCGCTCTTCACGGCGGTGTTCCCATTCGAAACCGTCCGAGCCGCGGTTGAACTCGGTGCCGCAACGGGTGCAGGCGAAATAATATTTTTTCGCCGGATCATGGACGGCGATGGTGGGGCCGGTGTCGTGATGGCGAAAATCACCGGTGTGTGTGAGCCAGGGGTCGGTTGGCAGCGGTTCGCCAGTTTGTGCCACGCGGCAGATGTGCGGCCAATTTTCCTCGAGATTTTGTTTTTGAGCGCACTTGGGATTCGGGCATTTATGGAGCATCACGCCCTGGCTGCCGTCTTTCCACGCCTTGTGCTGGCCGCGGCCGGCGACGCGTTGCGTGCCGATCTTGACGAGCAAGCGCACGCGGCTGGAGGTCATGCGGCCGCGGACGAATTTTTCGCGCGCGGGTTTGATGTCGTCCACTTCGTCGAGGGTAGTCACATCAAAGGTGTAGCTGGTGGGGATTTTATTGAGTCCGAGAATCATTCCATGGGAGCGTTGTTTGCCGTTGGTGACGCTGAAGGCGCCTTTGCGATTCACGCTCTTGCCGGATTTGTTCAGGGTCTTGCCGACCTGCGTCATGCGCGCGAACCAATCGATTTGGTCGAGAATGTCTGGGCGAAACTTGGTGTCGACCATGCCTTCAACGAGGTCGCGATCGGGCAAATAAAATCCCCAATTCAACCAGGCCACCCCGGTGCAATAAGCGCCCAGATTCAGTTCGGTGGCGGACTTGCCGAATTGCGCGCCGCCGCAAATGGCGATGGTGGCGTCGGTCAGCACGGGCCTGCCGCCCGAGCCGAGAACGCGATCAATGAGGTCGACGATCTCAATCAAGGGTTCGCGGTCGACGAAGGAATATTGGCAATATTCGCCGCCAACTCCCCGGACCCGGGCGCATTGATTCAGGAAATCCCGAAAAGACCGGACGTTTTGACAAGGGGATTCGGGAGTGATATTGCGGAGCCTGGCATCGAGTTGTTTGACCGGGTTGGGTTTGCCGGTCCGTCGCGATTTCTTCCTATTTGGCTTTTTCATTTTCAACTATTCCGGGGTCAATCATTTCCCTGGCCTGCTGATAGAGTTTCATGGCTTCGGGGTTTTTCTTGAAGGCTTCGGCGATGGCATCCAAGCCCGTCTCGAGCTTGAGGCGGGAGGATTCCTCGAATTTCTTTTTTTCCAGTTCGAGTTTTTGTTTCTTGAGGCGGCATCGCTCGGACTGGAGGTCTATGCGGGCCATGCTGGCGAATCCGTTCACGTCGCGCCGGGCCATGGTTTGCATGGTAAAAAAGCCGGCGACCGTTTCGCGGATTTTTTCCTCCGACCAGCCGGAATAATGTTCGCGCGCGAATGACATCATTTGGCGCAGGAGGCCGTTGGAGAGCTCGAGGTCCTCCTGCGCGCTTTGCCAAGAGAAGAACCGGCAGAGGACATCGATGGAACAAGCAAAGCCAACGATTTCGGCGACGATGGGTTCGGCATCGCGGTAAGAACGGCTACGCAAGATTTCCATAATTTTGGAGCGATCGCCCGAGGGGAGTTCCTTGAGTTTGGTCAGAGGCGGCTTGATACGCGGGGCGCTGGGCTGGTTCAATTTTCGTTGAGACATAAAATATTTTTTTCGCTGCGAAACGCTCCAAAAACCGCGAATTCCTGGCAACAGCAACGACTTTCGCGAAGTCCAGGTCCGAGCCTCGGTTGCGGTTTTTTGGCAAACACCTTTCATACGTGGCAGTATTACCATTTGTCGCGGAAGAGGAAAAACTTACGGTAATGTTTTAGTAGCAAGTGGCTTGAGGAGAACTGCTTCAAACACGTATTTTGGTAAAAAAGTGCTGAAACTGGGACTCGTTGAGAAAAAACAGACCTCAACTCCTCCGAATTTGGCCATAGGAATTTGCATCCAACCATTTCTTGCGCGAGCCGCACAAAATCCACCGATTGATGAAAAGTCGGCGTCGTGCTTTCATGGCACTACGGTATCTGCGCGATACTCATTTCTGCCGGAGGATACGTTTATGAAAATTATTCCGAACAAGCCGATTCTGATGGCCACGGCGGCGTTCACACTGGTCACGATTGCTCTCGTTACGGAGTCGCAAACCGCGCCGGTGGCAAATCCTGCGCCAGCCGTTTCCGAAAAAGCGATCCTGGCGCGGTTGAACGATATTCAAACGGCGGCGCAGGCGCTCGACGCGGACAAAGTTTTCAATTCGGTGATGGAAAATAACGACGGCGTGATTGCGCAGAACGGGAAAGTTTTTCTCACGCGCTCCAATGCGCTGGAGTTCACCCGACAGAGTTTCGAAGCGTTGCAGAGCGCGGGTGCGCACGTGGAATATCACTTCGATCAGCAACACGTGGCCTTCCTTTCACCGACGATTGCGCTGGCGACCGGCGAGGGTTTGACGTCCATGACAATGGATGACGGCCGCATTTTGAAAACGCCATTTGCGCAATCGGTGGTGATGGTGTTGACCAACGGCGAATGGAAAGTTTTCCATGCGCATCGCTCGTTTGTGCCGCCGCCGAGGTAATCGCTCGTGTCACGGAGAAATCGCGTCGCGATGGATGCAGGGTGGTGTGGCCAACGCTTCTTTGCGATTTTACGCTCTGCCGAATGCCATGCGGCGATACAGCAGAGTGCCACTCTGCGCTACGATTGAGTTGGATCGCAGACCGTCAATCCATTTCCGTTACCCGCTCGCAGGTGGGCCGAGATCGGCGACGGCTCGCGAGACGCGGGCAGTCCGTTTAGCTAAAGGGCGTTCAGGTTTTGGCCAAAACTTCGTTCACGGCCTCGCACAGAGCATCGAAGCGAAATGGTTTGCCGATGAGCAAATCCACGCCGGCCGGGCGCTCCGCCGAGGGTTCCGATTTTTCGGCGTCGGCGGTAATCATGATAATCGGCAGATCGGGATGACGCTCTTTGAGCGCGCGCGCGAGAACATCGCCTTTCATGGCAGGCATCAGGTAATCGAGAATGACAAGATCGAACGATTCTCTTTCGCAAAGGGCAAGGGCTTCCGCGCCGCTACCCACGGATTGCACCTGTCGTTGGTCGAATTCGAGCATTCGACGGATGGAGTCTGAAACCAGTGGATCATCATCCACTAACAATACCCGCCAAACTGCAGAAGTAGTAATTGGCACGCGAGGAGACTAGCACAAATGCAGGAAAGTGCAATTAAAGCATTACTTAAAGTAATGTAATTCTCTGATTTGAGCGATTTTGGTGGAATTTTCCCACTACCGTGGTGTAACGAACGCTTCTTTGCAATTTTACGTTCTGCCGAATGCCCCTCGGCGATACAAGAGTGCCACTCTGCGCTACGAATGAGGCGGGTCGCAAACCGCTAATCCATTTCTGTTACACGAAACTAGCAGCCCGTTAAAAATTCCTTCTGGTGGCAGCGGACGTGAGCCCGGTCAAATTCCATTTGGAAAACGGCCAAAAGCATGAGGTTTTCATCGTAATTTCTCGCGAAAAAAACCGGGTCTTTACCCCATATCGTATTGACGGTTAAGGATTAACCTCTTCTCGTGGCATGGCTTGGGTTGGTTACGAGCCGTGATGGCGAATTCGTTTATGGCTGAACATGCAGTAATTTTGTTGGCGGAAGATGAAGAAGACTATGTCCTTCTCATCCGACGAGCGTTTGCGCAGGCAAAAATTCCGAACCCGATGCACGTGGTTTGGAACGGCCAGGAAGCCATCGCGTATTTGAAAGGCGAAGGCAAATATGCGAATCGCGAGGAATATCCCCTGCCCGATTTGTTCCTGTTGGATCTCAAGATGCCGCGGGTGAACGGTTTCGAGGTGCTCAATGGGTGCGTTCGCAACCGGGCCTGGCGCCGTTGCGCGTGCTGGTGCTCACGTCTTCTGAGGAAATCCGCGATGTGAATGAGGCGTATAAGCTGGGGGCAAATTCGTTCCTGGTGAAGCCGCTGGATTTCCAGGATTTCGCGCAACTCAGCCGGCTTATCCAGGAATTCTGGCTGAAGGCGAGCAAGGCGCCGGAGACTTTCCGCCTGCCAAAAAATTCGGGCGGCGCCACGGATGCGGCCGGACCAGAACAGGCAGCGAACGGCGGGAAAAAGGACCATTAACGGACCGTTAATCGGGTCGGGTATTCCGCCGCTGACCCGGGGAGTAATCGGGGCTGAGGTTGGTTTCCATCCAATAATCGTGGAGCTTCTGACTGACCTTGACGAGATTCGTAAAGTCATCGGGCTTGCGTAGGAATGAATTCGCGCCGAGATCATAGGCGCGATCAACGTCTTCCGGTTCGTCGGACGAGGTCATCACCACCACGAGCATGCGGCGCAAACCCGCCTGGTTGCGAACCCACTCGAGCACTTCGAAACCATCCGTTCGCGGCATTTTGAGATCGAGCAACAGGAGCGTGGGAAGTGGAAACTCTTCGCGGTCGGCAAAGGGTTTGTCGCCGTGCAGATATTGGATGACCTCCTCGCCGTCGCGCACCACGTTCATGGAAACATCGATGCCAGCCCGCAGGAAAGCCCGTTTCAGCAGGCTGATATCATCCAGGTCGTCATCGGCCACCAAGACTGTCTTGCGCAACATACAAAGCCCTTTCGGTAAATCGCCCTCATGAAATTCGACGAGGACATTCTCCGCTCACGGATTCTGCTGTCAAGGTAGTAAAACCTCGAGGGCCAACGACGGACGCAACTCGGCTCGAGGGCCGCGCCAAACTTCCCATAAACATGCGGAGCAATGCTCCGCGCTCCGCAGACGGCGCGGTTGTCAAATTAAGCCCCCCGTGGTGGCGAGGGCCAATAATGGCGTGCGTTCACAGGCAATTTTTGAAATGCGAAACGGTTTCGCATTTCGTCAGGCATGGATTGTCAGGCAGACGGCGCCATCGGCCCGCGCGATGCAATGTTCGCGCAACGTTGCGCCGCTGAACGCGGCGCGGACGGCGCAGGCGCGCCATCCCTACCTATCATAGGGTCGAAGCGCAGAAATTCACTTTTACGCTGCCGGTTGGAAAAATATTTTAAACGTCGTTTTTGCCGATGGCTATTGATGATTTTGCACTTTTCAGGGAATCGACAGAGGTGCTCGCAACCCCTTTTCAGGCTCATTTTGGAGCTGTTTTTACGATTTTTTGATCTGGAAGTGGCTGACCAATAAGCGGTTCCTCCGAAAACATTACGGTAAGTTTTTTTCTTTTTAAAAAAGGTGGTTTGATGCGCGGACGAAATGAAACGGGGCTTGAAAAACGGAAAGCGCGAAAGCGAAAAGCGGGAGGCGGGGAAGCCGCGGGTTGCGCGTCGCGTCTTGCGTGACGGCACTGTTCGCCGCCCGGCCTTTGCTCCCGCCCCGAATTTCTCACCTCTCACCACTCGTCTCACTTCAATCCGGAGGCTGCATGACTGATTTAGTCCAAAGTCCAAAATCCAAGGCCCAAAGTCAAACGACCCCGGCCGGCTGGCCGCGCCAAAGCACTGCGATGGCGGGCGGCGGAAAATCCGCCGGGGAACTGGTGCGGCAATCCAATCGTTGGCGCGATAATTATAATCCCATTCGCGGGCTGGTCATCGCGCGGGCCATTTCCATCCTGGAAGCCGCCGATCGCGGTGATTTTGCCGAGCTGCAACTGGTGATGCGCAAAGTGGAGCGGCGTTATCCCGCGCTCAAGGGACTCAAGGCGCGCCGGCTGGCAGCGCTCGAAAAGCTCGATTGGGAAATCAAGGTCGTGGACGAATTGCCGGAGGGCGCGACGCGGGCCGACGCCGAGAGCCAACAGAAATTTCTCCGCAACCGTTACGAGCAGATTGAAAACCTGACGGAGACGATCGGCTTTCTTGCCACGGCGGAATTTCGCGGCTACGCCATCCTACAGAAGCATCGTTTCAACGACGGCGGAAAACTCGACGGAGCGGTGCGGGAATTTCATTGGCTGCCGCAGGACCAATTCAGTCGCGACGGCCAGTTCGGCGATTTTTACTACAATCAGAATTCCAATTTCGGCATCGGCATCGATTCCTGCGCGGCGTTGCTCGGCGAGCAGAATCGCATCGGCAGCGGCCAATTGCCGCGCGAGGATTTCCTGATTCGCGAGGTCGAGTCGCCGCTTTATGAGATCGCGCTGATCGCCTTCGTGAACTGGTGCATGGGGCGGAAGGATTGGGCGGCGTTTACGGAAATTTTCGGGCTGCCCAACGGCGTGGCCATCATGCCGGCGAACATTCCGCCGGGCATGGAGGATGATTATCGCATGGCGGCCGAGCGCGTGGCGGATGGGGTGAGCGGCGCCTTGCCGAACGGCAGCGATATCAAATTCCCGACGGCGGGCGTGCGCGGGGAGGCACCGTTCAAAACTTTTTGCGACGCGCAGGATGGCGATGTAGTGCTCGCCGGCACGGGCGGGCGGCTGGCGATGCTTACGGCGGACAAGGGCGGGCTCGGCAACGGGCCGGCACTGGAACATGCGGCGGCTTTTGATGAAATCGCCCAGGCCGACGCGCGGAAAATCAATTCCGTGCTGCAAACTGATTTCGATCGCCGGGAACTCGCGACGGAATTTCCGGGGCAACCAGCGCTCGCGTATTTCGAATTGTGCGCCAAGGATGCGATGAACGTGAAGCAGACGGTCCGGAATGCGGCGACGCTGGCATCGGCGGGTTACGAAATCGACGCAGCGTGGTTGAGCGAAGTGACGGGGATCAAGTTCGCGGGTTCGTCCTCGAATCCTTTTCGAGGGACGAGGACGACGACGAGGACGAAGAAGCACGCGGTGCGCGACCAGGGAGGTGCAGCGTGAACTTTATTAATGGCCTGGAGCGCGGAATTTATTCCACGTGTTTCGGAGGAACCACAACAACTCGCGGAATGAATTCCGCGCTCCGTAGCACACATGGCAGCGGGCGGAATTGGCACGCCCCCGAACTGTTTCTCGCGCCACATTGCGCCGCTGAACACGGCGCGGACGGCGTAGCACGCCGTCCCTACCCAGTACTCGCATGAAATCTCTTATTCTCAATCGCGATTTTTCGCATCCGGCCGATGGCTGGTATCAAATCGAACCGAAGGGCGAGCACCCGAATCGCGCGGCGGGCGTCATCCAGGTGATCGACGACGAGGCGGCCAGGTCCATCGTCGAGTGTTTCAACCAGGATGCCGCCGCGGGAAAGCTGCGGCATGGAAATGAGTTGCTTATCGATCACGAGCATTTCAGCGATCAACCGGACAAGGAAACGCGCGCCTACGGCTGGCTGATGGAATTGCAGAATCGCGCGGACGGAATTTACGGGCGCGTGCGCTGGAGCAAAACCGGCAAGGAAGCGGTGGATGGCGGGGATTACCGATTTTTTTCCACGGAATATGATCCGAAGGATTGTGTTGAGTGCCAAGGGCCGCGGGGCGAGGGGAAGAGCAAAATGGATCAAACGAACGCCCTTGTTTTTGAGGCGAGTTCCCCTCACCCCGGCCCTCTCCCCGCTCAGGCGGGGCGAGGGAGCCGGATGCAGGCGGTTGATTCTGCTCTCGACCCTCGACCCTCAACCCTTCCCCGCGTCAGACCTCTGCGCCTCGACGGGCTCACGCTCACGAACATGAACAATAATCGGGGGCAAAGGCCGATTACGAACCGCAGCGATAGAGGCACGGGCATCCAGCCGGTAAGATCCGAACCTGAAACTCACGGGCAAGATGCCCGTGCCACTCAACCAATGAATCCAAACCAAAAAAACCACATGAACACAGTTGCCATCAAGCTCGGGCTCGCGGCGGATGTTTCGGAAGAAAGTATTCTCACGGAGGTGACCCGATTGGTCAATCGCGTGACGGAAATGATACCGCACGAGGAGGAAAATAAATCACTGCGCGAGCGCCTGGACGCCGCCGACGGCGAACAGGTGCACACGTTGCTGGATTTGCACGGGGTGCGGGATGAGAAAGTTCGCAATCGCCTCAAGCCCGTGCTCATGGGTCTCAAGAATCGGGAGGAACGCGTTTCCGCGCTGCTCGATTTCGGTTTCAAGCCGGAGGAGCGCCGGGTGGCAGACCGGCAACCGCTGCGTTTGCTGAATCGCGGTGAAGGCCGGCAGCCGCGTTCCGAGATCCTGAACCTGAACGAGCAGGCGCTGGCGCAACGGGCGGAGGCGGAGATCGGCGAGTATAAAATTCGCAATCGCTGCACTTACGCCGAGGCGCGCAACGCGGTGCGAGTCGCCAAGCCGGAATTGTTCGGGCTCGAGAAGAAATGAAGCCGGAGGCCGGAGGACAGAAGCCAGAAGACGGAAGTCCGATCTCCGACCTCTGACGTCTGACCTCCGGCCACTCACAAATCAACAACCAACAACACCAAACCAAAAAACATGAGTTCATTATATGCACGCGGGAATGCGATCATTCCCTTCACACCTTCGGCCTCGCAAGAGGATAAGGAGGGTTATCTCGTCGATCTCGCGGGTAACACCGCGACGATCAGTTCCTCGGCCAGTGTTCCCGCCAAAGGCGTGATCCTGGAAGGCCAACTCACCACCGGCGTCTCGAGCATCGGCATCCTGGGCGGACTGGCCGCGCCGGTGCGATTGCGCGCGGGCGGCACCATCGCCAAGGGGGCCGAGGTGCAACAAAAAAACGACGGCACGGTCCTGACCGACGCCGGCACCGGCGCGCGGCTTATTGTAGGTATCGCGCTCGAAGCGGCGGTCGCGGGACAATTGTTCGACGCCGTCACCCACACGCCGATTGCGCGTTCTTAATCACCAACCACCAATCACCATTTAATATTTCAACTTATGGGTATCGAAAGCTCAGCCACACTTAATTATCAACTGACCACGTTTGCGCAAGGGCACATGAACGACCTTGCCGAGGCGCGCGCATTGGCGGAACGGCTGGCGCCGTCCACGCCCGTGCCCGGCTCGACCGGCCAGTTCAAAAAGTTCAACGACAAAAATTCGTTCCTCCCGGAGGACACATCGCGCGCGTTGGGGGGCGACCCGAAATTGATCGCCACTTCCGCCAGCGACGACACGTATTCGTGCAAGCCGCAGGCGCTCGAGGTCCGCGTGGACCAGGCGGAGATTGACGCCGCCGGCTCGGGCGCAGGCGCGCTCGGGCAGCAATTGTTGCGCGAAGGCAAAGTGGCCGCGCTGCTCAACAAAGCCGCGCTGAGCCACAGCGTGCAGGTGGTCACAGCCGTTCTCGCGGCAGTCACGCCGCAGGCGGGCCTGGGCGTCTGGTCCGATCCAAGCGTAGATCCGATCGACCAGCTCGATGCGCAATTGCTCGCGCTCTCGAACGATTGCGGGTCGGCGACAAACATCAAGCTCACAATCGATGTGGGCGCGTGGAGCGCGTTGCGCAGTCATCCCAAGGTGAAGGCGCGTTCCGACGGCGTGCAGGTCGGCGGCATCACGCGCGATCAACTCGCGGGGCTATTGCTGTTCCCCGTGGATGTGTTCATCGCGAGTCTCGTGAAGGACACGGCGGGATTCGGTTTGGCACCGAACAAACAACGCGTGATCGCGTCCGAAGCACTGCTGCATTACAGCGTGCCGAACGCGACGTTGTATGACCCGAGCCCGTTCAAGACCTTCACGGTCGGCATGGGCTCGCCGTTCAGCGGTGTGCGTTCGTACCAGGCGCCGAACGGCCTGTGGGAAGGTCACCTCATCGATTGGTCGCGCGACATCAAACAGACGAGCGCGCTCGCGATGCGGAGGCTGAGCATCAGCTGATTCAGCGTGCGCAAAACGCCCGGCGCGGAGTGTTCCTCCAGCCGCGCCGGGCCTTTCGCGGATGACCAATGACGAATGGGAGCCGTCCGCAGCCCAATTTTAAGACACGCAACACATAACACGCAAGACGCACGACGCCTATGAACGAACCCTGGTCCTATTTAACTGACGACGAAGTTTTCGGCGCGAATGTGAAAGAGCGCCAGAGTATTGCGGCGATTCGCGGCAAGGATGATTTGCCGGACATCTGCTCGCAGGTGACCGGGCAGATTCGCCAGGCATACATTTTCAGCAACCGCGAACTGGGCGCGGAAGGGACGATTCCCGATGGATTGAAGTCACACGCGGTGGCGATCGCCACCTGGCGATTCGTAAGCGAAGGCGTCCCGGAAAATAGCGCGCTCCAAACCAAGGCGCGCCAGGCTGCGAATGCCGAGGCGGTTAACTATCTCAATCAAATCGCATCGCTCAAGATCGGCAGGACGGGCACGCCGGTTTTTGGGAGGCGGGGCGTGGATTTACCCCCGCGCCACTTCACAGACTGCACGCAGGACGGCTAAGAGCCAAAACAGAAGCCAGAAGCCAGAAGCCAGAAGTCGGATGACAGACGGCAGACTTCCGACCTCCGACCTCAAACAAAAAAACAAAATGAATCCGCTCCAACAACTCCAGGAAGACGCAGTCAATTATTTGCTCGGCAATCCGGCCACAGCGGCGGTCGGGTATGAAAGTTTTCGGCAGCAGGCGATCGATGGCGCGGTGAAACAAGCGCTCGCGGGCTGGTCCGTTCGCGTGCCGGGAAAAACCGGCGTTTATTGCCTCGTGCTCATGCCGGGCTTTTTCGTCGAGGACCCGGACGTGCCCGGCGTCCAGGGTTCGGTCGAGCTTGCGATTCGCACTTTGGAAGATCCCAAAATCAACAACACGAATCTGACAGCGGAAGACGTGGCGCTCGCAAATTTACGCTGGTTCGGCGACGGCCTGGTCATTGCGGGCTTGCTCGCGATTTACCCGAGCACGCGCGGTCCCGCGCTCAAGCCGAATTACGATTACCCGGGCTTCCTAGTTTACGACACGGTGCTGCGCGGGCAATTGCCGCAGGATTATCCCGGGCGCACGGCGCAACCGACGATCGGCGATAACGCAGGGAACGTAACACTGGCATGCAGCGACGGCGCGGCAGGGATTTATTACACGCTGGACGGCTCGATGCCGCAACCCGGCGACACGAGCGGGACGGGTGCAACGAAAGTTTATTCCGCGCCGTTCGCCGTTGCGAGCGGCACGGTGGTCCGTTGCCTCGCGTGGAACCCGGCCTTTCTCCCCAGTGATGTGAACCGGGCGAACATCCCATGATTTACGATTTACGATATGCGATTTACGAGCGAAGCGCGGAGTTCAGGCCGCTCCGTGACGATTCATTCTTTCGGCGTCGGAACATTGAAGCGGCATAAAATGCCGCGCTCCCAGCCCCACCCAAAAATCCAGTCATCCATCAATCCACCCATCCAGTTTATATGTCACTCGACAAGACTTTACTCAAACGCGGGCCGGCGATCGTCAGCTACGGCGGAAACACTTTTTACACCAACTCGGATATTCTCTCGCGCTTTGGGCTGGCGTGGAATCCGGTCAATACCTCGATGTATGGCCAGGTGGACAAGTTCATTTCCGATCGCATTTACCGAGTGCCGCTGCGGCTGTGGGGTGCCTGGGAACATTTAGCGGCGTTGTTTCCGAGTTACGCGATGTCGCCGCAACCGGGCACGAGCATTTTTGGCACGACGGCGACGCCACTGGTGATTCTCGCGCGGAACGGCGACCAGATTACTTACGCCAACGCGCAAATCACGAAGCTCGCCAATCTCTACCTGGGTGTGGATTCGGATTTGTTCGCCGCGGACGTCGAGTTCACCTGCATCCTTGGGAATTCCAGCGGCTCGACGCTGTTCAATCCGGAGGACGCCAACGCGTATTACACGACGGCCACGGGCGCGACCTACGCGGACGGAGCATTCGCAAAAGCGAATTTCAAACGTGTGCGTTTCACTGGCGCCTGGGGCGCGGTAGCGGGGTTCACGTCGGTCATTCCGCAGAAGGGCTTTCAAATCAGTTGGGAACTGGATGCGCGGCCGCTCACATGCGACGGGCTCGGCACGGTCGATTTCACGATTGGCCAAAATGTTTTGCAAGGCGCCTGCAAGTGCATCCCGATCCAGCCGACGATGGCGGAACTCGAGGCGCAAGTGGCCGCGCAAGGCGTGCCGCTGGGCACATTGATGAGCGCTAACGTGGCGGACCTGACTCTCACGGGCAACGGCGGCAGCCCGGTGATTGTGCTCAAGAGCGCGGGCATCGCGGAACACGGCTATGCGTTCGGCATCGAGCCGTTGCGGCAGGGAGAAATCACCTGGACGACCACGCGCGGCTTCACCGCCGGCGCGCCGAACGCAGTGGCAAGCGTGGCGTGAGCTGAAAAAGCTACGGAAGCAAACAGAGATAACAGCGGCGCTTTGGCAAAAGCAATGAATCCAAACTTTGATAACGGAAAGCGGACGACCAAAAGCCGAAGAGGCAGAGGAATGATCGGCAAGGAAATGGGAATTGGCCGAAGCGAATTCATCCCCATGCCTTGCTCCCGGTTCGCTCTGTTAACTCCGGTTAAATTTCCATGAACATTCAATTCACACCCATCGGCGGCTCGGCGGCAACGCTCGGGGACGATGCGACGAAATTCGCGGTGGTCGTCGAGCAGCTCGGCGGGGCGTGCCTGGCGCAGGTCGAAGCCCTGGCGGGCGGGGCGAACCTGGCGTTGTTCACGCGCGGAAACGTCGGCGGCGAATTTATTTTTTGCAGCTCCAAAACTTACGCGGATTACGAAACCACCTTCACGCAATTTCTCACCGAATACGGGCGGCTGAATCAACAGGGCACGCTGGCACTCACGGAGGGCATGGTCACGCTGACGTTTGCCAACGTCATCCTGCGGGCGGTGCAACGCATTTTCGACGCGCAACATTCCGGCGCGCGCATGGGGATTCGCTACACATTTGCAATTACAACCATTACATGAAAACACTATCCCTCAGTCCAAAGGCCAAGGTCCAAGGTCCAAGGTCATCAGTCGCAGAATCGCCGACCATTCGAGCGCTCACAAGACTTTGGACTTTGGCGGTTGGACTTTGGACTTTCCATACCTTCTCCCAAACCACGGTATTGTTCCCCCTCACGCAAATGACCGGCACCACGAATGACACAATCATCACGGTGCGGCCGGTGATTAATCCGGTGAAGTTCCAGAGCGCGGTTTATTGGCTGCCGCCAGCCGGGATTCAGCTCGCGACAAAAAACGGTTCCGCCACGACGAACCTGATCCCGAACGATTACAACGTCACCATCGGGGGCGTGCCGGGTTCGTGGAAGATTTCCGTGAGCGACACCAATGTCACTTTAAACGCCGCCGAGATTGGCAACCTCACGGTTTACAGCGCAAACGGTCCGCTGCCGGGCGTCACGAAAATCAATGCGGGGAATAATATCACGATTTCGCCGCCGAACGGTATGGGCGTGGTGACGATTAATTCGACCGGTGGCAGCGGAGGCTCCGCGACGAATACCTATCAGACGCAGGCCGGCAACAACCTCATTACCATTTCGACAAACCTCACCGATCTGATTTACACGATTTCGGGCGTCTCGCAGACGAACGGCTATCCCTGGGGCGTGCTTTACGATTCAGCGGGTGCGGCGCAAGCGGCGACCAACGGGCTATCCATCGCGAGTGGATTGGCGGCCTTCCGCGGAACGAACAGTTTTGACAAATCGGGTGCGGCCACGGCGGCGACGAATGGATTATCACTTGCCAGCGGGTTGGCGGCGTTTCGCAGCACGAATAGTTTCGATGCGGCAGGAAGTGCGATGGCGGCTACGAACGGTTTCCCCTGGGGAGTGTTTTACGACATGTCTGGTTCCGCGACCGCCGCCACCAACGGCTGGCCGTGGGGCGTTCTTTATGATGCCGCCGGCGCAGCTCAAGCGGCGACCAATGGCTATCCCTGGGGCGTGCTTTATGATTCGGCGGGCGCGGCGCAAGCAGCCACCAACGGGTTATCCCTCGCGAGCGGATTGGCGGCGTTTCGCAGCACGAACAGTTTCGATGCGGCCGGAAGTGCTACCGCGGCTACCAACGGTTTTCCGTGGGGCGTCTTTTACGACGCGGCCGGCGCAGCTCAAGCCGCGACCAATGGCTATCCCTGGGGGGTGCTTTACGATTCAGCGGGTGCGGCACAAGCAGCGACCAACGGGCTATCCATCGCGAGTGGATTGGCGGCCTTCCGCGGAACGAACAGTTTTGACAAATCGGGTGCGGCCACGGCGGCAACGAATGGATTATCACTTGCTAGCGGGTTGGCGGCGTTTCGCAGCACGAATAGTTTCGATGCGGCGGGAAGCGCGATGGCGGCTACGAACGGTTTCCCGTGGGGAGTGTTTTACGACGCGGCGGGCGCGGCGCAAGCGGCCACCAATGGGTTGTCCCTCGCGAGCGGATTGGCGGCCTTCCGCGGAACGAACACGTTCGCGTCCACGAATCCCGCCACGGTTTCGAGGCCTGGCCTGGTGAAGGTGGACAATTCCACCATCACGGTCACCGGCGACGGAACCATCTCGGCGACCACCGGCGGCGGCGGTTCGGTCACGAGCGTGGCGTTGTCGGTGCCCGGCGAATTTTCCATCACGGGTTCTCCCATCACCACCAGCGGCACGCTGGCCATCACGCGCACTGCGGATGCAAACTTCCTCGGCTTCGGCGCCACGAATGTTGGCTTTCTCAAAATCTCCGGCTCCGCGAGCATCGGCGGGCAGGCCACGATCTCAGCATTGGTTCTCACCAACGGCTTCACGAACCAGGCCCTGACGGCGAGCACACTGTTGCTGTCGGATGCGAACAAAAAACTGGCGTCGATTGCGAACGGCGTGGGGGCGCTCACGAACGATAGCAGCGGCAATTTCGGCTACACACCAATGGTGCCTTACTCCGGCGTTACTCAGACAAATCAATATTTAATGACGGACGCGGGCACGAATCCGATCACAACTCTGAACGGGCAGTATTGGACGAACCTAGTCACCCCACCCTCAGTATCGACCGACACAAATATTGTCATGGAGAAATTAGGCGGTGGAACAATCGGAGTGTCATTATCCACGTTCGTCGCCTCCATTGGCGGGGCATCCGTCCCGAACGGACTGGTCACCAACTCCTCCCCGGTCCCCATCACCACGTCGAACGGCGGCTTCGGCGCAACCAACGCTGTGGACTATTTCACGAACACGATCTCGCACGTCTCCATGTTACGGGACACGAACGGTGTGATCACGATCATGACCAATGGCGTCGTAGCGGTTTCCATCAACCCGTTCACCGGCACGGTCACCGCCACGAACTTTACCGCGAACGGGCCGGGGACAAATTATCTCGGGGGAGATACGAAGATTGTTTCGCGGTTGTTCTCCAATACCAACGCCTCGCCGTTCAGCACGGTGGCTTCCGCCGGACTGCACACGGCCGCGATCAATGCCGGATGGACAAACGACCTAGGCGCTCGTGCCGACCTGGTGCTTGGTCTCACGCTCACCAACTCAGCCACCGCTTGGCCGCTGTTGGCATTCACGAACACGGTGTCCGGCGAGTGTTACACGAATAGCCAGCGATTCCTCGTGTTTGGCACGAACACCCTGCGCATTCAATTCTCCGACACCTCACCCGGCGATTACGGGAGCTTCAGCAATTACGGCCCGGTCGGATCGGTCACCATCAACTCGGCCAATTGGAAATTGAAATGAAGAAGCTGTTTCTAATCCTCGCGCTCCTGCCCAGGCTGTTGCTCGCCCAATCGGCATTCCAAAACGGCAGCATCCAAAACGGGCAAATCGGAGTCGCGGCATCCGGCGGCGGAGGCGGAGCAACTTGGACGCTGGTCGCGCACACGAACGCAAGCGCTGCAGTCTCCGGCGGCACAGCCACCAGCGGGGCGATCGACACCACCGGCGCGAAATTCCTCGCGGTGACGCTGAACTGGGCGGGCGGCGGGCCAGTGGTCTTTTCGGACAACAAGGCAAACACTTGGACCACGTCGGTTAATTACACGAACAACAACCCAAAAGTTCAATGGTATTTCGTAACCAACGCGACCGGTGGAGTTGGCAGTGGTCACACGTTCTCAGCGTCCTGCCCCGGCCTTAAAATATCGTTCCACGTCTACGCGTTTTCAGTCACCAGCGGCCAGCCCACAGTTGACGTTGAAGCCGCCGGCGCCAGGACGAGCAGTTGGCTGGGAAACATCCTTTCCCCAGGATCTTTAACCCCATCCACCGCCAACGACTTATTTCTCAGCTCGGTAGCGTGGGATGTAAACACCGCCACGACCGTCACCAATAACGCGAATTTCATTTATACTGAGCCGCTGACTTTCACGGGTGCGGGATTTATGTCGGGTTACAAAATTCACGTTGGCGATGCTTCAGCGGAAAATCCCGGTTGGCTTCAATTTCCGACGGCTAACGACGACGCCGACGCGAATCACATTGCCTTCAAGCTCCAATGAAGCGGCTCCTTTCCATTTTATTTTTGCTCTGCCTCGCGCTTGGTTCGCGTGCTTCTTTCGTGGTGAGCAATGACGACGTGATGACGTTCAGCGCCTCAAGCTACGACCTCGATTTGCGGGCTGAGGGAGTGACGTTCGCTTCCTATTTTGCGCTTCGTTATCCCGGCCTGACCAATCATTTCCGGCCTATCTCGCGCGCAGGCGAAGGCGATCAGGGTTGGTATCAGAGTGAAGAAGAAAAGTGGGGTCTGCCCTACTGGGCTCTGGGAACCTCGCAAGTGAGGCATTTCACCAGTCCGGATGACAACGGCGGCTACACATCCAACAATGTCATTCAATATCGCACGAACATATTTGCGGCGCCGGGATTGTTTTACAATGGAACGGCCACAACGAACGAAGGATATAGTTTTCCGATGACGTTCTTTTCGATGGGCGTGCCGCCGCATGATTCCAGCGACGGGGACGGAGGGCAAGTCGACAGGAACTATGCCTCGACCAACCTGAATGGGATTTATGGAACGCCGATAGTTAATTTGTGGCCCGAGCTTTGGACGAACGGCTGGAACACCGACGCAGTGGGAAGCCGGGTGCTCGGTTTCTCCACCGGAAGCCATCCATACCAAGGCGGTTTCGTCGCGATGAGCCTGGCCAAGTTGCGGGCTCTGGGCGTAGATACGAATATTGCGACCATCGCCTTTGATTTTTCGGCGGTATCCGCTGTTACGAATCACTGCACCGCAACGGGCTTGACGAAATCAGGCGCCTCTCTTTCAGGAACGGTGCGATTCGACTGCCTGCCGATGGGTTGGGTGGAACAGCCAGGCACGGTGACGAACCAGGGCTCGATGTGTTTTCAGGCAATTCCCTCGTTCGCGAATTACATGACCTTCATTATCCAGGGAACAAACTTTGACCCGGCAGCGATTTATTCAATTTCAGTCAACGGTGTGCTTTCGGACACCTGCACCGGCGCGCAACTCAACTCAGGCCGAAACTGGTTCACTAACACCACCGGGCCAATTTGGGCGCAACGGGCGGCGGTAGTGAACGCTTATCTTGACCTCTATGGGTTCGACCACACCACGTTGATTCAAACGCATCCGGCGGGCAACGGCGTGCTCGGAGTCTTGGACGTGGTTGGGCTGAAATCAGTTGAATCTCAGGAATACGACACGAACGGAAAGCGCGGAAGCACCTATGTCTCGGCAGTGGCCTCCAGTGTCGCTCAATTGAACGCCTACGATGCCGCGATTTATTCCGCCGCCCAACCCGTGAACTATACGTTCAACATTTCGCAATGCATTCCGCGCCTCGCACCCTTCCGCCGATGAAACTCCAAAGCAGAAGTCAGAAGTCAGAGGACAGAGGTCAGATATCGAGAGTCTGCCTTCTGGCGTCCGTCGCGTGGTCGCTTCTATCGGGATGCGCGGCGGCCGGACGCGGGAGGTCCGGGGTCGGAAGTCGGAAGTCAGAGGTCGGAGGTCGGACGGCGGGCATCGCATTCGCTTTGCAGTTCATTTATCAGCAAAGGCCGTTGACGAATTGTCATCTCGAAAGCAGCACGGACCTGGTGCACTGGGAAAATCGTGATGATTTCTCGGTAGAGACGAATGCCAACGGAACCGTCGTCTGGCGTCTGACGCCAGCGTCATTGAAACCGCGCGAGTTCTTTCGAATCGCCGGGGAAACCATCGAATGAAACCGAGTTCCATGTCGAATGCCCAAAACCTAGAAAAGCGCCGTCGGTTCGGCGGTTCGATCATTGCGTGGCTGACGGCGCGCGCCAGTTCCGTGCTCCGCATCCTGAGTTCCACGTTGGGACGGTCAACATCGGGTATTGAACGCCGAATATTGAATGAAAAAGTGGATGCGTCCTCGGTGCCCGCAAGTTCAACCAATACCGCGATAGAAAACAATACTCTTCTTGCGCCGCATTTAAGCGCGGAACGCAATGAAGTGAGCGGCGGCTCTCCCGGAGAGTTGACGAGCCCGGAAACAGCGACCGGGTTAAATAGCCGGCCCACACCTCCGCCCTCTCTTCCAGTTCAGGGAGGCGGTTTTGCTGCCGATGCCACATTTCCGACTAATGCCACGGTCACGAACTCAAGCCGTGTCTCGGCTCACGAAAACTCCGTGATCAATTCGCAATCAAGCAGCGCGAAGAATGCAGCGAGTCCACCTTTCACAGACCTGACGAAGGGCGATCCGCGTTTCGCCTTGGAACGCGGCTTCATCACCCGCCAGGAATTGAAACGCGAGTTGGATTCGCTCCGCCGCCTCATAGAAAGCCGCAAATGACTTTTGACACTCTCGAATACAACAGCGTCGAACGCTCCTTCGCCCATTGGGGCTTCGAACGGCATAGCGTCCAATGCGCCCGCCACAATTTACGTGACGATTTTTTTCGCGCGACCATCGCCGGCGCGGCAATTTCCGATGACCCGGTTTTTCCTTTCCAAGCGCCAGTGATCGTCCGCACCGGCCGGGTGAGCGCTTCTGGTGATGACAATTCCTTCAGCGGCGGCGTGACGAAATTCGCCGGTAAACGCATCGGCATGGAAGCCACGGCGAGCGGCCGCGCCCAGGGCGTCACGTATGAATTCCTCGGCCCGTGGTACGATCTCGCCAACACGCATTATCTGCAGACCTTCCAGGGCGCCGCGGTTTTGCCGTACGCACCCGGCGAAGTGGTGCTCAACACTTCCACCGCGAATAGTTCGCACGCGCTTTCGTTCATCAGCATCGGCGATCAACTGCAGGCGATTCTGCAATGGCTCCTCGATCAATACGCCGCGCAAGGCATGGCCGCGCCGTTTCAATATGTGGGCCGCGATCTCAATGCCGGCGCCATTGATCTCAGCGTGGCCGGCACCGCCGCCGTCGGCGTGAACACCGACAAGGCTGGCCAGGCCTACGATTTTCATGTCAACGCCGCGTCGACGATCGATGCCGCTCTCTTCGCGCAATTTCTTCCGAGCTACATTGCCAAGCCGATGATGTGTTCACAGGCGCTGCAAAAAATGCTGGAGCTGTCGCCGCGCACGAACTTTTGCTTCGACTATTCCACCACGCCGCCGACAGCGTTCATCCGGTCGGTGGACAATTTCGCGCCGGTTTCGCTCGCGTTATTCAATGGCGTGGATCACAAATCGCTGAACCTGAAACGCCGCGATGATCTGGTGGCGCGCGCCGTGGTCGTCACCTATCGCATCACGAACACCGTCAATGGCCGGCAGGTCGTTGATTACGCGATCGATAAATGGGGGGCGCACGGCGCCAACAGCGCGAGCGACCCGAGCGCGGGTTTGCGGGTGTTGTCCGAGACCATCGATCTCCAAGGTTACAATGTCACCACCACGACGGCACAAATGGATTGCGAACCGCTCGCGTGCAGCGGCGGAACGAACGCGACCAAACGCGCCTGGTGGGCGAGCCGGCGAGGCGGCGAGCAGGCGAAATTCAGCGACAGCCGCCTGCGCTTCCAGGATAACGCCTTCGCCGAGACCACGATCCCCAATGCGACGCTCACTTATGCGACCACGGCGGGAGCCGATGCGGATGGCAATCCGCGCGTGGCGGGCGCGGCCTTGTCGGCGGCGGACCTCGCGCTCTTCACCCATCGCATCGTGCGCGGCACGCATCATTCGTGGATGACCACCGGCGGCGCTCCCGTGCGCTCGCTCAAAGTGCGCGTGAGCGTTAAAACCGAGCATGCGTTTTACGACGTAGTGGCAACCGGCGACACGTCCGGGCAATTGCCCGTGAACGAATCCGCGGCGAACACCGCGACCAATGGTAACCGTCAAGGCAAGGTGAACACCGACGAAACGCATTGCGAAATCGAGCTCACCAACGCCGCGAACGGGCTCGACGGCTCGCCTTTCACCGCGACAACCGTGGCGAGTTCGACACCGGGCGAGCTTTACCTTTCCGGCGCGGGCGGCATCGCACAATACCTGTTCAACGCGCTGCTTCCGTTTCAATACGACGGCGAATACGCTAAAGTTGAAACCGATTTCGCCAACAACGTCGGCTTGATGAATGCGATCAATTTCACCGGCGGTCGCGGCGAGTGGGCCGCCATGAACGCGCAGCCGCAGAGCATCCTCGAGGATTACGGCACGCGTGAAACGTTTGTGCAGATCGGCGTGGCGGATCATTTGTCCGCGGGGCAATTGTCGTCCCTGCTGAACATGTGGGCGTTTCGCCGGCCATGGTATAACCCGGCGGTGCGCGCGGATAATGCCGCGGGCAATGGCGGCGAGGTTGCCATGCCGCAAACCGCCGGCGGGGCGAACGCCACTGCTGGCCTCGCCAATCACAGCGAATTTGTCACCACGGATTATGCGACTCCAGGAGATCCGACTTCCGCCGTGAACGGGCAGATAAAGACCACCGCCAAAAAAGTCAGCGACCTGCTCGCCGCCACCACACCCACGCCAGTCGACGCCGGCGTCCCGCCGAAAATTCTGGAGCCCAAGGAAATTTCCTTTTGCGACGAATCCGGGGCCGTGGTCCAGGCCATTTTGCTCGCGGGCGGGTTTTACACCAAACCATGATGATCCGATCTGCCCTCCGACCTCTGACCTGAGCCATGCCCAACCAACCTCCCTCCCGCATGCCATGCGAATCGGTTGCCGGACAACCGATCTACTATTTAGGATCGCCGTTTCAGCATGCGCTCGCGCCCTCGCTCGTCCCCAAATTCGCCAATACCACGTTGGTGCCCAACCCGGCCGGCGGCGCGGACATCCCGCCTTTCGAACGATGGACGCCCGACCCGAGCGGGGGCGGCAGTTGCGAAACCCATCACTGCGTCACCGACCCCGGAGCCGCGCCATGCTCCGCTTGGAAGGTGCCATTCACCGACAACGTGTTTACCGACACCGGCGATTTCGTGGACATGGCCGTCACGCGCAAACGCGGTTTTAAGAACGTCATGGCCCGCCGCTATTGGAACGGCCGCTTCGGTTACACCTACCGCAACGGTGATGACACCTGGCAAGCCTGCGGAGATGCCACCACCCGCGTTTCCTGGCGCGGCGTGCAAGCCGCCGCTGCCCGCACCAAATATTTGAAGATCGTCGCCAGCAGCACCTGGAAATCCATCCAATACAATTTTGCCGAAGTCCTCACCGAGGACACCTCCCTGGCCGCCAGCGTCACCGAGGAAATTGATAGCGCCACCGGCGTGTTGAATCCGACCGCCATGACCCTTTCGCCCAACGAACTTCTGGACAACAGCCCGATGAGCGCCGGTTCGAACGACGCCTTGATCGCCCTGCAAAAAGCCTTCTGGACGTGGTCGGAAGTCGTGAACCTCATGACCGGCTTCACCACGTCATTCCCTGGCGCAGTCGCAACCTACGGCGCATCCAGCGCCACCCTCACCAACCCCACGAACTCGCAGGTCCTGGAGCAACTCGATTGGGACGTATCGACCGGCACTTTCAATCGCACCATTTACAACGTCAGCACCGGCTTTTTCGATGTCATCGGCAGCGAGCAAGTTGCTCTCACCGAAACCACCTTTGCCTATACCTATTACAAAAGCCTATTGCCTCCCAATCCTTCCTTCACTCCCGTTCACCAGAGCCGCCTCGACATTACCGTCAACGCCACCCTTTCTGTCGCGAACACCGACGCCACCGTTTACGCGGATGTCACCGATACTCTTTTGGCCACATGGCAACTGAACGACGATAAACAATATCCCTGGCGTGGAGATTTGAAAGTCGCGCTCGCCCCCCTCGTCAGCCGCGATGAAATCCCCACCTTCGCTTTCGATGCGATTGGTTTTTACGTTCAAGATTACGGCGCGCCGGTCGTGGACAGCGACGGCTTCACCCTAGGCGATCCCGGCTGGCATATAAACACCGGCGCAACATTGAGCCCAAATCCACTTACCGGCACCTATCGAACCGCAAGGGGATACGGCCCATATGCCACCGGCACGGTCATAGACCAACAAATTGCGGGATTCAACCACACCGACGCGGCCATCACCTGCACCGTCATCGGCGGATCATTCCCGAGCGGCATCACCATGACCAGCGACGGCCATATCACCGGCACCATCGGCGATGACGGAACCTGGGGCGTCACCATAGAAGTCACCTGCGGTGTGGCTGCCTACACCGGCGCAATTCTTGGCGCACCCAAACCCGCCGGTTACATCGATTACTTTGATTTCCGATTCCAACATTGGCTCGGCTGCTGTTATCACCCGCCCGCTGAACCAGAACTCAGCGTGTGGTCATGGTATCAACAAGGCTGGGGCATGTGGGTGAGTGCCTTTAACACCGCCAACGGCTGTGGACTTCCGCTGAACTCCACCCAATGGACCAACGTCTTTCAATCCGTCAACAAACCCATCGGCGCATTCCTCTTCTACAATGACAAGCGCATCGACTATTGCGGCACCGCCTGCCCCAGCGACAATTGCGGTACCCTGGACGCCGATGCGTTATGGGGCTGCAAATACGCGGAGATATTGGAAACGTGGCCCTCGCAAAACTTCGCCATGCCCGCCGGCGACGCCAAATTCTGGTTTGACGAAAACCAAGTCTATTGCGCCACCAACCTCAGCGGCAGCGGCGCGGGCTCCACGTGGAGTTTGATTGACCCCCGCACCAGTGCAGCGCCCGCGGACGGCACCATAGATTTAACCAAGCTTTGGGGTGGCCCGGTTGTCGGCGGATTCTACAGCCTCACCAGCTACAGCGCCGGCGTCGTGACCCTCAACGCCAAAGTATGGGATTTGCCGAGCAACTGGATTTCCAAAAGCCATGTGACCGCCGTCGCCCCGGACACCGGCGATCCGATTGCGGACGAAGATTTTTGTTTCGGAATGCTTCGTTGGCCCACTCAACCAGCATTGCTAGGCCGCATCGCTGTCACCACTACCGGGCCGGGAACCACATTCACATACGCGTCTCAACCTGCGTTCGGCCTGTTGACTGCCACGCACCAGGAACAAATCGACCTCTATGATGCCAGCATGACGGTCATCGCCACCAACGTCACCGCGACGCGCATTAGTGACACGCAATTCTCAATCGTATCGGGTCAACCCACCGCTGTCTGGGCGCAAATCCACGGCTCGGCAAAATGGTATGTGAACGACACCTCAGCGAAGGGGGATTTCACCGTCCTGGATTGGCTGGCCGATCTGCGCACCAAAGGCGAATACAATCGCCTCACCAGCACCCTCGATTGCAGCAGCGCCCAAGTCACCCGCCCCACCGCGAACGCCGGCGGCGGTCCCGCCACCGCGCCCTTCGCCGCATTTCACCAGGTGCAATGCTGCCTGCCATTCCAGCCCTGCGCGCCCAAGGTCGTTTGTATATCGCCCAACGGCGAAACCTTCCCCAATGGCATCACCTACGACTTCCCGGAAGACTTCGTTTGCGATGAAGATTACGGCTCCAAATGGTGGAAGCTGCCGCAGCAAGCCATGACCGACCTGTTCTGGCAAAAGCCCCATCGCCCCTGCAACATCGAGCCCTGCGCCAAATGGGCGGAAGATGACGGGCTTTGTAATACCGACTCACCCGGCGTTTGCCCCCCGACTGAAGAAGCCGGCGCGCCGCAATACTTCTTCGGCCTAAGACCGCAAGTGGAAGCCCGCTTGACCGTGCCGAGCAGCAGTGATTCCTGCAACACCGCCTACGGCCCGGACCAGACCGAAGCCGGGCCAGCCTTGCCAGACGGCATTCAAATCGGCTGGCTCTCACCGGTTAACTACGAAGACGGAGAAATTGCCTTACCCCCTGAGCCGTCCGGCGTCTCCGATCCCGGCGTTGCGAACGGAGCCGCCACCCCATGGATACTTCATGAAAACATTTGCGACCACCAAGCCGGATGTCGGTTTGGATATGATTTGAAGGGATGCTAAACGATGCACTCACTATTTCTACCCAACGGAAGCCCAGGCCAAAAGGGAGGTCTCGTTCGTCCTCCCGACCAAACAAAGTCACGTATAGAGCCACTGGCGCGGTCAATTTGGCCAATGTGGGCTAAAGAAATGGCCGAAAGTTGGAAAAACGGAATCCATCGAGAATCAGACAGCGGTCTGGGCGACACCGCCGTCCACCTCATTGGCGATGCCAACTCCGCCAAATTCAAACACTGGTTCGAAGAGAAG
>Ga0265338_10001436_pt1 | contig 38680 bp, 30 predicted proteins | sample 42126metaG_FD_193579 | JGI IMG/M metagenome (GOLD analysis project Ga0265338, IMG submission 193579) | Rhizosphere microbial communities from Carex aquatilis grown in University of Washington, Seatle, WA, United States - 4-21-26 metaG | ecosystem: Host-associated > Plants > Roots > Rhizosphere... | reverse complement strand
GCCCGGCCCCGGGAACGGCTGCCGCCAGACAATTTCGCGTGGCAACCCAAGTTGGGCACCGACCTCGCGTACTTCGTCCTTGAACAAGGTGCGCAACGGTTCGAGCAACTCGAATTTCATGTTCTTCGGAAGGCCGCCCACGTTGTGGTGCGATTTGATCATCGCAGCCGGATTCCCGGAGATGGCAACGCTCTCAATCACATCGGGATACGTAGTGCCCTGCGCGAGGAAACGGGCCGCGCCTGCCTTCTTCGTCGCGTGCTGAAACACCTCCACGAATGCACGCCCGATGATCTTGCGTTTTCGCTCGGGATCGATCACACCCCGCAGCTTGCGGAGGAATACTCCTGTCGCGTCTTCATAATGCAACTTGATATGTAGATTCCTACCGAACACCTGTTGCACCCCTTCGGCCTCCGATTTGCGCAGCAGGCCGTTGTTGACGAATACGCACGTGAGTTGGTCGCCGATGGCCTTGTGAATAAGTGCCGCCGCCACACTGGAGTCCACACCACCCGACAACCCAAGGATCACGTGGTCGTTGCCCACGGTCGCGCGAATTTCCTCCAGGGCGCGGTCGATAAACGACTTGATCGTCCAGTTCCGTCCACAACCGCACACGCCATGGACGAAATTCGAAATAATTTGTTTTCCCTGGGGTGTGTGGTGGACTTCGGGATGAAACTGCAGGCCAAAGAGTCCGCGCTGCGGATTCGCAATGGCCGCGTATTGCGAATTCTGGCTGTGCGCCACGGAGACGAAGCCGTCCGGCAACTTCGTTACCTTGTCGCCGTGACTCATCCAGACCTTCTGGTGCGGATCCATCTTCGCAAACAACGGTGAGCCGCCTGTGACCTCAACTTCCGCATCGCCGTATTCCCGCTTGTCACCTTTCTCGACGCGGCCACCCAGTTGATGCGCCAGTAACTGCATCCCATAACAGATGCCCAGTACGGGGATGCCGAGGTTCCAAATGGCCGGGTCGCAATGCGGAGCCGCCTTGCCGTACACGCTGGCCGGGCCGCCGCTCAAGATGAGACCGCGCGGTTTGAGCGCGGCGAGTTTCGACGCGGACGTGTCAAACCGCAATATCTGTGAGAAGACCTGGCACTCGCGAATCCGCCGGGCGATCACCTGGGTGTACTGCGAGCCAAAATCCAGGATGACAATGCTGTCTGGAATCGAAGCGTGTCGTTGGGTGGCCATCGGCTTTTGTTCTGCGTCCCCGGCTTATTTGCTGCCCATCCCGACGCCCTGAATGGTTTGGAACACCTTTCCCTCCGTCTTGATCGCGGGCGCGATGATGATTTCCGTCTCCTGAAATTCGCGGACGTCCCGCGCTCCGACGTTGCCCATGCAGGTCGCCAAGGCGCCAACGAGGTTTTGCGAGCCATCGTCAAGCTCGGCGGGACCAAAAAGGATTTGCTTGAGCGAGCCCGTCACGCCAACGCGAATGCGTGTGCCGCGCGGAAGGTTGGCGTGTGGTGTGGCCATTCCCCAATGAAACCCCTTGCCCGGCGCTTCCTTGGCGCGGGCAAACGCGCTGCCGATCATCACCGCATCCGCCCCGCAGGCGAACGCTTTGCAGATATCGCCCCCTTTGCTCATGCCACCATCGGTGATGATTGGCACGTACCTGCCGGTCTGCTTGAAATGGTAGTCGCGCGCCGCGGCGCAATCGACGGTTGCCGTCGCCTGCGGCACGCCGAGGCCCAGCACGCCGCGCGTGGTGCACGCCGCACCGGGGCCGACACCAATGAGGATGCCCGCAGGCCCGCACTGCATCAATTCGAGCGTCACGTTGTAGGTCACGCAATTGCCGAGGATGACCGGGATACGCATGATCTTGCAGAACGCGGCGAGATCGAGTGTCTTGTATTCACTGGAAACGTGGCGCACGGTGGAAACAGTCGATTGCACCACAAAGATGTCGGCTCCCGCTTCCTGGGCAACCGCGCCGCAATGCTCCGCGCGTTGTGGGATCGAACTGACCGCGCACAGCACACCTGCGTCCTTGATTTCCTTCACGCGCGCGGCGACGAGATCTTCCTGGATCGGTTCCGTGTAGATGCGCTGGAGAATATGCGTGGCCTCTTCCTTGCTGGCGTTGACGATCTTGTCGAGGACTTCCTCGGGGTTCTTGTAACGCGTCTGCACACCCTCGAGGTTGAGCACGGCGACGCCCCCGAGCTTGCCCATCTCGATGGCGAACCGCACGTCCACCACGCCGTCCATCGCGCTGGCCAGGATCGGCACATGAATCTTGTGTGGGCCAAGTCGGACACTCGTGTCCACTTCATTGGGGTTGATGGTGACCGTGCCCGGCACCAGCGCGATATCATCGAATCCGTATGTAACGCGGGCCTTACGATTTCTTCCAATCCACATGCCCATGGCGGAAACCTCCGTGGTTTTCAAACGACTCTTGCCTTGCCATCTGTGTCAGGTGGACGCGCGCCTTGGCTCCGGCAAAATCCAGAGCCGCGTCCCTCGCAACTCCATTGATACAGACCGGTGAGAATCAACACAATCCTCAAGTGTGCGTGGACTGGAAAAAAAGACTGGCCGCGGTCGGGGCACTTCAATGTTGCGCCGCAGTGCTCTCGACATTCGTTGTCGCAGGCGGCTGTGCCGCCCACAAGAACCGCAACACGCCCCACGTCAGCGAGATCGAGTCGTTGTCGTGCTCGGCCTCGAAGCGTACCTGATGCGCGAGCGCAAGCGCCTGTGCGTCCACCCCATCGTCGCCCGACGAGCGGTCGAGCAATGCGTAGAGAACCAACCCGTCCGCGCCGACACCGACTCGGACTTGCGTCGGGCGGAGCGGCATGGGGCTATTGACCATCGGAAGGGTCGGCGCACTGACGATTACACGGCGCTCGAGTGGACCGAGGACACGGAAAACTGATTGATTGACCGGCACGAGGGGCGCTGCCGCTTCACCGTTATCCGGCTCCTCCGAAAGCGCCTGAGTTTTCTCCGCAGCCGAGAGCACCGCCGTATCCAGCGGGGTTGGCTCCAGTAGCGAACGCGGCTCGCTGGGCGCTGCGGCGTCGAGAAATGCAGGTTGTTGGTTCCAGCCCAAACTATGCTGCGTCGTCTCAATCTTCTGACGCCACGCTCCGCTGGAAAAACCGTGCGCGTTGGGCAACGACATCAGGCTCGGGTCGAACACCTCTGCGATCATATACCGCGGGCCCTGGGGCACCAATGGATCCTGATGCGTGGTGGGCATCCATGATATACGCGGCGCTTCGCGAGGGGGCGTCGTGAGCGCAACTCCCGATACGCGAAAAAACAAGAACATCACGCCAAAGGCTACGAGGGAACCAGCCAGAATCCACAGTAGCAGTTGCCCCTGCCCGAAGGACAACTTGGGGACGCGCCTCATGGCCGCTTCAGTTGGAGGCGCCCGCTGTGGGCGCGCCCGGCCGGGCGGCCATATTGACCATCGTGATCCCCGCTCGATTCGCGGCACTTACGATCTCGAACTCAGTACCCATGGAGACTTGCGAGCCGGCCCGGATAATCAACTCATGTCCAAGCCCTTGCTGCACGGCTTCGCGCAACGTTTGCTCGAGCTTGTCCATGGGAAGAGGTTGGTCATGGAAGAACAGCAGGTTATCACTCGTAACTGTGACGACCAGCGATTGAAATGAATCTCTCACAGGATATTGGGCCGACGACGGCAATATGAGAGGAATACCCGATTGCATCACAAACTGGGAATTGAGAACGAAGAACAGAAGCAGCAGGAAGACGACGTTCACGAGCGGGGCGGCGTCGATCAATCCCTTCGAAATCTGGCAGTGCGTCCTGAACGTCATCGCAACGCCACCACCTTGCTGGCCTGCTCGCCACCTTCTTCCCTGCGGGCCAGATACTGGACCGTTTCATTCGCGGCCTTCTCCATGTCGAGCACCAGATTCTGCACCCGGCTTACGAGGTAGTTGTAGGCAATGTAGCTGGGAATCGCGACGACCAAGCCGCCGGCGGTGGTCAGTAATGCCTGCCACACGCCGCCAGCCAATCCCACAGCGTTGGTTGCCTGCGTCTTCTCGATCACCATGAACACCTGGATCATTCCCCACACGGTGCCGAGGAAACCGATCAACGGAGTGACCTGCGCAATCGTCACCAGGATTGGCAGATTGTGTTCCAGCCGCGTCACTTCCGTGCGGCCGGTGTCCTGGACGGCTTCCCGAATCTCTTCGCGCGATCGATCGTGATTCAGCACAGCAGCCATGACCACTTGCGCGACCGGGCCTGCCGTATCCTTGCAGTTCTCGATGGCCTCCTTGACATTGCCGTTCTTGAGTGAGTTCAGGATTCCGTTCACAAAATCGGTTGTGTGAATTTGGGCGCGGTGATAATGGAACAACCGTTCGAAGAACACGGCGATGGCCAGAATCGCGCTGATAAGGATGAACCACATCAGCGGCCCGCCCTTGGTCATGATGGTTAGCATATCCAGCACTCCTTTACTTCATTAACGGCTCATATTCAACGATAAACACAGCAGGTCTCGTGCTCAGAACAAGATTACGTGCTCCACACGCAGCTTGCGAACCTTATCTTCCAGCAACGATTTCATATCGGGACACATATCCGCAAGCTTCTGATAGAGGATGATGGCGTCGCGCCATTGTTGCCGCTGCTCCTTGATGCCACCGGCCGCCAATCCCGCTTTGCACATCCAGAAACGCTCGATCGGCACGTTCGGGTCAGGCGCCGCCGCCTGTTCGTACACGGCCTTGCTGTACCATTCAAAGGCCTCATCCAGTTTGGTCGCCTTCTCGAAACACTGGCCTGTCTTGTAGTACAATTGATTACGCAACGCAGGATCTCCCTCGCGCGCGACGTCCAATGCCTTGCGATAACTGGCAATCGCATCGTCGAAGCGAGCGAGCGTAAATTGGCAATCGCCCTTGCGCCCATAGGCATCGGCGGTGAGATAGCAATCCGGAAAATCCTTCGTCAACGAGTCGAACACGAGCAGCGCATCGCCAAATTGACCCAGCTCGCTAAACGCGTCCCCTTCCCCGAAACGCGCATCGCAGCGCCATCCAGAAGCGGGAAAACTCTTCAGCAACGCTTCGTAAAGCTCGATGGCCGCCTTGTAATCCTGGCGCAGATACGCGGCGCGGCCGGCCCAGTATTGCGCGGTGTCAGCCCGCTTGCTGTCAGCGTAGTTTTTCACGAGCAACTGAAATTGTTCCTGGGCCTTGATATAGTCTTTCTGCCCCATGTAATAATTAGCCACCCAGAATTGGGCCTCGGGCGCCAGCGGCGACTCCGGAAACTTCTTCAGGAATTCATTGAAGTCAGCGAGCGTCTTATCGGCCTGGCCCTTCTTGGCGTAACACCAGCCCCGGTTGTAAAACGCGCGCTGACCAAGCTCGCTGTTGGGCGCGGCGGCCATCAGTTTTTCGAACGCGGCCAGCGCCTCGTCATATTTGCCCTCGTGTTGATACGATTCGCCGATGGCGAGTTCAGCCTTCGTCGCCCATTCACTCTTCGGGTATTTCGTCACGACCGTTGCGAACGCCGCACGTGCGTCTGTTTCCTTCCCCAAGCCGCCTTGAATCACACCGATGCTAAATTGTGATTCCGCCGCATACTCGCTCTTGGGAAACTGCTGGACCAGCGACTCAAACACATGTTCCGCGGCTTCGCCGTTATGCGTGTGCTCGTACGACTGGCCGAGTTGAAACATGGCGTGATCGAGGAGCTTGGTGTCCGGGTACGTGCTGATCAGCCGTTGATAATCATTGATGGCGTCCGTGTATTGACCGAGCACGAACTCGGTATCGCCCGCCTTGAACAGCGCTTGCGCGGCCACCGTGGGGTCTTTCGCAATCGTGGCGGCCTGGCGAAAGTACGGGAGCGAATCAGAGATTCTGCCAAGCTTCCACGCGCACCAACCAGCGTTGAAGTCAGCCTTGGCCAGCAGCGCGCTTTCGGGATACTTCTCGGTCAGGTTCACGTACTCGGGAAATGCGTTCGTGAAATCGTTGTTGGCGAACAGCATGTCGCCGATGGTCATCTGAATCTCGTCAGCCAGCGGATCGCTCGGAGTCGACTGCAAATACGCTTTCAGTTTCGCCACGCCGTCGGTCAGTCTACCGCTCCGAACGTAGGATTCGCCCCACTTGAGCATCGCCTCACGTTTCAACGCCGGGTCTTGCGCGAGCGAGAGTGCCTGGCCGAACGATTGCGCGGCATCATCAAACTTCTGCAATCGCCAATACACCCAGCCTTTGCCGCGCCATGCCTCGGCGGCCAACTGGCCGGTCACGGGTTTGTTGGGACTCGATTTATAGGAATCGATCACCGCGCTGTAGCGCTTCAGCGCGTCGTCGACCTCACCGCGCCCCGAGAGCGATTCCGCCAACCAGATGTCGGCGCGAAATGCCGCGCGCGTGTTGGGGTATTTGCGGATAACGTCGTTCAGCGCGATTTCCGCCTTGTCGAACTGCCGGAGCGCGAGGTGTACCTGCCCGGCCAAAAGTTCCGCTTCCTGGGCCAGCTCGACTCTGGGGCCGGACTTACTGAGTTCGTCCAACGCCACCACCGCCTCACCGAAGTGGCTGAGCTTGAACCGCGCGAACGCCAGCCCGTAGTAGGCTTGCGGCCGATACGCGCTATGCGGATATTTCTCGATGACCTCCGCATACCGTTGCTCGGCCTCACTGTATCGTTCGCCCTGCAACAGCGCTTCCGCCAACCAAAACCGAAAACTATCCGGCCGTCTCTCCGTCGGCCATTTCGCCAGCGCATCCTGCAGCGTCTTCACTGCCGCCTGCCACTTGCCCTGGTTCAACTCCGCCTGTGCCATATCCAGCACCACGCCATCGGCGCGATCCGAATCCGGAAATTGCCTCAGATACTCGGCGAACTGCCGTTCCGCCAAATCGTTGAGCCCGTCCTTGTACGCCGCCTCGGCAACGCGATACAGCTTGTTCTCATCCGGCGGCGCCGCCACGGCGTGACCCGCCACGCCACAGGCCACCCATACCATCAAGATTGGCCAGAACCGTCTCATCCCACCTCCTCTGACGCCATTATTGCCAGAATGTTCACCCCACCGCAAGGTTTCATCTCGACCCAAATCGCCTCCCACCCTCCCCTCTGCCACCGCCCCCCGCCCGCCTCGTCCGGATGATTTTGAGCTGCGTGCCTCCGAACTGATAAATCCTCGCGGCTATCTTCGACAGTTTGCCGTCAGGGCGAAGGGGCCAGTCTACGAAGGGGTCACCCATTAACCGGGAGGTCGGTGAGAACGTCCCGATGGGTGTTCGAGGGGTGTTTCAGGCTTCCACCCGGGAGAGGAGCACTGGTCAGAAACGGTTTGCAGGAGAGGCCGAAATGGGAGAGTGTCAATTTGCACTGAACATCGAGGACAGCGTCGGTAAAGCAAAAGCCAAACGCGATCAAATTGTTGTTCGACGAAAGAGCGATTTCGCCGTCATGTTAAGCCGATGAATTTAACGTCGAGCCATCCCTTTTGGTCGGTCACCAACGGTCTGCCGGTTAACTACCCTTCCCTGCAACGCAACGTCACTTGCGATGTGGTTGTCATTGGGGGAGGCATAACCGGAGCGCTCGTGGCATTTCATCTGGCGGAAGCGGGCATGAAGACTCTCCTCCTTGATAAGCGGGATATCGGAACCGGCAGCACGAGCGCGAGCACCGCCTTGCTACAATACGAAATCGACGTTCCCCTACGCAAATTGATCAAAAAGATTGGCCCGGCCGATGCGTCGCGCAGCTATCAATTATGTCTCGACGCAATTGGTACATTGGAACGATTGGCCAAACGCTTGCGGATCGATTGCGGCTTCGAGCGGAAACCCAGTCTGTTCCTGGCGCGCTATCAGCGGGAAATACCTGACCTTCAGGAAGAATTCCAGCTGCGCCGAAACATGGGGATCGAATTGGAGTTCTACGATGCCTCCGCGATTCGCAAACGCTTCCCGTTTTCACGGGCCGCCGCGCTCTTTTCCAAGGACGGCGGCCAGGTCGATCCGCACCGCCTTACTCACGGGCTTTTGTCCGCGGGAACGCGCCACGGCCTCGAGGTTTACGATCGCACTCAAATGGCGCGCCTGGAGCATACCCGCCGCGGGGTCCGCATCGTCACGCGCAACGGCTGCCGCGTCACCGCCCGCTGCGCCGTGATTGCGGCAGGGTTCGAATCAAAAGAACTCCTGAAAGGCGAAGCGGGCATCTTGAAGAGCACGTACGCGCTCATTAGCGAACCGCTCCCAAAAATCCCCGGGTGGTACAAACAGTGCCTCATTTGGGAAAGTGGCATGCCTTATCTCTATTTGCGGACCACTTCTGAAGGCCGCCTCATCGTCGGTGGCGAAGACGAACCCTTTGTGGGCGCGAAACGTCGAGACGCGTTGATTTCTCAAAAGACCCGAATTCTCGAAGAGAAATTCGGGCGACTTTTTCCGGACGTGCCCCTGGAAGTCGCCTATGCCTGGGCGGGAACCTTCGGCGAAACGAAAGACGGCCTGGCCTATATCGGGGTTCATCCCCGCTTTCCGCACGCCTATTTCGCGCTGGGGTACGGCGGAAACGGCATCACCTTCAGCCTTATCGCTGCCGAAATCATCCGGGATAATTGTCTGGGCAGAAAAAACCCGGATGCTCGGTTGTTTCGTTTCGGGCGGTAAAGCGCTCGCCTCGTTCGGAGCGAATTCAGGCTTGCCTGGGAGTGTTGTGAATCAGCAGGCTCGAATCGTCAGGGCTTGATCCACGTCACGATCAGCCCAATGGCGGCGGCAGTCATGACGAGGGTGGTCGTCCCGCTCAAAACATTTGTCCACCGATTGTTCGTTTTATCGCCCATGATATCGGGATTGTTGGAGACCAGCATGAGGACCACCAACAGCGGCGGCGCGAGAAAGCCATTGATTACCGCCGTCCAGAACAACGCCTTCATGGGATTGATCCCCATAAAGTTAAAGGCCACTCCGAGCAGCATGGAAATCGCGATCACCGTATAGAATTGTTTTGCGCCGCGAGGTTTTTTATCCAGGCTGCACTTCCAGCCAAAGGCCTCGCACACCGCGTATGCGGTCGAACCACTGAGAATTGGCACCGCCAGAAAGCCGGCCCCGATCAAACCAATCGCCAGCAGAATGTAGGCGCCGTCCCCAGCCAACGGACGCAACGCTTGCGCCGCGTCGGTGGCGGACTGAATATCAGTCTTGCCGGCCTTGAACAATGTGGCCCCGGTCGAAAGGATAATGAAGTACATCACCACGTTGGAAAACAACATTCCAGAAATCGTGTCCCAGGCGGCATGCTTCAATTCAGGCTTGGTCGACCCCTGGCGTTGCGCCAGGGTCTTACGACCCCTGCCAATGTCTTCCTCGACTTCTTGATCGGCCTGCCAGAAAAAAAGGTACGGGGAAATCGTGGTGCCGAGAATTGCCACCAGCGCCGCCATAAACTTGCTGTCGAAGTGAATGCGGGGCATAAACGTTCCCATGAGAACGGCATGGAAATCTGGTTTGGCAAATAACGCCGACCCAATATAGGCGCATAAAGCCAGGGCCAGCCATTTGAAAACTTTGGCAATCAGCCGGTAGGACCCCCAGAGTTGCAAAGCCAAAATCGTGGCTCCGATCGGCAGGACCATGAGGCGAGCAGGGATGGGCATGAGAAGATGGACGGCTTCTGCAATCGCCCCGATATCAGCGCCCACGTTGATCGTGTTGGCGACACAAAGCCCGAGCACAATCGAATAAAGCAACGTGCGGGGATAATGGATCTTGAGGATCTTGCCCAACCCTCGTCCGGTAACCATCCCAATCTTGCCGCAAATAAACTGCACGGCAACCATCATGGGAAAAGTCACGAGCGCGGTCCACAACGTGACCAAGCCGAACGATGCGCCAGCTTGCGCATAGGTGCCTATGCCGGAAGGATCATCGTCCGAAGCTCCGGTTACAAACCCCGGACCTAGGATTTTTAAGAATCGAACAAGCGCATTTGGCTTTCGGCCAGTTCTTTTAGATTTCAATGTTAGCCGGGCTGCTTTCATCGCGCGACCTTATGACCGATTCGTGAACTCGCCCTGATCGTTTATCCATTGCGAGTTCGCCCAGAGTCAATAAAAGAAACAGAGGCCGGCGTGGAGGACGTGGTTGTTTGACTCCTGACTCCTGATATTGAAGTTTCAGCGATTTATATTGATTTTCGCGCATACCCGTGGGAATAAATGTCCCAGACGCGCATCTACTATAGGAGATCGCCTTATGCCATTCTCCGATGACGTAAAAGTTCAGGCGTTCGCCCGTGCCGGTGGTCGGTGCGAGTGCACCAGATCTCTGCACTCACACATCAACCGATGCGGCTGGACACTTTCTATGAAGACCGCCGAGTTCTGCCATATCGCCAACCAAAGCCCCGACCGCCACGACACCCTGTCCAACTGCGAAGTCCTCTGTCACGACTGCCACGTCAAAACCGTTTACTTTGGCACTCCCTAGCCTGAGGAAAGCATTCCGCTCTCCTCACCCCTCCGGGGGAGAGGATTAAGGTGAGGGGGCAGTCGTCGAATGAACTATGTCGCCGCCGCGCTAATGCGCCCGATAAAACTTTCGGATGAACCCGGACACGTTCGTGTCCGTGAAACCAATGATGCCGCTCGTCGAGCTGTTCGTCCCCAGCGCCACCCAATCCGCCAGGTTCGTCGAATCTTCGATCACATAATTCGTATTGCCCGCACCAAGCAATACCGCCCCGAAACTGTTGCTGGCGTCGATCCCGCACCCGGCGAACCGCAATGGCGCGTCGAGATACAGCGTCGCCACCGCGCTGGTGACCGACCCGCTCGCATTCGTTACCACCACATCATAATTCCCCTCGTTCGTGTGCTGGAAACCGGCAATCGTCAGTGACGAATTCGTTCCGCCGGGAACATCCGCTGTGTTCATCCGCCACCGATACGTCAACGGCGCCGCCCCGCCCGCCACCACATTCAAACTCACGCTGCTCCCCTGCCCCACCGTCCGACTCGCCGGCTGCGTCAGGATCCCGGGAAACGCATTCGTGTAATGGCCCGCCGTCAACGCATAGAACGACACCCCCGCGCCTTCCGCATTCGACCCGCTGTTGTCCTGGCAATAATCGCCCGCCTTGAAATACAGCGTCTGGTTCGTCCACGCCGGATCGGTCTGGAACACGTTCACCGATTGCCTCGCCCCGTTCACCGTCACCGACAGCAGCCCGTCCACCATCTTGATTTCGTACGTGATGCTGTTGCTCAACCCCACCACATTCGCAAACGGAAAATGTGTGTCGGTATCCGAATTCGGACTCTCTTTCACCAGCGCGTCAATCGTTCCGTTCTCGTATTCCAATTTTATCAACGGGTATGCGTTTCCGGTAAAAGCGTGAATCTGGCCGATGATCACTTTTCCCGTGCTCGGTACTTGCGTCACCTCGCACTGCGCGTCCATCACATGCGTGCCGAACCCGGTCCAGTTGACACTCGTATCGCTCGGATCAAGCATCTCCCGCAATTCCGACCGCGGAAAAGTCGAACCGCTCGTCGTCGCCCCGGTCACCGGCGCCCAGAACACCATCGCCCCGTCCGATCCCGTGTAAAAATACAGCGCATTCGTGTACCCCGCGACCAGTTGCGCCACCGAAACCTCCGCCGCCGTTCCCGTCGTGCCACCCGAACTGTCCACGGGTAACGTCAGCTTCCAATGGCTTAAATCAAAATTCACTCCGGGCGGCTGGCTCGGATCCAACGCGTAAGACAAGTCGCTCACCGCGCAAAACAGCGCCACAACAATCAACCGGCAGGCGAGTCTTTGTCTAGCTTCCATGGATGCGTCCGTTCTGTCTTCATAATATCAGAATCTTCATCACCCAGCAACCAAGCCGCCTTGTCGCACGGTCAATCGTCGCGTCTTCACGCGCAGAAATTACCGGAAACGTTCACTCGCGTCTTGACTCGCGCCCACCCATTACGGTAATTATTTTCCCGCGAGAGGGGGAAGCGAGTTATGACATGCGTGTATTGTGGGAACGGGTTATCTTTACTGTCCACGAAGTGTTCACGGTGTGGGAAGAAGTACCGCAGGAAGGCCACCTTGGTGATTGTCGCGTTCGTTGTCGGAGTGCCGTCAGCGCTCGTCGGCCTGGGTTTCCTGATCACCCATATCTTGACCTCGATCGAACAGGGCGGATTCTGATTTTCTAAACGGGGCGGAGTAGTTCACCGCAGGGGGCGATACTCTCATCTGTCCCCCATTCTGCGCTTGCCCCAATCCCCTTTGAAAGTTGAGCGTTGGATGTTGATTCCCCTCATCCAAGCACTTTCCGCAAGAATTGCCCCGTGTACGAATCCTTGTTCTCCGCCACGCGTTCCGGCGAGCCTTCCGCCACAATCCGCCCGCCCGCGTCGCCGCCTTCAGGGCCGAGATCGATCACCCAGTCCGCGCTCTTGATGACGTCAAGGTTATGCTCGATCACCAACACCGTGTTGCCGGCATCGCGCAGCTTGTTGAGCACCTCCAGCAATTTCGCAATGTCCGCGAAATGCAGGCCCGTCGTCGGCTCATCCAGCACATACAACGTCCGACCCGTCGCTTTCTTCGCGAGTTCCGTGGACAACTTCACCCGTTGCGCCTCGCCGCCGCTCAACGTCGTCGCCTGCTGCCCGATCTTCAAATAACCCAGCCCAACTTCCTGCAGCGTCTGCATGACGTCGCGAATCTTCGGCACGGCCCGGAAAAACTCCTCGGCTTCATCCACCGTCATGTCCAACACGTCGGCGATGTTGCGTCCCTTGTACGTCACCTCCAGCGTCTCCTGGCTGTACCGTTTCCCGCCGCATTGTTCGCACGTGACATATACATCCGGCAAAAAATGCATCTCGATCTTGATGATGCCGTCGCCCTGGCACACCTCGCACCGACCGCCTTTCACATTGAAACTGAACCGCCCCGGCCCGTACCCCCGCACCTTCGCATTCGGCAACTGCGCAAACAACGTGCGGATGTGGTTGAACGAACCCGTATACGTCGCCGGGTTCGAGCGCGGCGTCCGCCCGATCGGCGATTGGTCGATCACGATCACCTTGTCCAGTTCTTCCAGGCCGACAATCGCGTCGTGCGCCCCGGGCCGGTCCTTCGCCCGATAAAACTTTCGGAACAACGCCTTGCGCAGGATGTCGTCCACCAGCGTGCTCTTGCCCGAACCGCTCACACCCGTGATACAGGTGAACAGGCCCAACGGAAACCGCACGTCGATCTTCTTGAGGTTGTTCTCGCGCGCGCCGCGAACCGTGAGCCAGCCCTTCTTCGGCGCATGCCGCGTCTTCGGCACGGGAATCTGCAGTTCGCCCCGCAGATACCGGCCCGTCAGCGATTTCGGCGCATCGAGGATCGCCTGTAACGTCCCCTCCGCCACCACGTAACCGCCGTGCAATCCCGCGCCGGGGCCGAGATCGACGATGTAATCCGCGGCGCGAATCGTGTCTTCATCATGCTCGACGACGATGACGGTGTTCCCGAGGTCACGCAGCCCCTTCAACGTGTCGAGCAGCCGATTGTTGTCGCGCTGATGCAAGCCGATGCTCGGCTCGTCCAGCACATACAGCACGCCGACCAGGCCCGCGCCCACTTGCGTCGCCAGCCGAATCCGTTGCGCCTCGCCGCCCGACAGCGTGTCGCTCTGCCGGTCCAGCGTGAGATACGACAAGCCGACATTCTTGAGGAACGTCAGCCGCGACCGGACCTCCTTGATGATTTCGCCCGCGACTTTCTCTTCAAATTCCGACAATCCCAGCGCCCCAAGGAATTCGAGCGACCCCCCAATGCTCAGGCGCGTCATATCAATGATGGATTTGTCGCCCACGGTGACCGCCAAACTTTCGGGACGCAACCGCGCGCCCTTGCAATCGGGACATTGCATCCCCACCATGAACTGCTGCAGCCGGATCTTCGTGAACTCGCTATCGGTTTCCTCGTGCAGCCGTTCGAGGTTCGGGATCACGCCCTCGAACACCTTCTTCATCTTGCGCCACGCGCCCTTGCGCCAGTACGTGAACTCGATTTCTTCCCCGCCCGACCCGTGCAACAGTTCCTTCTGCACCTTCTCGGGCAGGTCCTTGAACGGAAGTTCCAGGTCGACGCCGTAATGCTTCGCCAGCCCGCGCAACAGCATCTTGTAATAGATGAGCAACCGTCGTCCGCCGCGCCGCCACGCCGCAATCGCGCCGTCCGCCACCGATTTGTTGCGGTCCGGCACCACCAGGTCGGCGTCAAAAAACATTTTCGTGCCGAGTCCATGACAGGTCCGGCACGCGCCGTCGGGTGAGTTGAACGAGAAATGCCGGGGCGTAAACTCGCCATAGCTGATCCCGCATTCGGGACACGCGTTCTGGCTGCTGAACAGCCGTTCCGACCATGGCACGGTCACGGGCGTTGTCGGCGTGCGATACAGCACCTGCAACAATCCCCCGCCCCACTTCAAAGTCGTCTCGACGGAATCCGCCAGCCGCGCCCGCGTCTTGGTGGACGCGATAAGCCGGTCCACCACCAACTCGATGTCGTGATTGCGCCGCTTATCGAGTTTCACCGGCTCGGTGACATCGAGAATCTCGCCGTCCACGCGCGCCCGGACAAACCCCTCGCGCTTGATGCGGGCAAACACATCGCGAAATTCACCCTTGCGACTGCGGACCAGCGGCGCCAGCAGCATCAGTTGCGATCCTTCGCCGAGCCCGAGGATTTGATCGACAATCTGGCTGTTGGTTTGCGTGGTGATCGGGCGCCCGCAACGGTAACAATGCGGTTTGCCGATGTTGGCGTAGAGCAGCCGCAAATACTCGTAGATCTCGGTGATCGTGGCGATGGTCGAACGCGGGTTGCTGCCCGCCAGGCGTTGCTCGATCGCGATGGCCGGTGACAGCCCTTCGATGTAATCGACGTCGGGCTTCTGCAGTTGCTCCAAAAACTGCCGCGCATACGCCGACAGGCTTTCCACGTACTTGCGCTGGCCTTCGGCGTAGATTGTGTCAAAAGCGAGACTCGATTTGCCCGACCCACTCAACCCTGTGACCACAATCAATTTCTCCCGGGGCAGCGTCAAATGGATGTTCTTGAGGTTATGCTCGCGGGCCCCGGCTATTATGATTGAGTCTTTGGACATGGCCTAATACCACCAATTTCCGAATATTCCCAAAGTTCTCATTATAGCACCCAATTCCCGTTGTCCTAGCGAAATTCCACTTGATTTCCCCCAAAAAACACACTGGCATATCACCTGCTAGAGTAGAGTTCTGTTGGCTTAGAGCCACACGAATGAAACAATGAACGCAAAGGGAAACAGGGAACCATGGATGCCACTACAACAGAATTTCAACCAGGCGTCATGAAACAAGACGAAAACCAGCCAGCACAGACGCAGCAGCAGATGGAAGCGTTGTATCAAAATCTCCGCACCGTCCGCCACGCCATCAATAACAACGTCGCCGTTATCATGGCGATGGCCGAACTGACCCAGCGCAATCCGGCCCAGTGCGCCAAGCTCAGCCAGATCTGCCTCGATAAGGCCCCGCAAATCGCGGCCGCCATCGGCACGTTCACCGAGCTGTTTGAAGGCGCGATCAGTTTACAGGAAGAACTCGCCGGCCGCGGCGCGACCTCGACCCGTGCGTAGGCGTTGGTTGTTGGCGACCCGGGAGACATCGGTATTTCCCCCCTGTCGCCGTCGCCCGGCTCCGTCAACGGTGCCTGCGAGTCCAACCCTATGAGCACAGCGAAAAGCAAATCTGAGGATGTCGCCCGGGAGCAGGTCCGCTCCCTGGAAAATGTGAACCGGCTCAAGGCCGAGTTCCTGGCCAACGTCAGCCACGAACTCCGCACGCCCATTCACGCCATCATCGGGTATACCGAACTCCTCCTCGACAGCGTCTACGGGACCGTCACCGACGAGCAGGAAGAGGCCGTCCGTTTCATCCGCGAAAGCGCCCAGGACCTCCTCGATCTCGTCAATAATCTCCTCGACCTCTCCCGCATCGAAAGCGGCCGCACCGACCTGATCCTGCAGTCGTTCGATCTGCGCGGCCTCGTAGGCGAGTTGACCGACCAGCTCAAACCGCTCGTCGACGCCAAGCACATCGAACTCACTTCCGATGTGTTCATCGACAATGCCCTCATCCGCAGCGATCGCGGCAAGCTCAAACAGGTGCTCATCAACCTCGTGAGCAACGCCATCAAATTCACGGATCACGGTAAGATCACGATCTCCGTCTCCACGGACCGCCAGCCACCGTTGGTCGGCGGAACCGCGACTCCCCGGTTCGCCATCAGCGTGCAGGACACCGGCATCGGCATTCCCGCCGACAAACTGGAACGCGTATTTGAGAAATTTTACCAGGTGGACAGCTCCACCCATCGTTCGCATGAGGGTACCGGGCTCGGTTTGTATATCACCAAACAACTGCTCGATCTGCTCGACGGTCGCGTGGAAATCCAAAGCACGCCGGGAAAAGGTACCACGGTCACCGTCTCACTTCCCCAAAACTTCGAGGAAATCGAGGGCATTCACCGGTTGCGCTCCCGCATCGTCGCCGAGAGCGCGACGGCGTCGGACTCCGCCAGTGCTGGCAAACGCCTCGTCCTCGTGGTCAGCGAACGCCCCGACATCGCCCGCATCCTTACCGACGGGTTGGGGTCGCACGAGTATCAAGTCCGCACCGCCCGCGATGGGGAAGAAGCCGTCTCACTCGCCATCTCGTTGCATCCGCTGGTGGTCCTGCTCGATGCGCATGATTCGTCGCCCGAACTCTGGTCTGTGTTCCAGGAACTCAAGGCCAAGCCCGAGACGGCCAATATCCCGGTCATCTTCCTCTCCAGTGATCCCGCCGCCGGCGTGGGCTCTCCCCTGTCGGTTACTTCCGCGCTGAATCCGCGCGACGTGCTCCGTAGCGTCCGGGCCGCCACCGGCGCCGGCCGCAAGAACGTGCTCATTGTCGACGACGAACAGAGTTTCCGTGATGTTCTCAAGTGCGCGTTGAGCCCGGAAGGCTACCGGCTCACCGAGGCCGTCACCGGCAAGGAAGCCATTGAGAAACTCAAGGCCAACAAGCCCGACCTCGTGTTGCTGGATTTGAAATTGCCCGATTCCGACGGCTGGGACGTCATGCACTACATCGCCAGTCGTCCCGACTACAAGGACGTTCACGTCCTCATCATTTCCGGCGCCACGCTCAATAAACTCCAGACCGCGGAAATCCAAACACGTGAGTACGCCTACATCAACAAGGGCGAGTTCAAGGTCGATAATGTCCTGGCCACTGTCGCCGATATGTTGGAGGTGAGTTGACCATGCCCAGCCTCCTCTTGGTGGAAGACAACCAGCACATCCAACGTATTTTTCACGACAAGCTCCAGCGTGAAGGCTTCACGGTCACCACCGCCGACGACGGCCAGTTGGGTCTTCAGCGCGCCACGGAAGTTCATCCCGACGTGATCCTGCTCGATATCATGCTGCCGAAGATGGACGGTTTTGAAGTCCTCACCCATCTCCGTGCCGACCCGTCATTGAGCGGCATTCCCGTCGTCATGCTTTCCAACCGTAGCGCGAGCAACGACGTCCAACACGCGACTTCCCTCGGCGCCCGTCACTTCTTCGCCAAGGGTACGTCCACCATGCAGGACATCGCCCTTCAGCTTCGCAACATTTGCGGTTTCAAGAAGGTCCTCGTCTCGACGAGCAACGTGATGACCGCCGCCCCCATCCTGCGCGCGCTCCGTCATCCCCTGGTGCTCTGCGCGGCTATCACCATTCCGGCGGAGGTCATCGGTGCGGCTGAACGCGGCGCGCCCAACGCCATCGTGCTCGACACTCGCGGGCCCAACGCCTTTACCCTGCTCCAGCAATTTAAGACGAGTACGGCGGTGAAGAATATACCGCTTATCGCCATTCGCGATCCCAAACAGACCCAGTATCACCTCGACGAATTCATCGATAGCGAGCACATCGACACCCAACTTCGTCCCCTCATCCTGAAGTACCTCGGCCTCGCCGAACCCGCCGCAGTCCTTCCGCCGATTGCCCAATCTGTCCCCGCCGCTGCTTGACCTTGACCCTCTGTCGTGTTCACGGGCTTGATGAATGCCCGATTCGGGCGCGAGCGGCATCCGCGAGAGAAACATTTCCCTGTTCGCTGGCCAGTTCAGCGGCGCGTTGCCAATGTGCCGCGGCCTCCGGGGCATGCCCCTGCGCTGCCAGCACGTTGCCCAGGTTGTAGTGCGCCCAGGCGTAATCAGGTTTGAGCCGCAACGCCTCCCCGAACTCATTCGCCGCCTGCGGCATATTGCGCTGGAGCACGAACGCGCGTCCGAGATTATAGTGCGCCTGGGGGAATTCAGGCTTGAGATGTAGCGCTTCGTTGAAATGTGTCATTGCCTCGTCGATCCGGTTCAGCCGGAGCAGGACATCTCCCAAATTGTTGTGTGCCTCGGTAGAATCCGGGTTGTACCGCAACGCCTCCTGGTATTGCGCCATGGCATCGTCCCATTTTCCCAAATCCTTGAAGGCGGCTCCGAGATTGTAATGCGCGTCCGCATATTGGGGCTCGACGTGCACCGCTTGCTCGTAATACCCAATCGCCTTGTCGATATTGCCCGCCCGTTCCCAGGCAACCCCGAGGTTGTAGTACGCATCGGCAAACTCAGGCTTGAGTTGCAACGCCCGCTCGAAGTGACCGATGGCCCCGTCCAATTTGCCCGCCTTCGCCAGGACGCGTCCCAGATTGGCGTGTGCCACCCACGCCTCCGGATTTTTGGTCACCGTATCCTGCCAGAGCGTCTCGCTCTGCGCATAGATACCGGCCCGGGTTCGCGTGGCAACTCCCAGGACAATCACCACCGCCGCGCCCGCCACCATCCGCCATGGCCAACGCCCTTCGTCCCATCGCCGGCAAATCTTTTCCCCGACGGCGACCACCAGCGCAATCACGCCCACAATCGAATAGTACTGCCAGTGATCGGACACGAGCGAATACAGGTAAAACCCCTGGTCGAAAAATCCGAGCACCGGGAAAAGCATCACCACGAAATATCCAAATCCGAACAACAAGGGTCGTCCCCACGTTTTTCGGTTCCACCAAAACAGCGCGAAGCAGACCACCAGCGCCATCCCCGGCACATAGGAACTCCAGCGGGACGCGTCCAGCTCCCATTTCGGGTAAATCATCATCAGGTTGACCGGCAGCAACGCCTTCGAGAGATAAAACCACGGGATCCAACCCGCCGTGACCAAGCGGGAGACCGCGCCTCCCGTTCGCACGCTCTCTCCGGCCAACAGACGCTGTTGTTGCACGATGGTCACCAGCCCCATCACCACGCAAGGGACGAGAAATGGCGCGTACCGCAGAAAGTCTTTCCGCTGACACCGGCCATGCCGCCACCACACGCACAGCAACAGCACCAATGGCTCCATCACGATGGCTGTCTTGGTCAACAACGCCGCCAGGAACACCACCCAGGAAAGCGCGTACCAGCGCCAGCGGTTTTCTTCGTCGAACTTCAAATAGATCAGGATCGAGAACGCAAAGAGCAACATCGAGAGCGTGTTCTTCTGTTCGATGATCCAGGCGACGCTGGCCGCATTTACCGGGTGAAGGGCAAACACCAATCCCGCCAGCCATGCTCCGGGAATCTTCAGGCGTCGCAGGAGGACCCATACCAGGATGGCATCGATGGCGTGCAAGAGCACGTTGACCACATGGTACCCGGCCGCATGGTCGCCCCACAACCTCCACTCCAACCACCACAAACTTGACGTCACCGGCTGATAATCCGCGGCTTCCGCCGTAAACCAAAACCGATACAATCCGTCCGGGGCTTTCACCATCGGGTTCTCGGTGATCATCACGCCGTCGTCCCAAATGAATCCGCCCCGGAGCGCCGGCCAATACGTCACCATCGTCAGCACCACAACCACCACGCAACCCCATGCAAAAGTTCTCCACCCGTTCTTCATGGCGTCCTAAACCACCTACCGACCGGTCTGTCGTTGAGCTGTAAAACTGCTCTGATACGCCAACCGCTGGGGGCTTGCAATCTCCAAACCGCGGCTTGCCAACGACCATGCAACCGAGTATTTCATCCGTATGAGCACGACGGAAATCCTTGATGCACTTCCGAATCAGAGTGAATGAAGAATACAAACATTATCGCCGCGCTGTTGGTTGCCGCGTCGCTTTCCGCTGGCTGTGCGTCTTTCACATATCCCGGCGACAGCACCGACGGAGATGACCCGCCGATAGCGGGTTTGCTAAGGGCTACGGTCGGGGGCAAATCGAGCGATGAAATCAGCCAGCACTCGCGGCAATACAGAGGTGAGTCCCTCTAGCCAGCGAGTCTGGACCGGCCATTCTTACCCCGTCGCTGCGTCCACTTCCAGTTCATCGAGGCGTTCTTCAATCGTCACGGCGGTGGATTGGACGCGGCAGAGTTGCGCGTACAACCCGCCCGACGCCATCAACTCTTCGTGCGTGCCGCGTTCGATGATTTTTCCCGCTTTCAACACGAGAATCTGGTCGGCATTGCGCACGGTCGACAGCCGATGGGCGATAACAAAGCTCGTGCGATGCGCCATCAACCGCTCCAGCGCTTCCTGGATCAGTTTTTCCGTCGCCGTGTCCACGCTCGCGGTCGCTTCATCCAGGATCAATATCGGCGGGTCCTTCAACAACGCCCGCGCGATGCTTACCCGCTGTTTCTCGCCCACGCTGAGTTTCACGCCGCGTTCGCCGACGCGCGACTCGTATTTCTCGGGCAACCGCATGATGAACTCGTGGCAGTTCGCCGCTTCTGCCGCCGCGATCATCTCCGCCTCACCCGCGTCGAGCCGGCCGTACAAAATGTTCTCGCGAATCGTGCCGTTGAACAGAAACGCTTCCTGCGACACGATCCCGATCTGCCGCCGCAACGATTCGAGCGTCACGTCGCGGATATCGTGCCCGTCGATCAGGATGTGGCCGCGCGTCACGTCGTAGAACCGCGGCAACAGGTTCACAATCGTGCTCTTCCCCGCGCCCGTCGGCCCGACCAATGCGATGGTTTCACCCGCCCGCGCATGAATGTCCACGTCGTTCAGCACCGGCAAGTCCGCGCGATACTCAAACCCGACATGCCGATATTCCACCTCGCCGTGCACTCGTCCGCTGCCGGCCAGCGCGACGGCTTGCGTCTTTTCGCCGATCTCCATCGGCGCGTCGAGAATGTCGAACACGCGTTCGCCCGCCGCCCGCCCCGCCTGGAACATCTGGTTCAATCCGTGCAGCGCCCGCACCGGTTCGTAAAACATTCCCAGGTACCAGAGAAACCCGACGAACTGCCCGAGCGTCAGCTTGTCCGCGATCACGTCGCGCCCGCCGAACCACAGCACGATCACATATCCCAACGCGCCGCAAAACGTCATCGCCGGTGAATATACCGACCATGCGCCCATCACCTTGAGTGTGGTGCGGCGAAGATCGTCCGCCTTGCGCTCGAATCGCGCGAGTTCGTGCGTCTCCCGCCCGAACCCTTTGATTTGGCGGATGCCTTGGAGGTTGTCATGCAAGAGAGCGTTCAGCGCCGACGTCGCTTGCCGCACAAGCCGATATCGTTTGTGCGCCGTGATGGTGTACAGCATCGCGCCGCCCACCAACAATGGGATCGGCACCAGTGCCAGGATCGCCAGTTGCCGATTGAACCCGAACATCATGTAGCCTACGCCGAGTATGCTCAGCACCGAGATCGTCCCCTGCTCAATGCCGTCGATCAACACCCGTTCCACGGCGTTCACGTCGTCGATGACACGGGTCATCAGGTCGCCCGTGGCCCGCTGGTCGTAGTACGTCACCGAGAGCCGCTGCAGTTTGTCGTACAAATCCCGCCGCAAATCGAAAATCACCCGTTGCTCGAAACGGTTGTTGAGCTGGATGCGCAATATATTGAAGGCGTCACGCAGGAAGAACGACCCGAGCACAAGCCCGGTGAACAACGCCAGCAATTCGCCCCGCTTCGCGCCGATCACCTCGTCGATCACCATCTGCGTCAGTTTCGGGAACGCAAGGCTTGCTGCTGTTGAAACCACCGCGCATGCCACCGTGCCGGTCGCGAACCACGGATACCGGCGCACATACGTGAAGATGCGCGAAAAGATCTCCCGCGCCCCGCGTTTCCGCGCCACCATCGTCTCATCATTGACCGTGTCGTGCCGATGCATTGCATTTAGAGTAACCGAGACGCCAATCGGTTGCACGTAGATATCATCTGCAACCGCAAAAAAACGAACGCTTGACATACATAGCAGCGCTATGTATAGTCGTTACATGATTTCCAAGGAACTTGTCGCCGCCTCCAGTGAACCTCTGATCCTCTCCCTGTTGTCCCAGGGCGAAAGCTATGGATACGCGATCATCCAGGACATCAAGGCCCGCTCCCAGGACAAGATCCAGTGGACCGACGGGATGCTCTACCCGGTGTTGCACCGGATGGAACGCGAAGGCCTCATCAAATCGCGCTGGGTAAAAATCGAAAATGGACGGAAGCGTAAATACTACTCGCTGAAACAAGACGGCAAGAAAGCGTTGGCGAAGCACCATGAACAATGGTCGGCAGTCCACGCTGTCTTGTCCGGTCTCCGGGGCGAACAATATGTTTGATCTCGAGCAGGCAATTTCAGAATGGCGGCGGCAGATGCTCGCCGCCGGCATCAAAACACCCGTGCCGCTGGAGGAATTAGAAAGTCACCTGTGTGATGAGATTGAGCAACAAATCCAATCAGGAACAAACGAACAGCACGCGTTTGAAGCCGCTGTCCAGCAGATTGGTCACGGCAACATGCTCAAGACGGAATTCCGAAAAGTCGGCGAAACGAAAGGAGATGGTTTGATCAACTACCATCGCATTTATTCGGCGATGCTTGCATCAAAACAAAAAATCATGAAAAAGATCACAAACATCCTGGTTACGCTCACATTCGCCTTCGCCTGCTTCAGTCTTTGGATCATGCTGACCTTGCTGAGCCCGGTGGCGGCGCATAGTTTACGCGCGCTGCCGCCGTTCACCACCTTTCTGGTCGGCATGCGCGCGGGGCTGTTGCTGCTGCCGATTCCGGTGGCCGGCTACTGCCTTTACGCCGTGCTCCGTAGCCAGCCGGCGACGCAAAACGGCACGACCTTTCTGGCATGGACCATGAGCGCACTGTTTTTGGTGTCCTTCCCCGTGCTGCTGGCGATCTTTCTTCCCTGTCTCCAACTTATGATACAGATGAAGTGAGGTGGACGGGACAATATGTTTGACCTCGAACAGGCAATCTCGGACTGGCGGCGACAGATGCTCGCCGCCGGCATCAAAACTCCCGTGCCGCTCGAGGAATTGGAAAGTCATTTGCGTGAAGACGTCGAACAACAAACTCAATCAGGTGTACCCGCGCAAGTGGCCTTCGACGACGCCGTTCAACGAATTGGACAGTCTGATGGCCTCAGAACCGAGTTCGCGAAGGTTCGCGGACCAAATGAAACGATCGAGCGCATGAAGCGCGTCGTTCTTATCCTGGCCGGCATCCCAAACTTGTCCTTGGCCACGAATATGAATACATCAAATTCAAATCCAAACATCGAGCCTGCGTGGGCCACCTATCTCAAAGCAGTCGGTTTTGCAGCACCCGCTGTATTGCTCTGGCTGTTTTCCGTCGCAGTTCTGATGCCCAAGCTTTACGAAATATGTTCGGCAGCGGGCATTACTGTTCGGACAGTGTACATGTATGGCAAACCGCCCCTCATCGTCTGGATTTCCGTCGCAATCAGCCAGGTGATGATCCTCCTGACTGCGCACGGCACTGCAATCAGCGGCGCCGCTGTTGTAGCCTTCGCCCTGTTGGAATGGCGTTCGCGCCGGTGGCCGCGCTATCGTCGAGCCGTGCTTGGTGTTGGGATCTTTCTTTTCAACCTTGCCGTGCTTCTATCGATTACATTGATGGTGCTTAATCTCATCGTGGCCAACCAAACCTTGATGCAACACGCCAAATAAGCGCCGCGCCTCCTCCCCTGCTTGACCATCCTCACCGCGGTCGCTACTATGCGGCGCGGGTAACGGAATTCTTTCGGGAGATCGATCCAATGGCACAGACCGACATCACGTCACTGCAAAAGGCAGGCCGCACGTTCAAGCCGTCCGCCGCGTTCGCCAAGCAGGCCCATGTCAAATCGTTTGCGGAATACCGCAAGCTCTACGCCGAATCGATCAAGTCACCGCAGAAATTCTGGTCGCGCATGGCGAAGGAGCTCCACTGGTTCAAACCGTGGAAGAAACTCTGCGAGTGGGATGAGCCGTTCGCGAAATGGTTCATCGGCGGACAAATCAATCTCTCGTACAACTGCCTCGACCGTCATCTCGATGGTCCGCGTCGCAACAAAGCCGCCATCATCTGGGAAGGCGAGCCCGGCGAAGAACGCGTGCTCACCTACACGGATTTGCACCGCGAAGTCTGCCGATTCGCCAACGTGCTCAAGCGAAACGGCATCGTCAAAGGCGACCGCATCATCGTTTACATGCCGATGGTCCCCGAAGCCGCCATCGCCATGCTCGCGTGCGCCCGCGTTGGGGCGACGCACTCGGTCGTTTTCGGCGGGTTCAGCGCGCAGGCGCTCATCGACCGCATTCACGATTGCGGCGCGAAAATGGTCATCACCGCCGACGGCGGCTATCGTCGCGGCGCAACGATCCCGCTGAAGAAGAACGTCGATGACGCGCTGGAACAATGTCCGTCCATCACGAGGGTCATCGTGCTGCGTCGGACCGGGTCGGAAGTGACGAAGCGCGAAGGCCGCGATGTCTGGTGGCATCAGGAGTTGGAACACGTCGATGCACATTGTCCCGCGGAAAGACTCGACAGCGAACATCCCCTCTTCATTCTCTACACCAGCGGCAGCACGGGCAAACCCAAGGGCGTGCTCCACACCACCGCCGGTTATCTGCTCGGCGTATACCTGACCACCAAATACGTCTTCGATTTGAAAGAGCAAGACACGTACTGGTGCACTGCCGACATCGGCTGGGTCACGGGGCACAGTTATTCGGTTTACGGCGCGCTATCCAACGGCGCGACGACCCTCATGTACGAAGGCGCGCCGAACTGGCCCGAGCCCGACCGGTTCTGGCGCATCATCGACAAATACAAAGTGACGATCCTCTACACCGCGCCGACCGCGATCCGAGCGTTCATGCGTTGGGGCGATCAATGGCCCAACAAACACGATCTCAGCTCGCTCCGACTGCTCGGCACCGTCGGCGAACCGATCAACCCCGAGGCGTGGTTGTGGTATCACAACGTCATTGGCGGGAAACGTTGCCCCATCGTGGACACGTGGTGGCAGACCGAGACCGGCTCGATCATGATTACGCCGTTGCCCGGCGCCATCCCCACCAAACCCGGCAGCGGCACACTGCCCTTCTTCGGCGTCGATGCCGCGGTCGTCAACGAAGAAGGCAAAGAACTCCCGCCCAATGTCGGCGGTCGCCTCGTCATTCGCAAACCATGGCCGTCGATGCTCCGCACCATTTACGGTGACCCCGAACGTTTCAAGCGCCAATACTGGAGCGAAATCCCGCACGTCTATTTCACCGGTGACGGTTGCCGCCGCGACAAGGACGGTTATTTCTGGATCGTGGGCCGCATCGACGATGTCCTCAACGTCGCCGGCCACCGCATCGGCACCGCCGAGGTCGAAAGCGCGCTCGTCTCGCACCCGAAAGTCGCCGAGGCTGCCGTCGTCGGTCGTGCCGACGCGTTGAAGGGCCAGGCGCTCGTCGCGTTCGTCACGCCCCGTAGCGGCGTCGAGGCCACACCGAAGTTGGCCGAGGAACTTCGCGGCCATGTCGCCAAACAAATCGGCTCGCTGGCCAAACCGGATGACATCCGGTTCACCGACGCGCTGCCCAAAACCCGCAGCGGAAAAATCATGCGCCGCCTCCTCAAGGAAATCGCCGGCGGCGGCGACGTCAAAGGCGACACCACCACGCTGGAAGATTTCAGCGTGCTGGCGAGGCTGAAGGCGGATGAGGAGTAGCTGCGGATTTTGCCCAGCCGCCAAACTCGGGTTCCACTGATGCTCTCTCGCATCTATCATTTTTTCAAAGGTCCCAACCCTTTACATCCTTCGGTGTGGGAGGGGCGTCTGACGCCTTTGACGTTTCGTCGCTTAGCAGTCACTGACATACCAAGATGTTTGGAACTATATGCACTCAACGAACCCGGTCGATTCCCGGAAGATAGTGTCGATCAGTATGAGAAAAGTCTCAGAGATCAGACCTCGTATTTCTTGGTTGCGGAGAGTGAAGGACAGATCCTTGCCTCGGGTGGACTGTCGTACTTCATGCGAGAGGATATTGCCGTGTTCTTCTTTGGCATGGTACGGCCCAGCCATCAAGGATTGGGTATCGGCACGGCGCTCTTCCTGGCTCGGTTGTCCCTTTTGAACCCGAAACGTCCTGCCTACCATGTAGTGATCTTCGCACTCGAAAAGTCTTTCTCCTTTTATCGGCGGCTGGGATTTAGAAATGTCAAAGCGTGGAAAGATTCTCATTGCCAGAAGCACCCCTCTGGGTGTTTGGATGTCGCAGGCTCCGAGATTCAACGATGTCGGGCATTACTACGAGAGCACGGAATTGTGTTACCACAAGATGAAGATCAGATTCCATTTCGGAAGGGACCGCCGGCGGAACCCTCTAAGCCTCGATGTTCCTCTTGCGGCGGGGTCATCGACCCATTTGACAATGTATGCAAGAAATGCGGTCGTCCCCTGTGGTGATGAGACCTGAGACGGTTTTCCCGCCTTCATCCACTCCTACCGCTTCGGCCAAGCGGGGGGAACAAACTGAACCGTTACGCCTCTTATCTATTGAGGCGACGGAATCCGTTTTGGCAAACCGTCGGCAGGTTCTACTTGGAGAAAGGGCGACATGAACAATCTTACGCGCACGTGTTTTCAATGGGTTGGACCGACTGTTTGTAACCGATTCTCCTTGCTCGCGTTTCTCTTTATTGCCGCGCCGTTGACGGCCCACGCGCTCACGCTCGGGCAGATCGATAATTTTCAGGGTGGTACCGCGCTGAACTGGCAGACTGGCCACGGCCCCGGCAGTACCGTTGCCACGGGCGGACCCGCCGGCGCCGGCGACCAGTATTTGCAGGTCGTATCGACAGGCACTGGCGGCACGGACAGCCGCCTCGTCATTTTCAACAGCACCCAGTGGGTCGGCAACTACACCGGCGCGGGAATCACCACCATTTCGATGGACTTGGACAATTTCAGCGCCAGCCCGCTGTCCATCCGGCTCGCGCTCTTCGTAAACGCTGCCACGGGATATTCCTCCACGACCCCGTTCACGCTCGCCGCCAATTCCGGCTGGCAACACGCCACGTTTACGCTGAGCGCGGCCAATTTCACCGCCATCGGCGCTCCCACCGCTTTCAACACGCTCCTGTCCAATTTCACCGGCCAACTCCGCATCCTGGACTCCAGCGCTCCCTCGATAAAGGGTGACGACATCGCTGCCACGCTGGGTGCCGACAACATCCAGGCCATTCCCGAACCCAGCACCATCTTCATGGTCGGCCTCGGCTCGTCTGTGCTGCTCTTCCGCCGCCGCAAATAATCTCCCCAACCTTCCATCCTCGCCAAACTGGGATGTGTCGATACTTATCGTAAATCGATATTATTACTGGACACGGCGTGGCAGGGCAGGTATGATCGGGGTGGTTCTTTGAAAATAAAGACGGTTTGAGGCTGATCTGCCGAAGCGGCTGGGACCCCGTACACGACACGAGGGCACACAGCCGACGCTACACCAGGGAACAGCATGGCTGGCATGGAACTTCCCGAAAAAGGTGGTTTTGGAAAACCGAACCCAAATAAATAATGCGGATGTGTTTCGGCATGAATCTATTGTGCAAAATACAACTTGGGTTCGCTCGACGAAGCGAACCCAAATTGAAGGGGAGTAAATGTGCTGAAAGAGGCGAAAACGCCATTTTTCAGGCGAGTTTTGGGTTCGGTCCCGGTGCGCTGCTGTTCCCGCCACGCAGCACTACTTCTCCTTCGCCCGGCCGTATTGTTTGGGCCAGGCGATGTCGCGCTGAAATTCGGCGGCGGCGTGGAGCGGGAAATACGGGTCGCGCAGGAATTCACGCGCCATGAGAACGACGTCCGCTTTGCCGGTGCTGATCACTTGTTCAGCTTGCGCGGCGGTGGTGATCAAACCGACTGCACCGGTGGCGATGTCGGCTTCTTTGCGGATCCTTTCGGCGAACGGGACCTGGTAACCGGGCGCGGCGGGGACTTTGGCGTCGGGAACCAGTCCGCCGGACGAACAATCCATCAAGTCCACGCCCAACGGCTTCAGCATCTTTGCCAATTCAACCGATTGCTCGATGGTCCAACCTTCCGGTTCCTTCCAATCGGTGGCGGAGATGCGCACGAAGAGCGGTTTGTCCTCCGGCCAGACCTTGCGGATCGCCGAGACGACATCCCGCACGAGCCGGGTACGATAATTGAACGATCCGCCGTACGCATCCGTCCGCCGGTTCGAAATCGGGGAGAGAAATTCGTCGAGCAAATAACCATGCGCGGCGTGCACCTCGACGACCTCGAATCCGGCCGCCAACGCGCGCGCGGCGGACTCCTGAAATTTTCTCACAATCCGCTGGATGCCATCGATGGTGAGTTCCGCGGGGGCAGGATCGGCGGGATCGAAAGGAATCGGGCTCGGCGCGACCGGCGTCCAACCGCCCTTCTCCTTCGGGACCATCCCCTTTCCCACGCGCGGCGAATACGTGCTGCCTTTGCGGCCGGCGTGCGCCAATTGAATGGCTGGCGCGCCGCCTTGCGATTTGATGAACGTCGTGACGCGTTTCAGGAACTCAATATGTTCGTCCTTCCACAGGCCGAGGTCATCCGGCGAAATGCGTCCTTCGGGTTCAACCGCGGTCGCCTCGGCGATGACCAGCGCCGCCCCGCCGCACGCGCGACTGCCGAGATGAACGAGATGCCAGTCGTTGGCGAACCCGTCCACGCTGGAATACATACACATCGGCGACACTACGATGCGATTCTTCAGTGTCAGCCCGCGCAATTTCAACGGCTCGAATAAATGAGGCATAGGCATGCACTCTAGGTCGCAACCGCAGTCCTGCAAGGGAAAACTTTGGCCATTCGATACACAACACGCTATAAACAAACCCGTGGATCGCCCCCGCAACGATTCGCTTCCCGCCACGCGCGTTCGCTACGGCGTGCTGGGGTTCACGCTGTTGCTGACGGCGATTGCGTACCTCGACCGCGTCTGCATCTCCACGGCGGCGCCCGCGATGAAGCTCGACCTCGGATTGAACGACGCGCAGATGGGCCGCGTGTTCAGCGCGTTCACGTTCGCCTACGCGCTGATGGAAGTGCCAAGCGGCTGGTTGGCGGACCGGTTCGGCCCGCGACTGATGCTGACGCGGATCGTGATTTGGTGGTCGGTAATGACGGCAGCCACAGGTTGGGCAGCGGGATTCATGTCCTTGTTCCTGATCCGCATGTTATTCGGCATCGGCGAAGCGGGCTGTTTCCCGAGCATGGTGCGGGCATTCGCGCGGTGGCTTCCCGCCCCGATGCACGGACGCGCGTTCGGCCTCGCAGTGATGACCGGAGTGCTCGGCGGCGCGGTGACGCAACCGATGGTGGTCTGGATGCTTAATCGGATGCAATGGCGGCACACGTTCCCGATCTTCGGTTTGGTCGGCTTGGCGTGGGCGGTCGCGTGGTATTGGTGGTTCCGCGACGACCCGCATCATCACCCGGGCGTCAACGAAGCCGAACTGCGCGAGATTGGTTGCCAGCCGCCCGCGCCGCACGAACGCGTTCCCTGGGCGCGGCTGCTGACCAATCGCAGCGTCTGGGCGATCTGCCTGATGTATTTCGGCGTGATCTACGGCTGGTACTTCTTTCTTACGTGGCTGCCGACGTATCTGATGCGCGCGCGTGGGTTTGATCTCCAACACGCGGGCTGGCTCTCGTCACTGCCGCTCGTCGGCATCGCCACCGGTGTGTTCTGCGGCGGTCTCGCCAGCGACGCGCTGGTTCGTCAGTTCGGCCCGAAGATCGGCCGGCGTATGCCGGGCGTCATTGGGTTGCCGCTGGCAGCCATCGCGATAGTAGCGGCGGTGCGCACGCCGAGTCCGATTGGCGCGGCGTGGCTGTTCGCGTTGGCGGCGATGCTGGCCGCGCTGGGGGTTGCGCCCGGCTGGGTCGTCTGCATTGAGATTGGCGGGATCCACTCCGGCGTCGTCAGCGGCGCCATGAATATGTTGGGAAACCTGGGCGGCGCGATTAGCCCACTGGTCGTGGGTGAATGGCTACAACGGCGCGGTGCATGGGATTTGCCGCTGATGACTGTCGCGGGCTGTTACGTGCTCGCGGCAGTGTGCTGGCTGGCGGTCGATCCGACGAGGCGGCTCCGTGAAGTCTAATTCGGAGCGCTTCCTTGTTGGTGCTTCCGCTCCGACGACTTGTGTCGTGCCCAATCGGGCTGAAACACTATCCCCTCGAAGCGCCTCTCCGATGCCTCACCACCCGTACGATCAAGAGCATGCCCATCCCCGCCAAGGCAAGCGTGCCCGGCTCGGGAACAGGAATCATTTCCTGGGTGATGGTGTACGCCGGCGAGCCGGAGAACTTCACCCAGTAGCCAAATTCTATACCGCCATTCGTGGTGATGGGCGCGCCCGTGTCATAGATGACCGTCGCAAGATAATTGCTGCCGGTAAAGACGGCGGCTTGGTCGAAACTGATGGTATTCCAATCAGCCGGGGTGCTCACGAACACATTCGTGACCGTGAACGGAACGGCCATGGTCAGGTTCACGGTAAACTGCGTCCAAGCGAAGCCGGTGTCGTTGTCGATCGAGTTGTCGATCTTGAGGGTTGGGTCTTCTGCGTCAGTCGTGAGAACATTCAGGATCAGGTGCCCCGGCGCCGAGTACTGATCGCCGTACACGTTCACAGGCACTGCACTGGCATTGCCATTCCAACTCCAAGGATTGCAGACGAACGCGCCATCGCCATCGCTCGCGTAGGTCATGTTGGTAATGTTTGCGCGACTGGTAGAACAAAAAATGAGGACCGCAAGAATCGCCAGAACCATACCCTGCTTTTTCATCGACAGTTCTCCCCTGTTCCCCCAGAAGGGGGGACCACAAGCGGGGTGGCTCGCAACAGTCTTTGTATCAGTGCGCCGTCAGGACAACAAGGCTTATCAATGCATGTCTCGATCTCATTGATAGCCCTGCGCGCCATGATTCAGCTTGCTCTCTCGGCCGCCAACCTGATAGCAACCTTGTTCGTCAAATCACTATGCGCGTTAACGCTCAGCGAACACCCGCTTCGTCCAAAGGGAAGCCTATGAGAATCGTATTTCTTTGTATCCTCGCGTTGCTCGCCTCCGTCGCGCGGGCAGAAACGAATGCCGTCTTCGACGTGCGCACCTTCGGCGCCACTGGCGACGGCAAGACCAAGGATACCGCCGCATTTCAAAAGGCGCTCGACGCATGTGCCGCCGCGAACGGAGGCATTGTCAACGTCACCGCAGGCGTTTATCTCGTCGGGAGCATCATCATCGGCTCGAATACGACGTTGCATCTGGACGGTCGCGCCAGCCTCCTCGGCAGCCCCGACGCCGAGGACTACCCGGTCGTGCGGGTGCGTTGGGAGGGCGAATACGCCCAGGGCCATCGCGCCCTGATCTCCGCCGCGAACGCCGACCACATCGCCATCAATGGTCGCGGATACATCTTCGGGCCGCCGATCACCCTGGGCCGACTCCGCAATCCACGCGGCCCAGCCCTCATCGAGTTGGCGGAGTGCAAGGACGTCACGCTGGAGGGATTCACCACCCAATACGAGCAACTCTGGTCCATCCATCCCGTCCTTTGCCAAAAACTCGTCGCCAGCAATCTCACCATTCGCTCCGTCGCTTCCAACGGCGACGGGATCGACGTGGATTCATGCCAGGACGTGCTCATCGAACATTGCAGCATCGATACGGGCGACGACGCCATCGCCCTGAAATCCGGCCGGGGTTTGGCCGCCGTCCACCTCGCCCGCCCCACGCAGGATGTCGTCATCAAGGACTGTTCGCTCGTCAGCAGCATCTTCGCAGGCGTGGCCATCGGTTCGGAATTATCCGGCGGCATCCGCAACATCCACGTTGAGAATTGCCTCATCAAGGGCCGTCAGAACGGCATTTCATTCAAGAGCCGTGACGGCCGGGGTGGTTCTATTGAGAATTTTACCGGCGAAAACCTGCTGATCGATCACTCGCCCACCTTTATCGACATCAACCTGCTCAACAAAGGCATTCAGGCGAGCGACCCGGTCACGAATGCGACCGACAAATGGACCTCGATGCGTAACATTCACTTCACCCACATCCGCGTCATTAATGTTACCGATCTCGTCCGCGCGACCAACATCCCGCCCGAACGCCCTGTCGATGGCCTGACGCTCACTGACATCAAAGGCACTTGCACACACGGGCTCACGCTTGCCAACATGACCAACGTCGTGTTCTCTGAAATCAACGTGACCGGCTACGAAGTTCCGCTCGTTACCAGCACCAATGTCCACGGCACCGGCCTCGAAGAGAAACAATAGGAATCTTACGCAACGAGTGACTGCGCCAACCGACGGAACGTCTTCCGCGCTGTCCGAACCAGATGGAAACTCATTGCCTTGCCGGCAATCTCATTGCACAAGTTTTGGAAGGCCTCGTGACACGCCACGCACAACACCCATTCCTCCCCGTTGTAGTTTTTTCGCACGCATTCCGTACGCGGCTGGATCGTGACTTCGCAATGCGCGCAGACGAGCCTGGCTTTTGCATTTTCGATGAACGTCCTGCTATCAGTCGATGAGGAGACGCTTTTCATCATAGTAGCGGGTTCCTTGGGGGGTTTAAGAAGCAGCATTATGGTATCGACCGGCCCCGCTTTCCGTCAAGAGCCAATTCACGCGCACTGCTCGCCCAGATAAACTCTGGGCTGGAAGCGCGGTCAGGCTCCAGGCGTCAGTCGAAACAACGGCTAGATATGTGGCCGGCGAAGCATCGCCGACAAACAATTTGCGTCTGTTTGCGGTGTTTGTTATCTTCACCCACGTTTCTGCCACGGAGGGATGGCCGAGTGGTTGAAGGCGGCGGTTTGCTAAACCGCTATACGGGACTAAAGCCTGTATCGAGGGTTCGAATCCCTCTCCCTCCGCCAGCCTTCGTTTTCCCAAAAAGATATGCACTCATTGAACTCGCCAAGGTCACGTCACGCGGTTGACCAACTCGCCTCCGCTTCGGTTGAAGTTCTCCAGCCATTTGTTTCAATCTCTCGAGGCCCAATACCGCACCTCAAGGGACTCGAAAGCGCGAGATCAAGTCAGATTCTATAGATCCTCATCCTCGTTTGTCCGCAACAGGTCTTCGTTTACGCTGCCGTGAATTCAGAGCCGGCATTCGCACCAAATGATGGGGTGTTCCTTGCCGCGAGGCTACCCGAGGGAATTCGGCAAGGACGAAGTTTTTGATCACGCGGGTTTTCATTCGTAGCGCAGGGCATCGATGGGATCAAGGGCGGCGGCCTTGCGGGCCGGATAAAAACCGAAAAAGACGCCGATCGCAAAGCTGACGCCGAAGGCGAGAAGGATTGAACCGGCCGAGACGATGGCGTTGAAATTGGCGACGACCGCGACGAGCCTCGACGCGCCAACGCCGAAGAGCACGCCGATGATTCCTCCCAGCAGGCTCAACGTAATCGCCTCAATCAGGAACTGGAGTCGGATATCGCCGGGTTGAGCGCCGACGGCGATGCGGATGCCGATCTCACGCGTACGTTCAGTGACGCTCACCAGCATGATGTTCATGATGCCGATGCCACCCACCACCAATGAAATGCCGGAGATCGCCCCGAGCAACAGTGTGATGATCCGCGAAATCGAACTGACCGTGTCGGCAATTTCCTTTTGATTGAAGATGTTGAAATCATTGTCACGGTCGGCCGTCAGGCGATGGCGCTGGCGAAGCAGGCTGGTGATTTGTTGCTGAGCAACTTCCATCCGATCGGCGCTGACGACCTGGACGTTGATCGAACGCAGGTATTTATCCCCGGTCACGCGCTTCATGGCGGTCGTGTAGGGAATGAGGATGCGGTCGTCCTGATTCTGGCCGCCCATGCCTGCGCCCTTGCTTTCGAGCAGGCCAATGATGACGAAGGGAATGCCTTGCACCCGCACGGTCTGGCCGACGGGATTGAGTGGGCCGAAGAGTTCGTTTGCGGTTTTGGAACCGATGACGGCGACCTTCGCCGCGCCGCGCACTTCGCGGTCGTTAAACATCGAGCCCGAGGCCAGTTTCCAATCGCGGATTCTCAGATAGTCCGGCGATTCGCCTGCGACAGTCGTGGACCAGTTGCGTCCATTGGCAATGGCTTGGGCGGTGGTGGAGTCTTCGGGACTAACCGCAACCACATCCGTCACTTCACGTCGAATCGCATCGGCGTCGGCGAGGGTCATACTGCTGGCACTGCCCAGGCCGGAGTTCACACCGCCAGAACGTCGACTGCCCGCGAAAATACTCAGCAAATTCTGCCCGAGTGCCGAGACTTGGGCCTCAATACGCGCTTGCGCGCCGTTGCCCACGGCCACCATCGCCACCACCGAGGCGACTCCAATAATAATGCCCAGCGCCGTGAGGCCGGAGCGCAGTTTATTGCGACGCAATGCGCGCAGGGCAATCATCGCCGTTAGCAGCGACCGCAGCACGAGGTTTTCAATAAAGGTAAACATGGTCAAGCCAGTCGGGCTTTCTGCTCTGCCTGGTCGAGCGTGGCCCGCTCCTCGCGGGCGTGCCGACGATTTTCATTCCGACGGTCGCCGATGATCAGGCCGTCGCGCATGACGACGATGCGTTTGCAATAAGCGGCGATGTCCAGTTCGTGCGTGACCATGATGATGGTGATGCCGGACTCGTTGAGTTCCTGGAACAGTCCCATGATCTCGATGCTCGTCCGGGTGTCGAGATTGCCGGTCGGCTCGTCGGCCAACACCAGTTCCGGCTGGTTCACGAGAGCCCGAGCGACGGCGATGCGCTGCTGCTGTCCGCCGGAAAGCTGGCTCGGATGATGTCGGACACGGTCGCCGAGCCCCACTTTCTCCAACGCTTGCAGCGCGCGTTGACGCCGGGTGCGTAGCGGGATGAGCGGATGACTGTAGAACATGGGCAGTTCGACATTCTCCAGCGCCGTGGTGCGGGCCAGCAGGTTGAAACTTTGAAACACAAACCCCAGCTTCCCATTACGAAGCATGGCCAGCTGTTTGCGGTCGAGTGCGGCGACGCCCACGCCATCAAGCAAATAGGTTCCGCTCGTGGGCTGGTCGAGGCAGCCGAGGATATTCATCAGCGTTGATTTTCCCGAACCGCTCGCCCCCATGATCGCCACGAACTCGCCCCGCTGGATTTCCAGCGTGACGCCGCACACGGCCTTCACCCCGACTTCGCCAGTCCGATACGTTTTGGCGAGATCGCGGAGTTGGATGACGGGCGTGTTGCTTGTCAACGTGCTCATGGGCCTGGAGGCGGACCGCCGCCGAAGCTGCTGGTCTTGGCGCTGGACGAAAGGGTTGAAGTCACCACGGGCGTCCCCTCGGCGACGCCTTCGAGGATTTCCGTGTCCACGCCGTCGGTGATGCCGGCTTTGACAATGACGGGCCGGAGTTTCACGCCGTCGCTGCCGGACGCATAGACGAGGCGCTGCGTGCGTTCCAGTTTTGCGGGCGGGGTTTGCTCGAACGTCGCGCCCTCCGGCGGGGTGTAGCGCAGCGCCGTGTTGGGGATTTTCAAGACTTTGCTGCGTTCGGCGACAAGGATGGAAACATCCGCCGTCATGCCGGGAAATAATTTCTGCTCCGGGTTGTCCACGGTAATGATTGTCTCGTAGGTAACGACGTTCTGCGTGGTCGTCGGCGCTTTGCGCACCTGCGTGACCGTGCCGTGGAAAACTTCATCAGGAAAAGCGTCCACGGTGAAGTCCACCGGTTGCCCGATCCGCACCTGGCCGATGTCCGCTTCGGACACCGAAGCGCCGATGTTCATCTTGGTGATGTCCTGCGCGATGGTGAACAGGATCGGCGTGGTCATGGCGGCGGCCAGTGTCTGGCCAGCGTCCACCTTGCGCGAGATAACGATGCCGTCCACGGGAGCCGTGATCTTGCAGTAACCGAGATTCGCCTGGGCGCTCTCGACCGTCGCCTGGTTGATGACGACCGAGGCTTCCGCCTGCGCCAGCTCGGCCGTGGCTTGATCCAGGTCCAATTGCGAGGCGGCTTTTAGCGGGACGAGGATTTTCTTTCGCTCCAAATTTTGGCGCTTGAGGGTGACATCGGCCTTCGCACTCGCAAGTTCGCCCTCGGCTTGGCGTAGCGTGGCTCCATAGACGGTCGGATCAATTTCCGCAACGAGCTGGTCTTTTTTCACCGGCGAATTGAAATCGGCATACAACGCCGTGATTTTTCCGGAAACCTGGCTGCCCACATCCACGCTGACCACGGCGCTGAGCGAGCCGCTGGCGGTGACATGCTGTACGATGTCTCCGCGTGACACGGGTGCGGTTTCGTATTTATTCACGCTGCCTTTGCGGTTGCAGCCGGAGCAAATTGTGAGGGTGAATGCCACGAGAATTGCTGGCAGCACGTGGGAGGGCTTTACGCTTGTTCTCATCGTTCTAGATTCCTTCGCAATCATTTCCAACCGCCACCCAGCGCCGTGTAGAGCGAAATCTGGCTGGCAAGTTTGTTGAATTGAGCTTCGAGAAGACCCTGCTGCGCGCTGTAGAGGTCCTGCTGGGCGGAGAGCACGTTCAGGTAGGAGTCTTCCCCCTGACGATACCGGGTATTGGCGAGTTTGAACCGAATTTGCTGAGCGTTGATCAGCGCAGCTTGCACCTCGATTTGACTCGCATAACTGCCGTTGGCGACGAGCGCATCCGCCACTTCGCGAAACGCAGTCTGAATGGCTTTCTCGTAATTGGCCACTTCGATCCTCGCGCCCACTTTCGCTGAATCCAGATCGGCGCGATTCTGGCCGCCTGTGAAGATGGGCACGGTGATCTCCGGCGAAAAACTCCAGACGCCGGTGCCTGCGCCGAAAAGTTTCTCAAACTCCGAACTGGTCGTGCCGATCGAACCAGTGAACTTGATGCTGGGAAAAAACGCGGCGCGGGCCGCGCCGATATTCGCATTCGCGGCCTTCAAGGTGTGTTCGGCTTCCAAGATGTCCGGGCGACGTTGCACGAGTTCGGAGGGCAGTCCCGCCGGGATGTCGGCCAGCAGGTTGGTGTCGCCGAACGACCGGGACGCGGGCAGGTCAGCCGGAAGCGATTGACCGACGAGCACCACCAGGGCGTTCTCCGCTTGCGCCAGCTGGCGTTCGTAGGTCAGCACATTGATCTTCGCAGTTTGCACCTGTCCTTCCGCCGTGCGCAGATCCAGTTCATTGCTCGCCCCGGCGTCAAACGTGGCCTTGTTGAGATCGTAGGATTCCTGCACGGCTTGCAACGTCTGCCGCGCCAGTTGGAGTTGCTCCTCCGTCTCGCGCAACGTGAAGTATTCAGAGGCCACCTCGGCGACCAGGGAAATCTGCGCACTGCGTCTGGCCTCCGCCGTGGCGAGAAATTTCTCCAAAGCCTGTTTGTTCACACTGCGCACCCGGCCAAAGAGGTCCAATTCATACGCGGTCGTGCCAAGGCTCGCGCTCCACTGGTCGGCCGTGACGCCCGAAGCGTGCTGGCGTGAAAAGCCACCACCCGCCTCGACGGTGGGAAATGATGCTGACCGCGTAACGCGATACTGCGCGCGGCTTTGCTCGACGTTTAGGATGGCCACGCGGAAGTCACGATTGTTGGCCAGCGCCAGCTCGATCAACTTCTTGAGACGTTCCTCCGCGAAGAAGTTCTCCCACGCGATGTCGGAGGCCGCAGATTCCTTCCGGGATTCGGTCGCCCCCGGATACTGCGCCGCCACCGGCGCAGCCGGCCGTTCGTATTTGGGAATCATTGTGCAGCCGGATAACACCAGGGCCGCAGCGAGAATGGATAGAGGGGTTTTTAACATGAGGAAGCTTTTCATCCGCGTGGTCGTTTGGGTGGGCGTGGAGGGGGCGGCCAGTCGGCGGCGGGAACGGCCGGCTTACTTTGCACTCCCGCCGAGACGAACCGGACCAGTTCCTTGAGAATGCTCTCATCAAACTTCGGATTGTGCGCAGGCCCCATCGCGCCGCGCTGCGCGGTAAACATCAGGAGTGACCCCATCGAAAACATGACGCGGAAGTGGATCATGTCCTTCGGCACGCCGGGAAGCGAACGGCGGAGCGCCGTGATAAACGCCTCAACGTTCGGCTTGAGTTCGCGGTGAATCGCGGCGTGCAGAAAGGGCGGCGGCATCAAAAGATTGCGCGCCAGCAGCGCATGAGAATTCGGATGTGCCAGCCCCTGCAAAAACGGCGGCCTGATCATGCAATCCACAATCCTTTCCACCGTCAGCGGCCTGCCTTTCGCTTCTGCCT
>Ga0265338_10001435_pt1 | contig 38697 bp, 35 predicted proteins | sample 42126metaG_FD_193579 | JGI IMG/M metagenome (GOLD analysis project Ga0265338, IMG submission 193579) | Rhizosphere microbial communities from Carex aquatilis grown in University of Washington, Seatle, WA, United States - 4-21-26 metaG | ecosystem: Host-associated > Plants > Roots > Rhizosphere... | reverse complement strand
GGCCGCGTCGCCTCCGCGGCCGGCCTCGGCCGGCACCGTGACCAGGACCGCGGCCGCCCCGGCGACCGCGGGCGCGCCCGCCACCGCCGCGATGCCCGCCCCGGCGGGCACGGCGGCGGCCGGCTCCGGCCCGGCATCCTCCCCCACCGACCCGGCGGCCTCCGCGCCACCCCCCGCGGTGGCCGCCGGCCAGCGCCTGGTGACCTTTGCCAACAAGATGACGCAGACCATCTGGGTCGCCGCCGCCCCCAGCGCGACCTCGCCGCTGGCCGCCACCGGCTGGGTGCTGCCCGCCGGGCAGAGCGTCACCATCACCGCGCCGAACAACCTGAACACCCGCTTCTGGGGCCGGACCGGCTGCGTGTTCAGCAGCGCGGGCACCGGGCACTGCCAGACCGGCGACTGCGGCGGACTGTTCCAGTGCAAGGGCTGGGGCACCGTCCCGGCCACGCTGGCCGAGGTCAACTTCGACGCCTGGCGCAGCCTCGACTTCTACGACGTGTCCATGGTCGACGGCAGCAACCTGCCGATGTACATCAACATCACCAGGTCCTCGGGCGGGACCAAGGACAAGATCAGCCCGAACGGGTGCGTGGCAGCCGGCTGCACGAAACCGGTGGCCTGCCCGAGCGTGCTCGACGTCAAGGCCGGCGCTGCCGTCGTCGGCTGCATCTCGGCCTGCGCCCGGCTGGGCGGCGACCAGTACTGCTGCCGCGGCCATTGGTCGTCCCGGGCCGCCTGCAACCCGGCCCAGTGGCCGGTGGACTACGCGGCCGTGTTCAAGACGGCCGAGCCGTACGCCTACTCCTACACCGACGACGACGCGACCAGCGTGTTCACCTGCGCTGGAGTCTGCGATTACCGCATCACGTTCGGCATCACCCGCTAAGCGGTCGGCCCGCCGGGCTCAGGCGGACACCGGCATGACCATCACCGGCGTGGTGGTCGGCTGCGCGGTCCCGCCGGACGGCTCCACCGTGATGCCGAGCCGGTCGCCCGGTGCCACCCCGCCCGCCAGGGCCGGCTCGGCCGTGCCGGAGCTGCTGACGGTGAGCAGCCCGGCCGACCGGGCGGCGCCCGCCGAGGTCATCACCCAGAGCTGGTAGACCTGGCTGGCGGGCAGCGCGGGGAGCGCCGCCGAGGTGACCACCGCCTCTTGCTGGCGCAGCGACACCACGGCCGTCACGGTGCCGCCGCCGGCCGCCGCCAGTGACTCGACCCGCGCGTCCGGCGCGGCCAGCACGCTCGCGACACTGCGGCTGCTGGCCTGCGCCTGGTGCAGCCGTTGCGTGGTGGCGAAGTTCGTGACCAGCAGGAACACCAGCGCGGCGGCCAGCGCGAGGATGCCCCCGGTGAGGCCCGTCCGGGACAACGGCAGGCGCCGCAGGCCGCGCGCGGTCAGCTGGACGCGGCCAGCCGGCGGCAGCTGCCGAGTGCGCGGGGCGGCGGCAAGCACCCGCGCGCGCATCTGCGGCGGCGGGGTAATCGCGGTGGCCAGCGCCAGCCGGGCGGCGGTCTCGCGCAGCCCGCGAACTTCCTCCGCGCAGGACGGGCAGCGGCCCAGGTGCTTCTCGAACTCCGCCCGCTCGTCGTCGGGCAGCGCGTCGATGGCGTAGCCGCCGGTCAGCAGGTGGAGTTCGTGACTGGCAACCATCAGGTCACCTCCATGCAATCGCGCAGCCGGATGAGGCCGTCCCTGATGCGGGTCTTGATCGTGCCGAGCGGAACCCCGAGAAGCTTCGCGACCTGCGGGTACGTGTATCCGGCGTAGTAGGCGAGCTTGACCGACTCGGCCTGGAGGGAGGTGAGGGCGCCGAGGCAGCGGCGGACCCGCTGCCGGTCGAGCGCGGTCTCCACCAGCTCGGCGACGTCATCGCCGGCCACCGGGCCCGGGGTCAGCCGCTGCTCGCGGGCGGTGGCGGCGCTCTCCGAGCGAACCCGGTCGACGGCGCGCCGGTGCGCAATCGTCATCACCCAGGACGACGCGCTGCCCCGGACCGGGTCGAACCGGGAGGCGGTGCGCCAAACCTCGAGCAGCACCTCCTGGGCCACCTCCTCGGACTGGGCCGGATCTCGCAGCACCTTGCGGACCAGTCCGTAGACCGGCCCGGCGAACTGGTCGTAGACGGTCTCGAAGGCGGCGTGGTCGCCGCGCGCCACGAGGGCAAGCAAGCCCGCCGGATCCTGGCCGCCCCCCTCCGAGCGGCCAGGATCCGGCAGATCCGGGGTTGTCGCGGGCGTGTCCATGCAGACAATTCGGCGGCACGGCGCCAGCGGATTGGTGCGGACACGCCGAAAGCCGGTCAGAAAATTTAGATCGCCGCCCGGCCAATCTGACGGCGCCACACCGGCGAATGCGTACCGTGACGACAAACCGACGCCGCATCGCCTGGCGCAGACTGCTCGCCGGGGCAATTTCCGGCCTGCTGACCGCGGCCGTGGCCCTCGGCGTCGCCCAGCTGGTGGCCGGGATCACCGGCCCGCTCGGCAGCCCGGTCGACGCCATCGGCGCGGTCGCGATCAACCACACGCCCATCCCGGTGAAGGAGTTCGCGATCGCGCACTTCGGTTCCAGGGACAAGGATGCCCTGGTCACCGGCATTCTAGTGGTTCTCCTGGCGGCCGCCGCGGTAGCCGGGACGCTCGCCCTGCGGCGCCTGCGGTACGGGCTGGCGGTCCTCGCGGTGGTTGGCGCGGCGGGCGTGGCGGCCGCCGTCAGCCAGCCCGCGACGACCGCGGTCGATGTCGTGCCGACCCTCGCGGGGATGACAGCGGCCACCATCGCGCTCATCGTGCTGACCCGGGCCGCCCGGGCCGCGCTCACTCCGGTGTCACCAAGCGTAACGAATACCGAGCCGACGCCAGGCGAGCGGGCGGCTTCCTTGGTGCCCGCAGGCGCGGCACCGCCAGCCGCAGCGGACGCCCCGGGCGCCCTGGGCGCCCCTGCCTCCCCGGCCGCGCCGCGACCGGGACCCGGCCCCGCCCCGGGCGCGAGCAGGCGGCGCTTCCTGATCACCGGGGCCGGCGTGGCGGCGGTGGCCGCCGCCGGCGGCGGCGCCGGGCAGCTGCTGCTCGGCCGGTTCAGCGTCGCCGGGTCCCGGTCCCAGGTACGGCTGCCCGCCCCGGCCGTCGCCGCCCGCGCCGTCCCCGCGGGCGCGCAGCTGCGGGTGCCGGGGATCAGCCCCTTCATCACCCCCAGCGGGCAGTTCTACCGGGTGGACACCGACCTGGTGGTGCCGCAGGTCGCGCCGGACAGCTGGACGCTGCGCATCGACGGGATGGTCAGCCGGCCGGTCGAGATCACCTTCGACCAGCTGCTGCGGATGCCGCTGACCGAGGCCGACATCACCCTCGTCTGCGTCTCCAACGTGGTCGGCGGACCGTACGCGGGCAACGCCCGGTGGCTCGGCGTGCCGCTGGCAGGGCTGCTGCGCCGGGCTGGCCTGCGGGCAGGCGCCGACCAGGTGCTGTCGACGGGCACCGACGGGATGACGATCTCGACCCCGCTGCAGGCGGTCCTCGACGGCCGCACCGCGCTGGTCGCGGTGGGCATGAACGGGCAGCCGCTGCCGGTCGCGCACGGTTTCCCGGCCCGGATGCTGGTGCCGGGGTTCTACGGCTACGTGTCCGCCACCAAGTGGCTCACCCGGCTGACCGTCACCACCTTCGCCAGCCAGCGGGCCTATTGGACGCAGCGCGGCTACGCCGCCCAGGCGCCGATCAAGACCGAATCGCGGATCGACGTGCCCAAGCCGCTGGCCCAGGTCAAGGCAGGCCGGACAGCGGTGGCCGGGGTCGCCTGGGCGCCGCACCGCGGCATCTCCGCGGTCGAGGTCAGCGTCGACAGCGGCCCCTGGCACCGGGCCACGCTGGCGGCGGCGGACGGCATCGACACCTGGCGGCAGTGGCTGTGGGCCTGGGACGCGGAGCCGGGGCTGCACTCGCTGCGGGTCCGGGCGACCGACGGCGCGGGCGCCACCCAAACCGGGCAGGAGGTGTCTCCGGTGCCCGACGGCGCCAGCGGCTGGGACTCCGTCGTGGTCACCGTGACCTGACCCCGGCCGGCCCCCTGGCCCTGGGCGGGCCGGCTTCCCACCGAAGTACCTGGCAAGAGAAAACTCATCAAAGGAGAGACCCATGAAGAACCTTCGCCTGCTCGCCGTATCCGGGATCGCCGCCGGCGTCGCTGTCGGCGCCGCCGCGTGCAGCTCGTCCCCGTCAAGCACCGCCGCCAGCGCGCCGACGTCGTCCGCGCCGACGGCGTCGCCCTCGTCGGCGATGGCCTCATCGGCCGCCGCTGGGGCAGGCTCGTCCGCCAGCGCCATGTCCGACTTCGGCCCGGGCTGCACGGCGGTGCCGAAGAGCGGCGCGGGCAGCTTCACCGGCATGGCCACCGCCCCGGTGGCCACCGCGGCGTCAGCCAACCCGGTGCTGTCCACGCTCGTCACCGCGGTCAAGAAGGCCGGCCTGGTCGACACGCTGAACTCGGCCAACGGCATCACCGTGTTCGCGCCGGAGAACTCCGCGTTCGCCAAGGTCCCCGCGACCACGCTGAACGGCGTGCTCGCCAACAAGCCGGAGCTGACCAAGATCCTCACCTACCACGTGGTCTCCGGCCGGTACACGCCCGCCCAGCTGGCGTCGGGCATGACGCTGAAGACCCTGGAGGGCGGCACCGTCACGGTGGCCAAGTCCGGCGGCACCTACACCGTCAACGGGGCCGACGTGGTGTGCGGCAACGTGCAGACCGCCAACGCGACCGTCTACATCATCAACACGCTGCTGATGCCGAAGTCCGCCTCCTGAGCCCCGCGGCTGGGCGGGCACCGGGTATACCCCCGCCCGGCCGCGGCCACCCGGCACTGACCGCCGCTATTACCAAAGCCGTTGACTTAGCCGAGCGCCACCGCTGGGCGGTCAGTGTACGGGAGCCTCGCCATTCACATTCGTACAGGCCAGAGCGTTATTGCGTGAACTTTGGCGCGCTATAGCGCACCGGAATCTACGCAATACGCTAAATTTACGTAATAATGCTGCTGAACTGGGGGAAGTTGTCGCTCGCGGATTTCCAGGCGGCTCGCTGGCCCCTTAGTTAACGGGCTCGCCGCTAGTCCTCGCCGTAGTCGTGGTCGGGGTGATTCTGCTCGCCCGCCCGCCAGTAGCCGCGGGTGACCAGCTGGCTCACCGGGATGCCGCGCTCGCGGGTGAAGTAGCGGCGGATGCCGCGCATCGCGCCGGCCTCGCAGGCCACCCAGATGCGGGCGCCGTCTGGCACCTGCGCCGCCCGGGCGGCGGCGGCGAGCTGCTGGCCGTAGCCGCCCGGCTGCCGATGATGCCAGGTGACGTGCGTCTTGCCCGGGCCGGCGAGCGTGATCTCGTCGTCGGCGTCGGCCACCTCGACGTGCACCTCGGCGCTGGCCGTCGCGGGCAGCGCGTCGAGCAGGGTGCCGATGGCCGGGATGGCGGACTCGTCGCCCGCGATCCACCAGTTGTCCGCGGCCGGCTCCAGGGAGAACCGCCCGCCGGGGCCCGCCACCCCCAGCTTGTCGCCCGGCTTGGCCCGCTGTGCCCAGGCCGAAGCCGGGCCCTCGCCGTGCAGCAGGAACTGGAGCTCCAGGGTGCCCGCGGCCGGGTCGTAGCGGCGCGGCGTGTAGGTGCGGACGGTCGGCCGCGGGCCGTCGCCGGCGAAGACCACGCCGTCGGGCGTGAACTCGGGCAGGTTCGGCTCGTCCTGCCCGTCGGCAGGCAGGAACACCTTGAGGTGCGACGTCGGGGCCGCGTCGGCGAACCCGTCGAGCCCGTCCCCGGCCACTAGCACCGACACCAGGCGAGCGGAGACGCTGGACACCGACACGACCTCGACCCGCCTGGGCGGCTTGCGCCGCCGCCGCGGGCCGCCCGGGCCGGCCGGCGCTGCTGGAGTTGTCATGGTTAAACCCTAGCCATCCGCGCGGCGCAGCCCGGCCGACGGGGGGTTTCGGGCGTTCACGCCGGGAACACTTACCTTTCGGCGCCGGGCCTGGGCACCCCGGCGGTCCCGGCTTTAGGCTGGCGGCGCTCAACCGTATGCGCTCATGATCTGGGAGAACCCGATGACACTGCCCTTCGCGGATGCCAGGAAGCTTGTCGACGACGCGCGCGCCCGCGGTGAGCAACTGGGCAAGGCGCTGTCGCTCGCGGTCGTCGACTACGGCGGGTTCGTGGTGCTGGTCGAGCGGATGGACGGCGCCCGGCCGATGACCCCGTCCATCGCGCTGTCCAAGGCTTACTCGGCGGCGGTCATGCAGCGGCCCACCGCCATGCTCGAAGGCTGGCGCAACTCCGACCCGGTGTTCTTCACCCAGGTCGGCCGGATGGGCCAGCACCCGATCGTGGCCACCAAGGGCGGCTACACGCTGAAGCGGGACGGGGTCATCGTCGGCGGCCTCGGCATCTCCGGCGGCAGCCCGGACGAGGACCAGCAGGTCTGCGAAGATGTCCTCCGCGCGGCCGGCTTCGACCTCGACTTCCCCGAGTGGGCCGGCGCCCGCAGGCCGCACTGACCCCCCTTCTCGCCAAGCACCCACGGAGGCTCCGATGGCTGACGACTACGGATACCACATCGACCATCACGGCTCGCTGGTGCGCCCGGCCGCGCTGCTCGCCGCCCGGGCGTCCGGGCTGAGCGGCGACGCGCTGACGGCGGTGACCGACGAGGCGGTCACGGTGCTCGCCCACCAGCTGCGCCGGCTGACCCTGAACGCGATGAGCGACGGGCAGTTCCGCCGGGGCTACCTCGAATCGGTGCTGCACGACCAGGTCGCCGGGTTCGGGCCGGCCGCCGGGGCAACGCCGCTGGCGGACCTGGCCGGAATCAGCCGCGCCCGGGTGCGGGCGGTGCCCGGCCCGGCCGCGCTGGCCGCGAACGGGCGGCTGGCGCAGGCGGAGGCGGCCCCGGTGCTCGCCGCCGTTGACCGGTCGGTGTTCGTCCAGCTGCCCTCGCCCGGCTACCTCGCCGCAGCCGGGTCGGCGCTGGCCGGCCCGGCCGACCTGGACGCGGTACAGGCGGCGGGCGCGGCGCTGGCCGCCATCGTGCGGGCGGAGGTGGCCGCGCTCGCGGCCGACGGCGTGATGTACGTGGCGCTCGCGAACCCGCTGTACGCGCCGCTGCTAACGGTTGACGGGCGGGCCGCCGCGACCGCCGCGGGCATCGACGTGGCGGCCGTGCTGGCCGCGCTGACCGCAGCCGACCGGGCGGTGCTGGCCGGGCTCGAGGTGCCCGCGGAGTTCCGGGTCGGGCTCGACCTGACCGACGCCGGCCCGCTGCCCGGCACCGCGGCCGGGTACGACGCGACCGCGGTGGCCGCGCTACTCGACGAGACGCCGTTCCCCCGGGTCAGCATCGACTACCCGGCCGATCCGGCCGCCCGGTTCCCGGTGGAGCTGGTCAAGCCGGGCATCGTGGTCAGCCTGGGCGCGGTGGACGTCAGCACGCCGTCCCTGGAGTCGGTCGACGAGCTGCTCGCCCGGCTCGACCCGGTCGCCGAGGAGCGCGGCGACGCGGACATCGCGGTGGCCACCAACGGCGGGTTCGCCCAGGTCGCCGATCAGCCGCTGATGACCGCGGCCGAGCAGGAGGCCAAGCTGCGCCTGGTGGAGACGGTCGCCAGGTACTACTGGGGCAACGAGATCTAGGTGGACCGGCGGTGCAGCAGGGTGGAGATCGTCACCGCGATCACCAGGATGCCGCCGTAGAAGACCTGGGACACCCAGCTCTGCAGGCCGAGCAGCTGCAGGCCGAGGATGCCGGTCTCCAGGAAGTAGATGCCGACCAGGGTGCCGAGCGGGTTGAAGCGGCCCGGCTCGAAGATCGCGGTGCTGAGGAAGACCGCGGCGAACACCGGCAGCAGGTAGCTGTCAGAGGTGGTCGCGTTGTAGCCGCCGAGGTCGGCCACCGCGATGAACGCGCCGAGGCCGGACAGCAGGCCGGCGAACACGAACGAGCCGAACCGGATCCGGTCCACCCGCACCCCGGACAGGCGGCTGACCTCGCGGCTGGCGCCGACGAAGCGCATGTGCCGGCCGAGCGGGGTGAAGGCGAGCAGGTAGGCGAAGGCGAGCACCAAGGCGATGCCGTAGTAGAAGGAGATCGGCAGGCCGCCCACGTCGTACAGGGCGATCTTCTGGAATCCCGACGGCAGGCCGCTGATCGTGTTCAGGTCGGACATCCACAGCGAGATGCCCTCGAGCAGGGTGGACATGCCCAGCGTGACCACGATCGTGTTGACGCCGAGCTTCACCACCAGGAAGCCGTTAACCGCGCCGACTACCACGCAGGCGAGGACGGCGACGATGGAGGCCGGCCACAGGCCCCAGCCGTGGTTGACCACCAGTACCGGCAGGATCGTGGCGCCGAAGCCGAACACGGCCGGAACCGACAGGTCCACGAACTCGCCGACGATGATGGTGCACATCAGCGCCATGGTCATGAAGACCAGCGGCTGCTGTGAGCCGAAGATCGTCTGGAAGGTCCCGGTGTGCGGGAACAGGCTCGACTCGGTGGTGGAGTACACCAGGATCATCGCCGCCCAGACGACGAGGATCGCGAACCGCGGCCCTAGCTGCCTGCCTGCGAAGGCCCCGCGGCGCCGGTGTCCGGCCCGGGCCGGACCGGGGGCGTCCGCCCCGGACGGAGCCGGGGCACCGGCGCCGGGCGCCGTCGCCCCCTGGGCTTCAGGTCGGGCGGTGTCCATCAGCGGGCCATCCCTTTCGAGTCGAGTGTCGAGTCTGCTGCCGCCGGGGCCGGCTCATCGCCGGGCTCGCCGGGCGATCCGAACGTGGCGTGGATGATGTCGTCCTCGGTCATCGTGCCTGCCAGTTCCGCGGTCACCGTGCCGTGGCGAAGCACCAGCACCCGGTCGCACAGCACGGCCAGGTCGGCGGCGTCGACCGAGGAGATGATCACGCCGCAGCCGTCGGCGGCGGCCTCGCGGATCGCGTCGATGATGTCGTGCCTGGCGCCGACGTCCACCGCCTGGGTGGGCTCGTGCAGCACCAGCAGCGCGGGCTGGCCGGCCAGCCACTTGCCGAGCAGCACCTTCTGCTGGTTGCCACCGGACATCGTGCCGACCAGCTGGTGCGGATTCGGCGGCTTGATGTCGAGTTTCCTGATCATCGCGGCCGTCTCGGCCGCCTGCCAGCGGCTGCCGGTCAGCACCCGGCGGCCGCGGCTGCGAACCCGGGGCAGGGTCAGGTTCTGCGTCACCGTCATCTCCGCGGCCAGGCCCTGCTCCAGGCGGCGCTCGGCGACGAAGGCGACGCCCGCCCGGATGAACTCCGCGGTCGAGTCCCGTCGCGGCTTGAGGCTGAGCTTCCTGCCGTTGACGGTCAGCGTCCCCGCCCGCGCCGCACGGGCGCCGCCGACCGCCTCGGCCACCGCCACCGCTCCCGAGCCGACCAGGCCGGTCAGCCCGACGATCTCGCCCTTCCGCACGTCGAGGTCGAAGTCCCTGACCGAGCGCACCACCAGGTGCCGCACCGTGGCCGCCAGCTCGTCCCGGGCGTGGCTGTCCACCCGGTCGTGGGTGACCAGGTGCCTGCCCAGCATGAGCCGGGTGAGGCCCGCCTCGCTGGTGTCCTTGGTCGGGATGCCGGTCTCCACCACCTGACCGTCGCGCAGCACCGTGACCCGGTCGGTCACCTCGACGATTTCCTCCAGCTGGTGGGAGATCATCAGGACCGACGCGCCGCCGTCGATCACCGACTGGACCAGGCCGAAGAACCGGTTCCTGGCCGACTTGCCCATCGCCCGGGTGGACTCGTCGAAGATGATCAGTCCGCCACCGGGCTGGTGGTCCTGCATCGCGCGGGCGATCGCGACCGCCGCCCGGTCCTCGGCCGACAGCTCGCCGACCCGCTGGCTGATGTCGACCCGCGCGCCAAGCCGGTCGAACACCGCCTCGACGGCGGCCCGTTCAGCCTTGCCGTCGATCCGCCGGATCAGGCCGGACGCCCTGAACCGGCCGAGTCGCACGTTCTCCCAGACGGTGCGGTCGTCGACCAGGCCAAGGTTCTGGTGCACCACCGACAGCCCGGCGGCGCGGGCCTCGAGCGGGCGGACCGGCAGTGAGAGCGGCCCGCCGTCGACCGTGATGGCACCGCCCGGGTCGGGCGAGTAGATCCCGGTCAGGATCTTGACCAGGGTTGACTTGCCGCAGCCGTTCTGGCCGACGAGGCCGTGCAGCTCACCGGGGGCGATGCTCAGCCCGATGTCGCGCAGCACCCGGGCCGACCCGAAGGTCTTGGACACGCGCGCCACCTGGAGCCGGTGCTGCTGCCCGGTGCCCGCTTCGGGCTGGGAGACGCTCAAGAGGCGTTCCTTCCGTGTCTATGACTTCTTACGCGAGCCCGTCAGCCGGCTCGCCGCCCCCGGGTGGCGGGACCGCTGCCGGGCGCGGGGGATTCAATTCTCAGACGCCCCAGAGCTTAGCGAAAGAGACTTGGTACGAATTGTCCCCGAACCACCTACCGGAGGCCCGGCCCGCTGCCGTGACCTGAATGGTGCCGGCGCTGCGTTTGCTCCTCCATCCATCCAGCCGGTCACGTCCGTGCGTGAACGCTTGCTTTCTACTCCGCCGGAGATGCCGCGGTGCGAACGCTAAGGCTTCGCCCCGCGGCACGAAGGACGCGCCGGCCCCTGTCAGCCGTCCCGCTGGCCCGCCCGGGGACCAGGTCAAACCGGACACGCTCGGCCCGGGCGGGCAGCACCACCCCGGCCAGCCAGGTGCCGGAACGCGGTTCGCGCGGCGCGCCGTCGTCTCCTTCTCCGGCCGGTGGCCGCAATCGCGCGGCCAGGTCCGCCCGGTGGAATCGCCGGGGCGTACATCTAAGGTTGAGCCGCAGGCAGCTGACCACGCCCGCGGCACTTCTTAGGATGACCAGCGCCACGTCTGAACGGGCGGGGCACCGGCGCGCCCGCGGGGGGCGACGCGGCAGGGCGGCCGCGCGCTCGCCGCCGCGCACCCGGTTCCGACGGGCACGATGGGGAAGCAGGGGCTCGATGCTGGAAGTCAGGGATCCGGCCGACGTGCGCTCGGTCGTCGCGGAGGTGCCCGCGATGACCGCGGCCGACGTGGCGGCGGCCCGCGACCGTGCCCGGGCGGCCTTCGCCCGCTGGCGCCGGGTCAGCAAGGAGCAGGGCAGCGCCGGCATCCGCTTCTGCACCCGGATCAAGACCGCCGCGACGAGGTTCGCGTGGTGACTGGGGCGGGCGGCGGGATGGGCACGGTCGGGGTGGTCGGGGCCGGCATCGTCGGCCTCGCGGTCGCCCGCCAGCTCGCGGCGGCCGGGGTGCCGGTCACCGTGTTCGAGAAGGAGCCCGCGGTCGCCCGGCACCAGACCGGGCACAACTCGGGCGTCGTGCACGCGGGCGTCTACTACGCGCCCGGCTCGGCCAAGGCGCGGCTCACCCGGCGCGGCGTCGGCCTGCTCAAGGCCTACTGCGCGGACCGTGGCCTGCCCTACGACGAGCGCGGCAAGCTGGTGGTGGCCAGGAACGCGGCCGAGGTGGTCAAGCTGCGCGAGCTGGAGCGCCGCTCGCGGGTCAACCAGGTGCCCGGGCTGCGCTGGCTCGACGGCACCGGGTTGCACGAGCTGGAGCCGGACGTGGCCGGGGTGGCCGCGCTGCTGTCGCCGTCGACCGCGATCACCGACTACCCGGCGATCGCCCGGTCGTTCGCGGCCGACGTGACCGCGGCCGGCGGGCAGGTGCTGCTCAGCACGCCGGTGACCGGGCTGCGGGCAAACCGCGGCGCGGTCGAGGTGGACACCCCGGGCCGGGCCTTCACGTATCGCCGGCTCGTCATCTGCGCCGGGCTGCAGGCCGACCTGCTGGCCGTCGCGGCGGGCGACAAGCGGGCACCGGAGATCGTCCCCTTCCGCGGCGAGTACCTGCGGCTCACCCCGCGGGCGGCCACCCGGGTGGAGCGGATGATCTACCCGGTGCCCGACCCCCGCTACCCGTTCCTCGGCGTGCACCTCACGCCCCGGGTGGACGGGACGGCCGACCTCGGGCCGAACGCGGTACTGGCGCTGGCCCGCGAGGGCTACCGGCGGACCGACGTCAGCCTGGCCGAGCTGGCCCGGCTCGGCCGGTCGGGCGCGTTCTGGCGGCTGGCCCGGCAGCACTGGGCGACCGGCCTGCGGGAGTACCGGGGGTCGTTCATCCGGCGCGCCTACCTGGCCGAGGCCAGGACGTACCTGCCCTGGATCACCCTGGCCGACGTGACCGGCGCCCCGGCCGGGGTGCGGGCCCAGGCGGTCGACCCAGGCGGCGGGCTGGTCGACGACTTCCGGATCAGCCAGGCCGGCCCGGTCACCGCGGTCCGCAACGCGCCGTCGCCCGCGGCGACCGCCTCGATGGCGATCGCCGAGCACATCATCGAGGAACTCGGGCTTCCGCTCAGCAACGAGGAAAGGTAACCCCTCCGTGTTCATTGTCGATACCCAGGTCCACATCTGGAAAGAAGAGACCCCCGGCCGGCCGTGGGTCCCCGGCGCCCGGGAGCGCATGCGGCTCAACGGGCACCGCGAGGAGGCGTTCACCTACCAGGAGTGCATCGGCCTGATGGACGAGGCCGGCGTCGACCGGGTGCTCATCGTCCCGCCGTCCTGGGAGGGCGACCGCATCGACTACGCCCTCGAGGCGTGCGAGGCGCACCCCGGCCGGTTCGGCGTGATGGCCCGGGTACCGCAGAACAAGCCGGACGAGGGGGGCCGGCTGATGCGCGAGCTGGCGGAGAACCCGCACGTCAAGGGGACCCGGCTGACCTTCCACCGGCCGGTCGACCGGAACTGGATGATCGACGGCACCTGCGACTGGTACTGGCCCCTGGCCGAGGAACTCGGCCTGGTCACCATGGTGCACGCGCCGATCTGGAAGGCCGAGCTCGGCGCCATCGCCGGCAAGCACCCCGGCCTCAAGATCATCATCGACCACATGGGCATCATGGCCCGCTGCGTCGACGACGCCATCGGCTACTGGGTGTCGGAGACGGCCGACCTGAACCCGCACCCGAACATCTACGTGAAGGTGTCGGCCCTGCCCGGGTACTCCACCCAGCCGTTCCCCAACCTGAACATCGCCAAGTACGTGCGCGAGATGGTCGACAAGATGGGGCCGCAGCGCTGCTTCTGGGGCACCGACCTCACCCGGCTGCTCGAGCACGGGCTCAGCTACACCGACACCATCGAGCAGTTCACCAAGCACTACCCGTTCTCCGAGCAGGAACTTGAGTGGATCATGGGCCGGGGTATCTCCGAGTGCCTCGGCTGGCCCGTCCCCGACCAGGCGGCCTAGGACAGCGATGAGGCAGCTGGACGGCGGGGACGCCGTGCTCCAGGCAGCCCGCGACCTGGGGGCCGACTACATCTTCTCGTCGGCCGGGTCGGAGTGGGCGCCGGTGTGGGAGGCGCTGGCCCGCCGGGACGCGGACGACGCGGCGTCGGCTGACACAGGGGCGGCTGACACAGGGGCGGCCGCGGCCGGCCGGGAGCCGTCGGGCGGCCCCCGGTACCTCGACCTGGCCCACGAGACCCTCGCGGTGGCGATGGCGACCGGGTACGCGGGCGTCACCGGGCGCGGCCAGCTGGTGCTGCTGCACGCCGCGGCCGGGCTGCTGCAGGGCGCCAACGCCATCCACGGGGCCCTGCTGACCGGCGCGCCGATGGTGGTCTGCTCGGGCGAGTCGGCCGGCTACGGCGACGCGGCCGGGGCCGATCCCGGGTCCCAGTGGTACCGCAACCTGTCGGTCGTCGGCGGCCCCCAGGCGGTCGCGGCCCCGTTCACCAAGTGGGCCAGCGCCGCCGCCGACGTGGCGGTGCTGTACGGGATGGTCAAGCGGGCCGGGGAGCTGGCGGCCCAGCCGCCGGCCGGACCGGTTTACCTCAACACGCCGGTGGAGGTGCTGCTGGCACCGTGGCGCCCGGCCGCCGTCAGCCCGGCGCCGGCCGCCCGGTCCGACGGCACGGTGGCGGTGCCGCGGGACGTCGCGCTGGCGGTGCGGCTGCTGGCCGCGGCCCGGCGGCCGGTGCTCGCGGTGGAGACCGCCGGCCGCGATCCCGGGGCGTTCGCCGCCCTGGTCGAGCTGGCCGAACTGCTCGCCATCCCCGTCGTCGAGCCGCAGTCGGCGGTCAGCTCGAGCTTCCCGCGCACCAGCCCGCTGCACGCCGGGTGCGAGCTCGGCCCGCTGGCGGCCGAGGCCGACCTGGTGGTGCTGGCCGGCTGCCGGTCCCCGTGGTACCCGCCGAGCAGCAAGCCGGGGAACGCCACCGTACTGGTCATCGACGAGGTGGCGCACCGGCCGCAGATGGCCTACCAGGTGCTCACCGCCGACCACTACGTCGGCGGCGCGGCCGGGCCGACGCTGCGGGCCATCACCGAGGGGCTGCGGGCGGCCGAGCTTGACACGGCCGGGATCGAGGCCAGGAGATCGGCGTTGTCCGAGGCCTTCGCCGCGGCTGACGCGGCCCGGGTGTCGGCCGAGCAGGATGCGCTCGCCTCCGCCGGCGGCCCGGTTGACCCGGCCGCGGTCGCGGCCACGCTGCGCGAGCTGATAGGCGACGACGCGCTGGTCGTCGACGAGACCATCACCCACAGCCGGGTCATCGCCCGGCACCTGATGGCCGCCACCGCGGGCCGGTACAGCTACGTGCAGGGGGGCCTCGGGCAGGGCCTGGGGGTCGCGCTCGGCGCCAAGCTGGCGGCGGGCGGCCGGCTTGTCGTGCAGACCGTGGGCGACGGGACCTGGCTGTACAACCCGGTCGTGCCGGGGCTGATGGCCTCGGCCCAGCACGGGCTGCCGCTGCTAGTCGTCATCTTCAACAACAAGAAGTACTTGTCGATGCGGTTCAACCTGACCCGGGCGTACCCGGAGGGCGCCTACGTGGCCAGCAAGAGCGGCTACGGCGTCGACCTGTCGGCCCAGCCCGACGCCGCGGCGGTGGCGGCGGCGGCCGGCGCGGCCGGGTTTACCGTGACCACCACGCCGGAGCTGGCCCCCACCCTGGAGAAGGCGATCGCCACCGTCCGGGCCGGCCAGACCGCCGTTGTCAACGTCCACCTCACCCGTTAGCTCAAGGAGGGCAACCGATGCCTGCAGGAACGCCGAAGCCCGCCAAGGTAACGGTCAGCGCTGATGACCTGCGTGCGCTCGTCGCCGGGATCTTCACCGCCCGCGGCGCCAGCGACGCCGACGCCGGCTGCGTCGCCGACGCGCTCGTCTGGGCCAACCTGCGCGGCGTCGACTCGCACGGCGTCTCCCGGGTGCCCCGCTACCTGGAGCTGTTCGACAAGGGCGAGTCGGTGGCCAGCGCCGAGGTCTCCGTGCAGCGGCCGCGCGCCGCCATCGCGGTCGTCGACGCGCACGCCGCCCCGGGCCCGGTCGCGCTGACCCGCGCCGCGGCGGAGGCGGTCGAGGGCGCCCGCGCGGCCGGAATCGGCTGGGCGTCGGTCCGCGGCACCGTGCACACCGGCGCGATCGGCTACTACACCAGCCAGATCGCCGCGGCCGGGTTCGCCGCGGTCGGCGTGGTGGCGGGCGTGCCGAACATGGCCTACCCGGGCGCCGTCGGCCCCGCCGTGGCGACCAGCCCGCTGTCGGTCGCGGTGCCGGCCGGGCGGCATGAGCTGGTACTGCTCGACATGGCCACCGCGGTCATGGCGCTCGGCCGGATCGCGCAGCTCAAGGCGGCCGGGAAGGAACTGCCGCCCGGGGTGGCGGTGACCGCCGACGGCCAGCCGACCACCGACCCGGCGCTGGCGAAGGTGCCGGTCCCGGTCGGCGGGGCCAAGGGCGCGGGCATGTCGCTGGTGTTCGAGATGCTGGCCAGCGGCCTGGCCGCCAACCCCATCGTGTCCGCCTACCACGCCGGCGGCAAGGAAGGCAGGCGGCACCGGCAGAACGCGTTCCTGCTCGCGGTCGACATCGCCGCGTTCCTGCCGCTTGACGAGTTCACCGCCGCCATCGACGCGACGGTGGACGCCATCAAGTCGCTGCCCGCGGCCGACGGCGCGGCCGAGATCCTGGTGCCGGGCGAGCGCGGCCGCCGCAGCCAGGCCGACCGCGCCGCGCACGGCATCCCGCTCGGCCCCAAGGCCTGGCGCGAACTGACCGAGATCGCGACCAGCCTGGACGTCCAGGTCCCAGCCCCGCTCGGCTAGCGGGCCAGCTGGGCCCCGGCCAGCCGGGGCCCAGCAAAGGCGGGCTCAGCCGAGGCCGGTGAACATCTCGGCGTAGTACAGGCCCGCCTTCTCCGAGGAGAGCATCCGGTCCAACCGGGCCCGCATGATCCGCTCGCGGAAGGTACCGCCGCCGCCGACCGGGGCACCGGAGGAGCCGTGCATCATGTCGGCCAGCCAGTTCGAGTACTCCTGGTACCGCCAGGTCCGCGCCAGGCAGGTGGCGGAGTAGCCCTGCAGGCCAGCCTCGTCGCCGCTGGCGGTGAAGTCGCGGACGGCGGCGGCGAACGTCTCGGAATCGAACAGGGCGAGGTTCATGCCCTTGGCGCCCATCGGCGGGATGATGTGCGCGGCGTCGCCCTGCAGGTACAGCCGGCCGTAGCTCATCGGCTCGCGGATCGAGCTGCGCAGCGGGAAGATCTCGGTGCCGGTGACCGGGCCGTCGGGCAGGTCCGGCCGGTGCAGCCGGTGCTTGATCTCGGCCCAGATCCGGTCGTGCGGCCAGTCGGCCAGGGTGTCCCCGGCCGGCACGTGCAGGTAGAACCGGCTCGCCCGGGGGCCCCGGGCGAACTGGGCGGCGAAACCCCGCTCGCCCACCGTCATCAGCGCCTGCTTCGGCGCGAGCGCGTCGGCCAGCACGGTCAGCCACCAGATGCCGTAGTCGTAGGCGTGCACCTGGCCGCTGCCGGCCGGGATGCTCGCCGCGCTGACACCGCGGTCGCCGTCGCAGCCGGCCACGAAGTCGCACTCGATCTCCCGCGGCTGCCCGTCGGCGCCGGTGTAGCTCACCACCGGGCGCTTGCCGTCGAGGTCGTGCAGGGTGACATCGGTCACCTCGAACCGCAGGTCACCGCCGTCGTCAAGCAGCGCGGCGATGAGGCCGCGGACCAGGGCCTGCTGCGGGATCGCCTTGCCCGCCCCCTCCAGGTCAGGCAGGTCCTCGGCCAGCAGGTGGGTCTCGCCGTCCACCCTGACCTCGAGATAGTGATTAGCCGGGAACCCGTGCAGCACGTGGCCGAGCCCCCACTGTTCGAACATGCGCACCGCGCGGTACTCGACCAGGCCCGCGCGCTGGCGTTCCTCGACGTAGGAGCGCGACCGCCGTTCCAGGACAATGCTGTCGATCCCGCACGACCGCAGCAGCAACGCCGTGGTCAGGCCGGACACCCCGCCTCCGACGATCGCGACCGTCGCGGACTCCCGCAGCGCCATACCCGGCACCTACCTCATTCTTCGCTCGAACCGGCCAATACCGGTCAATGATGTCATCAAGGACAGGCCGCGCTCGCAGGCGCCACCGAATCGCAACTCATTAGCGCACGCCCCGGTAGCCACACCCGTTACCGTCTATTGTGCGCCGCAAGTGTGGAAGTCTGATGCTTCGCCACTTAAGGGCATACTGATGGCAATTGTCACGGTCATGGTCACTTTCCGTGACCGGTAAACGGAGGAATATTCAGCATGACGCGCACATGGAAGCGCATGGCGGCACCCGCCGCGGCTCTCGCCGCCGCGGCGCTGCTCGCCGCCTGTTCCTCGAGCAGCAGCTCGAGCAGCTCCACCGCCTCCAGCAGCAGTGCAACCCCGAGCAGCGCCGCTTCGGGAAGCGCCTCAGCGACCGCCTCGGCGGCCAGCGGCGGCGTGGCGGCAGCCCAGGCGCAAGTGACCAAGTTCGAGGCGGCGCCGGATCACCCGGTGCCGGGCACGCCGGTCAAGGGCGTGTCCGCGCTCAAGGGGAAGACGGTCTACTACGTCCCGCTTGTCCAGCAGATTCCCGGCTTCGTCCTTACCGCCGCGTCGCTCAAGACGGCGCTCGGCAAGGTCGGCCTGAAGCTCCAGGTCTGCAACGGCGAGGCGCAGCCAGCCGCGGTCGCCGCCTGCATCGGGCAGGCGACCGGGGCGAGCGCGGCCGGCATCATCCTCGACTCGATCCCCTACGGCATGGCGGCCAACGCGATCACCGCCGCCAACACCAAGGGCATCCCGGTCATCGTCTCCGACCAGCTTCCGCCGACCGCCGGCGCCAAGAGCACCAATAAGCTCGACTACGCGCTCGGCGCCCCGTACCAGCCGAACGCCATCGCCTACTGGACGATCGCCAACTCCGGCGGCAGCGCCAGCACGATCATCGCCGAGTCGGCCGACTCCCCGTCGACGATCGCGTACGTCAACAGCTCGCTGTCGATCTACAAGCAGTACTGCCCGGGCTGCAAGATCACGGTCAAGCAGATCTCGCAGTCGGCGGCCGCCCAGATGGCCTCCGACACCAGCTCGTTCCTGCTGACCGACCCGAGCGCGACCTACTACTACACCGAGTTCGAGGACAGCCTGCAGCCGGCGCTGCAGGGCATCCAGACCGCCAACCGGTCTGCCATCAACCTGTCGGTGGCGGGCGGCTCGGTGTTCGGGCTCGGCCTGCTGGCCAAGGGCACCGGCCCGGTCCGGGCGGTCGTGGCGGTCGACCAGACCTACGCCGGCTGGGCGCTGGCCGACCAGGTGCTGCGGATGGCCACCAAGGGCACTCCGGTGGACGTGCTCTACCCGACCCGGCTGTTCACCAAGGACAACATCGGGTCGATCACGGTGACGCCCGCGGCGCAGGCGGCCGGCTCCTGGTTCGGCAGCACCGCTTACCAGGCGGCGTTCGAGAAGCTCTGGGGCGTCTGACACCCCAGGGCTAGCAGGGGCGGGCCCGACGGCGGCACGGAGCTGAGTCGTCCGGCCGGGCCCGTCCCCTGCGCCACCCGGGCAGGCAGCACGGCCGCCGAAGCCCGGTGGCGGATTTTTGCGACTCCTGTGACCTTTTGCCACTGACCGGCATATTCTTGTCACCGGCGACGGGGCCGTTCTGCGGCCAGAAGGTAACGCCCCGATCTTTCGCACACACTTCCTAAGTTCCCGGAGCGATCTGTGAAGTTGTTCAGCACACGCGTGTCCGCTGTGGTCACCGCTGTCCTCCTGGGGGCCGCCGCGGCCGGCTGCTCGACCGCGTCCGGCGGCGGCGGCGCGACCGCCGGCGGCAGCAACATGCCCGTGGTGCACGGCCTGGAGACCACCAACCTGGTGGTGGACGACTTCCCGGCGATCGACTCGGCCGGCCTGTACATCGCCGAGAACGAGGGCCTCTTCGCCAAGGAGGGCCTGCACGTCACCGTCATCCCGGACTTCATCAGCAGCCAGACCACGGTCGACAAGATCGAGGCGGGCAAGGCGCAGATCTCCGGCGGCGACTGGGTCACCTACATGAACGACTTCACCGGGCAGGACACCAACCTGGAGGTCATCAGCGAGGGCTCGGTGCTGCAGCCGAACGTGCTCACCCTGATGACCTCCCCCGGCTCCAAGGTCACCAGCCTCAGGCAGCTCAAGGGCGCGCTGCTCCCGGTCTCCGGCATCCACGACATCGCCAACCTGCTCATCGACTCGCTGCTGAACGACAACAACGTCCCGGTGGACTCGGTGCACTACGCGCCGAAGACCCCGCTGCCCAAGGTCCCGTTCATGATCGCCGCGGGCGTGTTCAAGGCCGGGCCGGTCCCCGAGCCGTTCGTCAGCATGGGCGAGCAGCAGGTGGGTGACACGGTGCTGGCCGACATGGACCAGGGCGCGATGACGAACTTCCCCATCGTGGGGTACGCGGTGACCAAGGAGTGGGCGCAGCAGAACCCGAACACGCTGAAGGCGTTCGTCACCGCGCTCGACGAGGGCCAGCAGATCGCCGACACCGACCGGGCCGCGGTGGAGCAGGCACTCGCCGGCCCGCCGCTGGCGATCCCGAAGAGCGTCGCCGCCGTCATCTCGCTGCCGAACTTCCCGTCCGGCATCAACCCGACCCGGATCCAGCGGGTCGTGACCAACATGATCCAGTTCGGCTTCTTCAGCGGCAAGCAGCTCGCGGCGGCCAAGGCGTTCCATGCCGCGAACGTCGTCTACACCGACAACCTCGCCAACGCCAGCGGCGTGAGCAACCTGCTGGCGGGCTGACGCCGCCCGCGGACCCGCAGGCGCACAGGCAGGCCCCCGGCGGGGTTCACCGCCGGGGGCCTGCCTGTGCCCGTATTGCCTGTTAACAGGCTTGCGCGGCGGACCGTAAGATAGCGGCACGCCCGGAGCGAACTCATTAGGAAGCCGTCACATGGACCAGCTAACCATCATGCGCAGCTTCGTCGGGGTGACGAAGGCCCGTAGCTTCAGCCAGGCGGCGCGGCAGCTCGGCATCTCCGGCTCGCTGGTGTCCAGGCACGTGGCCGAGCTGGAACGCGCCCTCGGGGTGCACCTGGTCAACCGGACCGCGCGGACCATCAGCCTGACCGAGGCCGGCCACCGGTACGCCGAGTTCGCCACCCGGATCATCGACGAGATCGACCGGGAGGGGGCGCAGCTGCGCGGCCTGCGCGACAAGGCCGAGGGGCAGCTCGCGGTGATCAGCCCGAAGTGGATCGGCGGCAACGACGTCGGCGACGCCATCGTCGCGTTCTCGGTCAAGTACCCCAAGATCCACATCAGGTTCGAGGTCGGCGGCATGTCCGAGCGGTCGTACGAGTTCCTCGACCAGGGCTTCGACGTGGCGTTCCACACCCGGCACGTGCGCGACTGCAACCTGATGCTGCGCAAGATCGCCGACCTGCCGTTCGCGCTGTGCGCCGCGCCCGGCTACCTGCACCGGGCGGGCCAGCCGGCCCAGGTGACCGAGCTGTCCGAGCACGACTGCCTGGCCAACACCAACGACCCCATCTGGCACCTGAGCCAGGACGGTCATGACCTGCACCTGAAGATCAGCGACTCGGTCTACTCGTCCAACAGCTACGTCACCCTGCGCAAGGCCGCCATCGCCGGCCGCGGCGTCGCCCTGCTGCCGATGCGCCTGGTCGCCGGCGAGATCGCCAGCGGCACCCTGGTCAACGTCATCCCCGGCATCGACGTGCCGGACCGGCCGCTGTACGCGCTGCACTCCCCCGGCACACAGACCACCACCCGGGTCCGGCTGTTCCTCGACTTCGTGTCCGACTGGTTCCGCAAGCAGGCGGCCGCCCAGCCGGCCAGGCTGGCGGCCGTCAAGTCAGCCTGAACGGGTGCGGCTGGCTCTCTTTCCCGGTTGTGCAACTAAAGGCTTCGGATGCGGTTGTGCCAGCGGCTCTAAGCTGCCGCCATGACGGTTATGCGGGTGGAACGGGTCGTCTACGGGGTGCCGAACCTCGACGAGTGCGCCCGGTTCTTCACCGACTTCGGGCTTGAGCCGCTGGGCGGCGGGACTGGATCGGGCGGCGCCGGTGGGACGGGCGGCGAGGGTGGGACGGGCGGCGCCGGTGGGACGGGCGGCGAGGGTGGGACGGGCGGCGAGGGTGGGACGGGCGGCGAGGGTGGGATAAGAACTGTCCGCTTCGGTACCCAGACCGGGCAAGTCGTCGAGCTGCGGGACGCCGCCGACCCGACCCTGCCGCCGCCGGTCCAGGCCGGGCCCACGCTGCGCGAGATCGTCTGGGGGGTGGACACCCAGGAGTCGCTCGACCAGCTGGCGATGAACCTGCTGGCCGACCGGCCGGTCTCCACCGACGCCGGCGGCACGGCGCACACGGTCGACGAGGCCGGCTTCGGCGTCGGGCTGACCGTCAGCCAGCCGGTCACCAGGCCGCTGAGGTACCCCGGCAGTAACCAGCCGGGCAACGTCAACCGGTGGAACGAGCCGCTCCGCCACCCGGGCCGGGTCAGGCCGCTGCGGCTGTGCCACGTGGCGCTCGACATCGAGAAGGCGGGCAAGGACGAGGCGGTCGCGTTCTACACCGGCCGCCTCGGCTTCGTGCCGACCGACCGGCCCGCCAAGGTCGGCGTGTTCATGCGCGCACCGGGCGACACTGACCACCACACGCTGCTGCTGTGCCACCGGCCGGACCGGAACCAGGTCAACCACTGCGCCTACGAGGTCGCCCGCCTCGACGAGGTGATCGTCGGCGCCAACGACATGATCGACAGGGGCTGGCACGAGGCCAGGCGGCTTGGCCGGCACACCGTCGGGTCGAACGTCTTCCGGTTCATCCACGCGCCGTGCGGCGGCCGGGTCGAGTTCGCGGCCGACATGGACCGGGTGGACGACAGCTACGGGCCCAACGACTACGAGGAGACTCCCCCGCACACCATCTGGACGCTGAGGTAGGTGCCCGATGGCAAAAACCGCCATCGTATCGGGCACCTACTTCAGCGATATCTCCCGGGGGGACGACCCCCCGTACCCCCCGAGAAAGAAAGGCGGGCAGTCATGAGCGAGGACTACCCGGACGTCAGGCTCTACATCGACGGGCAGTGGACCAGCGGCGCGGGCGGGCGGGGCGATGACATCGTCAACCCGGCGACCGAGGAAGTACTCGGCCGGGTCCCGTTCGCCGAGCCGTCCGATGTCGACGCCGCCATCGCGGCGGCCAGGGCGGCCTTCCCGAAGTGGCGCGACGCCGGCCCCGACTTCCGGTCGGGCATCCTGCTCAAGACGGCGGCGCTGCTGCACGAGCGCGCGCCCGAGATCGGCCGGGTGATGACCCTGGAGGAGGGCAAGCCGCTGGCCGAGGCGACCGGCGAGGTGCACCGGGCCGCCGCCGGGCTGCAGTGGAACACCGAGGAGGGCCGCCGCGCCTACGGGCGGATCATTCCCTCGGGCCCGGATGAGATCCTGTCCGTGCGGACCGTCCCGGTCGGGCCGGTGGGCGCCTTCGTGCCGTGGAACTTCCCGGCCGGCGGGCCGATGCGGAAGATCTCGGCCGCCCTCGCCGCGGGCGACACCATCGTCATCAAGCCGTCGGAAGAGGTACCAGGCACGGTCACCCTCATCGCCCGCGCCTTCGCCGACGCCGGGCTGCCCCCGGGCGTGCTCAACGTCCTGTTCGGCGTGCCGGACGAGATCTCCCGGCGGGTGATCCCCGACCCCGCCATCCGGTTCATCGCGTTCACCGGGTCCATCCCCGTCGGCAAGCACCTGGCCGGGCTGGCCGCCGCGGTCATGAAGCCGGTGCACATGGAGCTGGGCGGGCACGCCCCGGTCATCGTCTGCGCCGACGCCGACCCGGTCAAGGCAGCCAGGACCGCGGTGCGGGCCAAGATCGTCAACGCCGGCCAGGTGTGCACCTCGCCGACCCGGTTCCTGGTCGACCGGCGCGTCTACGACGACTTCACCGCGGCGTTCACGGACGCGATGAGCGCCATCCGGGTCGGCAACGGCCTCGACGACGGCGTCCAGCTGGGCCCCCTGGTCAGCCGCGGGCGGCTCGCCTCTGTCAGCAAGCTCGTCGAGGACGCGGTCGGCCACGGGGCCAAGGTCGCGGCCGGCGGCCACCCGATCGACCGCCCGGGCTTCTTCTACCAGCCGACGGTGCTCACCGACGTGCCCGCCGACGCCGCCATCCTCAGCGAGGAGCCGTTCGGGCCGGTCGCCCCCATCGCGGCGTTCGACGACCTGGACGAGGCGATCGAGGCTGCCAACGCGCTGCCCTACGGCCTCGCCGCCTACGCCTACACCGACTCCGCCGCCACCGCCGAGAAGCTCATCGCGGGCTTCGAGGCGGGTATCCTGTCGATCAACCACTGCGGCGGCTCGGTGCCGCAGGCGCCCTCGGGCGGGTTCAAGGAAAGCGGCTACGGGCGCGAGGGCGGGCCCGAGGGGCTCGACGGCTACCTGGTCACCAAGCGCGTCTCGCACAAGCTGACGCCATGATCTGGTGCCGCTTCGACGACGCCCGGCCAGGAAAAGCCGGCACCCCGGCCTACGGGCTGGTAGAGGACGGGATGGTGACCCCAGTCAGCGGGCACCCGTTCGGCGAATACCAGGAGAGCGGCAGGCGGATACCGGTCGCCGGGCTGCGGCTGCTGCCGCCGGTGATCCCGTCGGTCTTCTTCTGCGCGGGGCTGAACTACCGCGGGCACGCCGAGCGCGCCGCCCGCTCCGGCCACACCGCGGGGGGTACGGGGGGGCGTCCCCCCGGGAGCCCGGTACCGGAGCGGCCCGAGGTCGGCTACCGGGCCAACAACGCGCTCACCGGGCACCTTTCCCCCATCATCCGGCCCGCCGACTGCGACGAGCCGCTGGTGGCCGAGGGCGAGCTGGTCGCGGTGATCGGCCAGACGACGCGGAACGTCACCCCCGAGCAGGCGAAGGCCGCCGTCTTCGGCTGGACGATCGGCAACGACGTCAGCGCGCGGGGCTGGCAGCGGTCCGACCGCACCTTCTGGCGGTCCAAGAACAGCGACACGTTCAAGCCGATGGGGCCCTACATCGTGACCGGCGCCGACCCGCTGTCCGCCACCACCACCGTGCGGGTGGACGGCGCCGTGCGGGCCTCCTTCCGCACCGGGGACCTGCTGTTCGGGCCATACGATTACATATCCGCCATATCCCGGTACATCACCCTGTCCCCGGGGGACGTGCTGTGGCTGGGAACCGACGAAACGGCGACCGTGCTGCCCGGCCAGGTCGTCGACATCACCATCGACGGAATCGGCACGCTGACCAACCCGGTGACCGAGGAGAAATTCTCATGAGTGACAAGCCCGCGTACATCCACCACGTGAACTTCCCGACCACCGATCCCGAGCGGACTATCGAGTGGTACTCCAAGGTGTTCGGCATGAAGTACATCAAGCCCAAGTCGAACACCAAGGTCGTGCTGATGACCAGGGGCAACTTCGACCTGCACTTCACCCCGGTCGAGGAAATGGACCGGATGGCGCCCTACCACTTCGCGGTCGAGGTGGAGGACTGGGAGGGGTTCCTCGCCCACCTGGCCGAGCTGGGCATCAGGCACACCCGGGTGATCACCCGGCCCGAGAACAACTCCCAGTTCTGCTACATCCACGACCCCGACCACACCATGATCGAGCTGGTCTTCCACGCGCGCCGGCCGTACCCGCCGGTGCCCGGCAAGGCCGAGCCGGCCGCGGCCGAGGGGCGGTAACGCCGGTGCCGATCGCGCTCTCCGGCGACGCCAGGATCTACTACGAGGTGCACGGGTCAGGCCCGGCGGTGCTGCTGGTGCACGGCTCGGGCGGGCACCACGCCGCCTGGTGGCAGCAGGTCGCCGCGCTCAGCCCGCAGCACACCGTGATCACCATCGACCTGCGCGGCTTCGGCAACTCACGCTGGGAGTCCGGCCATGACGCGCGGAACTTCCCGGGCGACATCATCGCCGTGCTCGACGCGGTGGCGGCCGGCGGCGGGCCTTCCCGGGCGGTGCTCGCGGGCCAGTCCATCGGCGCGGCGGCGGCGCTGCGGGCCGCGCTGCTGCGGCCCGACCGGGCATCGGGGGTGATCCTCGCCCACTCGCTCGGCGGACTGCGCGACGACGAGCTGACCGCGCTGGTCAAGGCGGACCGGGCGCGGGCCGAGCAGCTCCCGGTGATCGACCGGCTGCTCACCCCCGGGTTCCGGGCCCAGCGGCCCGACCTGGCGTTCCTGTTCCGGCAGATGGGCACGTTCAACACCGCCAAGATGCAGGACCTGCGGAACCTGAACACCGACGGCCCGACCGTGGCCGAGCTGGCGGCGGCGCCGTTCCCGGTCATGCTGCTGGCCGGGGAGGAGGACGCGGTGCTGTCGCCCGCCACCGTCCGCCGGGCGGGCGAACTGCTGCCCGCGGCCCGGGTCGAGGTGGTGCCGGGCGCGCCGCACTCCATGTACTGGGAGACGCCGCAGCTGTTCACCGACGCGGTGGCGCGCTTCCTCAAGGACGTGGCCCCGGCGGCCTAGCGTGGCCGGGCGCTCAGTCCCGCACCATCGCGTCGGCGGCCGACAGGTGCTCCACCGTCTGGCCGGTGTCGTAGAACGTGCGGGTCACGTAGGCCGAGCTGTAGACCCACAGGATCTTCATCGGCCCGCTGCCGCTGACGTTGGTGAACTTGTGGAACACGCCCGCCTTCACGTACGTGGTGTCGTACGGGACCAGCCGCGCGGTGCCGGCCCCCTCGATCTCCACCTCGGCCTCGCCCTCAAGCAGCGTCACGTGCTCGTCGCAGTTGTGACAGTGGTACGGCGCCCCGGTGCCCACCGGGTAAGTGCTGATGCCGGTGGTGATCAGGTTCTCTTCTTTGGCCGACTGCCGGGTGATGAGCGGCACGGTGACCACGCCGCCGCCCCGGCCCAGCCGCGCCACCTTGTCAACGTTGATGACCGTCATGGCGCGAGGCTACAGCGGGCCGCCGGCGGCCGGGCCGGCCCGGGCTGCATCCTAAGCGTTCGCCCGCATGATCCCCGCGGCGGCCACAATGTCGCTGGTAGGTGTTTGTGCCGTTGACGAGAAAGACGAGAGCCGACCATGCGACTGCCCGCCCTCAGCCAGCTCACCCCGCGCCAGCAGGAGGTCAGCGACGCCATCGCGGCCAAGCGCGGCGCCACCCGCGGGCCGTTCCTCATCTGGCTGCGCTCCCCCGAGCTGGCCGAGAAGGTCGACGCGCTCGGCGCCTACTGCCGGTTCGACTCGCACCTGAACGAGCGGCTGCGCGAGCTGTCGCTGCTGATCGCCGCCCGCCACTTCGACGCCCAGTACTCATGGAACGCGCACCACCGGAAGGCGATCGAGGCAGGCGTCTCGGCATCGTCGCTCGAGGAACTCGCCGTCGGCCAGCTGCCGCACTTCTCGCACCCCGACGAGCAGCTGCTCTACTCCTTCGCCAGCCAGATCCTGCGCGACCACTTCGTCGACCAGCCAACGTTCGACGCCGCGCTGGCCGAGTGGGGCGAGCCCGGCCTGGTCGACCTCATCGGCTGCCTGGGCAACTTCTCCATGCTGGCGATGCTGCTCAACACCTTCCAGGTCGACCTCAAGCCAGGCGACCCGGAGCCGTTCCCCGACGTGCGCGGCTTCGCCAGAGTCGACCCCGGGCCGGCCGGCCAGTAGCCGGCCGGCGGGCGCGCTCATGCCGGCGCCGCCCGGCCACCGCGCCGCAACCTGTACCGCGTTCCGGTGGGACAAAAGGGACTAATCGCCCGGCAGACCGCCGCAAACACGGTATATGTTGACGCGGCGCGGTCGCTGGCCCGCCTGCGGGGATCGGTGCGGGCGGTGGTCAGGCCGGCCCGGCTGGCCGCCTGGGGCTGACCACCGGGCGGCCGTCGGCCCCGGTGACCACGGTCACGCTGGCCGCGTAGACGCTCTCCACCCGGGCGGCGGTCAGCACCGAGGCCGGGCTGCCCGCGGCCACCACCTGGCCGCCGTCGAGCAGGACGAGCTCGTCCGCGTACTGGGCGGCCAGCGTCAGGTCGTGCAGGGTGGACACCACGGTGAGCCCGTCGCTGCGGCGCAGCCCGTCGACCAGCTCGAGCACCTGCTGCTCGTGGCCGACGTCGAGCATCGAGGTCGGCTCGTCGAGCAGCAGCACCCGCGGGTCGGCCGCCAGGGCCCGGGCGAGGACCACCCGCTGCCGCTCACCACCGGACAGCCGGGCGAGGCGGCGCGCCGCGAACCGGGCCACGTCCAGCCGCTCCATCGCGGCGGCCGCCCGCTGCCGGTCGCGGCGGCCGGGAACCGCCAGGTAGCTCAGGTGCGGGGTGCGGCCGAGGAGCACGTACTGCGCGACCGTCAGGTCGGGCGGCAGCACCGGTTCCTGCGAGACGTAGGCGAGCAGCCGGGCGCGCTCCCGCGGGCGCAGGGTACGCGCGTCGGCGTCCCCGACGGTGACCGTCCCGGCGTAGCGGACCAGCCCGGCCAGGGCCCGCATGAGGGTGGACTTCCCGGCGCCGTTCGGCCCGATCAGCGCCAGCCATTCGCCGTCGGCGGCGGCGCAGCTGACCGCGCGGACGACCGGCGTGCGGTCCAGCGTGACGGTGACGCCGTCGGCGGCGAGCGCGGTCACCGGCCGCCCCGGTCAGGTGCTGACATGGCTGGTGCTGCGCAGCACCCAGATGAAGGCGGGGGCGCCGGCGAACGCGGTGACCACGCCGATCGGCAGCTCCGCGGGCGACAGCACCGTGCGGGCCAGGGTGTCGGCCAGGACCAGGAAGGCCGCCCCGGACAGCAGCGAGAGCGGCAGCACGCTGGTGTACGACGGGCCCGCCAGCCGCCGGGCGACGTGCGGCACGATGATGCCGACGAAGCCGATCAGCCCGCTGACCGCGACCGCGCTGGCGGCCGCGAGCGCGCAGGCGGCCACCACCAGCAGCCGCACCAGGCCGGGGCGCAGGCCAAGCGCCCGGGCCTCCTCGTCGCCGACCGCCAGCACGTCCAGGTGCCGGCCGTGCAGCAAGATCACCACCGTGCTGACCGCCGCGTACGGCAGGATCGTCGTCACCTGCTGCCATGACGCGGCCGAGAGCGAGCCGAGCAGCCAGCTGTAGACCGCCCCGATGTCGGACGCGGAGCGCTGCAGCACGAACGTCTGCACCGCGGTCAGGAAGCTGCCGACCGCGATCCCGGCCAGCAGCAGCGTGGCCGCGCCGTCGCCGAGGGCACCCTGCCTGCTGGCGGCGGCGCCGGTGGCGTAGGCGACCGCCACCCCGGCCACCGAGCCGGCGAACGCCGCCACCGGCACCGTTCCCGGGCCGACCCCGCCCAGGTAGACGATGGCGAGGGTGGCGCCGAGCCCGGCCCCGGCGGACGCGCCCAGCGTCCCCGAGTCGACCAGCGGGTTACGGAACACGCCCTGGTACCCGGCCCCGGCCAGGGCCAGCAGGCCGCCGACGAGCATGCCCAGCACCACCCGGGGCAGCCGGATCTGGAACAGCACCGCCCGGTCGACCGGGTCAAGGCTGGACGGCAGCCGGATGAACGGGATCTTGTCGAGCAGCGCCGCCGCGGTCGCGAACGGGTTCAGGTCGGCCGCCCCGACGAACGCGGCAGCCAGCGCCGCGGCGGCCAGCAAGGCCGCCGCGGCGCCGATCGCGGCCGGCCTGCTCACCGGGAGCAGCCCGCGCCGCCGCGCGCCGTCGTCACTTAGACGCCTGCTCGACCGCCTGGGCGATCTCGGCCACCAGCTGCGGCAGGCGCGGCCCCCAGCGGGACGCGACGTCGTCGTTCAGGCCGACAACCCGGTGGTCGCGCACGGCCGGGATGACCGACCAGCCGGGGCGGGCAGACACCACCGCCGGGGACTGGCCGCCGTCGGACGCCTGGTTGTCGGCCAGCAGGATCAGCTGCGGCTTGGCGGTGACGACGTACTCCTGCGACAACTGCGGGTAGCCGCCGTCAGCGGCCTTGTCCGCCTTGTCGGCGATGTTAGTCAGCCCGAACAGGCCGACCACCTGGCCGATAAAGGTCTTGGAGGTGGCCGAGTAGAACGGGTTCGCGCTCAGCTCCCAGTAGTAGGTCAGTCCCCGGTGCACCGTGCCCGCCCGCTGCACGTCCGCCGCGATCTGCTGCTTCATGCTGGCGACGAGGCTGGTCGCCCGGGCGAGGTGACCGGTGGCCTGGCCGAGCTGGCTGATCTGCGCGTAGGCGGCGGCCAGGGTGGCGGCGCCCGGCTCGATGAGCACCGGGATGCCCAGCTTGCCCAGCCCGGCGACCAGCCCGCCGGAGTCCTGCGACGCGACCACCAGGGACGGGTTGTACTTGGCGATCGCCTCGATGCTGGGGGTGAGGCCGGACAGGCTGGTCTTCGGCGCCCCGGCCGGGTAGTCGGAGTACTGATCGACGGCGACCACCTGCTTGCCCGCGCCGACCCCGTACAGGTCCTCGGTCGCGGTCGAGCTCAGCGAGACGATCCGGGTGGGCGCGCTCTTGACGGTGACCGCGCCGTTGGCGGCGGTCACCGTCACCGGGAAGGCGGACGCGGCCGAGGCGGCCGACGCGGTGCCCGTCGGCTGGGCGGCACTGCTGCTGGCGGACGAGCCGCAGCCAGCCAGGGCGGCGGCGCAGGCGGCCGCCCCCAGGGCAGCCGCGATGAACAGAGGGGTTCTCACAGAGGGGTGCTTCCTCCCGTACAGGCGGGAACGGAAGGCGAGACCGCCGGCCCCGCCAGCGTGCAGGGCGCCGCCGCGGCCGAGACGGATCGCCCTTCCCACGAGGGCCGATGTCGTCAGGCACGCTGGAGTCGACCTGGCTTGGACCCCGCGCGGCGGGGTCGTCACAGTTGCGGGACAGCGCCGGAATGGCCTCGTTGCCGAGGCGTCACCGGCTTCGCTACCAGGCGTGCCATCACCCTGTGGGGGGATGCCCCGCAGGCTGACGCCTTGTAATCTAACACGGCGGTTCGTCCGGGTCGCCTCGCGAGGCACTGGCCGCGGGCGCAGCGCGAGCAGGCAGACACGGGGCAGAGCAGAGGGGCCGGGATGCACCAGCAGCGCAGCGACCTGGCGGGCCAACCCCCCGCGCAGGACCCGCCGGGCGGGCAGCCGCGGGCGCGCTGGGCCCGCCGGCGGATGTTCCCGCTGATCGCGTCGGCCGGCCTGCTGGCAGTGGGCATGTTCACCACCACCTGGGGCCCGGCGCTGATCGGGCGGAAGGAATGGGCGCTGCCCTACGACCTGTGGGGCACGCTGATCGCCACCTCCCGGCTCGCGCACGGGAACATCGGCGGCCTGTACTCCCCGCCCACCGGGCTGATCTCGCTGCCCGGGGCCGCGGTCATCCTGCTGCCGTGCGCCGCCCTGATCTCGGTCCTCGGCCTGTCCCTGGACATCCCGGGCCCGGGCAACCTGCACCCGCCGGCCTGGCTGGTGGCCGGGCCGTACCAGATCGCGCTGTGCTGCGTCACCCTGTTCGCCGCCGACGCGCTGGCCGAGCAGCTCGGGGTGCGGCACTGGAAGCGGGGACTGCTGGCCGCGGCCAGCGCCGGCATCCTGTGGTCGGTGTCCGCCCGCTGGGGTCATCCGGAGGACGCGGTGGCGGTCGGCCTGCTGCTGTACGCGATCGGCGCGCAGAGCCGGGGCCGTCCCGCCCGGGCCGGCTGGCTGGCGGGCGCGGCGGTCTGCGTGCAGCCGCTGGTGCTGCTCGCGCTGCCGGTCATGCTGGCGCTGCTGCCCTGGCGGCTGATGGTCCCGTTCCTGGTCCGGGCGGCGCTGCCGTCCGCGCTGCTGCTGGCCGCCAGCGCCATCGCCAACTGGCACGACACCTACCGGTCGGTGACCAGCCAGCCGAACTCGCCGGTGATCAACCACCCGACCGCGTGGACCTCGCTGGCGCCGCAGATGACCGGCCAGAACGTCGCGGCCGGCCCGTTCCGGCTGGCCACCATCGTGCTCGCGTGCCTGGCGGCGCTGGCGCTGCGGCGCTACTGGCAGGCCCGGGCCCCCGTCGACGGCGGCACAGCGACGCATGACACAGCGACGGATGACACAGCGACGGATGACACAGCGACGGATGACACAGCGGGGGGCATCGCCTGGACGGCCGCGCAGCTCAGCGACGTGCTCTGGTGGGCCGCTTTCGCGCTCGCCCTCCGGTCGTTCTTCGAGCCGGTCATGGTGTCGTACTACCCGTGGCCGCCGATGGCGGTAGCGCTGATCCCGGCGGCGACGCTCGGCTGGCCCCGGCTGCTCGCGGCCGGCCTGCTGGCGGGCGGGCTCACCGCCGCCGCCCAGGGGCCGTCGCACGCCGTCTGGATCTGGTGGGTGCCGCTGGTCGCGGGCCTGGCGGCGCTGCTGCTGCTGTCCCGCCCCGCACGCGGGAAACAGCCGGCCGTCGTGCCGCTCACCACGGGCAGCCCGGCCGGCGAGGCGGCCGGCTGACCGTCGTCACCGGTGAGCCCGTCACATGGTGACGGGCGGCGCGATGACCTCCAGCCGCGGGCGCTTGGCGGACAGCCCGTCACCGGACGAGGCGCCGTGCAGCCGCCGGCTCACCCACGGTGCCAGGTACCGCCTCGCCCAGCGGGCGTCCGCACGCCGGGCGGCCAGCCAGGCGGCCCGGGTCAGCGCGCCCGCGTTCACCGGACCGGGGGCCGGCCCGCCCTGGCCGGCGGCGTGACCCAGCTCAGGCAGCGGGGCCCGCCAGTCCTCGGTCACCGGGACGCCGAGCACCTCGCAGCAGCGCAGCGCCACCCGCTGGTGCGACAGCGCGGTCAGGTGCAGCCGGTCGGCCGACCAGGCCGACGCCTGCCGCAGGAACGGCATCGACCACAGGTCGACCAGGTAGCAGCCGCGCGAGTCGGCGATCGCGCGCAGGTTCATGTCGTAGGCGGCGATCCGGCCGCGCAGCAGCCGGAACACCGGGAAGGTGGCGGTGTCGCAGGCGGTGAAGACGAGCACCCGCGAGCCCGCGGCCTGCAGCCGGGCGACGCCGGCGTCGAACAGCTCGGCCAGCGTGTCCGGGTCGGCCCCCGGGCGCAGCAGGTCGTTGCCGCCGCCGCCGAGCGAGACCAGGCCAGGCGACATCGCCGCCGCCGCGGGCACCTGCCCGGCCACGATCTCCCGCAGCAGCCTGCCGCGGACCGCCAGGTTGGCGTAACGCAGGCCCGGGTACTCGGCCGCGAGCAGGCCGGCCAGCCGGTCCGCCCAGCCGCGGAAGCCGCCGCCGGACGCGACGTCGTTCAGGCCCTCGGTGAAACTGTCGCCAATCGCCACGAAGGACGCATCGCCCGGGAGTTGCGGGAATAGCTTGTCGTCCATGGTCACCCATCATGCCAGGAGACGCTGAGCTATCAAACGATTGCGAGGAGTAGCAGGTTGCCAGGGGTAACAGTTATCCGCGCGGCGATGCTGGCGGCGACGGTGCTCGCCGTCGCCGCCTGCACATCGAGCAGCAGCAGCGCTCCCGTCCCGGCCACCGGGACCGCGTCCGCCACCGGCGCGAACTGGCCGGAGTACGGCGCCAACCCGGCCCGGACCGGGGTCGCGGCCGGCCTGGCGCCGGCCGGCCAGCTCAGTACCGCCTGGAGCGCGCAGCTGGACGGCGCCGTCTACGGGCAGCCGCTGGTTGTCGGGGGCGAGGTGATCGCCGCGACCGAGAACGACAGCGTCTACGCGCTCGACCGGGTGAGCGGCAAGGTCGTCTGGCGCGCCCATGTCGGCACCCCGGTGCCGCAGCCACCGCCGAACGGGTGCGGGAACATCTTCCCGCTCGGCATTACCGGCACCCCCGTCTACGACCCGGCCGGCCGCCGCGTCTACGCGGTGGCCGAGGTCACCGGTTACCGCCACCTGCTGGTCGCCGTCAACGCGGCCACCGGGGCGGTCACGCTGCGCCGCTACCTCGACCAGCCGACCGCAGCGAACCAGCCCGCGTTCAACCAGCAGCGGCCCGGCCTCGCGATCGATAACGGGCGGGTCTACGCGACCTTCGGCGGCCTGTCCGGGGACTGCGGCCCCTACCAGGGAAGCGTCGTCAGCGCGCCGCTGGCCGGCGACGGCCCGCTGACCAGCTGGCGCACGCCGACCAGCCGGGAAGGCGCCATCTGGGCGCCGGGCGGGCCAGTGGCCGGCCCCAACGGAAACCTGTGGGTCTCCATCGGCAACGGCGCGGCGGGGGCCGGCCAGCCGTACGACGGCAGCGACTCGGTGACCGAGCTGACCCCCGGCCTGCAGCGGGCCGCTTTCTTCGCGCCCGTCACCTGGGCCGACGACAACGACAACGACCTTGACCTCGGCTCCACCCAGCCGGTGCTGGCGGCCGGGAACGCGGTCTTCATCATGGGCAAGCGCGGCGTCGGCTACCTGCTGAACGCGGCCAGGCCCGGCGGGATCGGCGGCGAGCTGGCGCAGCGCAGCATCTGCGCCGCGTTCGGCGCGGCCGCGGTCAGCGGACCGGTCATCTACGAGCCGTGCCGGTCGGGCGGCCTGGCCGCCATCCGCGTCGACCCGGCCGCCAAGACGATTTCGGTGCTGTGGCGCGGCCCGGCCAGCGGCAACGGCTCCCCGGTGGTCGGCGGCGGAGCGGTCTGGGTCACCGCCTACAACGATTCCGGCGCCGCCCCGGGCACGCTGTACGCGCTGAACCCGGCCACCGGCGCGGTCAGCCAGCAGCTCACGATCGCCCAGGGGCTGCCGCACTTCTCGTCGCTGTCACTGAGCGGCGGCACCGCCTTCCTCGGCACGCTCAGCGGGGTCACCGCGGTCAACGGCGCCTGACCGCCGCGGGTGACTAGACGCATGAGGAAAGTGTGACGGGACGGACATTCAGTGGCACCCGTTCGAAGTGATCCAAATGTGTTTTTTGTTAGCCCATGGTGATCACATCGACGCCTAAATGTAACAGTTCGGTGATGCTTGGCTCCGGTTCCCCCGGGATGGACGCAGCCGCTCCGCCGCCGCGTTGTACTTGATGGAGACCACAATGTCGTGATGTCAGGAGGAGATGCATCGTGGACGCGGTGCGTCGGATCGTCGTCGGGGTTCACGGGTCGCTTGGCAGCCTGCAGGCGCTGCACTGGGCGGCCGACCAGGCCCGGGAGCGGCAGGTCCCGTTGGCGGCGGTGATCGCCTGGCTGCCGCCGGGCGGCGACCTCGCCGAACGGTCCCGCCCCTCCCCCTACCTGCGCCAGGCCTGGCGCGAGGCCGCCAGCAAGCGGCTGACCGAGGCCTTCGAGGCGGGCCTGGGCGGGCTGCCGGCCGGCCTTTCCGTGCAGCTGCGGGTCGAGCGCGGCGAGACCGGGCCGGTGCTGGTCGACGTGGCCGACCAGCAGGGTGACCTGCTGGTGATCGGCACCGGCCGGCGCCATCCGGTCAGCCGCGCGCTGCGCCGCTCGGTCGGCCGTTACTGCCTGGCCCACGCCAGGTGCCCGGTGCTCGCGGTGCCGCCGTCGGCGCTGATGGAAGCGGCCGCGCACGGCTGGCTGCGGCCGCGCTCCTGGTCAACCCGCGGGCTGGCCGACTCGCGGGGATAGGCGGCGCATGGGATTCGTTAGGAACGGACCCGCCCCCGCATAGCTGCTGTCAGGACCGGATGCACCCGCGCTGACCAGCGGTTTGCTTGTCTCGGGACAAAGAGGACTCCCGAGGAGCACACATCATGCTGGATCTGTTGTACATCGCCGTGACGCTGGTCGTCTTCGGCGCGCTCGTCCTTATCGTCAAGGGGGTCGAGCACCTTGAGCGCTGAGAACTGGGTCGGCTTGATCACGGCGGTCATCCTGGTCGTGTACCTGGTGTACGCGCTTATCCGGCCGGAGCGGTTCTAGATGAACTCGTCCCTGGCAGGCATCCTGCAAATCGTCTTGCTTGTGCTCGCCCTGGCGGCCTGTTACCGGCCGCTCGGCGACTACATCGCCCGCGTCTTCACCAGCGACAAGCACCTGCGGGTGGAGAGCGCCTTCTACCGGCTCACCGGCATCGACCCGGACGCCGACCAGCGCTGGGGCAGTTACGCCCGTTCCCTGCTGGCGTTCTCCGTGATCTCGGTGCTGTTCCTGTACCTGATGATGCGGGTGCAGCACTGGCTGCCCTACTCCAACGGCATGGCCAACGTCTCGCCGGTCACCGCCTTCAACACCGCCGCCTCGTTCGTCACCAACACGAACTGGCAGAACTACTCGGGCGAGTCCACCATGGGCTACGTCGTGCAGATGGCGGGCCTCGCGGTGCAGAACTTCGTCTCGGCGGCAGCCGGCATCGTGGTGGCGATCGCGCTCATCCGGGGCTTCATGCGGTCCAGGACCGACCGGCTGGGCAACTTCTGGGTGGACATGACCCGGGTCATCGTCCGGCTGCTGATCCCGTTCTCGGTGATCGGCGGCATCATCCTGATGGCCACCGGCGTGATCGACAACTTCAACCTCACGCACACCATCAGCACGCTGATCGGCGGCCAGCAGTCCCTGGTCGGCGGCCCGGTCGCCTCCCAGGAGGTCATCAAGGAACTGGGCAACAACGGCGGCGGCTTCTTCAACGCCAACTCCGCCCACCCGTTCGAAAACCCGACCGGGTTCTCCAACTGGTTCGAGATCTTCCTGCTGCTGGTCATCCCGTTCGCTCTGCCGCGCACCTTCGGCAAGATGATCGGCGACAACCGGCAGGGCTACATCCTGGTCGCCGTCATGGCCGGGCTGTGGCTGATCGCGGTCGGCGGCATCAGCTTCTTCGAGTGGCAGCACGCGGGCACCGCCCTGCAGGCCGCGGGCGGCGCCATGGAAGGCAAGGAGGTACGGTTCGGCATCCCCGGCTCGTCGTTGTTCGGCGGCTCGACGACGGTGACCTCGACCGGAGCCGTCAACAGCTTCCACGACTCGTTCACCGTCTTCGGCGGCGCGATCCTGCTGTTCGACATGATGCTGGGCGAGGTGGTGCCGGGCGGTGTCGGCGCGGGCATGTACGGCCTGCTCATGCTGGCGGTACTGACCGTCTTCATCGGCGGCCTGATGGTCGGCCGGACGCCCGAGTACATCGGCAAGAAGATCCGCCCGGCCGAGATGAAGTGGGCCGCGCTCTACATCCTGTTCACACCGACCTGTGCCCTGGTCGGGGCCGCGGTCGCGCTCGCCTTCCCCGGGCCGCGCTCCGTGATCTTCAACAGCGGGCCGCACGGGCTGACCGAGGTGGTCTACGCGTTCACCTCGATGGCCAACAACAACGGCTCGGCGTTCGCCGGACTCGGCACGGCCGCCACCTACTACCAGGTCGCGGGCGGCATCGTGATGCTGGTCGCCCGGTTCGCGCCGATGGTCTTCGTGCTCGCCCTCGGTGGGTCGCTGGCGCGGCAGCAGCCGGTGCCAGCGTCACTCGGCACCCTGGAGACCCACAAGCCGCTGTTCGCCGGCCTGCTGGTCGGCGTGATCATCATCCTCGTCGGCCTGACGTACTTCCCCGCGCTCGCGCTCGGGCCGTTCGCTGAAGGACTGCACTGAGATGGCTCACCTCAAGTCAACACCCCAATCGCCCACCCCAACGGGTGCGGCTGACCCTGGTGACGGCGGGCTTCCCCCGGGGAGCCTGGCGGTACCCGCGCGCCGCGTCGGCGGCGGCCTGCTCGACCCGAAGATGCTGTGGAAGTCGCTGCCCGACGCGTTCCGCAAGCTCGACCCGCGGATCCAGGTCAGGAACCCGGTCATGTTCGTGGTCGAGGTCGGCTCGGTCCTGACCACCTACTCGGCCATCATCCACAACTCAGTCTTCGCCTGGACGATCACCGTCTGGCTGTGGCTGACCGTACTGTTCGCCAACCTGGCGGAAGCGGTCGCCGAGGGCCGCGGCAAGGCCCAGGCGGAGACACTGCGGCGGACCAAGCGGGAGACGGTCGCGCGGCGCCTGGTCGGCTGGAAGCCCGGCGACACCTCCTACCGGGTCGAGGACGTGCCCGGCACCCAGCTGGCGATCGGCGACTTCGTGATCGTCGAGGCCGGGCAGGTCATCCCGGGCGACGGCGACGTAGTCGAGGGCGTGGCCTCGGTCGACGAGTCCGCCATCACCGGCGAGTCGGCGCCCGTCATCCGCGAGTCCGGCGGCGACCGCTCCGCGGTCACCGGCGGCACCCGGGTGCTGTCCGACCAGATCGTGGTCGGGATTACCTCCAAGCCAGGGGAAACGTTCATCGACCGGATGATCTCCCTGGTCGAGGGCGCGTCACGGCAGAAGACGCCGAACGAGGTGGCGCTGAACGTGCTGCTCGCCTCGCTGACGCTGATCTTCGTGCTCGCGGTGGTCACCCTGCAGCCGATGGCGTTCTACTCCAACGCCCCGCAGAACCTGGTCATCCTGGTCGCGCTGATCGTGGCGCTGATCCCGACCACCATCGGGGCGCTGCTCTCCGCCATCGGCATCGCCGGCATGGACCGGCTGGTGCAGCGGAACGTGCTGGCGATGTCCGGCCGCGCGGTCGAGGCGGCGGGCGACGTGAACACGCTGCTGCTCGACAAGACCGGCACGATCACCATCGGCAACCGCCAGGCGACCGAGTTCCTGCCGGTCCGCGGGGTCCCGATGGAGTCGCTGGCCGACGCGGCGCAGCTGTCGTCGCTGGCCGACGAGACACCAGAAGGCCGCTCGGTCGTGGTCTTCGCGAAGAACCAGTTCGGCATCCGCGAGCGTTCCGCGGGCGAGCTTCCCGGTGCCGTGTTCGTGCCGTTCACCGCGCAGACCCGGATGAGCGGCGTCAACCTGGCCGACGGGCGCGAGGTCCGCAAGGGCGCCGCCACCGCCGTCCGCAACTGGATCACCGAGAACGGCGGTACCGTTCCCGACGAACTGGGCGAGACCGTCGACGAGATCTCCGCCATCGGCGGCACGCCGCTGGTCGTCGCGGAGCGGGCGGCCGGCGCGGGCGAGGTTGCCCGGGCGCTGGGCGTCATCTACCTCAAGGACATCGTCAAGGACGGCATCCGCGAGCGGTTCGCCGAGATGCGGGTGATGGGCATCCGCACCGTCATGATCACCGGCGACAACCCGCTGACCGCCCGGGCGATCGCGGAGGAGTCCGGCGTGGACGACTTCCTCGCCGAGGCGACCCCGGAAGACAAGATGGCGCTGATCAGGAAGGAGCAGGAGGGCGGCAAGCTGGTCGCGATGACCGGAGACGGCACCAACGACGCGCCCGCGCTCGCCCAGGCCGACGTCGGGGTGGCGATGAACACCGGCACCTCGGCCGCGAAAGAGGCCGGGAACATGGTCGACCTGGACTCCAACCCGACCAAGCTCATCGAGATCGTGG
>Ga0265338_10001434_pt1 | contig 38730 bp, 42 predicted proteins | sample 42126metaG_FD_193579 | JGI IMG/M metagenome (GOLD analysis project Ga0265338, IMG submission 193579) | Rhizosphere microbial communities from Carex aquatilis grown in University of Washington, Seatle, WA, United States - 4-21-26 metaG | ecosystem: Host-associated > Plants > Roots > Rhizosphere... | reverse complement strand
TCGCTGGTCCATGACAGACACCTCTCGCCACGGCATCGCTCGCCCCTTTGCTTGACGAATCGAGCCGATTTTGAGGTGTCAACCATGTCTCCGAACACCTGTCAGCCATGTCCCCGGGCTGAACACTCGCGCTCGCAATGACGGAGGGAGGAGCGTGTGTCTCTCAGGTCATCGGGGCGAGGACGCGTCAGCGCGATGAGATAACCTCAAGCGAGCCGCTTGATCGCGAGCACGTCGCTGCGGCTGGCCTTGATGCGCGCAATCGCTGCACTGATCGGCTCGATCGCCGTCGCCATGTGAAACGCATTGGCGTGCACGAGCGTGTCGGCATCCTTGATAATGGCGACGTGCCCCTTCCAGAAGATGAGATCGCCGCGGCGGAGCGGGTCGCCGGCCGCAAGCGCGCGTCCGAGCGCGGCGAGCTGCAGGTCGCTGTCGCGCGGGCACTCCATGCCCGCAGCATTCAGCGAGAGCTGCACGAGTCCCGAACAGTCGATGCCGAGGCTGGTCTTGCCGCCCCAGAGATAGGGCGTGCCGACGAAGCGCTCGGCAATCGCAACGTAGTCGGGCTCGATATGGTCGAGACCAACTACATGCTGCTTCGGCACGAACCAGCCTTCATGCGTCACGACGAAGCTCGCCTCCTCGCGCGTCACCGCGAGCGTCGATGCCATCGGCAGCGTCTCGACCGGCGGCAGCTTGATCGACGGTCCGGGAAATGCGAAGCTGCGCAGCGCGCTGATCTTGTGGGTCGGTGCGGCAGCGGACGCAGCCAGCGCAGCTTCCGGCAACCAGCCGACATAGTGATCGGCTGCGAGCTGTCCCCAGGCCCAGCCTTCGCCGTTGCGATCGTAGATCGTGACGCGCTCGCCCTTCAGCGCCTGCGTCGCCAACTCGGCGCCCGTGAAGGGCTGCTGTCGCAGCGGCGCGATCGGATCGCCGACGACAAGCGTCTCGCCTTGGACGAAGCGATCAGCGATGACCTGGCCTTCGAGATGCTTGGCGGCGATGTCGCCGCGCGCCGGCGTGAGGCGGGGATCAGCCATAGCGCTCGCTCAGGAGCTTGTAGAGTGCGCGCGCCGCCTGGCACTCGCCGCCTTCGGGCCGTCCTGGCTTGGCCGACGGCGTCCAGGCGAAGATATCGAGATGCAGCCAGCTCCTGGCATGTTCGACGAAGCGCTGCAGGAACAGCGCGCAGGTGATCGAGCCGGCGAAGCCGCCCGACGGCGCGTTGTTGAGGGTCGCAACCTTGGAGTCGAGCCAGCTGTCATAGGGCGCCCACAGTGGCATCCGCCACAGCGGATCGTTCTCGGAAGCCGCGCAGCGCGCGACATCAGCGGCGAGCGTCTCGTCCTGGGTGTAGAACGGCGGCAGATCAGGACCTAGCGCGACGCGCGCGGCCCCGGTCAGCGTGCCCATGTCGATGAGCAGATCCGGCTTGTCCTCGTCGGCGAGCGCCAGCGCATCGGCGAGGATCAGCCGGCCCTCGGCATCGGTGTTGCCGATCTCGACCGTGAGGCCCTTGCGCGAGGGGAAGACGTCGAGCGGGCGGAAGGCGTTGCCGGCGACCGCGTTCTCGACCGTCGGAATCAGCACGCGCAGATGCAGCTTGAGCTTCGCGTCCATCACCATCTGCGCCAGCGCCAGCACATTGGCGGCGCCGCCCATGTCCTTCTTCATCAGCAGCATGCTGCTCGACGGCTTGAGATCGAGCCCGCCGGTGTCGAAGCAGACGCCCTTGCCGACGAGCGTCACCTTGGGATGCGCCGGATCGCCCCAGATCAGCTCGATCAGGCGTGGCGCCCTGGTCGAGGCGCGGCCGACGGCGTGAATGAGCGGAAAATTCTGCTGCAGCAGGTCGTCGCCGATGATGCTGGTGAAACGGGCGCCGAAGCGCTCGGCGACCTGTTTTGCGGCCGCTTCCAGTTCCTCCGGCCCCATGTCGTTGGATGGCGTGTTGACGAGATCGCGCGCCAGGCTCGCGGCATCTGCCAGCCGATCGAGCTCGGCGGCTGCGACGCCGTCGGGCGGCACGAGGCGGACCTCCGGACTCTCCGCCTTGCGATAGCGGCCGAAGCGATAGCTGCCGAGCGCGAAAGCGAGCGCGGCCAGCCGCGGATCATGCGGCGCATTGTCGAAGCGGTAGGTGCCCGCGGGCAGCAGGCCGGGCAGGCTGCCGGCCCGGAACGGGTCGCAGTGCTTGGCATCGCTGTCCTCGATGCCGAACAGCACCTGCGCGATACGGCCATCCGCACCAGGGAGGATCAGGCAGCTGCCGGGCTTGGCCGCGTAAGCATTGGCCTCGGCGAAATTACGGGCTTCCGCCGGCAGCGTGTCGCGGAGGGCCGGCCAGCTCGATTTCGTCACGAAGGTGATGGGAATGGCCGATGGGGCGGGGGCGGTCTCGAAGATCGATGGCATGTCTTCCAAGTCCTTGACGGTCGCGCTGCCGGCAGACTTCGCAGAGTTTGACGGCCGCTGCAATCGCACCGGCGGCATCGCCCGGATGTCGACGCAGAGCTGCCATCCGCGCCCGGTTCATGCCATTAACCGGCTGTTAGCGTTAACAGTTTATTGCTGGCGCGTTCATTTCGCTCGTCCCCAAAGTTCAAGTGACATGCGTCAGCAGCCTCCCCTCAGCCGGCTCCTTGCGTCGGCCGCACTCCTCGCACTTCTCGCTGCCGGCCTCGGCGGTTGCCAGACCGTGTCCGACGTCACGGGATCGCTGAAAAGCCGTGCCGAGCCGCCGCCACCGGCGACCCCGCAACGGGCGGCCGACGTGTATGGCGAGCGCTATCGCGCCAACCCGAAGGATGCGGTTGCCGCGGTCGCCTATGGCCAGGCGTTGCGCAACAATGGCCAGCGCGAGCAGGCGGTCGCCGTTCTGGAGCAGGCGACGTTGGCCAATCCCGGCAACAAGACCGTGCTCGCCGCCTATGGCCGGGCGCTCGCCGACAATGGCAATTTCAAACTGGCCTTCGACGTGCTGTCCCGCGCGCACTCGCCCGACAACCCCGATTGGCGGCTGCTGTCGGTGCAGGGCACCGCGCTCGACCAGATGGGCCGTCACGACGAGGCGCGGCGCTATTATGAGAGCGCGCTCAAGATCGTTCCGGGCGAGCCGTCGGTGCTGTCCAATCTCGGCCTGTCCTACATGCTGACGCGGGAGCTGCCGAAGGCGGAGGAAGTGTTGCGTCAGGCCTATGGCTCGCAACAGGCGGATGCGCGGGTGCGCCAGAACCTTGCCCTCGTGGTCGGCCTGCAGGGACGCTTCAGCGAGGCCGAGCAGATCGCGCGTGCCGACCTGCCGCCCGACGAGGCCGCCGCCAACGTCGCCTATCTCAAGGAGATGATCCAGGGGCAGAGCCAAGGCCGCGGCAAGGCCAAGTCACGGCCCGGCGCGCCGGTCGCGGCGCTCAGCCAGCCTGAGGAATGATCGACGCCGCGTCCGCGAGCAGGCGACGGCAGGTCTCGACGAACACATCGGCCCCGGTGACGATGTCGGCGTCGGCGGTGTTCTCGGTCCAGTGATGGCTGACGCCGCCGATCGACGGCACGAACAACATGCCGGCCGGCATGATGGTGGCCAGCACCTGCGCGTCGTGGCCGGCGCCACTCGGCATCCGCAGCGACCGACCGCCGGCGAGATCGCGGCTCGCAGCCTCGATCGTATCCTGGAACGCGGCATCCATCATCGCCGGCGCCCCGGTGCGGATGCGCTCGACGGCGATCTGACAGGAGCCTGAAGCGGAGTCCGCATCGGCGAGGGCGTGCAGCAACTGCTCCAGCCGCGCGATGACGGCGGGATCGTCGTCGCGGATCTGGAACAACATCTCGGCCCGCCCCGGAATGATGCTCGGCGCGCCGGGATCGAGGGTGATGCGCCCGGTGGTCCACACCGTGCGCGGGCCGCAGGCGGCCGGAAAGCGGGCGTCGATCGCAACGCAGAACCTGGCCAGAGCCAGGCCGGCGTCCTTGCGCACCGCCATCCGCGTGGTCCCCGCATGGTTCTGCTCGCCCGCAAAAACGATGCGGTATTGCCAGATGCCGACGATCGAGGTGACGATGCCGATCTTGAGCTCGCTGTGTTCGAGCGTGTCGCCCTGCTCGATGTGAGCCTCGAGATAGCCGATGTGGCGGCCGCGCTCGGCCTGCAGGCGCGGCCGGCCGGCAAGGCCCATCTCGGTCAAGGCCTCGCGCATGCTGCGCGGGCTGCTGCGGTCGCGGGCGGCGTCGATGTCGGCCTCGCTGACCTGGCCCACATAGGAGCGGCTGCCGAGGAAGCTGCCGAAATGGCCCTCTTCGTCGCACCAGGAGGCGACTTCCACCGCTCCCGGGATCGACGGATCGGGATTGAGCACGCGTGCGGCCTCGAGCGCGTAGATCACCCCCAACGGACCATCGAGCCAGCCGGCATGGTTCTGGCTCTCCAGATGCGATCCCGCCAGCAGCTTCGGGCCGGGCTTGGCGCTGGTGCCGAGCACATTGCCGATGCCGTCGATGGTGGGCGTGAGCTGCGCGTCGGGCAGCCGCTCGGCCAGCCAGCTCAAGGATTGACGGTGCGCTTCGGAGAAGGTCGGACGGTGGACGCCGGTCTTGTAGCGTCCGAACGCGCGCAGCGCGTTGAGATCGGCGAGGACGCGGGCGCCATCGGCGCGGCGGAACTGGGCGGACATCAGGCGGAGACCTCGATCATGCTCCGCCTAGCTTCCAGCTGCCGTCGTCGTCTGCAAGCAAAATCTCCGCCCGCTACTGCATCGCGGCGACCTTGATGCCGGTCGGTCCCAGAATGACCACGAACAGCACCGGCAGGAAGAACAGGATCATCGGCACCGTCAGCTTCGGCGGCAGCGCCGCAGCCTTCTTCTCGGCTTCGTTCATGCGCATGTCGCGGTTCTCCTGCGCCATCACCCGCAGCGATTGACCGAGCGGGGTCCCGTAGCGTTCGGATTGCTGGAGCGCGAGGCAGACGGACTTCACGCCCTCGAGGCCGGTGCGGCGCGCGAGGTTCTCATAGGCGACCTTGCGGTCCTGCAGATAAGAGAGCTCGGCGGTGGTCAGCGTGAACTCCTCGGAGAGCGCGATCGACTGGCTGGCGATCTCCATCGACACCTTGCGGAAGGCGGCCTCGATCGACATGCCGGACTCGATGCAGATCAGCAGAAGATCCAGCGCATCGGGGAAGGCACGCTTGATCGACAGTTGGCGCTTTGAGATCGCGTTGCTCAGGAACAGCATCGGCGCCTGCAAGCCGAGATAGGCCATGCCGATGCAGATGCCGATCTTGATCGGCAACGACTTCTGCAGATTGGCGATCACGAAGACATAGAGCACGGAGCCGACGAACAACACCACGGGCGTGACGAGCCGCGCGAACAGGAATGTGATGTAGGGCGCCTGACCGCGATAGCCGGCCATGATCAGCTTCTCGCGCGCCGCCTCCTGCGCCAGCCATTTGGTGAGGTTGAAATCATCCACCACCTTGGCAACCAGCTGCTTCGGGGTCTGGCGCAGCGACACCTTCTCGCCGGCATTCATCCGCTCGCGTTCGCGCTGCTTGATCCGCTCGCGCTCGCTCGCCACCGCCTTCATGCGCTTGTTCAGGTTCTCGCCCGCGAACAGCGGCATGATCAGCGTATAGACGGTTGCGCTCGCCGCGATGGCGGCGAACAGCATCGTCATGAAGTGCGGGTCGTGCAGCTTGGTGACCAGAAAGTCGACCATGGTCCACCTCAGAAATCGAAGTTGATCATCTTCTTCATGACAAAGATGCCCATGGACATCCACACCACGCAGCCGACCAGCATCAGCTGGCCGGTGGGATGGGTCCACAGCAGGGAGATGTAGTCGGGCGTGCTGAGATAGACCAGCAGCATCACGATCGGCGGCAGCGATCCGATGATGCCGGCGGAGGCCTTCGCTTCCATCGACATCGCCTGAATCTTCTCGGCCATCTTCTTGCGGTCGCGCAGCACCTTGGACAGGTTGCCCAGCGCCTCGGACAGGTTGCCGCCCGACTTCTGCTGGATCGCGACGACGATGCCGAAGAAATTGGCTTCCGGCAGCGGCATGCGCTCATAGAGCCGCGCGCAGGCCTCGCCGAGCGGCATGCCGATCGCCTGCGTCTCGATGATGGCGAGGAACTCGCTGCGCAGCGGCTCGGGGGCGTCGGCCGCGACCACCTTGATGGACTCGAACAGCGGCAGGCCGGCCTTGATGCCGCGGACGATGACGTCGACGGCGTCGGGCAGGGCTGCCAGAAACTTCTTTTCGCGGCGCTTTTTCAGGAAGTTCAGGATCCAGCGCGGCAAACCGAAGCCCGCGGCGAAGCCGAGACCGAGGGCGCCAAGCGGGCCGCCGCCGCCGAAGAAGGCGATTGCGGCGGCCATGAAACCGAGCACTCCGGAAATGATCCAGAATTTCTGCACCGTCCAGTCAAGTCCGGCCTGCGAGATCCGCAGGTTCAGCGGCACCTTGCTCTGCTTCTGCGCTTTGGCTTCGAGATCCTTCAGCGAGGACTCGACCTGCTCGCGGCGTGAGCGCTGATTGCGTTCCGCCTGGCGAACCACCGGCTCCGATTTGGCGACACTGCTGCGCCGCTGCTCGGCCTTCCGTTCTCCCGACAGCATGGGATAGAGGAACACCCAGGCGATGCCGCCGATCGCGGTGGCGGCGAGAAAGGCCAGGGCGAGAACCTGAAGCTTCATGGCGCCGCTCCCTTAGTCCTTGCTCGCGACTTCGGCGGCGTCGAGCGCCGCCGCCAGCCGCTTCTCTTCGCCATAATAGCGCGCGCGCTCCCAGAAGCGGGGACGGCCGATGCCGGTGGAGCGATGGCGTCCGATGATCTTGCCGTTCGCGTCCTCGCCGATCATGTCGTAGAGGAAGATGTCCTGCGTGATGATGGTGTCGCCTTCCATCCCCATCACCTCGGTGATGTGGGTGATGCGGCGGGAGCCGTCACGGAGGCGCGCCGCCTGGACGATCACGTCGATCGATGCGCAGATCATCTCGCGAATGGTCCGCGATGGCAGCGAGAAGCCGCCCATCGTGATCATGGATTCGCAGCGCGACAGCGCCTCGCGCGGGTTGTTGGCGTGCAGGGTGCCCATCGAGCCGTCGTGACCGGTGTTCATGGCCTGGAGGAGATCGAATGCCTCCGGGCCGCGGACCTCGCCGACGATGATGCGTTCAGGACGCATACGCAGGCAGTTTCGGACCAGCTCGCGCATCGTGACCTGGCCTTCGCCCTCGATGTTCGGCGGCCGTGTTTCCAGGCGGACCACATGCGGCTGCTGCAGCTGGAGTTCGGCCGCGTCCTCGCAGGTAATGATGCGTTCGTCGTGATCGATGTAGTTTGTGAGGCAGTTCAACAGCGTGGTCTTGCCGGAACCGGTACCGCCGGAGATCAGCACGTTGCAGCGGACGCGACCGATGATCTGCAGGATCTCCGCGCCTTCCGGCGAGATCGCGCCGAACTTGACCAGCTGATCGAGCGTCAGCTTGTCCTTTTTGAACTTACGAATGGTGAGCGCAGGCCCATCGATCGCCAGCGGCGGCACGATGGCGTTGACGCGGGAGCCGTCGGCGAGACGGGCGTCGCAGATCGGCGAGGATTCGTCGACGCGGCGGCCGACCTGGCTGACGATGCGCTGGCAGATGTTCAGCAGTTGCTGGTTGTCGCGGAAGCGGATGCCGGTGCGCTGGATCTTGCCGGCGACCTCGATGTAGACCGTGCCGGCGCCGTTGACCATGATGTCGGCGATGTCGTCGCGTGACAGCAGCGGCTCGAGCGGACCGTAGCCGAGCACGTCGTTGCAGATGTCGTCGAGCAGTTCTTCCTGCTCCGCGATCGACATCACGATATTCTTGATCGCAATGATCTCGTTGACGATGTCGCGGATTTCCTCGCGCGCCGACTCGCCGTCGAGCTTGGCAAGCTGGGCGAGGTCGATCGCCTCGATCAGCGCGCCGAAGATCGTCGCCTTGACCTGGTAGTAATTGTCCGAACGCCGGGCTTCCACCACGGGGGGCGGGGGCGGAGGCGCCTGCCGGGCCGGAGACAAAGGCGGCGAGGCGACCGTCGGAGCAGCCGCGCGCGGCGCCGCCGGCGCCGGCTCGGGCGCAGGCGCAGCCGGCCTGGGAGCCCTGGTATCGTTGTCCAATCCGCTACGCTTACCAAACACGACCTAGAACTCCACGCGTGCTTACTTCGACCTCAGCTTGTCGAGCAGAGGTGACAGGAAGGAGCCTTTCGGCTTCTTGGTCTCGCTGCGGCCGGTCAGCCGCTGGGCGATCTGCAGAAACATCTCAGTGGTCCGATGATTGGGCGACATCTCCGCAATCATCTGGCCGTTGTTCGCGGCCGCACCGAAGACCTGAGGCTCGAACGGTATCGAGGCGATCGGCTGGCTCTCGATCGCCTTGGCGAATTCGCTCGCATTGATCTCCGGCCGCTTGGGAACGCCGACCTGGTTCAGGCAGTACAGCGGCATGCGGTCGTTCGGGCGCGCGGCCTTGAGCAGGTCGTAGATGTTCTTGGTGTTGCGCAAGGAGGCAAGGTCCGGCGCGGCCACGATGAGGATGTCGTCCGCGCTGATCAGCGCCCGCTTGGTCCAGCCCGACCATTGGTGGGGAACATCGAGCACGATACACGGCATCGAGGCCCGGAGCGTATCGAAGATCGCATCGAACGCCTCGACGCCGAAATCGTAGACCCGGTCGAGCGTGGCAGGTGCCGCGAGCAGGCTCAGATGATCGGTGCATTTGGACAGCAGCCGGTCCATGAAGGCAATGTCGATTCGGTCCGGCGAGAACACGGCGTCGGCGATGCCTTGTGCGGGATCCTGGTTGTAGTCGAGACCGGCCGTACCGAAGGCGAGGTCGAGGTCGGCGACGACGGAATCCATCGAGAGGTCGCGGGCGATCGCCCAGGCGACGTTATGCGCGATGGTCGACGCGCCGACGCCGCCCTTGGCGCCAACGACGGCGATGATGCGGCCGACCGCCTTGGCCTCGGGCGCGGAGAACAGGTTGCAGATCGAGCGCACGACATCGATCGGCGTGACGGGAGACAGCACGTAATCGCTGACGCCGCGGCGCACCAGTTCGCGGTACAGCGTGACATCATTGACGCGGCCGATCACGACGACGCGGGTGCCCGGATCGCAGACGGTCGCGAGCTGATCGAGGCCGGTGAGGATGTCGGAGCGCGCATCGGTCTCGAGGATGATCACGTTGGGGGTCGGCGCCGAGCGATAGGCCTCGATGGCCGCGGCCATGCCGCCCATCTGGACCTTCAGATGCGCCTTGCCCAGGCGCCGGTCCTCACCGGCGGCCTGAACCGTGGCGGCCGTCTCGACCGTCTCGCAGAACGCCTGCACCGACACGCGCGGGGCCGGCGCGATATGATCGTCGGCCGGCGGCGGCACGACGTCGGGCTGCTCCTCTGGGGTCTGTCGGGCGTAGCTGATCATTTGCCTGTGTCGCTGAGTTTGGCCTTATCGGCTTCGGGATAGGTGATCGCGGTTGACGATCCCTTGCGGTATTTGTCGAACAGCGCGGTGCGCCGCGTGGTGTAGGACGGCGTCTCGGCGCGCGGCTGCACCAGATCGGCGGGGTTGTCGACCATCGCGGCCATATTGCGCTGGTAGGCGCAACCGAAGTTCCAGTCCGGCTTGTTCTCGAACCAGTTCTTGTTCTTGATCGTGGGGCCGAGATCGTCAGGCCAGACGCCGCACGGGCCTGCCGTCGCCGACATTTTCGGATAGCTCAGGCGGATCGCCGCCATCTGGCGCGGGTCCTTGGGCTGATAGTTCCGCACGGTGAGGCCATGCGGCGGGACGCCGGCGGCAGCGAACAGCGATTGAATCTCGCGCATGGAATCGCCGGCCGCGCGCGCATTCGGCGTGCCGGTTGGCACGTCGGCGCTGATCGCGCCGGTGCCCTGGCGAAGCCAGCTCTGCGCCAGCGCCATCACTTCCGCGCGCTGCTCGGCGGTTAGGCCGCCACGGCCTTGACCGACGAAGACGACGAGCGAGTCGGGAGCTTCCTGGACGGCGATCGGATGGCGCAGCCGGTAGTCGTCAGGGATGCTCGCCGTCATGGCGTCGTCCCTGGCGTGGTTGCAGGCGCCGAGCAGGGCGGCCGTCGCGGTCAGCATGGCGGCGAGAGGCAGGCGGCGAGCGGGGCTGGATTTCGTGGTCATCGTTGCAGGTCCTTGTCCCAGCTCAGTCCGTGATGAAACCGTAGGTGCCGCGATAGCTGCGTCCGGGTTCGACCCGGCCGGGCACGCCATAGATGCGATTGATGCTGCCCAGAAGATCGGCTTGCCGATCGGATGCTGCGGCGAAGCCGTCGTCGGGACGTGAGAGATCCTTCTGCGCGACGGCGCGCACGACGAACGGCGTCACCAGCACCATCAGTTCGGTCTGGTTGTTGACGTAGTCGCGGCTGCGGAACAGCGTGCCGAGAACCGGCAACTGCATCAGGCCCGGCATGCCGCTGATCGCCTGCTTGGTCTGCTGCTGGATCAGGCCGGCCATCGCCATGGCGCCGCCGGAGGGGATCTCCAGCGTCGTCTCGGCGCGGCGGGTCTTGATCGAGGGAACGGTGAGCGAGTTCACGGTCGATGAGGTCACCGCCTGCGACAGGGTGATGGAGTTCTCGTTGGAGAGTTCGGACACCTCCGTCATCACCCGTAGCGAAATCCGGCCCTCGGCCAACACGACCGGTGTGAAGTTGAGGGAGATGCCGAACTTCTTGAAGCTGATCTGCGTCGTACAGACATGGGTCGTCGGATCGCAGGAATAGCCGGCCGGAACCGGGAACTCGCCGCCGGCGATGAAGGTAGCCGACTCGCCCGAGATCGCGGTCAGATTCGGCTCGGCCAGCGTGCGGATCACGCCGGCGTTCTCCATGGCCCGCAGCGTCGCCTGAACCGAAGACCCGAACGACGCGTTGATCGCATTGTTGGAGACCAGGTTGCTGCCATAGGCGGTGAACGGGTTGGAGTTGGCGAATTTGACCACCGCGGTGCCGTAATTGAGCTGGCCCGACAGATCGATGCCGAGCTGCTTGACGACGGAGCGCTGGACCTCGGCAACCGTCACCTTGAGCATGACCTGATCGCGGCCTCTGACCGTGATCGAGTTGACGACCTTGTCGGCGCCGCCTGCGAGTCGCGCCGCGAGCTCGCCGGCCTGCTGAGCCTCGATCTGGCTCGCGGCCGAGCCGCTCAGGACGATGCTGTCGCCGAGGCCCTCGATCTGGATGTCCGAATTGGGCAGCAGCTGCTTCAGCGCGGCACGCGCCCCGTTGAGATCGCGCTTGACCGCAATGTCATAGGCCGCGATCTGCTGTCCCTGGGCATCGAAGAAGACGATGTTGGTCTGGCCGACGGTTGCGCCGATGATGTAAGCGCGCTGCGACGAGCGGACCACGGCGTTGGCGATCTTCGGATCGGCGACGAGCACATCCTTGATGTCGCGGGGCAGATCGATGACCACGGATTTGCCGACGCCGAGCGCCAGGAAGCGTGCATTGATCTGGCCGTCGGCCGCGGCTGCCGTGACCGCCGGGCGATAATCCGCCGCGATCACCGGCGCCAGCGCCGGATTCAAGGTCAGCGCAGCGGCGGCCGAAAACGACAGCGCGCGAACCATCGCGGTCCGCAGTTTTCGCTGATTTTCGCTGCATGTCATCGTGGTGGTCCTCTCGGTCACTTCTGCGTCGTCATCGTGCTGGGAATGCCGAAGCGGATGACGGCGACGCTGTCGCCGCGCCTGCGGCTGTTCTCGTCAGAGCGGTTCTCGGCGACGTTGATGTCGGCAATGCTGCGCAGGGCCAGCGACAGGGTCCCGCTCTGGCGCGCGCGCGCCAGCGTCTCGGCCTGCTCCGGCTTCAGTTCCAGGGTGACGGTCTTGCCCACGACGGTGGTCTGGCCATCCTTTTCCTTGGGCGCCTGGTCGATCGCCAGGACGCGAATGTTCGACAGAATGATCTCCGAACTGATGACGTCGCCGGCATTGGGCTGCTCCGGATTGCGCTCGCGCTTGGACAAGAGCACGTCGACCCGATCATTCGGCAGGATGAAGCCGCCGGCCCCGGTCTCCGGTGAGATCTCGGTGGAGACGGCGCGCATGCCGGCGGGGAGGATCGCGGCCATGAAGCCCGAGCCATCGGCCTTGACCAGCTTCTGCTCGCGGATCGGCTCGCCGGCGATGAACGGCGCCCGGGCAATCATGCCGGTCACCTCGGCATCGCCCTTCGACCGATCCTTGCGCTGGATGAAGCTGGAGCTCGTCGTCGCCGCCGGCCAGCTCTGCCATTGCAGGTGTTCAGGCTTCAGCGACTGGCCGAGGTTGATGTCGGATTTGGCGACCAGGACTTCGACGGTCTCCACGGTCGGCGCAACAGCGGCGACCGGAGCCGGCCGATCGTCGGATCCGCTCGCGAGATATGCGGCCACGCCGCCAGCGCCCACAGCGATGGTGAGAACCACAACACGTGCGGTATTCATACGCTTCACTTTCCACATTACGCCGCGACGCTTCCGCCGCCGTGATGGGAGTTGAGCAGTTATTCGTCAAAGCATGGTTAATGAGGCGTATCTAAATCGCCTTAACACCGCGTTCACACGGTGTCTCAGGGCATCGCGAAGCGCGCCGCGTCGATCGTCTTCACCCAGTCGGTGTCCGGGTAGACCATCAATGCGCCCAGGGCGAGCGCGATGCCATAGGGCACGCCGCTCTCCCCGGCATGCAGACGGGCAAGCCAGGGCTGTCCGGCCAGCATGTACGGCAGCGGCCATTGCCGGAACTGCATCAGCAGCAGAGTCAGGACCCCGCCGAAAATCGATGCGTAGAGGAGGTAGTTCATCAGATGGGCGAAGCCGAACCATAGCGCGGCCGCCGACGCGACCTTGGCATCGCCGCCGCCGATCCAGCCGAATGCAAAGCAGGCAAATGCGACGACGAGCAGGAGTGCGCCGGCGCCAACATGGCTGAGCATGTCCTGCATTCCCATCCCGCTCAGCGGCGCCAGCACCAGAAATCCCGCAAGCAGCGCGAATGAGACGCGGTTCGAGATGGTCATCGTGAACAGGTCGCTCGCCGCGGCGAACGCCATCAGGGCCGGGAACAGCAGAAGGCGCGCAAGATCAAGGGTCATAGCTTCCGACGGCATTGGAGCGGCGCGGGTGGGCGGTCACGCGACGGTAGCGGCAAGACCTAAATGATCAGAAAACGGCTGCCACGGCCGGAGCACGGCGGCCGGCTTCACCAGATGCTGACGATGCGGGCGGTGAGAACGATGATGGACAGGCCGAGTGCGAGACATACCCAGCGCATCGTCGCATCGGTCCGACCAAGGGAGCGCCTGGACGCGCCGGCCGGCAGAACGTGGTTACGCATGACTGAACGCCACCGGAAAAGAACGCCAAAACAATAAAGGCCCCGGATCGCCGGGGCCTTTTTGCTCGATCGTGACGACCGCTTACTTCAGCGACGAGTTGATCGACGAGAACTTGGAGCTCAGGCTGGTGCCGAGACCGTTCACGGCGGCAATGATCGCGAGCGAGATGCCGGCAGCGATCAGGCCGTACTCGATGGCGGTCGCGCCGGATTCATCCTTCACGAAGCGAGCAAGCAGATTCTTCATAGGTAACTCCATGTACACGTGGCTGGTCGAACATGATCTGGTCGTTGCGGCGTTCTCAGCACCGTGACCATGCGGCTACCCTAGGCAGCAGGCATTTCGGCGTAGTTAATTCGGTCGATGAAACACGGCGACAAATGCCTGTTATTGCGCAGAGTAAATTTCGAATGAAGCGCATGAAGAAAAGTTGAAACATTGCGCAATCACATCTGAGTCCATCTTCGATGAGGTGGTTCCGCGCAGCCGGCGGCGCTTCGCGCAGCGCGATGTCGAGATGCGATGCGCCGTCATGCGCACACTTCTTTCCGGCATTTCTTCCATCCGCGTCTTGCGCTCCCGGTGAGCACCCACGCGCTGTGGGTTCACGGCTCCTTAAGCGCGACGGAGTACGCCTCGGGAAAGTTCATGAAATGAGGCACGTGATGTCCGGTCTGCCATGGGAAGTCGCACTGATGCTCGGCCAGACCATCGAGAAGGTGCTGCCGATCACCCTTGCACTCGCTGTGGTCTTTTCGGTCCTGAGCCATTTCTGGGCCTGCAATCCCGGCAAGCCGTGGTGGCAGAAGCGCGAGCTCGTCACCGACATGGTCTATTGGTTCTTCGTGCCGGTGTTCGCGCGTGTGCTGCGCATCGGGTTGCTCGTGCTCGGGGCAGGCGTGGTGTTCAATATCCACGACGCAGACGAGTTGATCGCGTTCTATGAAAATGGCCATGGGCCGCTGGCTCAGCTGCCGGAATGGCTGCAAGGTCTGCTGTTCATCGTGCTCGCCGACTTCATGCTGTATTGGACGCACCGGCTGTTCCATGGCGGCGAGTTCTGGAAATATCATGCCGTGCATCACTCCTCCGAGGACCTTGAATGGATCTCGGCGGCGCGGTTTCATCCCATCAACCTGATCCTCGGCACGATCGCCGTCGACGTGATCCTGCTGATGGCCGGCATCTCGCCGAATGTGATGATCTGGGTCGGTCCGTTCACGACGTTCCATTCGGCCTTCGTGCACGCCAACCTCAACTGGACGCTCGGACCCTTCAAATATGTCCTGGCAACTCCGGTCTTCCATCGCTGGCACCACACCGCGATCGAAGAGGGCGGCAACACGAACTTTGCCGGCACCTTCCCGCTTTGGGACATTCTGTTCGGGACGTTCCGGATGCCGGAAGGTCGACTGCCGGAGAACTACGGCAAGGATGAAGCCGCGATGCCTGGCGAATTCGCCGGCCAGCTTGTCTTTCCCTTCCGCCGCTGAACGCCGGCCCGCAGGCTTAAGGCGAGTGGGCAACGTTTGCAGATCGTTCACCAATTGAGCGCAGATTTGCCGCGTCGGGCGCCGTCACCGCTGCGTATCGCTTGAGACGGCTCGTCAATGTCCCGGGGTTCCAGAATGTCGTTCAGTGTGTGGTGTCGTCCTCATCTTTCCCTGGCATGGCGCGCTTGCGTGGCCGCGATGCTGCTGTGGCCTGCCGCGGCGTCGGCCGATCCCGATCCGGCCATCGCCGTGAATGTCGATCAGGCGAAACTGGTCAAGCTGCCCGACAGGGTCGCCACCCTGGTGGTCGGCAACCCCATGATCGCGGATGTCACTCTGCAGAGCGGCGGCATCATCGTCGTCACGGGCAAGAGCTACGGGGCGACGAACTTCATTGCGATGGACCGCGGCGGCCAGGTGCTGGTCGATCGCCAGATCCAGGTGGCTGGTCCGACGGACAGGCTGGTGACGGTTTATCGCGGCGTCGATCGTGAGACCTATAGCTGTATGCCTGTGTGCCAGCGTCGGGTGACGCTGGGCGATGGTGACAATTACTTCAAGTCGGTGCTCGAGCAGGCCGGAACGATGTCCAGCACGGCGAGCGGCAGCGCCGCATCCGGCCCCAAGGCCAATTGACGCCAGCAGCGCTGCCGCCGGCGCCACGCTACCAGCGTTCTGCATCGCGCGAGGCGCATTGCCGCCTTGCGCTGCGCGTCGTGGCGCATGGGTGATCCGCGCAAATCTCTGCCGCGAGACCTTCTCTCGCAGTGAGGCCTGCCGGGATGACGAACGATCGTGGCAATCTCGACACGTGGTTAGCGGATCGTTGACGCGCCGCCCCACCTCGTCCGTTTCGTAGGAAACTCTTTCCCAACAAGTTTCCGCTATTTCTTTCACCCAGGTTGACGTGCCTCCCTCAAATCGGATGAACCCATGCAATCGTCCTCGATCGCCTCGTTGCGCAGCCTTTTGCGACGTTTTCGGCGCAATCGGCGGGCCTCCGCCGCGCTCGAATTCGCTCTGGTGGCGCCGATCTTCTTCGCGCTGCTGTTCGCGATCATCGAAACGGCCCTGATGTTCTTTGCCGGTCAGGTGCTCGAAACCATCACGCAGGATTCGGCGCGCATGATCCTCACCGGGCAGGCGCAGCAGGGGTCGTATACGCAGTCCCAGTTTGCGAGCTATGTCTGCAACCAGGTGCCGGCGCTGTTCGACTGCAACAAGATCTATATCGACGTGAAGAGCTACTCGAAGTTCGCCGACGTCTCGATCAGCAGCCAGATCGATAATTCCGGCAACTTCGTCAACAACATGACCTACAGCCCAGGCGCCGCCGGAGACATCGTCGTGGTCCGGCTGTTTTATCAATGGCCGATCTTCGTGACCGGGCTTGGCTACAACATCGCAAACCTCTCGGGCAGCAAGCGGCTGCTGGTTGGAACGGCCGCCTTCAAGAACGAGCCGTATTCATAAGACCGCCAAGGTGTCCATCATGCATTGTGCAAAAAGACCGGGAGCTTCGATGGGCGACCGCCTGCTTCGCCGCCTCGGCGCTTTCGGGGCCGACAAGCGGGGGATCGCCGCCACAGAATTCGCCTTCATTGTCCCGCTGATGCTGGTGATGTTCTTCGGTACAGTGGAGTTCTGCTCGGGGATCGCCGTCGATCGCAAGGTCACGTTGATGGCGCGGACCCTGTCCGATCTGACCTCTCAGTCGACCTCTGTCGGGGACTCCGACATGTCGAATTTCTTCGCTGCGTCGACTGGCATCATGTACCCCTATTCGACGACGCCGGTGAACGCGACGATCACTGAGCTCTATGTCGACCCCAAGACGATGCAGGCCACCGTGATGTGGAGCAAGGGATCGGCCCCGCGCTCGTCAGGCACCACGGTCGGTGTGCCGGCCGACCTGCTGGTCAGCGGCACCTACCTGATCTTCAGCGAGGTCAACTATCAATATGTGCCGACGATCGGCTATGTGATGGCGAAGACCGGCATCAAGCTCAGCGATGTCGCCTACACCCGCCCGCGGCAGTCGACCTGCGTGTTCTACAGTCCGAAGACGAGTTGCTAGAGCATGATCCGGAAAGGCGGAAACCGGCTTTCCGCAGATATCATGCTCAAACAAAGCGCTTAGCCAGCCGCCGCGTCGTCGCAGGCCGACCTTCGCAACCTCATCAACATCGAACATGAAAAAGGCCGCTCGACGCGGCCTTCTTTTTTTGACTTGCAGCTTTGTCAGCTGGGCCGAGCGGGTCGAAACTGACCCGCCGCCTTCAACGTCGCCAGCTTAGCTGGCTGCGCGGAGGTTGTCGGCCGACGACTTGCCCGAACGACGATCGGCCACGATCTCGTAGGAGATCTTCTGGCCTTCGCGCAGCGTGCCGAGACCGGCGCGCTCGACGGCGCTGATGTGCACGAACACGTCGTTGCCGCCGTCATCCGGCTGAATGAAGCCGTAGCCCTTGGTTGCGTTAAACCACTTCACGGTTCCCATGCTCACGGGGGTAGTTCCCTTCTCAGATATCAAATGCGTAACCCAGGATCCTGGGCTGGTTAGATCGAATTTTTGGAAGGGTCGTCAGCGTCTGAACCGGCTGTACCGGTAATAGCTAATCTCGTCCGGCCGAAAATCGATTGCCGCATATTCTATTGGAAATGGGGCCGCAAAACAATCCTGAGCTGCGCGCGCGCGCACGATTTTTTGCGCGCCGGCCGAGGACCGGCGCGCTCATTGCGCAAGAGATAATCATGCCGCGAGAGGGTGAAATAATGTTCCACCCTGGACTGAGCACTGACCGTTCAGCGGCGGCGGAACTGCCCGCCGCGCTGCGGCGCACCACGTGGAGGACCGCCTGGGCTGCTGGGCCGCTCATCCTTGTGACGGAAGATGAGGCGGCCCTTTTCCAGATCGTAGGGCGACATCTCGACGGTCACGCGGTCGCCCGCCAGCGTCTTGATGCGATTCTTTTTCATCTTGCCCGCGGTGTAGGCAACGATTTCGTGCCCCGCATCGAGTTGAACCCGGTAGCGCGCGTCGGGAAGGATTTCGGTGACCAGCCCTTCGAACTGGATCAGCTCTTCCTTAGCCATGTCTCTCTCCAGATCGATAGACGTCTAGTTTGGCCGTTGGTTGCGGTTATGAGCGTGGTTTTTGGGTCTGCCTTCGCGATGCAGGAATGCAACGCCTTGAATCGACCCGGACTTGCCGCCGCCTTGCGACGGTCGGTTGGGCTCCTGACGATTGCCTGGCAGAGCCGGCATCTTAGCATTGGAACGCCGACGACGGCGAGGGCCTTTTGCGGCGTTGCCACCATCATTGGCCCGCGCATTCTGCATGCCAGGGCGGCCGCCAGGACGCTGGGGCTGGCCGGCGGGCGCCGCGTCGCGGTGACCCGGCGTCCGGCGATCCTCGCGCGGCAGCGTGGTCTTGGTCAGCCGCTCGATGTCCCGCAGGTAGGACAGTTCGTCCGCTCCCGCCACCAGCGAGATCGCGACGCCATCGGCGCCGGCGCGCGCGGTGCGCCCGATCCGGTGCACATAGGTCTCCGGTACGTTCGGCAGGTCGAAGTTGACGACGTGGCTGACGCCGTCGACGTCGATGCCGCGCGCGGCAATATCGGTGGCGACCAGGGTGCGGATCTCTCCGGTGCGGAACGCTGCCAGGGTGCGCTCGCGGTGGTTCTGCGACTTGTTGCCGTGAATGGCCTGAGCCGGAATGCCCGCCTTTTCGAGGCCCTTCACGACCTTGTCGGCCCCGTGCTTGGTGCGGGTGAACACCAGTGCCCGATTGACCGGCTCATCCTTGAGCAACTGGGCCAGCAGGCTCGGCTTGGCGGAGTGGTCGACCTGGATCACGCGCTGGGTGATGCGCTCGACCGTCGACGACACCGGCGTCACCGCCACCCGCGCGGGATCGCGCAGCATGGCGTCGGCCAGTTCGGCGATGTCCTTCGGCATGGTCGCCGAGAAGAACAGGGTCTGGCGCTTGATCGGCAGCTTGGCCACGATCTTTCGGATGTCGTTGATGAAGCCCATGTCGAGCATGCGGTCTGCTTCATCGAGCACGAGGAACTCGACCTGGGTCAGCTTCAGGGCATTGCCCTGAACGAGGTCGAGCAGCCGGCCGGGCGTGGCGACCAGCACGTCGACGCCCGGCATCAAAGCGCGGACCTGGCGTCCCATGGGCACACCGCCGATGGCAAGCGCCGAGGTCAGGCGGATATGACGGCCATAGGTGTTGAAGCTGTCGAGGATCTGGCCCGACAGCTCGCGGGTCGGGCTCAGCACCAGCACGCGTGCCGTTTTCGGCTGCGGCTTGATGCGGGTTTCCAGCAGACGATGCAGGATCGGCAGCGCAAAGGATGCCGTCTTGCCGGTTCCGGTCTGCGCGATGCCGATCACGTCGCGGCCTTGAAGCGCGATCGGGATGGTCTGGGCCTGGATCGGGGTGGGGGTGGTGTAGTTTTCTTCCTTCAGCGCGCGCGTCAGCGCGTCGGCGAGGTTAAAATCCTGGAAGGATGTCAAAAGCGTGGGCTTTCCATATGAGGATAAGGCCCTCGTCGGCATGGGGCCGGACGCGGGCGGGTGACTAGAGACACCCGCGTGTTTGGAGCGCCTATTGTGGAGTGCTGAGGATGCGGAGCCAAAAGCTCTGGATGAGCTAAAGAACACGCGGCTCGCAAAGATCCGGCTGATTCGCCTCGATCTGCCAGCTATATGGAGCAGCTGCGCGCCACTTTCAAGGCCACGTGCGTACCGCAGTGGCGATCGAGGTGGTACCCCGCTGCTTTAAAATTAGTCATTCAAAACAATCTGCACAAATTTGGCGCTACTTGCTGGCCGATTGGTCAGGTTCGCTGCTCAAAAGATGGGCTGTTGGTTGCGACCTTCGGTCGCGATTGGACTGATTTTTAATATTCCTTCAATGGCTTACCCGGTGGGAGGGGCGTGGCACGCTTCTTGCGATTCTTCCGCCGCAGACCGCCGGCCGCTTTGGCTGCGAAGCACGTCTGCGTCAGGGAGATATTCACTCATGCTTACTCGACTCACTCAGGAATTAACGGCGCCGTTCAGCCGCCGTCGCTGGCTGGCTGCTGCTGCCGGCCTGGCACTTGGCGCTGCCGGCTTCGGCCCGGCGATGGCCGCGGACGACACCATCAAGATCGGCGTTCTGCATTCGCTGTCCGGCACCATGGCGATCAGCGAGACCACGCTGAAGGACACGATCCTGTTCCTGATCGACGAGCAGAACAAGAAGGGCGGCGTGCTCGGCAAGAAGCTCGAGGCCGTCGTGGTCGACCCTGCGTCGAACTGGCCGCTGTTCGCCGAGAAGGCGCGCGAGCTGATCACCAAGAACAAGGTCGCGGTCGTGTTCGGCTGCTGGACCTCGGTGTCGCGCAAGTCGGTGCTGCCGGTGTTCAAGGAGCTCAACAGCATCCTGTTCTACCCGGTCCAGTACGAGGGCGAGGAGAGCGAGCGCAACGTGTTCTACACCGGTGCGGCGCCGAACCAGCAGGCGATCCCGGCGGTCGACTACCTGATGAAGGAAGAGAAGGTGAAGCGCTGGGTGCTGGCCGGCACCGACTACGTCTATCCGCGCACCACCAACAAGATCCTGGAAGCCTACCTGAAGTCCAAGGGCGTGGCTCAGGACGACATCATGATCAACTACACGCCGTTCGGTCACTCCGACTGGCAGACGATCGTCGCCGACATCAAGAAGTTCGGCTCGGCCGGCAAGAAGACCGCCGTGGTCTCGACCATCAACGGCGACGCCAACGTTCCGTTCTACAAGGAGCTCGGCAACCAGGGCATCAAGGCCAAGGATATCCCGGTGGTCGCGTTCTCGGTGGGTGAGGAAGAGCTCGCCGGCATCGACACCAAGCCGCTGGTCGGCCATCTCGCCGCCTGGAACTATTTCGAGTCGATCAAGACCCCGGCCAACGAGAAGTTCATCAAGGATTGGCAGGCCTACACCAAGAACCCGAAGCGCGTCACCAACGACCCGATGGAAGCGCATGTGATCGGCTTCAACATGTGGGTGAAGGCGGTCGAGAAGGTCAAGTCGACCGACGCCGACAAGGTCATCGATGCGCTGCCCGGCACCGAGGCTCCGAACCTGACCGGCGGCGTGTCGAAGATGCTGCCGAACCACCACATCACCAAGCCGGTGTTCATCGGCGAGATCAAGGGTGATGGCCAGTTCAGCGTCGTCTACAAGACCAAGGACCTGGTCCCCGGCGACGCCTGGTCGAAGGAGCTCGAAGGCTCCAAGGACCTGATCGGCGACTGGGTCGGCAAGAAGTGCGGCAACTTCAACGTCAAGACCAACAAGTGCCTGGGTTCGGGCACCTGATCCCGACCTTACGACCTCATCACGACCGGAGAAGGCGGCGATCAGTGCCGCCTTCTCTCTTCCTCCTGCCGGGGTGGTCCAGTGCCTGCCATTGTTCTCGCGATTGTTCGCAGCCTTCTTCTATCCATTGCCCTGATCGTCGCGGCCGTTCCGGCCTTCGCCGCCAGCTTCGAAGAGTCCGTCGCCAAATTCGCCAATGACGATTTCTCCGACACCGATGATGCGGTGGGCGAGATCGCGGTGTCTGGCAATCCGCTGGCCTATCCGATCATCAGCGCGCTGCAGGACGAGCGGCTGATGTTCGATGCCGAGACCAAGAAGGTCTATGTCAAGCAGGCCGACGGCAAGATCATCGATGCGGCCACCGGCGCGGCCGTCGACAAGCTGCCCGACAATGCCGCGGCGGTGAGCCTCAACAATCGCCTGCGCCGCAGTGTCGACGCCGCGCTGGGCGGCCTGACCCTGCTGTCGCCGGACGTGATCAGGCGGCTGTCGGCGGCGAAATCCGTGTTCAAGTCGCATGACGAGGCGACGCTGCCGACGGTGGACTCGGCGCTCGCCAAGGAAACCAACCGCAGCGTCAAACAGGCGCTGACCGAGGCGCGCGCCGCCATTCTCCTGTTCAAGTCCGATGCCAGCGAGGTCGACAAGCTCGAGGCCGTCGCGACCATCAGGGCGCGCAGCGATCAGGAAGCGCTGGCGCTGCTGACCGAGATCAGCGGCGGCGATCAGCCGGCGAGCGTTGCCAAGGCCGCGGCCGGCGCCATCGCCGCGATCCAGAGTTCGCTCGCGATCTGGTCCGGCGTGCAGAACGCCTGGTACGGTCTGTCGCTCGGCTCGGTGCTGCTGCTGGCCGCCATCGGCCTCGCCATCACCTTCGGCGTCATGGGCGTCATCAACATGGCCCATGGCGAGATGGTGATGCTCGGCGCCTACACCACCTTCGTCGTGCAGGAGGTGATCCGCACGCGCTACCCGGCGCTGTTCGACTATTCGCTGCTGATCGCGGCCCCGCTCGCTTTCTTGGTGGCCGGGGCAATCGGCGTGCTGATCGAACGCACCATCATCCGCTTCCTCTATGGTCGTCCGCTGGAGACGCTGCTGGCCACCTGGGGCCTGTCGCTGATCCTGCAGCAGGCGGTGCGTTCTGCCTTCGGCCCCACCAACCGCGAGGTCGGCAATCCCTCCTGGATGAGCGGCGCGTTCGAGCTCGGCCAGATCACCATCACCTATAACCGGCTCTGGATCCTCTGCTTCACCATGGCCGTCTTCGCGATCCTGCTGGCGATGCTGCGCTACACCGCGCTTGGGCTGGAGATGCGCGCGGTGACGCAGAACCGCCGCATGGCCGCGTCGATGGGCATCGCGACGTCGCGGGTCGATGCGCTCACCTTCGGCCTCGGCTCCGGCATTGCCGGCATCGCCGGCGTGGCGCTGTCGCAGATCGACAATGTCAGCCCCAACCTCGGCCAGAGCTACATCATCGACTCCTTCATGGTCGTGGTGTTCGGCGGCGTCGGCAATCTCTGGGGCACTTTGGTCGGCGCCTTCACACTCGGCATCGCCAACAAGTTCCTGGAGCCGGTCGCCGGCGCCGTGCTCGGCAAGATCGCTATCCTGGTGCTGATCATCCTGTTCATTCAGAAGCGCCCGCGCGGCCTGTTCGCGCTCAAGGGCCGGGCGGTGGAAGCATGATGCCGCATATGCTGACGAGGTCGCTGGACCGCGCCGCGACCATCTTCGTGCTGATCGTGGCCGCCTGCGGCGTCCTGATCCCGCTGTCGAACCTGCTGCTGCCGGCAGGCTCCGCGCTGCAGGTGCCGACCTATCTGGTCGCGCTATGGGGCAAATATGTCTGCTACGCCATCCTGGCGCTCTCGATCGATCTGATCTGGGGCTATTGCGGCATCCTCTCGCTCGGCCACGGCGCGTTCTTCGCGCTCGGCGGCTATGCGATGGGCATGTATCTGATGCGCCAGATCGGCACCCGCGGCGTCTACGGCAATCCGATTCTGCCGGACTTCATGGTGTTCCTGAACTACTCCAAGCTGCCGTGGTACTGGCACGGCTTCGACATGTTCTGGTTCGCCGCGCTGATGGTCTTGTTCGTACCGGGCCTGCTGGCGTTCTGTTTCGGCTGGCTGGCATTCCGCTCGCGTGTGACTGGCGTGTATCTGTCGATCATCACCCAGGCGATGACCTACGCGTTGCTGCTCGCTTTCTTTCGCAACGATTTCGGCTTCGGCGGCAACAACGGTCTGACCGATTTCAAGGATATTCTCGGCTTCAACGTCCAGGCGGAGGGCACCCGCGCCGCCTTGTTCGCGCTGAGCTGCCTCGCGCTCATTCTGGCCTTCCTGATCTGCCGCGCCGTGGTGTCGTCCAAGCTCGGCAAGGTGCTGATCGCGATCCGCGACGCCGAGTCGCGGACGCGCTTCCTCGGCTATCGCGTCGAGTCCTACAAGCTGTTCGTGTTCACGCTGTCGGCCTGCATGGCCGGCGTGGCCGGCGCTCTCTACGTGCCGCAGGTCGGTATCATCAATCCCTCGGAGTTCGCACCGGGCAATTCGATCGAGGCGGTGATCTGGGTCGCGGTCGGCGGCCGCGGCACGCTGGTCGGCGCGGCGCTCGGCGCGGTTGTCGTCAACTACGCCAAGACCTTCTTCACGTCAGGCGTGCTCGCGCCCTATTGGCTGTTCATGCTCGGCGCGTTGTTCGTCCTGGTCACCCTGCTGCTGCCCAAGGGCATCCTCGGCACCTTCAACAGCTGGTGGGATCATGTCAGCAGCAAGACGCCGAACGCCGACAGCGCCGCCCGCGAGGACGGCGTCACTGAACCCAAGATGGCGGAGTGAGCGGCATGAATGTGATGGATACGAGATCGACCTCCGCGCTGCTCTATCTCGACGGCGTGCACGTCTCCTTCGACGGCTTCCACGCCATCAATAATCTCTCGCTGGCGTTGGAGCCTGGTGAGATGCGCGCCATCATCGGGCCGAACGGCGCCGGTAAGACCACGATGATGGACATCATCACCGGCAAGACCAAGCCCGACGAGGGCACGGTGCTGTTCGACGGCAAGACCGATCTCACGCGCCTCGACGAGACCCGCATCGCCGAGCTCGGCATCGGCCGCAAATTCCAGAAGCCGACCGTGTTCGAGAGTCAGTCGGTCGAGGACAATCTGCTGCTGGCGCTCAACGTCGATCACAGCGTCAAGGGCACGCTGTTCTGGCGCGGCTCGAGGGGCGAGGCTGAGCAGATCGACAAGGTGCTGGAGACGGTGCGGCTGAAGGACGTCCGGCGCAAGCTCGCCGGCAGCCTGTCGCACGGCCAGAAGCAGTGGCTGGAGATCGGCATGCTCCTGGCGCAGGACCCGAAGCTGCTGCTGGTTGACGAGCCGGTGGCCGGGATGACCGATGTGGAAACGCATCAGACAGCCGAGCTGCTCAAGGAAATCAACAAGGATCATACCGTCATGGTCGTCGAGCACGACATGACCTTCGTCCGCGAGCTCGGCGTCAAGGTCACCTGCCTGCATGAAGGCACTGTCCTCGCTGAGGGCACCATCGATCAGGTGTCGTCGAACGAGCGGGTGATCGAAGTGTATCTGGGTCGATAAGCGAATAGGCGAGTAGCGAATAGGGAAGCGCAGAGACATGAACGGAACGGCAGATTCTATTCGCTATTCGCTATTCGCCATTCGCCCCTCATCGACCGGAGGTTGCTGATGCTGACCGTCGACAACATCAACCTCTATTACGGCGCCGCCCAGGCGCTGCGCGGCGTCTCGATTGCGGCTGAGCCGGGCAAGGTGACCTGCGTGCTCGGCCGCAACGGCGTCGGCAAGACCTCGCTCTTGCGGGCGTTGGTCGGGCAATATCCGCTGGCCTCCGGCAGCATCACCTTCGATGGCGCCGACATCACCCATCTCAAGCCCTATGAGCGGGCGCGCAAGGGCATCGGCTTCGTGCCGCAGGGTCGTGAGATCTTTCCGCTGCTGACGGTGGAGGAGAACCTCAAGACCGGCTTCGGCCCGCTGAAGCGCAGCGACCGCAGCATTCCGGACGACGTGTTCTCGCTGTTTCCGGTGCTGCAGTCGATGCTCGGCCGGCGCGGCGGCGACCTCTCCGGCGGCCAGCAGCAGCAGCTCGCAATCGGCCGCGCGATGGTGATGCGGCCGAAGGTCCTGCTGCTCGACGAGCCGACCGAGGGCATCCAGCCCTCGATCATCAAGGACATCGGCCGGGCCATCTCTTACTTGCGCAATCTCGGCAACATCGCCATCGTCCTGGTCGAGCAATATCTCGACTTTGCCTGCGAACTCGGCGACAACTTCGCCGTCATGGATCGCGGCGCGGTGAAATTCACATGCACCCGCGCCAATCTCGATCCGGCCGAGATCAGCCGCCAGATGGCGCTTTGATCGTCATTTAGCTTGGTGGACGCGGTCTCGCCCGCGTCCGGTCCCAGGGGAGGGGATCGATGCGGGCCGATCCCGCCAGCGCCGCTGCCGATATCTTCGAGGCCAACCGCGCCCGTGGCGCGGTGCGTTTCGATGTGCGGCTGCAGGATGGCATGACGCGGCGTCATCATCTGCATGAATCCGGCTCGCTGCGCGTGCGCTTTCCCTCGCCCGAGGATGACGGCCTATCGGCGATGTTCGTCAACACGGCGGGCGGCGTCGCCGGCGGCGATCGCTTCGCGGTCGAGGTCGCGGCCGGCGAAGGCAGCCGCGTAACGCTGTCAAGCGCCGCCGCCGAGAAGGTGTATCGCGCCCCGGGCAAGCCGGCCGAGCTCGACATTGCGCTGACCGCCGCGGCGGGCGCGCATATCACGTGGCTGCCGCAGGAGACCATCCTGTTCGATCGCGCCCGTATTCACCGCCGCATCGACATCGATCTCGCCGCAACCGCGTCTCTCCTGCTGTGCGAGATCGTCGTGTTCGGCCGTACCGCCATGGGCGAACGCATGCGCGAGGGCGAGTTCGTCGATCGCTGGCGGCTGCGGCGCGGCGGCAGGCTGGTGTTCGCCGAAACGGTCCGCCTCGACGGCGACATCGGCGGCAAACTGGCGCATCCGGCGATCGCCAACGGCGCCGCGGCGATCGGGACGGCGCTGATCGTGCCGGGCGACGCGGCGCTGGTCGAGCGCATCCGGGAGGGCCTGCCGGCGTTCCGGGGCGAGGCCGGGCTGTCGGCCTGGAATGGATTTGCAATGGCGCGCTTCTGTGCCCAAGATGCCGCGAGCCTGCGCGCCGACATGATGGCCGTGCTCGGCTGCGCCTCCGCCGTGCCGCTGCCGCGGCTCTGGCTTAATTAGACGTTGACCAACTGACGATTACCAGAAGACGTTGACCAGACGACGATCACCAGAGAGCCCGCATGAACCTGTCTCCCCGCGAAAAGGACAAGCTCCTGATCTCGATGGCCGCCATCGTGGCCCGCCGCAGGCTCGAGCGCGGCGTCAAGCTGAACCATCCCGAGGCGGTCGCGATCATCTCCGACTTCATCCTCGAAGGCGCGCGTGATGGCCGCACCGTGGCCGAACTGATGCAGGCCGGCGCCCAGGTCCTGACCCGCGACCAGGTGATGCCGGGCATTCCTGAGATGATCCACGACATCCAGGTCGAGGCGACATTCCCGGACGGCACCAAGCTCGTCACGGTGCACGAGCCGATCCGGTGAGGTAGGCGCAAACATTGTTGGCCGTCATGCCCGGGCTCGACCCGGGCATCCACGCCCTCCGATCCGCAAGGTGGGAGGTGGATGGCCGGGACAAGCCCGGCCATGACGCAGCGGAGATAGGCGAGGTAACACATGATCCCCGGCGAACTCTTTATTCAGGACGGCGAGATCGAGCTCAATGCCGGCCGCAAGACGGTGACGCTCTCGGTCGCCAACACCGGCGACCGGCCGATCCAGGTCGGCTCGCACTACCATTTCTTCGAGACCAATCCGGCGCTGAAATTTGACCGCAAGAAAGCGCGCGGCATGCGGCTGGACATCGCCGCCGGCACGGCGGTGCGCTTCGAGCCCGGCCAGACCCGCGACGTGCAGCTGGTGGCGCTCGCGGGCAAGCGCATGGTCTACGGCTTCCGCGGCGACGTCATGGGCAAGCTGTAGACCGATGCCGACCGGGTTACGCCTTGTCTCCGAAGCTGCCGAGCTCGCGGCCCGCCGCCACGCCGGCCAGCAGCGCAAGGGCCGTGATGAGGAGCCTTACGTCAATCATCTCGCCGAGGTCGCGAGCGTCCTCGCGGCGACCAGTGATGGCGCGGACGCCGAGCTGGTCGCAGCCGGCTGGCTGCACGACATCATCGAGGACACCGACACCACCGCCGACGAGCTGACGCAGCGTTTCGGTGCGCGCGTCGCCGGCCTCGTCGAGGAGGTGACGGACGACATGACGCTGCCGAAGAGCGAGCGCCGCGCCGTGCAGGTCATCGCCGCTCCCGGCAAGTCTGCGGGCGCCAAGCAGATCAAGATCGCCGACAAGATCAGCAACATCCGCGCCCGCATCTTCTTCGAGCCGGATCTCGAGCAGCAGCTCGAACTCATGGAGTATCTCGGCTGGGCCGAGCAGGTCGTCGCCGGCTGCCGCGGCGTGAACCCGCGGCTGGATACGCTATTCGACGAGACCGTTGCGAATGCGCGGGGCTCGCTGTGAGCAAACGGCCGGCGTCTCGCCATCACGACAAGCAGAGCTAATTGGGGGCCAACGATGTCCGTCAAGATCAAGCGTTCCGTCTATGCCGACATGTTCGGCCCGACCACCGGCGACAAAGTCCGGTTGGCCGACACCGATCTGATCATCGAGGTCGAGAAGGACTTCACCATTTATGGCGAGGAGGTGAAGTTCGGCGGCGGCAAGGTGATCCGTGACTGCATGGGGCAGTCGCAGGCGACCAACAAGCAGGGCGCCGCCGACACCGTCATCACCAACGCCCTGATCGTCGATCATTGGGGGGTCGTGAAGGCTGACGTCGCGATCAAGGACGGCATGATCAGCGCGATCGGCAAGGCCGGCAATCCCGACATCCAGCCCGGCGTCACCATCGTGATCGGCCCGGGCACCGACGTGATCGCGGGCGAGGGCAAGATCCTCACCGCCGGCGGCTTCGACAGCCACATCCATTTCATCTGCCCGCAGCAGATCGAGCACGCGCTGATGTCCGGCGTCACCTCGCTGCTCGGCGGCGGCACCGGCCCGTCGCACGGCACTTTCGCCACGACCTGCACGCCCGGCCCCTGGCATATCGGGCGCATGATGCAGTCGTTCGATGCGTTCCCGGTGAACCTCGGCATTTCCGGCAAGGGTAACGCGTCGCGCCCGGCCGCGCTGGTCGAGATGATCAAGGCCGGTGCCTGCGCGCTGAAGCTGCACGAGGATTGGGGCACAACGCCGGCCGCGATCGACAACTGCCTCTCGGTCGCCGACGACCACGACATTCAGGTCATGCTGCATTCGGACACGCTGAACGAGTCGGGCTTCGTCGAGGATACGATCAAGGCGTTCAAGGGCCGCACCATCCACGCCTTCCACACCGAGGGCGCCGGCGGCGGCCATGCGCCCGACATCATCAAGGTCGCCGGGCTGAAGAACGTGCTGCCGTCCTCGACCAATCCGACGCGACCGTTCACGCGCAACACCATCGACGAGCATCTGGACATGCTGATGGTGTGCCATCATCTCGATCCATCGATCGCCGAGGATCTGGCGTTCGCCGAAAGCCGCATCCGCAAGGAGACGATCGCGGCCGAGGACATCCTGCACGATCTCGGCGCGCTCTCGATGATGTCGTCGGACTCGCAGGCGATGGGGCGGCTCGGCGAGGTCATCATCCGGACCTGGCAGACCGCCGACAAGATGAAGAAGCAGCGCGGCGCCTTGCCGCAAGACAAAGGCAAGGACAATGACAATTTCCGCGTCAAGCGCTACATCGCCAAATACACGATCAACCCGGCGATCGCGCATGGCGTGTCCAAGTTGATCGGTTCGGTCGAGAAGGGCAAGCTCGCCGACCTCGTGCTGTGGTCGCCGGCCTTTTTCGGCGTCAAGCCGGACTGCGTTATCAAGGGCGGTACGATCGTGGCGGCGCCGATGGGCGATCCCAACGCCTCGATCCCGACTCCGCAGCCGGTGCATTACCAGCCGATGTTCGGCGCGTTCGGCAAGTCGTTGACGGCGTCCTCGGTGATCTTCACCTCGAAGGCGGCGGTCGCGGGCGGCCTTGCGCGCAAGCTCGGCCTCTCCAAGAAGCTCTACGCGGTGCAGAACACCCGCGGCAAGATCTCGAAGAAGAGCATGATTCACAACGATGCGACGCCGGAGATTGAGGTCGATCCCGAGACCTATGAGGTGCGCGCAGACGGCGAGCTCCTGACCTGCGAACCTGCCGAGGTGCTGCCCATGGCGCAGCGCTATTTCATGTTCTAAACTTGCTCCCGGTACCCAGAACCAGAAACGTACCGGGAGGACTGCCTCGTGATCTATGTCGTTGCCACCTTGACCATCAAGCCTGAAACCCGCGCGGAATTCATTGCTGCGGCGACCGCCTGTATTGCAGGGACCCGCAAGGAACCGGGCAATATCGCCTATGACCTGCACGAGAGCGTCACCGATCCGAGCCGGATGGTCTTTGTCGAGCAGTGGGAAAACGCCGAGGCTTTGGTGCCGCATCGCGCGACCGAGCACATGAAGACGTTCGGGCGAGTCGCGGTGAAATGCATGGCGGCGCCGCCGAAGATCGAGATCATTACGCCTGAGAAGGTCGATGTCCGCTGAGCGGAATTACGAGATGAGGATGTCAGCATGATCCGCGCCACGCGTGTGCTGGGGCAGCATCGTTGGACAGAGGCGGCCGCCGATTCCGTCCTGCTCGATTTCGACGATCGGCATCGGCGACGGCTGGCGATGACCGGCACGCGCGGGCTCGCATTCGTGCTCGACCTCGAGCACGCCACCGCGCTTCGCGGCGGCGATGCCCTGGTGCTGGAGGACGGCCGGCTGGTCGAGGTCGTTGCCGCGGCGGAGCCGCTGCTGGAGATCCGCGCCAGCGATCCACACCATCTGGTGCGGCTCGCCTGGCATCTCGGCAACCGGCATCTGCCGACCCAGATCATGGCCAAGAGCCTGCGCATCCGCCGTGACCACGTGATCGAGGCGATGGTCAAGGGGCTCGGCGCGCGCGTCATCGAGATCGAGGCGCCGTTCGATCCGGAAGGCGGCGCCTATGCCGAGCCCAGCCATGCGCAGGGCCATGATGAACATGATCACCATCATGGCCACGATGATCATCACGATCATGGCGGGCACGAGCACGCGCATCACGGCCATGACCACGGCCACGCGCATGACGATCATGTGCATGACGAGCACTGCGGCCACGGCCATCATCATCACGGCCATGCCCATGCTCATGACCGCAAGTGAGCGGCCGCATGTCTCCGCGGCGATGACCGAGCTGGATCATCCGGCGCTCTACCGTCTGATGACGTGGTTGTCGCCGGCCTTCCCGGTGGGCGGCTTCGCCTATTCGAGCGGCATCGAATGGGCCGTCGAAGCCGGCGATGTCGACGATGCCGCTTCGCTTCGCGGCTGGCTCTCGACGATGCTGACCGACGGCTCCGGCTTCTGCGATGCGGTTTTCCTCGTGCATGCGCATCGCGCCATGGAGCTCGGCGACATCGACCGCCTGCGCGAGGTTGCGGAGCTTGCCGCTGCTTTCGTGCCGTCGCGGGAGCGGCAATTGGAGACGACCGCGCAAGGCCGTGCCTTCATCGAGATCGCGCGTTCGGCGTGGAATTCCCCAGGTCTCGACGACGCGGTGTCGCAGTGCGAGGCCATGGTCTACCCTGTCGCCGTCGGCGTGGTGGGCGCTGCCCATGGCATTCCGTCAAGCCTGCTGCTGCACGCTTACCTTCACGCGGTGACGTCGAATTGGATCTCTGCGGGAAGCCGGTTGATCCCACTGGGGCAGACCGACAGCCAGCGCGTGCTGGCCGCGCTCGAGCCGGTCGTGACCGCCACCGCGGTACGGGCGATCTCGGCGTCGCTCGATGATATCGGCAGTGCGACCTTCAGGGCCGATCTTGCCAGTCTGCGTCACGAAACACAGTATACGAGGCTGTTCCGTTCGTGAGCTGCCTGGATCGTCATCTCGGCCGGATGATCAACGCGAGTCGTTGTCATGAGCGGCCGCAGGACGAGCCTCACACGGCCTTCGGTCGAATCTGATGAGTTATCGATCCCCATTCCACGGGGATGACAAGAGGACATTGATATGGCTACGTCGCATGGTCCGCTTCGCGTGGGTGTTGGTGGTCCGGTTGGATCCGGCAAGACCGCGCTGATGGATCTCCTCTGCAAGTCGATGCGGGGACGCTATGACATCGCGGCGATCACGAACGACATCTACACCAAATGGGACGCTGAGTATCTGGTCCGCTCCGGCTCGTTGACACCGGACCGCATTGCCGGTGTGGAGACCGGCGGCTGTCCGCATACGGCGATCCGCGAGGATGCGTCCATGAATCTCGCAGCGGTCGCCGACATGCGGGCGAAGTTTCCCGGACTCGATCTCATTCTGATCGAGTCCGGCGGTGACAACCTCGCCGCAACCTTCTCGCCTGAGCTGGCCGACATCACCATCTACGTCATCGACGTCGCGGCTGGCGACAAGATCCCCTCCAAGGGCGGCCCCGGCATCACGCGGTCCGACCTCCTGGTGATCAACAAGATCGACCTGGCGCCGCATGTGGGCGCCTCTCTCGAGAAGATGGAGACGGACGCCAAGCGCATGCGCGGCGAGCGTCCCTTCGTCATGACCAACATGAAGAAGAGCCAGGGGCTCGACCGGATCGTCAGCTTCATCGAAGCGAAGGGGGGGCTGACAGCGTCCGCTTGAGTTCTGCATCCGGCAGAGGATCTGAGATGTGCCGGCCTGCTGTCTTCGGCGGCGTGCTACGCACTCGCATGACCGGGGCCGTCGCCGCGCAGTCCCTGCTTGAACGGTCGCCCGGAGCATGGCGCTGATCCAACCGCGGCGACCGGCCGTTCCGGACCTTAACGATCCGAAGCGGCGAGACGCAAAAAAGCCTTACCGGGCCGGAACAACTTGATCTGCCCGAGGTTTCCTGAGCCCGGAGTGTGGCTGGCCGAAAACGCGTACGCCAGGCGTGGTCGTTCTGCTTGACCCCGGGGATCGTCTTCCCGATCAATTTTTGCTCGTAACGAGGCGCTCGTTTAAAGAGTAGCAGGCCCATTTATTGGATGTCTCGTGCCCTCCTCCCACAACCCTTGATTAAAGAGTAAACGAGTGCTCCGGCTGGGTGTCATCATCGGTGTGATCGCGCTAATTGGAACGGCGTTATCCGGCTTGGCGGCTTACCGGGTTCACGATCAGGAGCTGGCGATCGATCGCATCGCGCTGGCACGCGCTATCGACGTGCATGCAAGCCTTGTCCAGGACCGTCTGACCGAGCGTGAATTGCTGGCGCGGGTGGCCTCCGGGCTGTTCCGGGCTCCGTCCGTCATCAAGGCGAACATGCTGGAGCCGCTGCGCTCCTCAATCTACGCCTTCAAGACCGATTTCGTCGTGGCGTCGTGGATCGCACGGCTGCGGCCCGATGAGCTCCCGATCGCGCAGGCGGAGCTGCGCCAAGCGGGCTTCCCGAACCCGACTATTCGCAACTACGACGATAAGCCGTTGGATGCGGCGACCCTGACGGGTCCGATCGACGTCTTGATGGATCTCGAGCCGCGCAACGCCGATACGTTGAAGCTTCCCGGCGTGGCTTTGGACCGGCAGCCGATCGTCGGGCCCATGCTGACGCGCGCCATGGCTGAGGGCAAGCCGGTCGCGTCCGACCCGACGCCCCTGTTGCGCGCGAATGGACCGATCGGAATTGTGCTGGCGGCCCCGGTCGTCCCGCAGGGGGCGACGGCACCGGCCGGCTTCGTCACGTTCTCCTACGAGATCGGCCCGCTGCTCCTGACCAATGACGATCTTTCTCTGTTCTCTGTGGCGCTCAAGGATCCTCGCAACGCCTCCGATGAGCTGGTCGCCAATGATCAGGGTGCCGTGTCCGGCAGGACGCGCGGGGCGGACGCACCGGCGCCGTCATCAACGCGGACTGTCACCTTCGGCAATCATGATTGGTCGCTGGTCTATTACGCCAAGAGCAATTCGGTCCGGCGAGCCCAGCAGACCGCCGCGATCGTCGGCGTGATCGGGCTAGCCCTGACCGGTATCATCTGCGGCCTGTTCGGCTACGTCGCCTATAACAATTTACGCCTGAGCCGTGAGATCCAGGTGCGGATCGGCTTTGAACGCCGCCTGACGGCCGTCATCGACGAGCTGAATCATCGGGTCAAGAACATCCTGGCGGTGATCCAGTCGATCGTGACGCGCACGTTGCGCCATGGCAGTGATATCGATGTGGCGCGCGAACTCCTGATCGGGCGTATCCACGCCATGTCCAACGTCGTCACGCTGCTGAGCGAGAGCCAGTGGCAGGGGGTTCAGCTGCGCGGCCTGTTCGAGTCGCGCGCCATTCCGCATGCGGATCGGATCGCCGTCACCGGTCCCGACATCACCGTGAGCGCGCGGGCGGCGCAGAGCCTGTCGCTGCTGTTCTTCGAGTTGGCGTCCCACTCCGACGAGGGGCTGTCGCTGGTTGGCAAGCATCCCCACATCACTGCGAAATGGGATGTGACTGGCGAGGAGCCGAATGCCGTTTTTCAGTTCCGCTGGGAGGAGTTCAACACCAGCGAAGCGACCCGGCGGCCGGATAGCGATTTCGGCCTGATCCTGCTCGATCGCGTTGCGCCGGAAGCCTTGGGTGGCACGTCGAAGCGGTTCTTCACCGAGGCCAGCTATGTCTATGAGCTGACCGCTCCGATGGAGACGGTCGTCGACATCACCGAGCGCGATCGCACCGAGCAGTTCTCAGCCCCCGTGCATCCATCGCGTTAGAGCATGATCCGAAAGACGAGAACCGGCCTTCCGAAGAGATCATGTTCAAACAAAAATCAAACGGCGGCCCACAGGGAGCCGCCGCTTGTGTTTGATGAGCCCGGTTAGACCGGTCAGCCGCCGCTGCCGCCGATGACTGCACGGACGGTCTCGTCCGGGCCGAAATCCTCTGCACCTTCGACATACAGCAACGCAGCGAGCTTCGAGCGCGCGCGGTTCACGCGGCTCTTGATGGTGCCCACGGCGCAGCCGCAGATCGCGGCGGCGTCCTCGTAAGAGAAGCCCGACGCTCCCACCAGGATGAGCGCTTCGCGCTGGTCCTGAGGCAGCTTCTCGAGCGCCGCCCGGAACTCCTCGAATTCGAGGTGAGCACCTTGCGACGGATGCGTCTTCAGCGTCTTGGCGTAGTTGCCCTCGGCATCTTCCACCTCGCGCCGGCGTTTGCGGTAATCAGAGCGGAACAGATTGCGCAAAATCGTAAACAACCACGCGGGCAGATTGGAGCCCGGTTGGAATGAGTCGATGTTCGCCAAGGCTCTCAGCAGGGTTTCCTGCACGAGGTCATCGGCGCGATCGCTGTTGCCACTTAAGGAAATCGCAAATGCGCGGAGGCTTGGGACGGCCGCAAGGATATCGTCCCGCAAGGAATCAGTGAGAGGCATTCACTCCCTCCCGTCGTTCTGGTCGGTGGATCCCCCGCCGTTCTCCACGTGGGACTGTGCTGCCGGTACATCAAGCTTGCGGATCAGATCCGTGAACCGGTCAGGTACCCCCTGACGGACGACATCGTCGTACATCGCGCGAAGTTGATGACCAATTCTCGATTGGATCTCCGCGTTCAGTCCGCCGGGCTTGCGCGGTGCCGCATTCTTGCTGGCTTGAGACTTTACATCTTTCATGACCTTTTCCACGTTTCCCCGAGAGTTAAGTCCCTGAAGCTTCAAGAATTATCCTCGCCATCGAGGGGGTCTGTCGGGAACTAATGCAACCGGCCCACAAAAGTTCCACGCGTTTTGGGAACTTTTCTTCGTTTCAGGCGTAATCAGCTCATCATGGAACCGGGGCGGAAGCCCAGAATACCGAATGGAGTGGGGATGAGCCGATCACAGCTAGTTGCTGAACATTTGCCGCTGTTGCGCCGGTATGCCCGTGCCCTCACCGGTAGCCAGGGGTCCGGGGATGCTTATGTCGGCGCGATGCTGGAGGCTCTGATCCAGGACCCGGCCCTGCTCGACGAGCGCTACGGCGCGCGCGCGGGTCTTTTCCGGCTGTTTACTCAGATCTGGAATTCGGTCGCCCTGAACGACGACGCCGAGGTGGCCACCTTGCCGATGCCCCCGGAGCGGCGGCTCTCCAATATCACTCCGTTACCGCGCCAGGCGTTCCTGTTGTTGTCGCTGGAGGGCTTCCCCGAGGAGGAAGTGGCTTTCATCCTCGACATCGACGTCGCAGAGACGCGGCGACTTGCGGATGCGGCCGGCCGGGAGCTTGCTGCAGAGATCGCGACCGATGTCCTCATCATCGAGGACGAAACCTTCATCGCGATGGACCTCGAGAGCCTGATCAAGAATCTCGGGCACAACGTCATCGGGGTCGCGCGGACGCATGCGGACGCGGTCGCGCTCGCAAAGAACAAGAAGCCGGGCCTGATCCTGGCAGATATTCAGCTTGCGGACGGTTCATCGGGGCTCGATGCCGTGAACGAGTTGCTGCGGACCTTTGAGGTGCCGGTGGTTTTCATCACCGCCTATCCGGAACGGTTCCTCACCGGCGAGCGACCGGAACCGGCATTCCTCATTTCCAAGCCGTTCCAGCCGGCAATGGTGTCCGCTGTCGCGAGCCAGGCTCTGTTCTTCCAGCGCAATTCGCGCAACAGGATGCCCAAGCCGGCTGCCTGAGACGCTGTTTGGATTTAGCCATTTACCGGCGCGTTCCGAGCGGAGCGCGCCGATTTTTTTGCACGCAGGAAAGATCGCCTTCAGCAGTCGCGGCAGATGCCTTTGAGCCGCGCTTTAAGGGCGGCGTCGTTTCGCTTCGCCTCCTCGAAGTCCAGGACGGTCGAGGGTTGGCGTGGAGCGAAGACCACCGGAAGCACAAATGTCAGATCATCATCCACAAGCACGCCAGGTGGGGGAGGGAAGGGCTGAGCGCGTTCAACCATGGCCAGAGCTTCACGGTCGAGAAGGGCGTCGCCGGTGCTTTCAATCAGCGCGACGGAGATGAGATGTCCCGCACCATCCAAATGGAACATCACTCTGGCATGCCCGCCCTGGCTTGAAGTCTGCAAAGGATATCGGCGCTCCGCTCTCAGACGTGCCACGATCTCCTGGGCCCAAGTGCCCTTTAGGGGGTCCTGGGAGTTCTCCGCCGCTGCGAAGGGCGGGAGCAGGCTCAGCAATGCAACAGCCAGGGCGAACGAGCCGTCGACAAATCTCTTGTGCATGCGGGAGTCCGACATAGGCCTCGTCTCGAGGACGCCGGCAATATACTCCGCCATCAAGGCTGACGGAATGCGCGCAGGAACCAGCAGCACAAAAGGAAGCGGGGCACCGCCGGCATCACCACGGCGGTGCCCCGCATCGCCGGTCAATGGGGCAGGGGGAATAACCGGCTGTCATGATGACTCCCGTCGCCCGAAGTCGTTCCCAGTCCGACCAACTTTTTTGCCCCCGGCTCACCTCCGTTCATACACGCTTAAGTGATTTGGCCGTCCGAGAACCCAGTTCCCGCGACCCACGTTGAGATGCTGATCGCCGGCAAGGTGAGGGAGCACGGACATGTCGCAGACAGGAAAACTGGTCATTTGGGGCGCGGTCACCGCCTCCGCGATGCTGGCCGGTGCGATGCAATTGGCCTCCGGGCATGATCTTGCCTCCGAACTGTCGGCCCGAGCGCCAGAGCAGGCTTTGGCGTCGGTCGCCACCAATGTGAACCGCGCGAGCAAGACAGACCGGGCCGCCTCGATCGCGGAGGCCACACCGACCCAGACCGTCTCGATCAAGCTCGCGGCATTTGCAGATACTTCGTTCCTGTTGCGGTTGCCGCTCGCCACCACAAGCGTGCGCGACGGGCAGGGGGCGTCGCCGCAGGGATCGCAGCTGATCACGACCGAAACCGAGCGGCGTGAAGCCAAGCGGCCGGTCGCTTGCGAGCCGTCAGTGTCGGTTCTGACCGAGATCGCGAAGCGCCTGCAGCCCGGACGGTGCGTAACCTGATAGTCCTACCAAGAAGTGGAAGCCCCACAGGCCTCGCTGAGTTATTTCCGCAATCAGCTTGCTGCAGGTGATCGCCGCATCTGAAATGCCTGATGATTGGCATCCAGAGTTGAGCAATCAGGATTGAGGCCGAGGCCTGAGTCGTTATTCTGCCGGATCAGGATTGTCGGCCATTTGGCCGCGGGCCAGAAGGCCGAGAGCTATCCCTCCGATCGCAAGAATGGGAATGAGGCGCTTTACTCCGATCATCCGCACCAGCTGCAGGCCGCTGGCCAGGAGCATGGGATCGGCAAGGAGCGACTGGGCGGCGCCCCGCGCCGCCTCTGCCGGACGTGCTGCGTTTGTCGTCCGCGACCGCTTACCAACCGTATAGATCAGCACAGCAATCAACGTGACGACAAAAAAGATCGCCGCTCCCGTGAGACACGCCGCGACCAAGCCATGGCGTTCGAACACTGCGACGAAGGCGGCGGCACAGAGGAAGGACGTCGTGACGAACAATCCGGCTCCCGCGATCAGCGCCAGGGATGTCAGCCGGATCGTGTGTCCGGTCGATTCCTTTAGGCCTGCGACCATGCGCTCGAGCATGAGCCTTCTCCCTGTTCAGCTGATCGTGTTCAATGAAAGTCAAATCGGCGCCGAGGGCGGCGCCGATTGTCGCTGTTTGGATGTGCTGCATCGGCTTGCGCCAAGTCAGCGCTTCCAGCTTACCCCGATGAGAAAGCCGAGGCCGAGCGCGAGGCCCACGGTCGCGAGAGGGCGCTGCGAGATCACGTCTTCCAGCCGCTCTTCGAGGGAGTTCGCCGCATCCTGCGCCGCGCTGAACATGGCGCCCCCGCGCTCGGACATGTCGTCGATCGTCTGGTCCATGTTCTCGCGCGCCTGGCGATAGCCGCTGCGCGCCTGCTTGCCGGCCTGGCCGGCAAAGGCGTTGAGCACGTCGGTGATCTGATCGGTAAGGGCTGCGATATCGTTCTTCACGGCGTGGACATCCTTCTGCAGGCGTTCATAATTCGCTTTGTCGGCAAGATCGTTCAGCGCGGTGTCACCATGGGTTGGCGGCATGGGCAGCTCCTGGGCAAAGCGGTGTGCGTCAGCTCGACAAACGCGGTGTGTCAGTCGAAGTTCCTTGGATGAAACTGAATTAGGTTCTGTACTCATAAATGGATTCCGTTAGCTGACGAACAGTGATTCACTCCCCTTAGGTGATTTGGGGGTAGACATGGCGCGGTTTGACCTGAGCGATCGAGAATGGGCTTTGATCAAGCCCTT
>Ga0265338_10001433_pt1 | contig 38741 bp, 38 predicted proteins | sample 42126metaG_FD_193579 | JGI IMG/M metagenome (GOLD analysis project Ga0265338, IMG submission 193579) | Rhizosphere microbial communities from Carex aquatilis grown in University of Washington, Seatle, WA, United States - 4-21-26 metaG | ecosystem: Host-associated > Plants > Roots > Rhizosphere... | reverse complement strand
TCATTCAGGACAAAACCTTCGTGCCTGACTCGGATGCGATCGCCGCGCAGGATCCAACCTGGAATTGGGGTGGGTACGGCAATCTCTGGTTTCCCCACGTTTATATGCCGAACCAGAATCCGGCTGACAACGCTGGCGTTAACGCAATGGGCAGGTGGGACTACGGCCCGTGGTTCTGGCCTCCGATGGCCGCCATGCAAAACGGGCCCGTCCCTTGCCCTTCGGATTCGGATCCGACTCGCGTATGTCCTGGCACACCAAACCCTTCGATCGTGCCGGAAGCATTCATGGATACTCCGTTGGTGAATGGCACGCCTTATCCCTTTCTTCAGGTTAGCCGTCGCGCTTATCGCTTCCGCATCCTGAATGCCAGCAACGACCGGTCTCTGAACCTCCAACTCTATTACGCAGACGCTAGCGGTACGGAAGTCAAAATGGTTCAAGCCCTCCCCAATACTGGACTCCCGCCAAGGTGGCCAACTGACGGAAGGGATGGAGGTGTACCGGATCCAGCCACGGCTGGACCAGACATGATCCAGATCGGCACTGAAGGCGGACTTTTGCCCGCACCGGTGGTATTGCCTAACACCCCAATCGGCTTCAACTACAACCGCAGAGACATCGTGGTTCTCAATGTCGCGAACAAAACCCTTTTTCTGGGACCAGCGGAGCGCGCGGATGTCATCATTGATTTCTCAGGCGTTCCCGACGGTTCGAGACTCATCCTTTATAGCGATGCCCCCGCCCCAGTACCAGCGTTCGATGCCCGCTACGACTATTACACCGGTGATCCAGACCAGACCGACACGGGCGGCGCCCCCACCACACTCCCCGGCTATGGCCCCAACACTCGTACCGTCATGCAATTCCGGGTGTCCGGAAGCATCGCTGCTTCCCCCTTTAACCTAGCTGCCTTGCGAGCAGCGTTTGCTTCGAGTGGCGCCGCACCTGGCGCCTTTGCAGCATCGCAGCCCGCACCGATCGTGCCCGAAGCTGCTTACGGACCGGCCTTCAACACAACTTACACCGATACTTTCTCCAGGATCCAAAGTACATCTTTGACGTTTACCCCTGCTGGCGTGAGTACACCGGTAACGATCCAAATGCAACCCAAGGCCATCCAAGAGCTCTTCGATCCCTATGGGCGCATGAATGCCACCCTTGGCGTCGAAATTCCGTTTACCAACATGCAGACCCAGACAACCATCCCTTACGGCTACATTGATCCTGCCACCGAGATCATAAAGAATGGCGAAACTCAGATCTGGAAGATCACTCACAACGGTGTTGATACGCACGCCATACATTTTCATTTATTCAATGTACAAGTGATCAACCGGGTGGGCTGGGACGGTGCGATCAGACCTCCCGATCCTAACGAACTTGGGTGGAAAGAAACCGTGCGCATGAATCCTCTGGAAGACGCCATCGTCGCCCTTCAGCCCATGAAACAAGTGTTGCCTTGGCCAATCCCCGATAGCATCCGGCTCTTGGATGTGACCATGCCTGCCGGATCCACAATGGGATTCTCCAACGTCGATCCTCATAACAATCCGATTAAGGTCGTCAATGAACTGACCAATTTCGGTTGGGAGTATGTCTGGCATTGCCACTTGTTGGGTCACGAAGAAAACGACATGATGCGGCCCGTCATCCTGCAGGTTTCGCCCGAAGTGCCGTGGAACCTCGTCGCAACCGGTGATGATCCGGATGACACGTCTACCGTTCAACTCAATTGGACGGATAGTTCGCTCAGCGAGGACGGGTTCACGCTTCAAAGGGCAACGGACGTCAATTTTACAGAGAACGTTATTCCCTTCACGATTCCTGCGGGCGAGGGTTCGGGAGCGGCGGTATCGTTCCCTGACACAAGCATCGGATCAGACCCAACCTACTACTACCGCGTACAAAGCTTCAGCTCGAATGGCACATCCGCTTGGTCCAACATTGTTCAGGTCGGAGCTCTGCCCCTTGCCTACAGCTCTCCCACATCGCTTTCGTTCCCAGACCAGACAGTGCACACGGCTAGCTTAGCTCAAACCGTAACCCTGTCGAATACCGGCGTAGCCGCTCTGGCGATCAACAGCATTACGATCACGGGGGCAAACCCGAAGGACTTTATCCAATCAACCACATGCGGTGCGAGCCTGGGCGCGGGCGCGGCCTGCACGATCAGCATTGTGTTCAAGCCGACCGCTTCTGGACCGCGCGCTGCATCGCTCAACCTTAGCGAATCGGATCAGGTACATCCCTTGCAGACGGTGTCACTGAGCGGTGCAGGTATAGCGGGAGTCGGTCAGATCTCCAGTCCGCTGTCATTCGGCGCGCAACTGGTCAACACGTCGAGCTCGCCTCAGACAGTGACTCTCACAAACGGCGGCGCCGCGTTCATGACAATTGGCAGCATCGCGATTACAGGAACAAGTCCGGCCGACTTCGCCCAAGCCAGTAACTGCGGTGCGACGTTGGCGCCGGCCGCGAGTTGCGCTATCTCCGTGACATTCAAACCAGCCGCCGCCGGTGCGAGTTCTGCGTCGCTCGCCATAACCACGTCGGATCCCATGAATCCCGCCCTCTCCGTATCGCTGAGTGGCACGGGCACAACTGATTTCTCTCTGGCTTTGGCGGCGACATCCGTCTCGCTCAAGAGTGGCAGCGGTGCCACCGTTAATCTGACCGTAACGTCGGGCAGCACTTTTGTGGGTACAATCGGGCTCACCTGCACCGGGTTGCCGGCGCACTCGACTTGCTCCTTTAGCCCTTCCTCGCTGAATGCTGCGGGCGACGATGCGCCCTTGCCTTCAACCTTGACCTTTGCCACCGGACTGACCACCGCGTCAGTCGAACGCCGACCTGCAACTCCATTTCTACTGGCGTGTTGGACGGGCTTGCCCGCACTCGGTCTCGCTGGTCTTTTCATCCTGCCAATGGGGAACAAAGCTCGTGGCAGGAAGACTTTCTGGGTAGTCACAGCCCTGCTGGGTCTGTTGGCGATTGGGATGTTAGTCGGTTGCGGTGGAAGCACGACGAGCGTTCCTACCCCTGCGCCGCCCACGACTCCGCTCGGCTCTTACAGTGTGACGGTGACTGCCACTGCGGGAAACATCTCACATAGCGCCTCGATGACATTGTTGGTCCAGTAAGGTGAAATCATCGGGCGCCGCACCTTTGCCGCGCTTTCTACGGCAAAGGTGTGGCCTTCCACGCGGTCCAACCCGAACTTTGAGGAGAATTCATCCTGACAGAACTATGGGAGATGAGAGTTCCTTTCCGTGATCGAAAGATCTTGACTGTCGTAGTCAGGCCGACTTCACTTCCTGACCCCCTCCCCTAACTCAACGCCCTACTTAATCCCCACATACACATCCACCACCAAATTCCCCGGATCGCTCGCCCGTTCATCGTAAATCTCAAAATCCGCACCATACACCCGATCCCCACCCGCCGCCGACTTCGGCAGGGAATTAATCTTCATCCAAACCTCCGGCACGACCTTCGGTGCCGGGCCCTTCTCCGTCGTAAACACCGCATACCGCCCGGCCGGAATCTTCTTCGCCACCATCCCAGCCGGCACCTCCGCATCCGATGTCACCCGCGCCCCTAGCACGTACGTGTACTCGCCGTTATGATCGCTGGCATAGTCGGTATACACCGCCACGATCGTCTTATCCGCCTTGTTCGGAATCTTGCCGAGGATCCCCTCCGTCATGAATCGTCCCCACTGCTTGCCGATCACGCCGTCCGCAGTCATCTCTTTAGCATTGCTGGTGCGGACTGCGATTCCGATCACAGTGAAATCGGCCTGCTGCACAAGTTTGGGATTCACAGCGTTATCTCCGGGAAGGGCGACGCCCGCAAACAGGAGTGCCGCGACTATGACTCGAATCATTGGGAGAATTCCTCGCTTACAAGCCGAAGCCAGCTCTACAGCTTGCTCAGGAAGTCCGTGATCTCAGGCTCAGTCCAATCCACAGCGCCAATGAACTTGCGCCGCATCACGCCATTGCGGTCGATGATGTAGGTTTCAGGGAACTTCGACGTTCCATAAAGCGAATTTGCCTTCTGGTCCGGATCGCGCACCGTCAGCAGATTCACGTTGTGATCCTTCACGAACCGCTGGTAAGCGCTGTCATCGACGTCGACACTCACCGCTACCACCGTCACGCCCTTGGCCTTCATACGACGCTGCATCTCGACCAGCGAGGGCACTTCCTCTACGCACGGCGCGCACCAGGTCGCCCAGAAGTTCAGGACGACAACTTGTCCGTGAAATTGGCTCAACGTGACGTTCTGTACGGTAAAGTCCGGGGCGTTGGACCCGATGCGGGGCGGCCGCGATCCGGTGTAGCAGCCGGAAAGGGCGAGCAACAAAAGGTATCCCACGAAAACGGAGGCGGAATGAGCAGGGCGTCGCACACAGCTATAATAATGGATTCGAAGGATGACGGTGACGGAAACAGCTACGGGGGGCCCCACGGTGTCGGTCATTGTACCGGCACGCAACGAAGAAGCATGCCTGCAGACGTGTTTGGAGTCCCTGACCAGCCAGACCGGTGTCGCTTTCGAGATCATCGTCGTCGATGACCACTCCACCGACCGCACCCGCGAAATCGCCACGTCGTTCCCCGCAGTGCGAGTCGTTGACGCTGGCGAGTTACCCGACGGCTGGACCGGCAAGAACAATGCCGTGATTACGGGAGCAAGCCAGGCGCGAGGCCAGTGGCTATTGTTCACCGACGCGGACACCGTCCACCTGCCGGGGTCGCTAGCTGCTGCGTTAGCGGAGGCGCAGGAAAACGGCGCCGACCTGCTCTCCTATTCGCCCGAACAAATCGCCGCCAGCTTCTGGGAGATGGCGACGCTGCCGGTGGTTTTCGCGGAGCTGGCCCGGCAATATCCTCCTGCGAAAGTAAGTGACCCCGCTTCTCCCATCGCCGCCGCCAACGGACAGTTCATCCTGATTCGCCGCGAGACCTACGATGCGGTCGGCGGGCACACAGCGGTTGCAGACCAGATCCTTGAGGATGTGGCCCTTGCCAGCGCCGTGAAACGATCAGGCAAAAAGATTCGTTTCCGCTACGCCGCCGACCGAGTTCGCACTCGTATGTACCGCAACTTCCGCCAGCTCCGCGATGGCTGGACAAAGAATCTGGTGCTGTTGTTTCCGAACCCAGGATGGCTCGCCGTGAAAACGCTGCTCCTGTGGGCGATCCCGTGGACGATGTTGGGCCTAGTGCTGTCCGGCCTGTTGAAACAATGGTGGTGGATCCCGATTTTCTCCGGCGCCTTCGGCTATCTGGTTATGCGGACCCAGCGCGCCAACTTCACAACCGACATGAACTTTCTCGCAGCTTCCTTCGGCATGCCCATGTTCGCCTATCTCCTGCTCCGCTCGAAAAGAGCGCACGCCAACCGGACCGTGTCCTGGAAAGGCCGCACGTACTCCGGCCGAACCAACGCCGGCCGAACCAATGCCGCGGATGACCGCCCGATTGCCAAGATTGCTGCACCCACCCCTACGACGCCAGGACGACTCTCATGAAATTCTCGGCCCTCCTGATTGTGCCAATCCTTCTATTCACGACCGCGGGCAGCCGCTTGGGCGCCCGTGAATCGCAGCCAGACTCCGAGATCTTTTCACAGGATCAAGAGGCATCCGGTAACTCTCCCGCCAGCGGTCAAACCATGATTGAGCCCGGCGCGAGGGTCGGGCCGCTCAGAATTGGAGACTCCGAAGAGAGAGCCTTGGAGTTGTTCCCCAAGAAATACGAAGATCAGGAGTGGGATGACAACTGCGGCACAACCTACACCTGGTTCGATCTCGACAACAAGATTCGCGGTGGCAGCCTGCTGATTCGGGTCAAGAAGGGAAAAGTATTTCAGCTTGAATCTGCCACCACTCGTTTTCACACCGCCGAAGGCATCGCGGCTCTGGATTCCCCAGAAAAGATAGAACACGAATACAAAGACCTTCGCGCTTACACGCTGTTGACTCCTCCGACGGCGGCCGTGGGCAGCCGTCCGCTCGTCTTCTGGATCGACAAGAAGAGAGGCATCGCATTCGCCTTTGCCTACTATCCTTCGCAACACCGACGATATCTCTACAAGATTATCGTCTTTGCGCCCAACAAGACATTTTGTCCCGAGCAGGAAACCACTAATTCGCCGAAGTGGCAGTCGATTTCTCCGTACTCGCTTGAGCCGCCAATTGCCTTAAGCCCTGAATCCAACTGAATCGCGATAGGAATACAGGAATGGTTTATCTAACCCGCAAAGCCGAGTTTTCCGCCTCGCACTACTACCACAACCCCGACTTCACCGCGGAGCAGAACCGCCAGGTTTTCGGCAAATGCAACAATCCCAACGGCCACGGCCACAACTACACGCTGGAAGTCACGGTCAAAGGAGAAGTCGATCCCCGCTCCGGTTTCGTCGTCGACCTCAAGCAGCTCAAAGAAGTCATGAATCGCGAAGTCCTCGACGCCATGGACCACCGCTTCCTCAACAAAGAAGTTCCGGAGTTCTTTACCCAAATCCCGACGACGGAAAATCTGGCAGTCGCAGTCTGGCAGCGCCTGGAGACCAAGATCCAAAGCGCAAAACTGCACCGAGTCCGCGTCTACGAAACCCCAGACCTGTTCGTCGATTTCTATGGAGAAAGAGAGTGAATGTCTTAGCTAGCAGCTAGAAGCTAGAACCTGAACATGAAAGCCCATCTCACCCGTCGTTACCTATTCTCAGCATCGCATCGGCTGCACAGCCTAGACATGTCTGTCGAGGAGAACCGCGCCACCTACGGCAAGTGCAACAACCCCCATGGGCATGGTCACAACTACGCTCTTGAAGTAACGGTCAGCGGCCCGGTCGATCAGAACACCGGGATGGTCTGCAACCTGGTCGATCTGGACGGTTTCGTGGGCAGGGAAGTGGTTTCCCGCTACCACCTCGAGAATTTGAATACGCTGCAAGAATTTGCCCAAACTGTGCCTACAACGGAAAATCTCTGTGTCGAGATCTTCGAAATATTGCAGCGCGGCTTCCATAGCGCGCATCTTGAACGTGTAAGGCTCGAAGAAACCATGATGAATTCCTTCGAGTACACCGGCGAGAGCGAAGTGCGACACTAGGGCTTTCGCGCTGTCATCCTGAGGCGCGTTCTTTGCGCCAAAGACCTATGCAATTCGCCGGCACGACGGGAACGCCATCAGAAAGGGAAGCCCGATCGAATCACCGACTTATGAAACCAGCCCCGGTTGCACCAACGGTCGAACAAACCGTCGAACAGACAAAGGAATCGCCCACACTAACCAGCGCGAGCTACGCCGATCTCGTTCGCGAAATGCTCGTCCGCCTCGGCGAAGATCCCCGGCGTGAAGGCCTATCCGCCACGCCCGAGCGCGTCCAGAAGGCGATGACGTTCCTGACCAAAGGCTACCAGGAAGACCCCGAGGCCTTGCTCAAAGGCGCGCTCTTCACGGTCAGCTACGACGAGATGGTTATCGTCAAAGACATCGAGATGTTCAGCCTGTGCGAGCACCACATGCTGCCCTTCTTCGGCAAGGTGCACGTGGCGTATATCCCGAACGGCCGTGTCATCGGCCTCAGCAAGATCCCGCGCCTCATCGAGCTCTTCTCGCGCCGCCTGCAGATCCAGGAGCGCCTCACCACCCAGATCGCCGAGACGATCCAGAAGGTAATCGAACCGCAAGGCGTGGGCGTGGTCATCGAAGCCCGCCACCTCTGCATGATGATGCGCGGAGTCGAGAAGCAGCACTCCGCCGCTGTCACCTCGTCGATGCTGGGCTGCTTCCGCAACGAAGAGGAAACCAGATCAGAATTCCTCTCCCTCATCCGCCAGCGCCCCAACGGAGTCTAATGAATTGAGCGGTTGCCCCATCCTTCTCGCGTTCTTCGAGAGAGGGTGGGGATTTTGAAGTCGAGGGCAACCCGCTCGTTGCGATAAGATGGCTCGACTCGCAAGACGCACATGCCGTCGACGCAACACACCGCAACCAATCGTTCCAACTCCCGCCGGCTCCGCGGCCGCGTCGCCCTCGTCACGGGCGCCACCCGCGGCATCGGCCTGGCCATCGCGCGCTCCCTGGCTCATGAAGGATGCAATCTAATTCTGACCGGCCGCGACGAGGCGGCTCTAGCGCGCGTCAGCAGGGAACTCATCCGTAAGAAGATCCGCGTCCTGGCAGAGCCCTGCGATGTTCGTGACCCGCATTCCGTCGATGCCCTGTTTCGCTCCATTCGCCAGCACTCCAAGCGCCTCGACATCCTCATCAACAACGCCGGCATCGCCCACGCCAATCTCCCCGTCGACAAACTTCCATTCCCGGTGTGGAAGAGCGTGATCGAGACTAACCTCGACGGCACATTCCTGGTCACTCAGGCGTCCCTCGCGGTCATGAAACGTGGCGGCACCATCGTGAACAATCTCTCGATCGCCGCCCATCGCGTTTTCGCAGGCTGCGCCGCCTATAACGCTTCCAAGCACGGAGCCCTCGGCTTCACCAACACGTTGCGCGAGGAACTCCGACCGCGGGGAATCCGCGTGATCGGCCTGCTGCCCGGTGCGACCGATACCGATATCTGGAAAACGCTTTGGCCGCAAGCCCCCCGCCGCAAAATGATGTCCCCCGAAACCATCGCACAAGCCGTGGTCCAAGCCATCCTGCTCCCCGCGAACGCAACAGTAGAGACACTGGAAATCCTCCCCACCAGCGGAACTCTGTAGCTTGCACGTGTGGGGCGACACTCCTGTCCGCCGCTTTTGACGTTGGCGGTCGCTAGGGTCCAACGTGATCGTAGAGCGCTCGCCTTTCCTCCCGCCCCAAGTCCAAGTACAATGGCCACCGCCACAAACTCCCTCGGAGGAACCTACGAATGACGAAGTTACCGTTTCTAGCCGCAGCCCTGCTCGCCGCCGCGCTTGCCATCCCTGCGCATTCGCAAGACGCCACGAAGACTGAGACTGCCGTCAAACCCGCTGACAGCCCATCCAAGGTCGTGCTCGACTCCTGGAACGATGTCGGCCGCAAAATCATCGCCATGGCCGAAGATTTCCCGGAAGACAAGTACGACATGAAACCCACTCCCGCGCAGCGCAGTTTTGCCGAGCAACTGCTGCATGCCGCCGGCGCGAACTACTACTTCACCAATCCGGTCAAGGGTGAGAAGCCTCCCGCTGGCGAGGACCCCAAGCGTGATGCGTTCAAATCAAAGGCGGAAATCGTCGCCTACGTGAAGAAGGCCTTTGCCGATGGCGCTGCCGTCATCCAGTCCAAGGGCGACAAAGGGATGTCCGACACCATTGTCGAGCCCTTCAGTCATCAGCAGGTGAGGATCAGCGATCTGGCCTACGGTTTCATCGAACACTGCGGCGAGCACTATGGACAGTTGGTGGTCTACTACCGCGTCGCCGGCTTGGTTCCCCCCGAATCGCGCCCAAAGAAATAAGAAGTGAGTTGTCATCCATTGGCAGCCGCGGGTGCCCCATCCTTCTTTCGCGTTCTTTGCGAAAGAGGGTGGGGATTTTGGTTTTTGCGTTAGGGGATTCTCAACTGAGCCTTCAATCTCACGCTACCGGTACGCATACGGAGATCGGCGTGCGCGTCCCGGGAATATCTTGATCATCACCATGCCCGAGACAAATCCGCCAACGTGTGCCCATACCGCCACACCGCCAACATCGCGCCCTGCTTGAGCCATCGACAAGGTAGCGGCCCCCGAGAGAAACTGCAGCACGAACCAGTATCCCAGCATGATCCAGGCTGGTATGTAGAAGACGAGCACAAAGAACCACGTCAGCACGCGCGCCCGCGGATACAGGATGAAATAGGCCCCCAGCACCCCCGCAATCGCGCCACTCGCTCCAACCGTAGGAATGTTGGAATGGGAATAAATCGCCACCTGCGTGGCCATGGCCAACAGTCCGGACAACAGATAAAACACCAGGTATTTGAAATGGCCGAGATAGTCCTCAATGTTGTCGCCGAAAATATACAGGAACCACATATTGCCGAGGACATGCATCCACCCCGCGTGCAGGAACATCGAGGTAAAGAAGGGAAGCACGACCTCAGGAAGGGAATATCTCGGCGACCCCGCCAGAAACGCCGCCAGATGCGCCGGCACCTCCCCGAACTGCCGCGCGAACAATTCGGCACCCTGCGGATCCGTCGCCAGCTGGAGCCATTGAAAAACATAGATGAGAATGTTGAGCCCAATGAGAAATGAATTCACGTACGGCGTGCTGTATCGCGGCTGATCGTCTTTGATCGGAAACATGAGAGACTTGGTACGTCAGTAATTGGTAATTGTGCAATTAAGTAATTGTGAAATTGAAAAGACCAGAGCAGTAGCATTCCGGTTTTCCATTACCCAATTTCTCAATCACTCAATTTCTCAATTCTTCAATCTTCTCATGAATGGCGTCCTCATCATCGACAAGCCCGCCGGACTCACCTCGCACGACGTGGTGAACCGCGCCCGCCGCATCCTCCAGCAGCGCTCCATCGGCCATCTCGGGACCCTCGATCCCATGGCCACCGGCGTTCTGCCCCTCGTTACCGGCAGTCTCACGCGCCTGGCCCAGTTCTACACCGCCTCGCAGAAGACCTACGAAGGCACAATCAGGTTCGGCTTCGCCACCGACACCTATGACGCCGAGGGGGATGCCACCACCCCGCCGCAACAAGTCAACCTTAGCGTCGAACAAGTCGAAGCCGCCGCGGCCCGCTTCCGCGGAGTCATCGAACAGATGCCGCCTCCATTCTCCGCGAAGAAAATTCACGGCGTCCCCGCCTACAAGCTGGCCCGCAAACAGATGGAAGTCGTTCTGAAGCCAGTGCAAGTCGAAATCAAGGATTTCGAAATCCTGCAGGTCGAGACCGACCGCGTCCGCTTCCGCGCCCGTGTCGCGTCCGGCACCTACATGCGATCAGTGGCTCACGAGATGGGCCAGCACTTCGGTTGCGGAGCCCATCTGGAGTCCCTGCGCCGAACCACCGTAGCGGAGTTCACCCTCGAGGATGCCCACACCCTGGAACAGTTGGCTGAGCTCGCGAAGGATGCTTCACTCACCGCTCTCTTCGTTCATCCCCGCAAGCTGCTTCCCGAGCTTCCCTCGGTCGCTGCCGACGAAGCCACCGTCGCCCGCATCCGTAGCGGACGCACCGTCAATCTGCCGGAATTGTCGCGCGCCCGCCAGGTCAAGGTATTTCAGGGCCAATCCGACCTCATCGCCATCGCCACCCGCGTAGCCGGCACGCTCTTCCATCCCAGAATCGTCTTCGTCGGCGACCCGGCGCCGCAGCTCGTGAACGGCAACGTCCGATAGAGCAGGGACCCACCCGCGCGGCTTGACGCTGCGGCGGCGCGGACCTTACTGTGAACAGCTGACGCCCCCATGAAACTGTCCGTAGTCATGCCGGTATACAACGAGCAGGCCACGCTGCAGGAGGTCATCGCTCGCGTCCTCGCTGTCCCCCTCGACATTGAACTGATCTGCGTCGACGACGGTTCAACCGACGGCTCCCGCGCCATTCTGCAGCAATTGCAGACACGCCATCCCGATCTTAAAGTGTTACTTCAACCCAAGAACATGGGCAAGGGCGCCGCGCTCCGCCGGGGCATCCAGGAATCGACCGGAGATTTCGTCATCATTCAGGACGCTGACCTCGAATACGACCCCTCCGAATACACCCTCTTGCTGAGGCCCCTGATCGAAGGTAAGGCCGACGTCGTCTATGGCTCACGATTCCTCGGATCTGGGCCGCACCGCGTTCTGTATTTCTGGCACTCCGTGGGCAACTGGATCTTGACCCTGATCTCAAACGCGCTGACCAACATGAACATGTCCGACATGGAGACTTGCTACAAGATTTTTCGGCGGGAGATCATCCAATCGATTCCGATCGAGGAAGAACGCTTCGGCTTCGAGCCCGAGATCACGGTCAAGATCGCCAAACGCCGCCTGAGGGTCTACGAGGTTGGCATCAGCTATTGGGGACGAACCTACGAAGAAGGGAAGAAAATCGGCTGGAAGGACGGCTTCCGCGCCCTGTTCTGCCTTCTGAAGTACACCCTGACCGAACCCCAGCAACCGGGCGCTCCTGTCTAATTGCGACCAGTCGCAATGTCCGATAACAGGTATTATGTAAACTAGCCTCGGACTCGCGCAAAGTGACCCTCCTCACTGACGTTACCTGCTCCCTCGGCGACAATCGTTCCCTGTCGAAGGCACCCGCTGCCGCAGAACGACCAATGAAAACCTTTCTTCTGCTCCTCCTCATGATCGTGTCTATCCCCCCGGCACTTGCCTCGAATCCAGCGTCTCCCGTACCTGCCGCCTCTCCGCGGGACCTCAACAAGGCAGTCGCTAGGCGCGTGTTTGAAGACATTTTCCACCGGGGTGACTTCAAGGCGGCAGACCAAATCTACGCCCCAGATTTTGTGAACCATGGAGTGCACCGAGACGCTAGCCTTGAGGAAGATCTGGCCGCCGCCCGCTGGGAGAAAACCGTTCTCCCGGACCTCACCATTACCGTAGATCTGATCACCGCCGATCAGGACCTGGTCACGGTCGTCTGGACCGCACGCGGAACGAACACCGGCCGTGCCGGCTGGTTTCCGGCCACTGGCGCAAGAGTTGAACTGCGCGGCATCACCGTCTGGCGCATCGCCAATGGCAAAATTCGTGAAGAATGGACTTCGTTCGACTTGTTACGCGTCGTCCGTCAATTGCTGGCGCAGTTGAAGTGGCGCCTGCTGGGACTTCTGTGCACGCTAGTGATCGTGCTCTGGTTGGTCGGCAGAATAGTTCGGAAGATATTGATCGCTTCTTGGGCTCGAATTGCACCTACGAATTCGTGATTGCGCTGATACCTAAAGCCGATCCTTTACATCTTGTATTTTCCGAGATCCTCGTCGTTCAGTCCCTCAAGATACTTCCGCAGTTCCTCGCTGGTAACCCGATCCGACCCGTTAGCGGCAAGCTTCGAACTCTTCAACACCAGGTCGTCCACAAAGATGGGACAATCCACGCGCAACGCCAGCGCCAGTGCATCCGATGGCCGTGAGTCAATGCTGATCACCTCGCCCCCACGCTCCAGCCAGATCACCGCATAAAACGTATCTTCCCGCAGCTCCGTAACGACAACCTTATGCACCTGGGTCTCAAGCCCAGTCAACACATTCTTAATCAGATCATGCGTCATCGGACGCGGCGTGCTGACCTTCTCCATCTCCAGCGCGATGGCGTTTGCCTCAGGAACCCCCACCCAGATGGGCAATACGGCCTCTCCACCCACATCCTTGAGGATGATGATCGGCATTTGCGTTACCGGATCGAGCATGAGCCCACGGATTGTCATCTCCACTTCCATCGCGACCTCCGAATATTTTCCTTATACCACCATTTCGCCAATGAGGCTGTTCGGGAAACTGGCAGTAACGAGAACGGGCGCATAAGTTCCCGGTTTGGGCGGCGCGCTGTCCGGGGCTGTGAAATTGAGCGTTTTGTTGTGGGTGGTCCGGCCGATCCACTGGGCGCGGGCCTCATTGCGAGCTTCAACCATTACTTCACATCTTGTTCCGATATATCTCTTGTAACTTCTCGTCTGAAGCTCACGCTGCTTTGCCATCAGCACATCCAGTCGGCGTGCCTTCTCCTCATCACAGATGGCATCCTCCAGCTTGAGCGAAGGAGTATTGGGCCGGGGTGAGTACTTGAAGGCAAATACCGCGTCGAATCCGACCTCCTCCAGCAGGTCGAGCGTCTCCGCGAAATCCGATTCCGTCTCTCCCGGAAATCCCACAATAGCGTCGGTCGTAATGCTGATCTCGCGCTTCGCCGCCTTCATCCATGCGATGCGCTCCATGTACTGTTCCCGCGTGTAGAGCCGCTGCATGGCATCCAGCACGCGCGTCGACCCGCTCTGCACCGGCAGGTGGACGTGATCGCACAGCGCTGGAACAGCATCAATCGCCTCGACAATGTCACGCCCGAAGTCACGGGGGTGCGACGTAGTGAAGCGCACCCGTTTGATGCCCGGAATCTCCCCCACGGCCGCCAGCAATTCCGCGAACGACTTCTTCTTCCCCGGATCCGCTGCCGAGTCCTTGTACGAATTCACGTTCTGTCCCAGCAACTGGATCTCCGTGTACCCGAGATCGACCATCTGCCGGGCCTCCGCCAGCACCGACTGCGACGTGCGGCTCCGTTCCTTGCCGCGCGTGTAGGGGACCACGCAGTATGCGCAGAACTTGTCGCACCCTTCGATAATGGTGATATATCCGCGGTGAGGATGCGTACGCGCTGTGAATTCAGTCTCGAAGCAGGCATCCGTCTCGCGGTCGTCCAGTCCGGTTACACGCGAGTTCCCTGCTTCAATCTGCACCAGCATTTCGGGCAGCTTGGTGTACGACGCCGACCCGGCCACCAGCGAGACGTAAGGCGCGCGCTCGAAAATCTTTTCGCCCTCCTGCTGCGCGACGCAACCCAGAACTCCAAACGTCTTGCCCTGCTTTTTGTATTTCTTGTAGTCCGCCAGCCGATTGAACACTTTCTGCTCCGCCTTGTCGCGGATCGAGCAAGTGTTGTACAGCACCAACTGCGCTTCCTCGACCGTTTCCACCTGGCGATAGCCTTCCTGCAAGAGCGTCCCCACGACCTTTTCCGAGTCATGGACGTTCATTTGGCACCCGTGAGTTTCCAGGTAAAAAGTCTTTTGCGGATCCCCAGACATACTTGTCAGTATAACTCCATAGGGGGAACCCGCTGTGCAGCCGGGTTCTCGGGTAGACTCGTGCTGGAATGTCGGGGGAGGAAATGCGACGTGTAGCACCCGCGATCGGACTTTTCTTTGTCGCTCCGCTGGTATCGGAGTTTCTGCTTGGTGACTTTCCCATCACTTTCTTGCCCCTGTTGATTGTTCTCGCGCCCATGTACGGAGGCGGCGCGCTGCTGATCCGCGAGGTCGTGCGCCGTACCGGACGCGGCTGGCCCTGCATTCTCACGCTGGCATTTGCCTACGCCATCTTCGAAGAAGCATTCACTACTCAGACCCTGTTCAATCCCAACTATCTGCACCTAAACCTGGGGCTTCTGAAGCCTGCATATATTCCCGCGCTCGGCATCGGCATGTGGTGGACGGTGTTCGTCCTCACTCTCCACACGGTTTGGAGCGTCTCCGTTTCGATTGGCCTGGTTGAGGCGCTGGTGCCCAAGCGCGCCAACCAGCCATGGCTCGGCCGGCCCGGCCTGATTGTGACCGCCGCGCTATTCGTCTTGGGCGCCGTAATCTCGACGCGCTTTGCTCTCAAGTCCGATCCATTTCTCGCCTCACGAGCGCAATTCACATGGTCGGCGATCGCCTGCCTCGCAGTCATCGTGCTGGCTTTCCGATTGCCCAGGACGACCACGGTGCAGCCTTCCGGAAACGCCGCGGCTCCCTCTCCCTGGGTCGTAGGTGCCGCCGCGCTGGTTGCCGGTTCGATCTTCCTCGTGACCCCGCGAGAATGGGCGTGGCGTGCCGTCGGCATCTATCTCGTTCTCGATGTGGCCATGATCGCCGCAGTTTATTTGTGGTCGCAACGTGCCCGCTGGGATGGCCGTCACCGCCTGGCCTTGGCGGGCGGAGCCGCGCTCGCCTACGCATGGCATGCGTTCCTGCAGGCTCCGGTCGTGCCCAGCAGCGCAGTCGTGAACCGGATCAGCAACGCGGTCTTCGCTCTCGCCTTGATTGTCCTTCTCGTCATCGCCGCGCGGCGCAACGCAGCCCCCGCGTAGCCTCCACGAATTTTCACCAATTGAGTTGCCTTCCACCCCCGGACGGCATAGAGTGATCCGGCGGTTCCCCCCAACAGGACACACGACCATCGCTACGTGCGAGCGAGAGGATTCCTGAAAAGGGGCCTATGCGAACCAGATCGATCCTGCTGATCTTTTCTCTTTCTTCCTGCCTGCTGACTTCCCTGCTGGCCGCCGACAATCTGGAGAAGACGCAAAAGAAAGAAATGCAATCGCAAGCCAAGGCTGCCATCAAAGAGGCCACGGCCCTGGAAAAATCCGGACACCTCGCCGAAGCCCGCTCCAAGTACGCAGAATCTCAAGCCCTGTTCGAAACCAACGATGCCACCGACGCCATCAAGCGGCTCGATGGAGAAATCCGCCAGCGGTTGAAGGACACTCTGGCAGAATCCCGCAAGCTCTACGAGCAGCATAAGTTCAAAGATGCCGCTGCCGCGCTTGAAGAGGCCATGAAACTCGGCCCCAACCAGTCGATCCTGGCCTACGATCTTGCGCTCTGCTACTCCCAACTTGGAGAGCGCGACAAAGCCGCTGACTATCTTCGCCAGTCCAGGGCCGGAACCCGCGAGGCCAAGCAGAAGCAGAGACTGCTGCAGCTCACGGCATTCGTGACCACCGGAGAAAGCGGCACCACCGCGAGCGACTCCGACCGCGAGCGCATCAATCGCATCAACCACCTTGCCGACAGCATCGGATTGGAAGCGTCGCTCGCAGACGAAGGTGGAGACGACGACCCCGTTATCGACGATGACCGTCAGCCCACTCCCGCAGTCGCCCAGGCGGCCCTAAACCCCGGCCTCCATGCCGGCCCGAACAATGCGAATGCGAACAACGCCAGCACGCACCGCGCAACCACGAACAGCGCTGGCACAAACATCGACACCAACAAGGGTCCCAGGGCGAGCCTCTGTAACGCGCTCGGCGAATACAAGGCAACGCTGGCCACTAGCCCAGCCATGGCATTCAATCTGGCGAACTGCGCCGAGTCCAATGGGCGCACCGCCGAAGCCGTGAAGATGCTGGAGAAATATTTGGACCTCGCGCCCAACGCCCTCGACGCCCAGGAGGCGCAGGCCCGCATTGCCGATCTGCAACTGCTGCTCGCCCTGCCCGGCCAGAACGGCGCGGAAATTCGACGGCTCTATGCGACCGCCTACAGCGCGCTGGCGCAGCGCCAATATGACCAGGCGCTGGAAGCTTTCAACAAAGCCAGCCACCTTGCCCCGGACTTTGCTCTCACGCAGTGGAAAATGGCGCTACTCTTCGAAGCCATGGGCAACGTCGATCGTGCCAAAGGCAAATTCAGTCTCTATCAGGAAATGATTCCGGACCAGAGCGCCAAGGACGAAGCAGCCCTGCACCTGAGCACGCTGCAGGCAAAGCGCGACAAGTACGACGAGGAGATCGACGACGCCAGCGACATCCTCTCCGATCTCTTCAATCGCGCCATGAACCTCACCTTCAACGGCCCCGAGAATCGCAGCGCCTTGCGGGCGAAGCGCGCCCGCGTGAAGAAGAAAGAGAAAGCCAAGGCCGTGGGCCGAGTCGGAGGATTTGCCATCCCCTTCGCCTATGCCCAGCAGGAACTCACGCGTGCCGGCGAGCACCTGCAGGTCGCCCTCGCTCTCTTCCCTCTCGCTCCCGAAGCCAACGAGCTGATGGGACTCGTGCTCCTGCAAGCCAACGACGGTCATGCCGCCATCAAGAGTTTTGATGTGGTGGCCAGCGAGGGTCTCCCGGTTTCGTTCTATGCCGAAATGCGCGGCCGCAAAGTGGACCACGCCGTAAAGTGCGAGCTGACTCGAGATCGCATGCGGCTCATCTTCCTGTCGTCGTACGACAAGAAAGGAGCGCCCGCGCCTCCGCTCAAGCCCGCGGGTGAAGACGGCCTGGGCGACCTCACCGTCGCGCCCGGCGACGAGCGTCGACCCTCGTTCGACGCGCTCGATCTCATGGTGTCTGCAATCAAGAAGGTCGAGACCAACGGCGGGGTACTCAGACTCAAGCTCGCGCAAGAGGACATCATGCTCTCCCCGATCTACCTCCCCTCGTTCACGCCCGTCGACGGCCCGCCCGCGCGCCGGTTCGCCAACAACTACACGCGGCTTTTTGTCCGCTATCCCGGCCTGGAAGACTCCAAACTCGGAGCCGAAGGCATGACCGGTGGCGAGAAGTTCAAGATGGGATACAACATCGCCAGTGCCGGCGTCGACATCGCGACCTCAGGATTCACCATGATCGGCGCCATCGCCAGCGTGCAGGACGCAATCTCCATCGCCCGCACCATTCACGCCGCCGTCTCCTCCCTGAGCATCAGCTTCGCCTCGTGGGAGAAGAGCGTCGACGACCAGCAGCGCCTGCTAGCCGGAAAGTCGTTCAAGCCAATTCCCGCCCAACCCGTGAACCTGGCCTTCGTGCAAGAGGTGAAGTAGCCCCCTTTCTGGACCAGTTCCCGAAACAGGAAGAAAAAAATGAAGTACTGGACATCCGGCTCTGGAATTCAGCACGGCAGAGATGTACATTGTCTCAACTCAGAATTGGTCCGCACGGAGGAGTATAGCCATGAACTGGACCCTGCTTCTTGAAGTCGTAAGCGCTGTTTTGGGGATTGCGGCGATAGTATTTGCGATCACTCACACCTTACATTTCCGCCAGAACGCCACAAAACTGAAAAGCGTTACCACGGGCCTGGAGGGCGTGAGCGCAGAACTCACGGATCTGGCCAAGACGCTACCGACGCACGACATCGGCGAGTTTCCGAAATATGTAGGCAAACTCGCTGAAATGATTAGGAACGCAAAACACCGAGTAATTGTCGTATGCGATGCGCCCTGCTACTGCGTGTTCTCCGATAGAGAGCTGTGGGGAAAGTATTGGTCCGCTCTGTCTGATGCGAGACAGAGCGGAGTACGCAGTGACTCTCCATCAATGTCGCTTACGTGGCTGGATCCAACGTGCCGGAAGATGGTCTTGAAAGAGCAGTTTGAGCCTGACAAGGGCGACTGGAAGAAGGGGATAGAGGGACAGTTGTCGGTCTTTCTCAAAGGCGAACAGTCTACCAAATCGGTGGAGGCGCTGACCTATGGCGAATTTGAAAACCTCGTTGAGCACGCTCATACCACCACCATCGATCAGATCAATCTCCCGCATAAGGAACTAACTCGCGGTCCGCTACATTTGTATTTTTGGATTATCGATGATGAAGCGGTATTTGCGATTCCGAACTACGTTAATCGGGGCAAGGGGCGCGCTATTTATACGCGAGACGGAAATATAATTGGCGGCTTAGAGCTTATTCACGAGAGGCTTCAAAGGGAGAAAGACGCTGCCGACTTGCACGTAGCTGCTTAACCCGTTCGTTCACATTCGCTTCGGACACACCCGGGTGCCGGGTGCCCCATCTTTCGCGTCCTTTGCGAAAGGTGGGATTCCACCATTCTCATTCCCTTGGGATTTTGATTTCCTTGACCGTCGTCGAGAAATCAAACGCCGCGCTCTCGCGCATCTTTCGAGAGGTCGAGAAGTTGATCTCAATGGAGTCTGACGACGTCAAGACCCCGTGCACCATCGCTTCCGTTTTGAGCCTACGCCCTTCCTGTCGGCGTTCACACTCAAGTGCCCAACCAAGGCAAAGTGAGCGCAATCGAGATTTCTCGCCAACAACACGCAACGAAGCTTGCTTTAGTGCAAGCCTCTTGCGTTGAGAAACTGATGAAATTGGCGATCCCATCCTTCGATGTGGTCGGTCAACCACGAGTGCAGATAGTGCGCTAGCGAGGCCAGAACATCGTTTTTCCCGGCCTCATATTCTTCACGCGCTGTAACCAGCTTCATAGCTAGAGCATTATGTTCAGCTCGATGGGCGCGTACGCTGTGATAGCCGTGGATCAGCATGAGCTGCTCTTCGTCGCTGAAGTGAACCTTGGTGTATTCCTCGAGCGCTTCCAAAGTGCTACTCAGTGAGCACTTCCCCGCGCCTGCCGCGATCGTGGAGTCTAATTGTTCGACGAGACGGTATAACTGCAGATGTTCTTCATGCAGAAGAAGTAGACTGACCTCTTTGTTTCGTTCCAGCATAGCGATAGCGACGAAAGGCGCAATCAAACGCTATTTGGCGTTCAACGCTTTTGCCGCAAGCTGAGTCTTGCAAGACGCGGGCTGGAGAAGTGTGATTAAGATCACAGGTGGGTGTGACACCAGTCGCGCCAGCTTCAGTGAACAGGCGGATGTCACAAGCTTACGCGATTTTGGGTGCTATTGGCGATTTATCAACAGTTGACGCCGTCCGTAAACTGGAACTTTTCCAACGAATGGGCAGTGTGGTTCCTCCTGGACTTCTCCCAAACATTGGTAAAACACGTCATGTCCATAGCTTAGGGGGAGCTTGAGACTGGTGGTCAAGGTGCAACTCTTGCCGTTGGAGTCGAATGCACTCCAAAGGAATCCTGTGCGAACGGCTGAGTCACCCAATGAAAATCCTTCTTGTTGAAGACAGCAAGCTCCTGAGACTGGCGACGGGGCGGGCATTGACCCGTGCTGGCTATGAGATGAGCTTCGCAGGCGACGGAGAAGAGGCCTTGCTCATGGCTGCCGAGAAGTTGCCGAACCTCATTCTGCTCGACATGATGTTGCCGAAAATGAGCGGGCTGGAAGTCCTGAGGGCGCTGAAGAAAGCGCCTGCAACTGAAGAGATTCCGGTCGTAGTGCTGACTGGACTCTCGCAAACGAATGCCGAGCGATTGCGGCGCGACGGAGCCTTCGCCTTTCTGCCCAAGACCGACCTTGTAATGGATCGGGATGGGGAGCCCCTTTTGGCTGCATTGAGGAAAGTCTTCGCGGAACTTCCCGGCGCATCCAATGCTGAGGCGGTACGCGATCCGCATAGCTGAAGAATGCTTTTGTCAAAGGACAAACATGATGCCCAAGATTCTCATCGCCGATGACTCCCGCATCTACGTACATCTGATATCAGGATGGTTGAAGGATCGCGGCTTCGACCTGCTGGTCGCATCCGATGCTATTCAGGCGTTGGTGATGGCGACCCAACACCGACCAGACACCATTATTTTGGATATCAGCATGCCCGGAGGATCTGGCATTGACGTTCTCAAGAAATTGAAACTGTCAGCCAAGACGAAACACATCCCCGTGCTGGTTGTCACCGGAAACGCCGGAAGCGAAATGAGAAGCCTCGTAAAACGTCTGGGGGCTGCGGACCTGCTGGAGAAGCCCCTTGATTGCGCTGCGTTCTGTACCATTTTGTCATCGCTCACCGTGGCGCCCCATGTCGGGACGCTCGCCGTTAACCCATGACCGCATCGGGTAACTGCTATTAATTGGTGTAGCGTCCCCGATGTCCCCCACTCCTTGCCGGGTGCCCCAGGCTGGAGCATTCGTCGAGGGGTTTTGAGCGTAATGACAATGTTGCAACAACCACACATCGTCTGGTCAATGAGGCGATAGGGTACGTTCGTAACTATGTGGCATATCAGCCGTGAAGGAAAATCTAGTTATGAAACACCGCAAACAGAAGGGTTTCTCCCTGATCGAACTGCTAATTGTGGTTGCCATCATCCTGATCATCGCGGCGATTGCGATTCCCAACTTACTGCGTGCCCGGATGGCGGCCAATGAGTCGTCTGCAGTCGCGTCTATCCGCACCATCAACACGGGAATGATTACGTACAATTCCAGCTATCCGACTGTCGGTTACGCCACTACTCTAGCGGCCCTCGGCGGCGTCGCTCCTTGTACTCCAAGTTCGACCACGGCGTGCCTGATCGACAGCGTCCTGAGTGCGGGCACCAAGAGCGGCTACACATTTCACGCGACTGGCGCCGGCGGCCCCCCGACTGGTATTTACTACGCGGCGGGAGTTCCGATCACCTTGAACCAGACTGGTATCCGCAGCTTCTGTTCGTTTGAAGACGCTGTAGTTCGCGTGCAGCCCACAGGCGCTGCGATCGCCACCGAAGCGGCTTGCCAGCCTCTTCTGCCGCTCAACCAGTAGAGGAACGACGTAAGCAGCGATTGCACCCATCGACCCGATTAAGCTTGGAGGCCGGGGGTGCGCGAAAGACCCCACGTCGATGAACAGGCGTTGGGGCGTGTTAGCGACACTTCCCAACGGTTACAGCCGGCACCTATGCGCCGCTCGGTCGGCACGATTTAGAGTCGTGCCCTTTCCGATTTCGTTAAGGTCCGTTGGGACACACCGCGCAGCGCACAGGCAGCTCTTTACATCTGCAGAGTACCGGAACGTCCTTCCACCCCCGCGCCTTGGGATCGCACGCCAGCAGGCACCAGGCTTCGCGGTATTTTTCGTACTTGCACTTGCGGCGACTGTGCGGGCTGAAGTACAGCGTCGCTCGCCCTTCGAAAGCCTCCACGGGAACGATGTACCAATTGTTCTCCTGGACCACGTGCGCCGCGATGAAGTCGATCGTGTCCTTGGTGTAGTACCCCCGATGTCCCCCGCTCTTTGCGTGGTATTGCCCATGGCCATGATGGGTAGCGCGTTTCACCTGGACGCGCCAGAATCCCCGTCCCACTCCAACCAGAACATCGTAGGGATCGATGTTTCCCCACGGCTTGGCAACTCGAAAATCAAATTCGCAGGCTCGTGCCACGAACGCCGCCTCCTCCGAGTCGCCCAGACGGCTCCTGCTGGGGCAACCGACGGCGTGGAGAGTAATCACTTCCGGTACGTTGTCATCCAGGACGCGGACGGCTGCGCCCGTCGCAAGTAAAATCACGGTGCTGTTCCCTGCTTCTGATTCTTGTCCCATAGAAAAAGGCGCAGCTGGTTGGCTGCGCCCGTGTGCTCCTCGAACTGAATTTTCTGCTCCTGAAACACGAAAAGCGCGGCCCGGAGGCTGCGCTTTCTTGCTTTCTGCTTTCTATAGCTATTTTATCAACTTGGCATAGGTAAACCGGCAAGAATACAGACTTTATTTCCGCTTGCGAATGTATAAGTTAAAGAAAAACGAGGGTGTTTAGGGGCTTGACAAGATTCTCCACAGGAACGCCGAAAGCCCCACTTCTCGCAAAGAACGCAAGAAATGGGGCACCCGCTAGTTGCACCGGTGAATGTCCCTGTGTCCGAGGCTGGGGTCCTACTGGAGCGCACCGGAGGTGCCGTCGCGCTCGACGAACGCCTCCAGCCAGCCCAAGACGCGCTTCCAGCCTTCGCCGTGGCTCGTCGCCAGTTCCTTGTTGCCGGCGAAGCCTTCCTGGCGAACTCGCACCATTGTGCCCGTGCCGGATTTCTTCGGGCCACTCGGATGCAATCCATGAACACTATGCGGTTCGAGTTCCCAGCGGACGATGGTCTTCATGGGGCCGCTATAGCTGCCGATCCAGGTATGCACCAGCAGCCGCGGTGGATCGACTTCAAGATATTCGCCCTCGACGTAGAAGCTCTGGCCGTCGGCGCCAACTCCGTCACTGCGCCACTTGCCCCCGACGCGCAGATCCATGGTGGACTTCGTGACGTGGTACAAGCCCTCTTGTCCCCACCACTTCGGGAGTTGTGTAGGATCGCTGATCGCCTGGAAGACGCGCGCCGGCGGCGCGGCGATGAAGATTTCGGCGACGACGGCGTTCTGGTCGGGAGTGATGGTTGCAGTTGCCATTCTTCGTTCTCCTGTGAAATCAATCGTGGTGCAAGATCGGCCATGGAAGACCGGCGCTTCAGCGCCGCGTTCAGTCTTCAAAAACGAAACGGGCTTTTGCTTCTAAGCCCCTGACGCACATTGACAGTCCCCTCCATCGAGTCCTTCATTTCTCGAGGAACTTCTTCAGTTGTTCGACCACGCCCGTCCAGCCTCCGCTGTAGTCCTTGCGGGAGACGGGTAGGTCGGTCAGGCCGCTGTGCGTGACTTTCACTTTTGTGCCGCCGGATTTTGGCGTGAGTTCCCAGCGGACTACCGTGCGGCGCGTTTTGTCCTCGTGCCAGTTCGCGATCCACGAATAGGCCAGCGCGCGCGGCGGATTGTACTCGATGATTTCGCCGTGACACTCGAACTCGCTAACCCCGTTGACCACGACCGTCCCTTTCTCGGTGCGGTAGTGGTAGAGTCCGCCGAGGCGCGAGTCCATCTCCCAGAGATGGACGGGGCAGGACTCATTGTTGAACCAGCGTTGCAGTTGGGAGGCATCGGTCAGCGCCTGGAAGACGCGGTCGGGCGGAGCGGCGATTTCAATCTCGCTAACGACCGCATCCTGATCGTCGGTGATGACAGTGGTTGCCATAGATTCTCCGCTTTCGTTCACTAACGTTGCTGCCCTCTTACATCTTGCGGCGCAGGTCGAACACTTCCTTCATCTCTTTCCCATGATCAACGTAGGTCCACTCCTCAGTGTGATGATTTTCATCGAGCAGGCTCAGCACCATTCGATACATGTGCCCGGCATCGGGGCTGGCAAGGTTTGTCGCGTCAAGAAAGTTGAAGGTGAAGGTCTTGCCGTCCGGCGAAACGGTGGCCTGCATCCGCGGCTGGTTCCCTGCCCCGCAATAGTGCGTCAGCAGCAGTCGGTTGGGCCCGTCGAGATGAATCATGCTGATCATGTCTTCGTGGCCGAGGATCTCGCTCATCACGGCTGAGCCGCCGGAGGTTACCTTGAAAGTGACTTGTAGCGGGTGTCCGTCGGGACCTTTCCCTTCCCAGGTTCCTGGCATCGTTTTGAGAGTTGCGAACGCTTTCTGGGCGTCGGTCTGGGCGAATGCGGTTACGACGGTGGCGAGGAAGAGCAGAGAAATCGAAATGCGAAGCGATTTTGTCATGGACGTTTTCCTTTCTGAAGTAGTGGACGATCGTTTCATTTTGGTTTGCGAGTCGTTGCGCGTTCAGATTCTTGTTGTGTTTCGCGCGCGTACTCAGCCTCGACGAAGCTTTTCAGGCTGGCGAGATTCGCGCTCCAGAAGCTGCGGTATTGCTCGATACAGGAGTCGACGGCCCGAAGCGGCTCGGGATTAAGTTCGTACACCCGGTTGCGGCCTTCGCGGTGTTCGCGGACCAGGTGCGCGCGACGCAGAAGGCGCAGATGTTTAGAGATAGCTGGTCTGGACACTGGAAAGGCTCCGGCGATCTGTCCCGCGGGCTGGCTTCCTCTACGCAAAAGGTCGAGGACGGCGCGGCGGGTCGGATCGGCGAGGGCCTGGAAGGTTGCCTCCGTCGTCTTGGGAGCGGAATACGTAACCGATCGGTGACGCATAATGCGTAACCTTACAGTTACATGATCGACGTGTCAAGAATTGTTTTGTGGCCATCTTTTCAGCTTCGCGGAGAGACCTGGACTATGATCAGTGCAACGTTGTGAGGTTTGCCATGAGGGCTCGCCGGAAGTTAACGGGGATTGCTGCGGCGCTCTTGATTCTATTCAGTGTGGCCCTGGTTGTGGCGATATGGGACCGCCATCGCATTCTGTATCCGACTCCAGATACGGAAAGCGCATTTCTGCGGGCCTATACGCCGGAGAAAACGATCGCGCCCTTCATGTGTAACCTGCCCTCGTCTCATATGCGCAAGAGCGGAGGCTCCGCGGGCCGTCAGTTTGTCACCCGCGACGGCGGATTTGAATGGTATTTTGCGATGCGCTCCGAAAACTGGATGCCGTTGATGGACGCGCTACAAAAAGATGTGGTGGCACAGCTACGACTGAATCGAGCTGAGATTCTTGATTCGGGCGGTGATGAGCACAGCGGATTTCAGTTTGACTACAAACTCGGACATAGCATTGGAAGGGCAAGAATCGTACCTTTGGCCATTACACCTCCATCTCAGATTCATCGCGGAGCACCATTGTCATCTGGCGTCATCGAAACAACGGTTCGCATTGACATCGAAGAAAAGTGGTTCCCCAAGGAGCCAGGGACTATCCAAGTGCGTCTCAGTGATTCCAGCCCTAACTGACTCTGGGTGAAACTCCACCGGCCACGTTTCCAAGTTCTAGGTTTCTTTACCGTTTGAGACCAGGTCGAGGAAGGCCTGGTGGACGCGCGTATCTTCGGAGAGTTCAGGGTGAAAGGTTGCGGCCATCGCTCTTCCCTGCCGGACGGCTACCGGGTCGGCGCCTTCGGTCGCAATGATCTCGACGCCTGCTCCCACGTGCTCAATCCTGGGAGCGCGGATGAAGACCATCTCCAATGGGGATTCGTGGTTGTCGTGGTTCAGGAACTTGCCTTCGCGAATGGAGCTGTCGATCTGGCGTCCGTAGGCGTTGCGGCGGATGCGGATGTTGAGGGCGCCCAGGCCCTGCTGCTTGGGGTTCTCGACTTCTGTTGCCAGCAGGATGGCGCCGGCGCAGGTGCCGAAGGTCGGCTTGGAGTGGACAAACTGCTTGAGCTTTTCGAATCCGGCGTCGCCGAGGAGTTTGAGAAAAGTGCCGGACTCACCTCCGGGGATGACCAGTCCATCGATGGCGTCGAGTTGCTCAGGCTTTTTGACGAGCAAGACTTCGGCGCCCAACTCTTCGAGCCGGCGGCGGTGGGCGTCAAAATCGCCTTGCAGGGCTAGAACTCCGATTTTCATGTTGGGTCTTGGGTATTCGGTCCCAGGTTTTGCTCTCGCACACTTCAATCTTAATGGATGTCGCCTTACGCGATCGAGACGACCGGCAATTTGCTGATACAGGATCTGTACAGGTCATACGGCGTCATCACGTGCGCCAGCCAGATGCAGAGGTCCTTCAGCCCCCGAAGAACGCGAGCTTCAGGATGACAAGGGGTAGTTGTGCCATTTGTCTACAGGGGGAGAGCGCTGGGAAAGCGCGTTTGAAAGTCGAGCAGGCCGACCCATTCCGGAGTGATGGTGATGCGCACCATGGAAGAGATCATCTTGCCCATTTGCGCGACCCAGGCCTTGCCTTGATCGGGTCCGAAGTAGCGGTCGGCGGCGAGTGCGTATTCGAGAGCGACTCCGTCCACAGGTTGAAGGCGCGCGCTGCCGCGAATCAAGAGTACCTTGTGCGGAAAATCATTGTCGTCGATCGTGAGCGACACTTTGGGATTCTTCGCCAGGCCCTTGAGCTTCGGCGCCTTCGGCGGCGTCGCCATGACAATTTCGGTTCCGTTCCAGTGGAACCAGATGGGGACAACGCGCGGCGTGCCGTCGGTGGCGATGTAGGCGAAGCGTGCGGGAATCCTGGAGTGAAGGAGTTCTTGCGACGCGGGGTGCTGGAGGAGGCTGAGGTCGCCTTGTTTGACGGGCATAGGTGCTCCCTATCGATATATGAGGGAGCAGTATACCTCGCCAGGAGCCAAATGACAGGGACTTAAGCCACGCGCGGTTTACCGGCTTTTGCGGCGCCGGAGTCGCGCCCGGTTGCGGCCCAGTTGCGAATTCGCATGAGGGTATACTTCCGCGTGGCCGGATTACGCCTGTGTCGCGGAGATCCGCGAAGGAGGGTCGCTCGTGTTTACTCACCTCGTATTTTGGTTGTGGTTTGCCGGGCTGACTTTTCTTGTGGCCGGTTTGGTCGCTGTCAGAAAAGGGTTGGTCACCGGCGGTGGTCTGGATAAGCTGATCGCGCTCGGGCCCGTGTTTGTCGCTGCTCCGCTGGCGACGTTCGGGGCGGAACATTTCGTTGCGGCGCACGACATCATGCAGCTTGTTCCGGCGTGGATGCCGGGGCGGTTGTTCTGGACATACTTGGTCGGCTGCTCATTGCTGGCCGCTGCCACTAGCCTGGTCACGATGAAATTCGTACGGCTTTCAGGCACATTGCTAGGCGTGATGTTCTTTCTGTTCGTCCTGATGATGGATTTGCCGGGCGCGTTTGCGGATCCAGGAAACCGGCTTGGTTGGAACTTCGTGCTGCGAGAATCAGCCTTCGCCGGCGGGGCGTGGGCCCTTGCCGGCAGCCAGAGCCTGGAATTGCGGACAGGAAAACGGAACTGGATGATCCTGGTTGGCCGTTATTGCGTGGCGATGGCAGCAATCTACTTTGGGGTCGAGCAGTTGCTTCATCCCGCGTTTGCGCCGGGGGTTCCGGATGCCAAGCTGACGCCAGCGTGGATTCCACTGCACGCATTGTGGGGATACCCCGTAGGAGCCTTCCTGCTGGTTGCGGGAACGGCGTTGCTGCTCAACCAACGAGCACGCATGGCCGCAGCCGGGATCGGTGTGGTGATGACGCTGCTCACGGTATTGCTCTACTTGCCAATTCTGGCCGTGACTGCGCAGGTGTCCCAGATGACGGAAGCGATCAACTTTGTTTTCGATACTTTGTTGTTCGCCGGGACGGCGCTGGTCATTGCCCGGACGCTGCCTGCGCAAGGTTAGTCTCGATCGCCCGATCGGGTGCCCAAGTCTCGCGTCGATTGCGAGACATGGGAATAGCCGGAGATCTGTGCTCCCCCCGCCTAGAGAAATGGCCCCGCGTTGCGGGTGAGGTGCGTTGAGTCTGATGTATGTTGGAGGTGGGGAGGGCTCAATGCCGGTCGACGTTCACGCGATTGAGATCGTATTCCTCCTGCTGCTTTTCTTTGTAGTCGCGTTCGGAATGTTGGCGCGGAAACTGCAGACTGCATATCCGATCGTGATGGTCATCGGCGGAGTGCTGCTCAGCCTGATTCCGGGAATTCCGAAGATCACGCTGAATCCGGATCTTGTTTTCCTGGTGATTCTGCCGCCGCTTCTTTATGGGGCAGCGTGGCTGACATCGTGGCGCGAATTTTCCTATAACATCGTCAGCGTTTTATTTCTCGCGTTTGGCCTGGTGGGCTTCACAGTGGTGGGCGTGAGCTACGCGTGCCACTGGGCTCTGCCGGGGTTCGATTGGCGGATGGGGTTGGTGCTGGGCGCGGTGGTGGCTCCGACGGACGCGATTGCGGCGACGTCGATTGCCAAGCGTATCGGCTTGCCGAAGCGAGTGGTGGACGTGCTCGAGGGGGAAAGCCTGCTCAATGACGCCACCGCCCTGCTGGCTCTTGAATTTGGGATCGTGCTGCTGGTTGGTGGACAGCGGCCGACCTTCGCGCTCGGGTTCTTGCGGCTGGCTTATCTGGTGGTTCTGGGCATTCTGGTGGGCCTGGTGGTGGGGGAGATCGTCCACCAGATTGAGCACCGGATCGACGATGCACCGATTGAGATCGCGCTGAGTATTCTGACGCCGTATGTCGCATATCTGATTGCGGAATCGGTAGACGCATCGGGAGTGTTGGCCGTGGTGGTCTGCGGGTTGTACCTGGCGCGCAACAGCTCTCATTTTTTTTCCCCGAGCGTACGCGTACAGGCGTGGGCGGTTTGGGATTCGCTCACCTTCATTCTGAATGGATTCGTGTTCGTGCTGATCGGGCTGCAGTTGCCGTATGTTCTCCACGCCATTCGCGACTACAGCCTGGGCAGGTTGATTCTGTACGGTGCGATCTTTAGCGCGTTTCTGATCGTGTTACGCCTGCTGTGGGTTTTTCCAGGAACGCAGGTTTCGTACCTGATACGAAGACGCCTTCTCCATCAAAAGGAGGCGACGCCCACAGCACGCCTGACGTTTGTGGTGGGTTGGACGGGGATGCGAGGCGTGATCTCACTGGCGGCAGCGATTGCCGTGCCCCAGGTTCTGGCCAATGGCGAGCCTTTCGCGCAGCGAAGCATGATTATCTTTCTGACCTTTTCGGTCATCCTGGTCACGCTGGTTCTGCAAGGACTGACGCTGCCCTCGGTGATCCGCATCCTTGGACTGGCGGGCGCCTCTGCGCCACTGTGTCACGCCGAGGAGGAGGAAGAGGCGAGAAAGGCGATGTTGGAGGCGGCTCTGGCGCATCTGGAAGAGGCGAGGAGCAAGGCTGGAGGCTCGGAGAACGAAGTCTACGAAGACCTGGCACTACACTACCGGCGCCGTCTCGCAGTCGTAGGTAAGGGAGATGATCGCGAACAAGAAGGGGCGAGTCTGGATTTCTACAAGAGCTTTGCGGAGCTATCGCGGGAGCTCTTGCGGGTGGAACGGCAGACGGCGTTGCAGTTGCGCAATCAACGGCGCATCAGCGATGAATTCCTGCGGGAGCTGGAACACGAACTGGATCTGAGCGAGTTGAGGCTGCAGCGGAAGCGGGGTTAGGGGGCCCCATGTCTCGCTGGTTTTGCGAGACATGGGAGTGGGCGAGACATGGACCACCCTTCATAATATGATGTTAGCGGTTTCGATGTTCTCGGACTCGCAGAGCGTGTTTGCCTGCTGGGCAAGCAACGAATTGCGTTGTTTCACGAAACGGGCGTAGTTGTCGCTGAAAAGTGATTCGGGACAAAGCGCGGCTGCGAGTATTTCTTCTATATTTCCCGCCATCTTGACGCGATAGGACGAGGGCGCTACGCCACCCAGTTCCCTGTTGTCGGCTCTCGAGAGGAAGGCGAAGTTCGCCAAGACGCTTTCATGCCCGGCTTGGCCGGTAGATTTGAGGAACGAGCGGGGCATGAGGTGGTGAAATTCCGTTCTGTTGCTCGCCCTCAGTTTTTCACTTAGGTCGACTGGTGCCCCTGAAATAAAGCTTCTGGGACGGGCTTGCGCCAGCATCAAAATGAAAGACTTCGTGTTGACATTGCCCATCCCGAATATTTCTCTGCTGAAGAAGGGGGAGACCAGGGTCGGCTGCAAAGAACCGAGCGTGTTGGGCTTCCCGTCGCGTAGCCTTTCCATATCTTCGATGTCAGACTTTAGGTTCCGCAGGACGCCCGCGCTGTAGCGCTTTGAGAAGGCTGACCTCCAGAACCATCGGTTGATTGCTCGCCGTTGATCGTCCGAGTACTTTACTTCCTGATCTCCGTCGACCGCGAAAAACACCGACAAAGGGACTAGCACTGTGGAGAAAGGGAGGTTGTCCAACGAGAAGACGTTGAAATTGCTACGCAGGTAGTCCACCGCGCCCTTCACGCCGTTTAGGATGCGCGTGAAGTTCTCGCGGACGGTCTGTCCGTTCAGCGTCATTAGCGCTTCCGGAGACGCGTCCTTCGCAAGAACGGCGGCGCAGCACCGCAGGAGTAGGTTAGTGTCTTCGCCTACCTCCGCGAATCCAAAAGGCCCGAGTCCCTCGCTTAGCTCGGCGAACTGTTCCTGGAGCTGAAAGTCCTCGCTCCATGTCCACGCCGAGAGAAGCTGCAGGGTATCAAGCGGCACCCCCTGCCGATTCACGCGCTCGAAGATTATGGCAACTGTTGCCTTTTCCTCGGTGCTGGACAGTTGCAGCGGAACCTGTGTCTCCTTGAAAACTGCTTGCATATCGTCGATCCGTTTGGCCGTAACATCGTCGAAATCCTTGGTTGCCTTTCGATATGCTGCGGTGTCAAAGATCGTGTTCAGCGGGAAGTGCCGCGCCGGGATGACTTCTTGGTCGGAAAGCGCCACAAATTGCGGGTCCTGCGCGTTGGTATCGGCCTGCAGATCAAAGTAGATGTTTTCCCACGGGATAGAGTTGACCATTTCAAGCTCTGTTTGGAAAACTCCGAAAATCGCGGTCACGCGCTGTTGCCCGTCGAGAACATAGTCGATCGGATAATCTACTTTTGGATCGGGCAACTTGAAGGGTCCGAGGTCAAGCTCGACCTTCAACTTCTCTTTGGTTCTCCAGAAAAGAAGCGAGCCGAATGGATAGCGTTTGTGGATGCTGTCCATCAGATATGCGACACGGTCCGGCTCCCAGACAAAGCCTCGCTGGAACGCGGGAATCCTAATTTGCCCGCGAGCAACCTGGTCCAGAATCTCGCGTATCGTGATCGTTTCCACGGTGATTTTCAGCGGTACAACAATTACCAGCCCCGGGTCTGCAGCATGTGGGCTTCGTCTAACCGCGATACTGCGAGGCCTTTCATCGCTCCTTGCAGGTCTTCGCTGACTTCAAGTAATACTTTAGGGTCGTTGAAGTGGGTGGCGGCCAGGACGATGGCCTTGGCGCGCTTGGCGGATTCTTCGGGGTCGGCGAAGGTGGTGCTGTCTTTCATGAAGATGCCTGAGCCTACGAAGACGGCCTCGGCTCCGAGCTGCATGACCAGGCTCGCGTCGGCTGGGGTGGCGATGCCTCCGGCGGAGAAGTTTGGGACGGGCAGCTTCCCTGCTTTCGCGACCATCCTGATCAGTTCGTACGGGGCCTGATGTTCTTTGGCTTTGGCATAGAGTTCTTCTTCGCCGAGCACCGTGAGGATTTTCATCTCCTGAACGATCTGGCGAATGTGCTTGACGGCGTGGACTACGTCTCCGGTGCCGGCTTCGCCCTTGGTGCGGATCATGCAGGCGCCTTCGGCGATGCGGCGCAGGGCTTCGCCGAGATTGCGGGCGCCGCAGACAAAGGGGACCTTGAAGGCGTGCTTGTCGACGTGGTGAGCTTCGTCGGCGGGGGTGAGGACTTCGGATTCGTCGATGTAGTCGACGCCGAGTTCCTGGAGAATCTGGGCTTCGGCGAAGTGTCCGATGCGGCACTTGGCCATGACCGGGATGGACACGGCGGCCATGATCTCGCGAATCTTTTTGGGGCTCGCCATGCGGGCTACGCCGCCTTCGGCGCGGATTTGCGCGGGGACGCGCTCGAGGGCCATGACGGCGACGGCTCCAGCTTTTTCGGCGATGGTGGCCTGGTCGGCGTTGGTGACGTCCATGATGACGCCGCCTTTCAGCATTTCGGCGAGGCCGGTCTTGAGGCGAAGGCTGGTGCTGTTGCCATTGTTCTGGGACATGGTTTCTACCCTGTGGATACCTTTTCGCAAGCGCGAAGAATAGGCTAGCGGCTTTCAGCCGTCAGCTCTCAGCTAACCCTTGATTTGATGATTCCGGGAGGGGTTTCGCCGCTGATTCATTCTAACGCGGCGGGAGGGATTGCGGAACCCCGAGGCGGGATTCACGTTGCCGAGTATTTTGTCCGAGACAGGGAGCAGCAGGATTGGCCAGAAACGCAAGGTCCCTCCACTCCGCTCGCTTCGCTCCGCCTCGGTCGGGATGACAAAGTTCGGATCGGAGGAAGTTAGCGGCCTCATCTCTCTACGAATCTGCCGAACATTTTTTCGGGGTCGATGGCGATGAAGATTCCCTTGCTTCGGGCCAGGACTTCGTCGTCTGCGTTGAGGATTTCGGCGGTGTTGATGTGCTGGCGGCCGTGGACGCTGACTTCCCTGCTTTCGACGCGCAGCGGCGTTTCCAGCGGCACGGGCATGAGATATTCCACCGTCATTTCTTTGGTCACGGCGATGACGTTGCGCAGTTTGTTTACCTTGCCCATGGCGTCGTCGAGGATGGTGGCGATGATGCCGCCGTGGCAGTGGCCGGGAGGTCCGGTGTAGCGCTTGGGAAGATTGAAGTGGCAGACGAACGTTTTGCGTTCTTCGTCGAGGGTGAATTGCAGGTGCATGCCTTCGGGATTGTCAGGGCCGCAGACGAAGCAGTAGTTCTTGGGGAGCTTGAGTTGTTGGGTTTCGTGGCCATGGATCTTACCGGTCATGGGAAGGATTCTATCGCGCGAGTTGGGGTTGGGGCGGAAGCAGAAGTGCGTCAAGCACGAAGGACATCAAGGTACACGAACGAAAGCGGGACCTGCTTCTCTCTCTGCACGGATTCCTGTATACATATCGGTTTTGGGTTTCTTTCCCCGCAATTCGACGTGGGCGATGCAGGCAGGTTGCATAGATCCTTCGGCGGGCAAAGGGCGCCCGCCTCAGGATGACAGAGCAAATTTTCAGCCCGTTGAATTGGAGCATTCCATGAAAACAATCGCCATTTTCGTTCTCGTTTTGTGCCTTTCGTTCGTGATGCCGGCTGCTGCGCAGAAGGCGCAGGACAACGACGCTGATAAGAAGGCGGCCGTCCCGGCTGTGGGTAAGAAGGGGCAGACGAAGGACGCTAAGAAGGATCTGAAAAAGGAAGAGAAGAAAGAGGAGCCCAAGGACGAGAAGAAGGGCGGGATGACGGCCGACACTTTTTCGGGGCTGAAGTTTCGGTTGATTGGGCCGGCGGTGGCTTCGGGGCGGGTGATGTCGATTGCGGTGAATCCGAAGAACAAGTTTGAGTACTACGTGGGCGTGGCGTCGGGCGGGGTGTGGAAGACGGTGAATGACGGGACGACCTGGAGTCCGGTGTTTGATGGCGAGGGATCGTACTCGATCGGATGGGTGACGCTCGATCCGAATGATTCGTCGGTGGTGTGGGTGGGGACGGGGGAGAGCAATTCGCAGCGCAGCGTGTCGTATGGCGATGGGATTTACCGGTCGGATGATGGCGGGAAGGATTGGTCGAATCTGGGGTTGAAGAAGTCGGAGCATGTTGGTCGAGTCGTCATCGATCCGCGGGATTCGAAGGTGGTGTATGTGGCGGCGGAGGGGCCGCTTTGGGGTCCGGGGGGTGATCGCGGGCTGTATAAATCGGCGGACGGAGGAAAGACGTGGAAGGCGGTGCTTTCGATCAGCGAGAACACGGGTGTCGTGGATGTGGCGCTCGATCCGTCCAATCCGGACATTGTTTATGCGGCGGCATATCAGCGACGTCGGCATGTCTTTACTTTGATTGATGGCGGGCCGGAGAGCGCGATTTATAAGTCTAACGACGGGGGAGCTACATGGAACAAGTTGAAGGCGGGGCTGCCGTCGGTGGACCTGGGGCGAATTGGGCTGGCGGTTTCACCGGCTGATCCGAGTGTGGTTTATGCGACGGTGGAGGCGGCTGACGGGAAAGGTGGCATCTTCCGGTCTTCTGACAAGGGCGCGACCTGGGAGCGGCGGAACGAGTTTGATGCCGGGGCGATGTACTACGCGCGGGTGGTGGCGGATCCGAAGAATGTGGACCGCATCTTCGTGATGTCGGTGCAATTGCGCGAGTCTCTCGACGGCGGAAAGACGCTGCACAAGGTCAGCGAGGTGAATCATCACGGGGACAATCACGCGATCTGGATCGATCCGGATGACACGAGGCATTGGCTGCTGGGATCGGATGGCGGGATGTATGAGACCTGGGATGATGCGAAGTCGTGGGAGTTCAAGGCGAATTTGCCCACGGTGCAGTTTTACGACGTGGCCGTGGACAATGCGATTCCCTTCTACAACGTGTGCGGCGGGACGCAGGATAATTTTTCGTGGTGCGGACCCTCGCGGACACGAAATCTGAATGGGATTGTGAATTCGGATTGGTTCGTTACCACGGGCGGAGACGGGTTCCGGTCGCAGGTGGATCCGGTGGATGCGAACACAATTTATTCCGAGTCGCAGTATGGCGTGCTGGTCCGGCATGACAAGCCGACAGGGCAGGAACTGGTATTGCAGCCGCTCGAGGGCAAGGGGGAGGCTCCGCTGCGGTGGAACTGGGATTCGCCGTTGATTATCAGTCCGCACGCGCACACACGGCTTTATTTTGCGGCGAACAAGCTATTCCGCAGCGACGACCGCGGGGACACCTGGAAGGCGGTGAGCGGAGATTTGACGCGACAGCTAGATCGCAACAAGCTGCCGGTCATGGGGAGAGTTTGGGGGCCGGATGCGGTGGCGAAGAATCAGTCGACTTCGTTCTACGGAAATATTGTGTCTTTGTCGGAGTCTCCCAAGAAGGAAGGGCTGCTTTATGTGGGGACCGACGATGGGCTGATCCAGGTTACGGCGGACGGTGGGGCTTCGTGGACGAAGTACGAGAAGTTTCCGGGCGTGCCGGAGGTGACCTATGTGAGCCGCCTGGCAGCTTCGAATCACGACGGGAACACGGTTTATGCGGCGTTTGAGAATCACAAGAATTCGGACTTCAAACCGTATCTGCTGAAGTCGGTGGATTCCGGGAAGACATGGACTTCCATTGCGGGCGATTTGCCGGAGAGCGGGCCGGTGCTGGCGTTTGCGGAAGATACGGTGAATGCGAATCTGTTGTTCGCCGGGACGGAGACTGGGGCTTTCTTTACGATCGACGGCGGGGCGCATTGGGTGCGATTGAAGGGCGGACTGCCGACGATTGCGGTACGCGACATGGTGATTCAGGCGCGGGAGGGTGATCTGGTGATCGCAACGTTTGGCCGCGGATTTTATGTGCTGGATGACCTTACTCCGCTGCGGCAGATGAAGGCGGATTCCACGCAGCAGGCGGCGGCTCTGTATCCGGTAAAGGATGCGTTGCTGTATGTGGAACGGCATCCGCTGGGCGGGCCGCGGAAAGGATTCCAGGGGGATTCGTTTTATACGGCGGAGAATCCGCCGTACGGGGCCGTGTTCACGGCGTACATGAAGGAGAAGATCAAGACGAAGAAGGAGAAGCGGCAGGAGGCAGAGAAGGAGGTGGCGAAAGCAGCGGGCGGGGGCGCCCGCTCCACACAAACGGTGCCGTATCCGACGAATGATGAGCTGCGGGCTGAGGCGCAGGAGGCGAAGCCGGAAGTTTATTTTGTGGTGTACGACGAGAGCGGGGCGGCGGTGCGGCGAGTGGAGGGGAGCGCGGATTCGGGGTTCCAGCGGGTGGCGTGGGATTTGCGGTATCCGGCGGCGAAGGTGCGGGAGCATGCGGAGGAAGAGGACGACTTCTTTCCCGATGCGGCCAATGACGGGCCGCTGGTAATGGCGGGGAGTTATACGGTTCGGATGTTTGAAAAAGTTGGCGGTGCGGTGACGGAGTTGGCGGGACCCCAGGCTTTCAAGGTGGCGACGGAAGGATCGTCATCGATGAACGCGGCAGATCGGGCGGCGCAGGAGCAGTTCTTGCGCAAGGTGACTGGGCTCTACCGGGCAGTGTACGGAGCGCAGCATACGGCGGAGGACGTTCAGTCGCGGCTGAAGGCGATTCGCGAAGCGTTGCGCGAGACTCCGGCGGTGGAGAAGCAGTTGGGCGCGGTGGCCGATGGTCTTGAACAGCGCGATCGCGAGATTTTGCGGGCGCTGCGCGGCGACGTCGAGGTGGCCAAGCGGAGCGAGCCAGTTCCTTCGTCGATCGGTGATCGCGTGAACTCGATCATGGAGGGGGAGCGATTCTCGCTGGCCAAGCCGACCCAGTCGCATATGGAGTCTTACAACATTGCGGGGGAGGAGTTTCGGGAGCAGCTCGCCAAGCTGCGTGCGCTGGTGGATGTTGATCTGACCAAACTGGAGAAGGATATGGAAGCGGCGGGGGCGCCGTGGACTCCGGGGCGGGTGCCGGAGTGGTCGGAGAAGTAAGGCCGTTTGCCACGGATTTGCGCGGATTGACGGTTTATTGTCGGTGGTCCCTCCGGGAACCGGGCTGGGATGGGCGATTCGGGTGGTGAATACCGACGGCGGAGCGCTAGAGGAAACTCCCTTCCTGACTGCAGGTCGTGTTGGCATGCAGGGGATTCTTCGCTTTGCACAGAATGACATCGCACCAGGTTTTCGGAAATTGTTGAAAGTTTCAACAATCGGTTTCGTGCTTCAACCGCATCTCGCTTCTTTCTTCTGTTTTTTCATCCGTGAGAATCCGTGTTGATCTGTGCCTGACTTATTCTCAAGAACTCGCTTGCGTTGATCTCACTTGGCTGTGTTACACTCGCCGCCGACCGTTGCTCGCGCTGTGGGGCTGAGCAACTGCCGTGGGGAAATCCTTTCGTGTCGCCTTTCGCATTGGGGAGGACTGGGGAATGGGCCTCGCGTTACTGGTTCTGATCTGGCTGATCACTCTGATCAGCACATACTTCTTTGTCGCCAAGACCTGGTGGCTGCCAGCTGGGGCGGCGGCGTCTACGGGGTTCATTGACCGTCAGTTCACGCTGACCTTCATCATCATGGGGGTCGTTTTCGTGGCGGCTCAGCTGGCGCTGGGTTACCTGGCGTGGAGATATCGCGAGCATCCCTCTTCTCCTCCGGTTACCTATTCTCACGGGAATACAAAGCTGGAAGTGGTTTGGACGCTGCTGACCGCAGTGCTTTTCATCGGGTTGAATCTGATGGGCAGTAGCGTGTGGGCGAGCCAGCGCTTTGATGCGGCGGAGGCTGGCGCGGTGCAGGTGGAAGTTACCGGGATGCAATTTGCGTGGTACTTCCGCTATCCGGGGCCGGACGGCAAGTACGGCTCGACAAGTGTGAAATTGATGGATCCGTCGGCTGGCGGCGAGGCTGCGGTCGGGCTCAGCAATACTGACCCGGCTGCAAAAGACGATGTGGTCACGGGAACGATGTACTTGCCGGTCGACCGCGAAGTGGATCTGAGTATGCGGGCGGTGGATGTCATTCACAGCTTCTTCATCCCGCAGTTGCGGTTTAAACAAGACACGGTGCCGGGGCTGAACATTCACATGCACTTCAAGCCAACGGCAATTGGCGAATACGAGATCGCCTGCGCGGAACTTTGCGGGCTAGGGCACTACAAGATGCACGGCATGGTTCACGTCGTCAGCCAGGAGGATTTTGACAAGTGGCTGGCGGCACGGGAGGCGGAGAAACAATAAATGGCGACCCCGGCTACGGTTCACTCGCACGCTCCTCAGGGTTTCATTCGGAAATACATTTTCAGCCTCGATCACAAAGTTATTGGCATTCAGTATTTCTTTCTGGCGCTCACGGCTGTGTTCGTGGGAATGTTCCTGTCGCTGTTGATGCGCATCCACCTGATTTGGCCGGCCGCGGTCTTGCCGCTGGTGGGTGAGATCAAGCCGGAGACGTATCTCAGCCTTTTGACGATGCACGGCACCATCATGGTGTTCTTCGTGCTCACGACCGCGCCACAGGGCGGGTTCGGAAACTACTTCCTTCCGATTCAAATAGGGGCACCGGATATGGCGTTCCCCGTCCTGAACATGTTGTCGTTCTGGACGACCTTTGTGGGATTTGTCGTGATCCTTGCGGCCTTCTTCGTGACCGGTGGAGCGCCGCTGCACGGGTGGACCGGATACACGCCACTGAGCGCGCTGCCATCGGCCGGCCCGGGCGAGCAACTCGGCGCTGATCTGTGGATCACGAGCATCGCAATATTCTGCGTGGCATCGCTGATGGGGGCGCTGAACTTCATCACGACAACGCTCGATCTGCGGGCC
>Ga0265338_10001430_pt1 | contig 38833 bp, 32 predicted proteins | sample 42126metaG_FD_193579 | JGI IMG/M metagenome (GOLD analysis project Ga0265338, IMG submission 193579) | Rhizosphere microbial communities from Carex aquatilis grown in University of Washington, Seatle, WA, United States - 4-21-26 metaG | ecosystem: Host-associated > Plants > Roots > Rhizosphere... | reverse complement strand
GCGGTGGCGGCGGTGGCGGTCCGCGCGGCGGCGGCCCACCGGGCGGCGGCCCGCACGGCGGCGGCGGCGGCCCGAAGCGAGACGCCAAGGGCTGGCCGGTCGCCTAGTCGAGACGGTCCGCGAGCACGGGCAGAAGTGAAACCGCCAAGGCGCCGGGGACACCGAGATCTGGACTCTAGAGGCTCCGGATTTGAAGCGTCCGCACCCGGCGTCTTGCGCGTCATGCCGGTTATCTGAACGACGCTGCCGACAATCGCTCCACGCGCTCCAGGATCGTGCGCGCATCGAGCGCCCGCGCGTAGACGTAGAGTGATCCGGGGAGATCCTCATCGAGCGCGGCTTCGCTGACGCGCAGGTGCTTGCTCACCGCGAAGAGGATCCGGTGCGGCAGGCCGCGCTCGACGAGCTCGACGCGCCGCCAGACCGCTTCGCGGCTCCAGTAGCCCAGCACCTCGAGATAGACCGGCGCGCCCGCGCCGCCGCGCCGGCGGAAAACCAGATCGGGGACGCAAAGCCCCGCGCCGGGGAGATCCAGGATCGCCGTGGCGGGCGAGGCGATCCAGTCGCTGTCACCTGAGCTCTCGCGCGCGGCCAGGCGCGCGAGCAAGGCCGCGATCTCGTCGGGCAGGTCGGACGAGTCCGGCGCGATCGCGCTGCGCTCGCCGGGATCGCCACCCGCGGCGCGGAAGGTGACCGGCCGCCGCTCCTTGCCCCACAGCACCTGCGCCTCGATGCGCCAGCGGCCGCAGTCGGCGATCGCCGGCAATGCCATCGCCAGCTGCAAGCCGTACTTCGTCACCGCCTGGAACAGGCTGAACGGGCCGTCGATCTCGATGCGGTAGCCGTCCTTGGACGGGGTGATCGTGTGCAGCAACCGCAGGAACTTGAGCTTGTGAAACAGACGGCGGTAGCCGGCCGCGTCGGCGCCCGCAACCTCGGCGACGACCCGAGTCGCGCGTAGCAGGACCGCCTGCACCTGCGCGCGGTCGAAGCCTGCCGCCAGGTGCGCGGGCCGGATCGGCGTGACCGAGCAGAGCCGTTCGGCGCCGTGCAGATCAGCGTAGAGCGCTCGTTCCAGCTCCTCGACGGAGAGGCCGCGCGCGCCCGCTACCTCGGCGAGCACCGCCTCGCGCGCGAGCCGGCCGCCGGCGTCGGTCGTGCGCCGCGCGGCGCTGGCGCGCAGGAAGACCTCGGCGCGCAGCTCGGCCGGATCGATCTCGGCCGGCGTCTCGAAGACGCAGCGGTCGCTGACCAGCTTGAGCACGCCGTCACCCAGGCGGCGCTCGTGCGGCGCCACCTCGACGGCACGCCAGGTCGCCTCCACCTCTTCGCGCGTGCGGCCCACGTGCGCGCGCGCGATCTCGAGGTAGACACCCGCCAGCTCCTCGATCCGGGCGCGAGCCCCGTCGTCGAGCGGCAGGATCTGCAGCACGTCGCCGCGACGCCGCGCCGCGACCAGGTCAGCGGTAAGCACTGTGCTCCCGCCGGCGATCACTGGTGGACGTCTCGGTCGTCGCCGCGGTCACCAGCTCGTACAGGAGCGCCGGCCGCCCGCCGCTCTTGCTCGCGTGGCGGCGCAGGATGCGGCCCAGGCGCTGAACGTGCTCGCGCACCGAGCCGCTGCCCGAGATCACGACCGCGACGTTGGCCTGGGGGATGTCGACCCCTTCGTTCAAGACCTTCGACGTGGCCACGGCGCCGTAGCGTCCGTCAGCGAGCCGCGCGAGGATCTCGCTGCGCTCGCGCACTTTCGTCTGGTGCGTGATCGCCGGGACGAGAAATCGCCGCGACACCGTGTACGCCGTGGCGTTGTCGTCGGTGAACAGCAGCACGCGATCGTCGCGGTGGCGTTCGAGCAGCAGCTGCACGAAATCGAGCTTGGCCGGCGCTGCGAACGCGATCTCGCGCTGGCGCCGGTAAGCCGCCATGGCACGCTGTCCTTCGGCCGTGCGCGACGAGCGGATGATGAAATCCGACCAACCCGACGGCGAGCCCATGCGGATCCCCTGCTCGACGAGAAAGCCGGTGTAGATCGCGCGCTCTGATTGATACTCGGCGCGGTCCGCCGCCGATAGCTCGACCTCGAGGCGGATCGTCTCGTACTCCGCCAGGTAGCCACCGTCGCCCGCGAGATCGACGATGTCCTTGCGGTAGCAGAGCGGGCCGATCAGGTGGTCGAGCTCGACGTGGCGGCCGTCGGCGCGTTCGGGCGTCGCGGTCAGGCCCAGCCGATACGGCGCCAGGCTCGACTGCGCGGCCAGCGCGTACGCCGCGCCCGGTAGGTGGTGGCACTCGTCGAACACCAGCAGGCCGAAGCGCCGCCCGAGGTGATCCATGTGCAGGTAGGCCGAGTCGTACGTGGTGACGGTGAGCGGCTGTACGTCGAAGTCCCCGCCCCCCACCACACCGATGCCGACCGCGGCGCCGAACGTCGCGCGCAGCACGTCGTACCACTGGCGCACGAGATCCAGCGTCGGCGTCACCACCAGCGTCGCGCGCCGCTTGTCGTCGATGGCGAGGCAAGCGACCAGGGTCTTGCCCGCGCCGGTCGGCAGCACGACCACGCCGCGCCCGCGCATCGCGCGCCAGGCGGCCAGCGCCTCGGCCTGGTACGGGCGTGGCGGCAGGTGCACGCGCGGCCCGTCGGGCAGAGGCTGGTAGCCGCGCGCGCGATCGTCGACCGGGATCGATTGACGGCCGAGCGCGCGCAGCAGGTCCGCGTATGCCGCCGCCGGCGCGCGATAACAGGCCGAGCGCGGATCCCAACGGCAGTCGGGCGTAGGCGGCGAGCCGCCGGCCGCGAGCCCACGCAGCTCCAGGGTGCCGCCCGCGAACGCGAGCACCACCTCGGCGATCAAAGGAATTCGCAGAGGTACGCGGCGGGCTGCGACGCGCGTACGTCGAAGCCGCTCTTGGCCGGGACCTCGAACGCGGTGCCCGCCGGGAAGCTGCGCCAGTCCCCGCCGTCGGGCAGGCGCGCAAACAGCTCGCCGCTGATGACCGTCATGCGCTCGGGCGCATCGGTGCCGAAGTGAAACTCACCGGGCGCGATCACGCCCACGGTCGCCCGCCGCCCGTTGCGTTCGAATCCGACGCTTTGAACTTTGCCTTCGAAGTATGTGTTGTGCTTGAGCATCGCCGGGGGGCGATTCTAGTAGAAGTCGCGCGCCATGATCGAGGTTCTTCCGGAGCCGCGCCCGTTCTCGTCGCCAGCATCGCCTCCTAGTGCACGTCGTGCCCGTGGTCGTCGTCGCGACGCTTGTCACCGCCGCGGGTCTTGCCGTCGTCGTGACGGCCATGGTCATCCGACGGCTTGCGTGGCTCCTCGGCGACGCGCCGCCGCTGATCGTCATCCTGACGCTTGCGCTGTTCGTCGGCGGCGCGCTGCTGTTGCCGCTGTTGTTCCTCCTGGCGACGACGCTGCTCATCCGCCTGGCGCTGCTGCTCCTGTTGCTGTTGTTGCTGCCGGCGCGCGTCGTCTTGCGCTTGCTGTTGCTGGCGTCGCTGCTCATCCGCCTGGCGCCGCTGCTCGTCTTGCTGGCGGCGCTGGTCGTCCTGCCGCCGCTGCTCGTCGGCCTGACGCCGCTGCTGATCCTGCATACGCCGCTGCTCGTCTTGCTGACGGCGCTGCTGGTCCTGCTGCTGGCGCATCTGGATCTCGGCCTGGCGGCGCTGCTCGTCGGCCTGGCGGCGCGCCTCGTCGGCCTGGCGGCGCGCCTCGTCGTCGCGCCGGCGCTGTTCCTCGGACTGGCGCCGTTGCTGCTCTTGCCACCGGTTCTGATCGGCGGCCTGACGCTGCTGTTGGTCCTGCGCCTCGCGGTTCTGCGCCTGCGCGCGCCGCGCGTCCCATTCTGCCTGCCGCCGCTGCGCGCGACGCTGCGCCTCCATCCGTTGCGCGTCGGTGTAGCGTCCCATCTGCTGCAGTCCCATCGGCTGGTGGCGCATGTCGACACGGTTGCCCCGCAACCAATCGTCGTGCGGCCCCGCGACCCAGACGTCGTTGCCGTGCCGGTAGTAGCGATTCACCGGCGCGGTCGAACGCAGGTACGTCCCGAGATTGCCGGTGAAGGAGTAGCGCCCGACGGCGGGCAACAGCAGATTCCGCGCGGCCACGAAGCGCCACTGGTTCTCCGGAACGTACGTGCTCGGACCGTCGACAGCCGGCGCCCAGCCGACGTAACCCGGTCCCTCGCGCCACTGCACCCACGCCGGACCCCATACGGTGTTCGGCAACCAGATCCAGCGATTGGCCCACACCCAGCGGCCGTAGTGGTCCGTCGCCCAGCCGAAGGGATCGTTCGACACCCAGGTGAAGCCGTAGTCGGTGTCGCTCCAGCGTCCGTTGGAGTACGGCACGTACGACGGATCACTGGGGGCGAAGACCCAGCCGTAAGACGGGTCGTTGGACCAGCTCCCGTACGGCGCCAGGTCGTTGTAGAAGACGTCGACCGAGCTGACCGTGGTACCCGGCGCAGCGGCGTAGACGTCGTCATAGGTCGGCGCGGGTGGCGGCGGATAGGCGCTCTGATCTTGCGACGGCCCGGCGGCGACCGGTGGCGGTGCACCGGGCGGCGGAGGCGGCGGCGCCGGATCGCTCGGCGCCTGATAGCCGGGACCATACGCCGGGGGCGGCGCGCTCGCGTAGCACGCGCCGCCCGTAACGAGCAGCCACAACGGCAAACAGACCAGTTTCACGCTTGGAAGACGCATGGGGCGCACCTTTCGTGAGACGTCGCCAGTGAGGGGGAACGACGAGAGCGACGAGGACTCTCTTGTGACGGTCGCACGGACTCCGGCATTCAGTCATTCGCGATTCGCCAATCGCCCGAGGGACCGCCTCTCCGTGCGTCGCCCCCTGGCGCGCGGCTTTCGCGTTACCATGCGCGCCATGCGCATGAGACCAATCGCCCCCCTCGCGTATCTCGCGACGATCCTTGCAGCGCCTGTGCTCGCGGGTTGCGGGCCATCCATCGACCCGGCGTTGAAAGCCGACATCGACCGCCGGAGCGCTTCATTCGGCCGCCCCAGCCAGAGCTTCCCGGGGCCGGTCGGCTTCACGCCGCAGCCGTTCCAGGTCGGCCAGTGGACTCAGCACAAGATGGTCTACGACCAGCAGCCGTCGTTCCTGACCACCAAGATCGTCGGTCAGCTCGGTGACGCGTTCTGGATCGAGTCGCTGCACGAGACGTACTCGGGCCGTACGGTGACCAAGATCTTGCTCTCGGTCCCCAACCGCATGGATCCGGCGAGCATCGAGATCCGCGGCGTGGTGATGAAGGATCGCAACGGGCATGTCCAGACGCTCGAGGGGCCGGTGCTGAACATGATGCAGGGGCTCTATCGCGGCGCGGTCTCCAACTTGATCGTGAGCTGGCAGGGTCAACCGCAGGAGGACGCGTCGGTGCCCGCGGGGAACTTCGCCGGCTGCTTCAAGATGCGCACCGACGCGCAGTGGGGCGGATGGAGGTCGGCGTCGATGTCGTGGTCGCACCCGGCGGTGCCGCTCTCGGGCATGGTGCGCAGCGAAGGGATCGACAAGCCGAGCAGCATGGAGCTGGTGGCGTTCGGGTTGTCGGGCGCCGTCAGCGAGATCTAGGGTCGTCGTCGTGGCGCTTGCGCTCGTCTATGGCGGGATGCACGGCGGCGGCGGCGGGCAGGCCGGCATCGGATCGCCCGGGTTCGCGCAGCGAATGAAACGCAGGCTGGGACAACTGGGGCAATAGTCGGCGCGACAGGCGGTCCCGCGCGCGAGGCAGGTCAGCTCGTCGCCGATCTGGTTGCACGGAACGACGACCATCGCGCCGCCGACGCCCGCTCCAGCGGCGCCTCCGATGCCGCCCATCCCCGATGCACCGCCAGCGCCCAAGGCGCCGCCGGGGCCAAGCGCACCACCAACGCCCGTGCCGCCGGTCCCGCCCGCGCCGCTTCCCGACTGACCACCGATCGCCGAGTTGCCGCCAGATCCATCGTCGACGCCGACGGGCTGGTCCAGCACGGTGCGCCCGCAGGCGAGCCCGATCAACGCGAAGCCGGCGAGCACGCGGGCGACCTGGCCGATGCGCGAAGGTTCGCGCGTCCTCATGCGCCGTCTCCCTGGTCCAGAGACGACGGCGCCGATCGATGGGGACGCAGCGCGCGCATGAAGAGCCCGAGCCCGCACGCGACGAGACCGAACATGACGATCGTTGTCCAGAGGCTGGTCGGCTGGAAGTACATGTCGAGGTTCATGAGCACTCCGGCGAGGATCAGGAAAATCCCGCCGACCGCGAGGATCCAGCCGAGGATCGAGCGCCCGTTGAACGAGAGCAACCCGATGCCGCCCAGCAACGGAATCAGCGTCGCTCCGAAGCTGCTGCGTGCGCTGCCGAAGAGATGCCAGTACGAGGTGTGAACGGTGACGTGGTCGAACACCATGTAGATCCCGACCGCCGTCATCGCGAGGCCGACCAGAAACTCACCCGCGCCACCCGACGTGCCGCCGGGCTGAAACTTCGCGCGCTTGCCTCCGAAGCTGGCCCCGGATTCGCTCATCCGGCGCAGCTTAGCAGCTCTCGCGCCCCCGCAACCCGTGCGCCTCAGCCTGGAATTTTTTCGCGACTGCGCTCGTCTCAATAACAGGTGCGGAGGACCAAGTCATGAAACGGCTCAGTTTGATCGCTGGAATTGCGGCTCTCCTGTTCCTGGCGCCCGGCATTGCCTCGGCGCAGGGCAATCATGGCGGCGGCTTTCATGGTGGCGGCGCGGCGTTCCACGGCGCCGGCCCTCACACGACGGTGGCCGGAGGCGGCAGGACGTACGTCGCGACTGGCCACGGCGTGTCCGTGGCGCCGCACGGCGGCTATTCCATGGCGCCGTGGGGCGGCGGCTGGCGCGCTCATCCCTATAGCGGGGCCGGCATCGGCGTCCGCCCGTCCTCGCGGCACGTGTGGGTACCAGGCTACTGGGGCTGGCACGGCGGCGCGCGCGTCTGGATCGGTGGCGCATGGCTATTGCCGCAGGCGGACTGGATCTGGATCGGTCCACACTGGCAGTGGACCGGCTACACCTGGGTCTGGCAGCAGGGCTACTGGGCGCCACCCTACTAGCCCCAACGCCGGTCACACGACCTGACCGGGTCCCGCCGTGGTTGATCATCGGGTAGGCTCAACGGAGCATGGAGCTCGAGGATCAGCCGGGCGTCCTGGTTCGCGAGACCAGGGACTTCACCCAGGCGCAGGACTGGAGCGTGGTGCTGGCGGCGGCTGGGATCGCGCACCAGCTGCAGACCATCGACGGGGCGTTTCGGATGACGGTCGCCTTCGCCGATCTCGACGCCGCGGCGAACGCGCTCGACGGTTTCGACAGCGAAGCCCGACAAGAGCGCGAGGAGTTGGCGGCGCGCGCGACGGACGAGCCCGATCGGCCCAAGAGCACGCTCGGACTCTGGGCGGCGTTGTTGCTCCTCTCGTTTCACCTGGTCGCCGGACCCTGGGAGGCGCAAACGCCGTCGCGGTGGTTCACTGTCGGAACGGCGTCGGCGGAGGCGATCCTGCATGGTCAGTGGTGGCGCGCGGTCACGGCGCTGACCCTGCACGCCGATCTGCTGCACCTGTTCGGCAACGTGGTCGCGGCGCTGATCTTGGTGGGCGCCGTCGGACGCGCGCTGGGGCCGGGCCTGGGCGCGATGGCGATCGTCGCGTCAGCCGCGGCGGCGAACTTGCTCACGGCGGCGGTGCATCGCACGGGGCATCTGTCGGTGGGGGCGTCGACGGCGACGTTCGCGGCGCTCGGTATCATGGCGGGGGTCGGCGCCTGGCGGCGCTGGCGCGTGCTGCCGCAGCGCCGGCGCGCCTGGTTGCCGATCGGCGCGGGCCTGGGCCTGTTCGCGATGACGGGCGTCGGCGAGCACAGCGACGTCTTCGCGCACCTGTTCGGCCTGGGCGTCGGCTGCGCGTTCGGGGTTATCGTCGCGCGCCTGCTACCACGCCGGCCGGGAACGCCGGTGCAGGCCGTGCTGGTCGTGGCGGCGCTGGCGGTGGTATCCGGTTGTTGGTGGCTCGCGTTTCACCACGCCTGAAGGCGTCGATGCCGATCGCCATCGCGGTCGCGCTCGGCCTTGGCGCCGCCGGCTGCGCCGCTGCGCCGCGAGCGCCCAACCGCGGCGCCTGGTTCCCCGATCAGGGGGACGGCACGTATATCAATCCCATCCTCTACGCCGACTACTCCGACCCCGACGTGATCCGCGACGGCGACGCGTACTATCTGATCTCGTCGAGCTTCACGTCGACGCCCGCGCTGCCGATCCTGCGCTCGCGCGATCTCGTCAACTGGACCATCGTGGGTCACGCGATGGAGAACCTCCCCGATCCGCGCTATGCCGAGTTTCAACCCGGCGCCGGCGTCTGGGCCCCGGCGATCCGCGCGCATGCGGGCACGTTCTACATCTTCGCGCCGCTGCCCGACGAGGGGATCTACGTGCTGACCGCGCCGCATCCGGAAGGGCCGTGGAGCGCGCCGCGCCTGCTGGTCGCCGGTCGTGGCCTCATCGATCCCTGCCCGTTCTGGGATGACGACGGTCAGGCTTATCTCGTCCACGCGTACGCGCGCTCGCGTGCCGGCATCAAGGACCGCCTGCGGCTGCGGCCGATGGCGCCGGATGCGTCGCGCCTGCTCGGCCAGGGTGAGATCGTCTTCTTCGATCCCATTCGCCATCCGACGCTCGAAGGGCCGAAGATGTACAAGCGCAACGGCTGGTACTACATCCTGGCGCCGGCGGGCGGCGTCACTCACGGCTGGCAGGTCGCGCTGCGCGCGCGGCGGATCTACGGCCCCTACGAAGATCGCGTGGTGCTCGCGCAGGGACGGACGGCGGTGAACGGCCCGCACCAGGGCGCGCTGGTCGACACGCCGAGCGGACAATGGTGGTTCGTGCACTTTCAGGATGCCGGTGTCTACGGGCGCGTCGTGCACCTGAACCCGGTGACCTGGCGCGACGACTGGCCACTCATCGGCGAAGCTGGCGAGCCGGTGCTGCGTCACGCGAAGCCGGATCTGCCGCGCCAGCCGGTCGCGATTCCTCAGACCAGCGACGAGATGAACGCCGGCGCCGATGACCGCCTCGCGCCGCAGTGGCAGTGGCACGCGAATCACGGCGACGGCTGGGCCAACCTGAAGGCGCGATCCGACTGGCTGCGCCTGCGCGCGCGGCCGCTGCCGGCAAGCGGTTGGTCGACGGCGCCGCAATTGTTGTTACAGAAGATGCCCTCGCCCTCGTTCACCGTCGAGACCAAGGTCGAGCTCGGTAACAGCAACGCGCCGCTGATGGCCGGCCTGGCGGTGGTCGGCGAGAGCTCGGCGGCGCTCCTCGTCGAACGGGAAAGTGCAACCGCGGCCCCTCGCATCGTGCTTCGCATCGACGATCGCGTCGCCTATTCCCGGCCGATCGCGAACAACGGTCCGATGCGCCTTCGTGTCGCCGTCAGCGCAGGCGGCACCTGCAAGTTCAGCTTCCGCTACGTCGGCGTCGGCTCGCCGCCGGAGCCGATCGACGTCCCGTTCACGGCGCGCGCCGGTCGATGGGTTGGTGCCGAGATCGGGATCTTCGCGGCGATGCCGAGTGGAGCGAGCAGCGCCGCCGCGAGCGACGCGAACGCCTACGCCGACTTCGACTACTTTGCCTATCTCGTCCACTAGCGACGAGGCAGCTCGACGATGAACGTCGCGCCCGCGCCGAGCGCGCTCTCGACGCGCACCTCGCCCTCGAGCGCGCGCACGATCTCGCGCACGATCCACAGCCCCAGGCCGATGCCGCCAAAGCTGCGCGTCGATGATGCGCGCTCGAAACGATCGAAGATCCGCTGCTGATCGTCGGGCGCGATGCCGACCCCCTGGTCGCGCACGGCGATCCGCGCGTGCGACTCGGTGGCCTCGACGAGGATCTGCACCGGCTTGCCCTGACCGTACTTCAGCGCGTTGGTGACCATATTGGTGATCACCTGCTCGATCCGGCCGTGATCCCAACGCCCGACGACTGGCGACGACGCGTCGACGATCAACGTGGAACCGGCGCGCGTGGCCTCGTCCTGGAAGCGCGCGCCGACGTCGTGCGCCAGCTGCGCCAGGTCCACGTCATCGATCTCCAGCTCCAGGCGCCCCGAAGCGATGCGCGACACGTCGAGCAGCTCGTTGATCAGGCGATGCAACCGCTCGGCCTGGCCCTCGATCTTGCCCAGCTTCTCGCCGAGCCGGTTCGCGGGCACGACGCCCTGGTTGCGCTGCGCCAGCCGTCCCAGGTTCGCGACCTCGAGCTTCAGCGACGTCAGCGGTGTGCGCAGCTCGTGGGACGCCACCGACAGGAAGTCGTCACGGTGCATGACCGCGCGCTGCAGCTCCTCCTCGCCGCGCTTGTGATCGTCGATGTCGACCGCGGTGACGATCCAGCCGACCAATCCACCCTGCTCGTTGCGCTCGGGCACCATGCGCCCCAGATGCCAGCGATACGTGCCGTCGCTGGCGCGCCGCAGCCGCAGCTCGCGCTGAAATGCCTGGTGGCCGTCGATCGTCGCCGCCCAGTCGTCCGCGATCAGCGGCCGCTCGTCGGGGTGAATCGCCCGCCAGAACGAATCGCGTGTGATCTGGTCGGCGGTGATTCCGCAATAGCCGAGGCTGGCGCGGTTCCAGTAGTAGATCTCGCCCTCGGAGTTGGTCGCCCACACACACTGAGGCATCGAATCGAGCAGGCTGCGATAGCGGTGCTGGCTGCGGCGCTCGTTCGCCTCGCGCTCGCGCTGCCGCAGCATGCGCTCCTGCAGCTTGATCGTCTCGCCCTTGAGATAGAGGTCAATGAACACCGACACCTTGGATCGCAGGATCTCCGGCTCGAACGGCTTCATCAGGTAGTCGACCGCACCCTGCGAGTAACCGCGGAACACGTGCTCGGCGTCGCGGCTGAGCGCGGTGATGAAGATGATCGGGATGTGCCGGCTGCGCGGGTGCTGCTTGACCAGCGCCGCCGTCTCGAAGCCGTTCATCCCCGACATCTGCACGTCGAGCAGGATGAGGGCGAAGTCGCGCTGCAGGATCTGCTTCAGCGCCTCGTCGCCCGACTGCGCCTTGACCAGGCGGTGGCCGAGCGGCGCCAGCAATGCCTCCATCGCCAGCAAATTTGGCGGATGATCATCGACGATCAGGATGCTGGCCTGGCCCACGCTGCCTTCGATCGAGAACGCGCCGCCCGAATCCAGCGCGCCGTTCCTTTCGACCATCGCCACGTCCTCTACCTCAATTGGACGCGAGAGCATCACCACCCGTCCACAAGCGGATCACGTCCAGGAGCTTGGTGGCGTCGACGGGTTTGGGCAGGTAGTCGGACGCGCCCGCGCCCAGGCACTTGTCGCGGTCCTCGGGCAGCGCCTTTGCTGTGACCGCGACGATGGGGATCCCGCGGAAGCGCGGGATGCGGCGGATCTCCTGGATGGCCTGATAGCCGTCCATCCCTGGCATCATGATGTCCATGAGCACGAGGTCGATGTCCGGATCGCTCTCCAGCGCCTGGATACCGGCGCGACCGTTGTCGGAGTAGATCACCTTGACGCCGTTCGCCTCGAGAATGCTGGTCATGGCGAAGATGTTGCGTACGTCGTCATCGATGACCAGGACCTTCTGGCCCACCACCGTCGCTTCGGCCTTGCGGCTCTCGGTGATCATCGCCTTCGACCGTTCGGGCAGACGCTCGTCGATGCGGTGCAGGAAGAGCGCGGTGTCCTTGAGCAATCGCTCCGGCGAGTTGACGCCGCTCTTCAGGATGATCGACTGCGTGTACTTCTTGAGCTGTCCCTCTTCCTCCTCGCTCAGCTCCTTACCCGTGTAAACGACGATGGGCATGTCGCGGTAGCGCTCCTGCGTCTTCACGCGCTCGACCAGGCGCACACCGTCGTCGCCAGGCAGCACCAGGTCGACGACCATGCAGTCGAACTCACCGCTGTCGAGCGCGGCGAGCGCCTCCTCGGCCGAGCGTACGGCGGTGACCTTGACGTCGTCACCCTCGCCGACCAGCTCGATGATGCTGTCGCGCTGGTGGTCGTCGTCCTCGACGAGCAGGAGCTGCCGCACCGACCGATCGAGGAACGTCGAGATGTGCTGGAACGCCGCCTGCAACGAGTCGCGGCTGACCGGCTTCTCGAGATAGGCGAACGCGCCCAGCGCGGCGCCGCGACGCGTGAGCTCGTCGACGGAGATCACGTGCACGGGGATGTGGCGCGTGCGCGCGTTGCGCTTCAGGCGATCGAGCACCCGCCAGCCGTCGAGGACCGGCAGCTGGAGATCCAGGCTGATCGCGTCGGGTTTGAGCTGGTTGGCCAGCGCAAGACCCGAGTCGCCGCGCGTCGAGACCACGGCCTTGTAGCCGTTCTCGTGTGCGAGGCCGAGCATGATGCGGGCGAACGCGAGGTCGTCCTCGATGATCAGCAGCACCCGGTCGCCCGGCTGGATGCTGTCGCGGTCGTCCTCGACGGGACGCAGCAACGCCGGGTCCGGCGCCGCCAGCGGCGTGGTGCCGACCAGCGAGTCCAGCGCCGCGCGCGCCGCGGTCTCGACCGCGGGGACTTCGTCCTCGTCCTCGACGCCGCCCTCGAGAGCGATGTAGCGCTCGGGCAGGTAGAGCGTGAAGGTGCTGCCCTCGCCGAGGCGGCTCTCGACCTGGATCTCGCCGCCGAGCAGGCGCGCGATCTCGCGCGAGATCGACAGCCCCAGGCCGGTGCCGCCGTACTTGCGGCTGGTCGTGCCGTCCGCCTGCTGGAACGCCTCGAAGATCAACCGCTGCTTGTTCTGCGCGATGCCGATGCCGGTGTCGGCGACCGAGAACGCGATCACGCGCTCCGGATGCGACAGCCCCTCGCTGGTGAAGCGCGTGCCCGGGCGCGCGCGCTGCACACGCAGGATCACGCCGCCGGTCTCGGTGAACTTGAACGCGTTAGCCAGCAGGTTCTTCAGCACCTGGTGCAGCCGCTGCGGATCGGTGAACAGCCGCGGCGACATCCCCGGGCCGACCTCGGTGCGGAACTTGAGCTGCTTTTGATCTGCGACCGGCCGGAACGACCGCTCGACGAAGTCGACGACCTCCTGCACGCCGAGCTCGCGCGGCTCGACCGGCATCTTTCCCGCTTCGACCTTGGACAGATCGAGGATCTCGTTGATCAACGTGAGCAGATCGCCGCCCGAACCGTAGATCGTCTTCGCGTACTCGACCTGCTTGTCGCTCAGATTCTTCTCGGCGTTGTCGGACAGCAGCTTGGCCAGGATCAGCAGGCTGTTGAGCGGCGTGCGCAGCTCGTGCGACATGTTGGCGAGGAACTCCGACTTGTACTTGGAGATCATTGCCAGCTGCTCCGCTTTTTCCTCGAGCGAGACGCGCGCCTGCTCGACCTCGCGGTTCTTGACCTCGACCTTGGTGTTCTGCTCGGCGAGCAGCCGGGCTTTTTCCTCCAGCTCCAGCGCTTGCTTCTCGAGCGCAGAGTTGCTGCGCTTGAGCTCGTCCTGCTGCAGCGTGAGCTCTTTCGACTGCGACCGCAGCTCGGAGGTCAGCGACTGCGACTGCTGCAGCAGCACCTCCGTGCGCATGTTCGCGCTGATCATGTTGAGCACGACGCCGATGCTCTCCATGAGCTGATCGAGGAACAGCTGGTGGATCGCGCTGAACGGGTGGAACGACGCCAGCTCGATCACCGCCTTGACCTCGCCCTCGAACAGGACCGGCAGCACGATGATGTTCAGCGGCGAAGCCTCGCCCAGGCCCGAGCTGATCTGGATGTAGTCGGCGGGCACGCGCGTGAGCAGGATCGTCTTCTTCTCGAGCGCGCACTGGCCGACCAACCCCTCGCCCAGGCGGAACGCGTTCGAGACGCTCTTGCGCTCGCGGTACGCGTAGCTCGACGTCAGCTTCAGGATCGGCGCCTGCTCCTCGGAGTCGACCATGAAGAACGCGCCGTGATGCGCCGACACCAGCGGCGTCAGCTGCGACATGATCATCTGGGACACGGTCTCCAGATTTTTCTGCCCCTGCATCATGCTGCTGAACTTGGCCAGGTTGGTCTTCAGCCAGTCCTGCTCGGTGTTTTTCTGCGTCGTCTCCTTGAGGTTGACGATCATCTGGTTGATCTTGTCTTTGAGCGACGCGACCTCGCCCTCGGCCTGCACGTCGATCGATCGCGTCAGGTCACCCTTGGTGACCGCGGTGGCGACCTCGGAGATCGCGCGCACCTGCGTGGTCAGGTTGCCGGCGAGCTGATTCACGTTGTCGGTCAGCTGGCGCCAGGTGCCGACGGCGCCCGGCACCTTGGCCTGGCCGCCGAGCTTGCCCTCGATGCCGACCTCGCGCGCCACCGTCGACACCTGGTCGGCGAACGTGCCCAGCGTGTCGCACATGTTGTTGATCGTGTCGGCGAGCGCGGCGATCTCGCCCTTGGCCTCGACACCGATCAGCTTCTGCGACAGATCGCCGTTCGCGACCGCGGTCACGACCTTCACGATGCCGCGCACCTGCGTCGTCAGGTTCGACGCCATGAAGTTCACGTTGTCGGTCAGATCCTTCCAGGTGCCGGCGACGCCGGGCACACGCGCCTGGCCGCCGAGCTTGCCCTCGACGCCGACCTCGCGCGCCACCGTCGACACCTGCTCGGCGAACGTCGACAGCGTGTCGGTCATGCTGTTGATCGTCTCGGCGAGCGCGGCGATCTCGCCCTTGGCCTCGACGACCATCTTCTGCTTCAAGTCGCCGTTGGCGACCGCGGTCACGACCTTCACGATGCCGCGCACCTGCGCGGTCAAGTTGCGCGCCATGAAGTTCACGTTGTCGGTGAGGTTCTTCCAGACGCCGGCGACGCCGGGCACCTCCGCCTGGCCACCGAGCTTCCCCTCCGTGCCGACCTCCTTGGCGACGCGTGTCACCTCGCTGGCGAAGCTGTTCAGCTGATCGACCATGGTGTTGATCGTGTTCTTGAGCTCGAGGATCTCGCCCTTCACGTCGACGGTGATTTTCTTCGACAGGTCGCCGTTGGCGACCGCCGTCGTCACCAGGGCGATGTTGCGCACCTGCACGGTGAGGTTGTTCGCGAGCAGGTTCACGTTGTCGGTCAGGTCCTTCCAGATGCCGGCGACGCCGGGCACTTCGGCCTGGCCGCCGAGCTTGCCTTCGGTACCGACCTCCTTCGCGACGCGCGTCACCTCGCCCGCGAACGAGCGCAGCTGATCGACCATCGTGTTGACGGTGTTCTTGAGCTCGAGGATCTCGCCCTTCACGTCGACGGTGATCTTCTGCGACACGTCGCCGTTCGCGACCGCCGTCGTCACCTTCGCGATGTTGCGCACCTGGTCGGTCAGGTTGCCCGCGAGCAGGTTCACGTTGTCGGTCAAGTCCTTCCAGGTGCCGCTCACGCCCGGCACCTTCGCCTGGCCGCCGAGCTTGCCCTCGGTGCCGACCTCGCGCGCGACGCGCGTGACCTCGCTGGCCAGCGCGCGCAGCTGATCGACCATGGTGTTGATCGTGTTCTTCAGCTCGAGGATCTCGCCCTTGACGCTGACGGTGATCTTCTGCGACATGTCGCCGTTCGCGACCGCCGTCGTCACCTTGGCGATGTTGCGCACCTGATCGGTCAAGTTGCCGGCGAGCACGTTGACGTTGTCGGTGAGATCCTTCCAGGTGCCGCTCACACCCTTGACGTCGGCCTGGCCGCCGAGCTTGCCCTCGGTGCCGACCTCCTTCGCGACGCGCGTGACCTCGCCCGCGAACGCGCGCAGCTGATCGACCATGGTGTTGATCGTGTTCTTCAGCTCGAGGATCTCGCCCTTGACGTCGACCGTGATCTTCTTGGACAGGTCGCCGTTCGCGACCGCCGTCGTCACCTCGGCGATGTTGCGCACCTGCGCGGTCAGGTTGTTCGCGAGCAGGTTCACGTTGTCGGTCAGGTCCTTCCAGGTGCCGGCGACGCCGGGCACGTCGGCCTGCGCGCCCAGCTTACCCTCGACGCCGACGGTGCGCGCCACGCTGGTGACCTGCTCGGCGAAGATGCCGAGCGTCTTGGTCATGCTGTTCAGCGTGTCGGCGAGCGCAGCGATCTCGCCTTTCGCCTCGACGCCGATCAGCTTCTGCGACAGATCGCCGTTGGCGACCGCGGTGACGACCTTCACGATGCCGCGCACCTGCGTCGTCAGGTTCGACGCCATGAAGTTCACGTTGTCGGTCAGGTCCTTCCAGACGCCCGACACGCCTTTCACTTCGGCCTGGCCGCCGAGCTTGCCCTCGGTGCCGACCTCCTTCGCGACGCGCGTGACCTCGGCCGCGAAGCTGTTCAGCTGATCAACCATCGTATTGATCGTGCTCTTGAGCTCGAGCACCTCGCCCTTGGCGTCGACGGTGATCTTCTTCGAGAGATCGCCCTTCGCGACCGACGTCGTCACGTCGGCGATGTTGCGCACCTGCGCGGTGAGGTTGTTCGCCAACAGATTCACGTTGTCGGTGAGATCCTTCCAGGTGCCGGCCACGCCGGGCACCTCCGCCTGCGCGCCCAGCTTGCCCTCGACGCCCACGGTGCGCGCGACGTCGGTGACCTGCTCGGCGAAGAGGCCGAGCGTGTCGGTCATGTTGTTGATCGTGTCGGCGAGCGCGGCGATCTCGCCCTTGGCCTCGACCTTGAGACGCTGCGACAGATCGCCGTTGGCGACCGCGGTGACGACGCGCGCGATGCCGCGCACCTGCGTCGTCAGGTTCGACGCCATGAAGTTCACGTTGTCGGTCAGCCCCTTCCAGGTGCCGGCCACGCCTTTGACCTCGGCTTGCCCGCCGAGCTTACCTTCGGTGCCGACCTCTTTCGCGACGCGCGTGACCTCGGCCGCGAAGCTGTTCAGCTGATCCACCATCGTGTTGATGGTGTTCTTCAGCTCCAGCACCTCGCCCTTGGCGTCGACCGTGATCTTGCGCGACAGGTCGCCGTTCGCGACCGCCGTCGTGACCAGCGCGATGTTGCGCACCTGGCCGGTCAGGTTCGACGCCATGAAGTTGACGTTGTCGGTGAGGTCCTTCCAGGTGCCGCTCACGCCCTTGACGTCGGCTTGCCCGCCGAGCTTGCCTTCGGTACCGACCTCTTTCGCGACGCGCGTGACCTCGGCCGCGAAGCTGTTCAGCTGATCCACCATCGTGTTGATGGTGTTCTTCAGCTCCAGCACCTCGCCTCGCGCGTCGACGGTGATCTTCTTCGAGAGATCGCCCTTCGCGACCGATGTCGTCACGTCGGCGATGTTGCGCACCTGCGCGGTCAGGTTGTTCGCGAGCAGATTCACGTTGTCGGTGAGGTCGCGCCAGATACCGGCGGCGTCGGGCACCTCGGCCTGACCGCCGAGCTTACCGTCGGTGCCGACCTCCTTGGCGACGCGCGTGACCTCGGCCGCGAACGAGCTCAGCTGGTCGACCATGCTGTTGACGGTGGTGCCGATGCGCAGGAACTCCCCCTTGACCGGCTGGCCCTCGATCTGCAGCGCCATCTTCTGGGTGAAATCACCTTCGGCGACGGCGCTGATGACGCGCGCCACCTCGGTCGTGGGCTGCACCAGGTCGCCGATGAGCGCATTGATGGAACCGACGCTGCTTCCCCAGCCGCCACGCATCTCGTGCAACGTCGCACGTTCCGTCATGCGGCCCTCGCGGCCGACGACCCGTTCGACGCGCACCATCTCGTTGGCCATCGCGTCGTTCAGCGCGATGATCGCGTTGAACTCGTGCGCGATGTCGAGCATCAGCGAGGCGGTGGGAGCGCCTCGCCCGCTGCCCACCGACAGGCGTACCCCGAAATCGCCCTGCCGAACGGCGCGCAGCGCGGACAGCAACTCGGTCAGCGACGCGTTCTCGCCCGGACGCGCGCGCACCGGGCGGCGTGCCGGGGCGCGCGAAGCCGCCGTCGCCGCGGGGGTCGGTGGTGCGCCGGGTTTCGGCGCGTCGTGGCGGCCGTTGCCGTTCTGTCGACCACTATTCCCGTTGCTGTTGCCGTTCTTACCCGGTGGCGTCGGTGCGCGTCCGTCGAAATCCACGACTGTACTCCTCTCCTCCGCCCCGGTTCACGGGACGGTCGTAGAGCCAGATCCGATACGAGGCTGTGGTTTTTTGTGGGAGGCGCGGAAGGTTTTAGGGCTTCCGGGCGCCGTCCCCGTTCAGCGAGTCCAGCTGGGACCCGCGCGGAGGCGTCGGGATGCGTGCAGCGGATGCCGCCGCGCGGTCAGCCGCGAGGCGATCGACGTCGCCGCGGCGGAACAGGCGCCGGCCGCTAACGGTCCGCAGGGCCGGGAGCCGGCCGCTGTCAGAGAGCACGCGAACGGAGTCGGGTGAGAGCCCGAGCACACGTGCCGCGTCGCTGGGGGTGAGCAGGTCGTTCGGGTCGCTTGCAGTCGGGAGTTTTTCCACCGGTTCCCGGCCGGTTTCCTGGAACGTCATGAGCTGGTCAGGTAACCACCGGACACCTAAGCGCAAGGGGGAATGACGAACTCAGACGAATTTTGCCCCCAATTACCCCGAGAGACGCAGCGGAGCCGCGTCGGCAAGAGGCATTTCGTGATAAAAGTGAGGCGTCTTTTCCCCTTCACATTCGTCCGATTCCTTACTCGTCATCGGTCACTAGAAGCTCGACAGAGACACCCCATGGATGAGTCAAGCCCGAGTTTGTCCTCTCTTAGTCGCGTGCTCGTCCGCGTACTCACTGCCGCGTTGCTCGCGCTCTGCGCGCCGAGTCTCGTGTCGGTGGCGCACGCACAGGACGACAACAGCGACGCGATCGCCAAGGCGACGCAGCTCAACAAGGATGCGATCACCGCCTACCAGGCCCACAAGGTCGACGAGGCCAAACGGCTGCTCAAGCAGGCGTTGGACCTCTGCGACGCTTCAGGCCTGGATCAGCACCCGATCAAGGCGCGCACATTGGTGCACTTCGGGATGGTGCTCATCGGATCGAAGCAGCGTGACCTCGGCATCAAGCAATTCAAAAAGGCCATGGCGATCCAGCCCGAGATCGGTTTGACCAAATCGATCGCGACGCCCGACATGCAGTCGGCGCTCGACGAGGCTCGCAAGGGCGGAGCCGCTCCCGTCGATTCCAACAGCGACGCGAAGGCGACAGCGCCCGACAGCGATGCAACGCCGGCCGCCGACGAGAAGCCGAGCGGCGGCGACGACAACGCGGCGGCCGCGGCGCCCGAGCCGCCGGCTCCGCCTCCGCCGCCACCGCCGACAGCCGCCGAACCGGAGACGAGCGCGGCGCCCGCCGTGTCGTCCGCGGGCCTCGACCACGAGGCGGTGACGCGCGCGCGGCCGAACACGACGATTCCGATCACGGTCAACGTCGAACAGGGCATGAAGTTCGAAAAGCTCGTGCTCGCGTATCGGCCGAACGGCGCGAGCGACTATCTCGGGCGCGAGATGAAACAGGTCGATCCCGGCATCTACTCGGCCGAGATCCCGGCGCGCGCGACCAGCGGCACGCTGGTGGCGTATTACATCGAAGCACAGGACAAGAACGGCGACCCGGTAGCCGCGCGCGGCTCCGCCGACAAGCCGCTGGTGATCATGCTCGGCGAGCCGCGCGTCGTGAAGAAGCAGGCGAAGAAGAGCGACGACGACGGCGATGGTGACGGCGATGACGACGATGATGAGGACGAGAACGGCGCACGATTCTTCGTCGGCCTCGAGATCGGCAGCGGCGCCGGCTACGCGTCGGGCAACGGCGACAACGATCGCGCCACGCAGTACTCGTCGGGCGGGATCGCGACGGCTCAGGCGGCCCACCTCGCGCCCGAGTTCGGCTACTGGATTCGCCCCGACTTCATGCTGTCCGTGCAGATTCGCTACCAGCTGGTCACGGGAACGACCGAATACATCGACCCGACCGGGCACGTGCACCAGGGGATCAACTACGCGTTCGCGGCGTTCGCCAAGGGGACCTGGGCCTTTGGACACGGACGGCTCAAACCGATCGTGTCGCTGGCGCTGGGCGGCGGTCAGATCCGCCACGTCGTGAAGAACGCGACGCTGCATGACTGCGGCGCCGACAAGGCCACCGACTGTGTCGATACCATCGCGGGCGGCCCCTTCCTCGCGGGCGGCGGCGCGGGCATTCTTTACAGCCTCACGCCGCGCGTGGCCTTCCTCGCCGTCGCCAACACCGAGATCGGCGCCCCCGACTTCACGATCAACCTCGACGCCAACATCGGCGCCGCCTACCAGTTCTAGGGATGTTCCAGGGAGCCGTCAGCCCCGATCCAACGCCACGTCGGTCTCGACGGACTGTGCGTAGTCGATGCCCGGCACCTCGAAGCCGAACAGCGCGCGGAACTCCTGCTTGAAGCCGGCGTAGTCGGTGATCGCGAACAGGTTCTCCGTCGTCACCTGATTCCACAGCGCGGCGACCTCGTGCTGTGTCGCCGGCTCCATCTCGAGATCGTCGACGCGGATGCGCCCTTCACCGTCGAGGCGCGGCGTGCGCCCGGGACCCAGGTGGTCGCGGAAGAGCCGCGCGATCTGCTCGGCGGTTCCTTCGTGCGTGCCCTTGGCCTTCATGATCTTGTAGAGAATGCTGATGTAGAGGGGCACGACCGGGATCGCGCTCGACGCCTGCGTGGTCAGCGCCTTGTTGACGCTGACGTAGGCGCCGCCGCTCAGCCCCTCGCGCAGCCGCGCGTCGAGAGCGCGCGCGGTCGCCTCCAGGTGCTCCTTGGCGCGGCCGATCGTGCCCGAGCGGTAGATCGGGTAGGTCAGCTCTGGGCCGATGTAGCTGTACGCGACGGTGCGGCAGCCGGGCGCGAGCACGCCGGCGTCGAGCAGCGCCGCGATCCAGAGCTCCCAGTCCTCGCCGCCCATCACCTTGCGCGTCGCCTCGATGTCGGCGTCGGTGGCCGGTTGCAGCTCGACGGTGGTGATCTGGTCGCTGCCAAGCGCGATGCTCTGGCTGCGATAAGGCGCTCCCACAGGCTTCAGCACCGACGTCCAGCTGACGCCGGTCGTGGGGTCGGTGCGCTTGGGGCTCGCCAGGCTGTAGACCACGGAGTCGAGCCTGGCGCCGCTCGCCTTCAAGTGCGCGACGACCTGGTCCTTGATCTCGCGTGAGTAGGCGTCGCCGTTGAACGTCGTGACCGGTCGGCCCGCCTCACGGGCCAGGCGGTGCACCTCGGCCAGGTTGTACCACCCGGCCGAAGCCGTCTTGTCCCCGTGCGGTGGCCGCTCGAGACAGACGCTGGTCGCGCGCGCGCCGTAGCCGAAGACGGCGGTGATCAGGCTCGACAGACCGTAACCGGTGCTGGATCCGATCACCAGCGCACTTCGTAGCGGCGGCGCGCCCGAGGTCGGGGCTCCCGCGGAGGAGGCCGCCGGCGCCGCGAGCACGCGGCCGACGGTGTCGATCTGGCGGCGCACGTTGGCGGCGCAACCGACGGGATGAGCATTGAGGCACAGGAAGCCGCGGATACGCGCGTTGACGGTTTGCAAGGGCATGGAACCTCCTTTCCTGCCGCAGGCTGCGCGCCCCGTCAAGAGACGGCGCGGCGATGCAAACCTGCGATTCGGCGGTGATTCTCCACCGACGCGCTTGCGAAATCTCTGGATGGTGCCTAACTTCACGCCATCATGGACCCCCGCGCCGTGAAGAGGATCCTGGTGCCGACCGACTTCTCCGAGCTGTCGGGCGAAGCCGTGCAGACCGCGGTCGCGTTCGCCAAGGTTTTCGGCGCCACCCTCGAGCTGGTCCACGTGTTCGTCGAGCCCGCGTACGTGCTGCCGCCGCCGATCGACATGGCGTCGTTTCCGTTCGACCTGGCGCAGATCCTCGAGCGTGTGCAAAACGGCCTCGACGCCGAGCGCGACCGCGTACAGGCCTCGGGCGTCACGGTGACGACGACGACGCTGTCCGGGCGCGCCGCGCCCGAGATCGTCGCGCACGCCAAGAAGATCCACGCCGACATGATCGTGATGGGGACGCACGGACGCAGCGGATTCCAGCACGCATTGCTCGGCAGCGTCGCCGAGCGCGTGGTGCACCACTCGCCGTGCCCGGTGCTGGTCGTGCCGATGCGGCAGCAGCCACCGGCATAGATCGAGAGCCGCCATGGTGCCAGGGACGCCTGCCACGCCTTGCCGGGATCGAGACGGGGCGGCGCCTAGGCGAGCTCGATGACCGTCACGCCATCTCCGCCCTGGCCTTTTTCGCCCGGCGCCCAGCGGCGCACATAGGGCGAATGCACCATCAGCTCGCGCACGATCTTCCGTAGCGCGCCCGTGCCGTGGCCGTGAATGACGAACACCGGCGAGCGTCCCTCGAGCGCCGCGCGATCGAGGTAGGCGACGACCTCGTCCTCGACGTCGTCAGCGCGGTGACCGCGCAGGTCGAGCGTATTGGCCGCGCTAGGCCGCGTGACCGCGAGCAGATCGGCCGCGGGCGCGTCAACACCCCCGGTGGTGGCGCGCCCGCGCGACGTCGACGAAGACCGTGGGTTCCGGCGCTCCGGCGCCGCGGCCGGCGACGTCGACGTCCCGCCGAGCTCCGCGACGTCGACGTCCAGCGTGAGCGCGCCGACCGTGACCTTGACCCGCCCGCGCGCGTCGGGGGCGTGCAGCACGCGGCCCTCGGCCGACATCGATGGCACGAACACGCGCGCGCCCGGCTGCAGCGCCGGCGCCGGTGGTGTCGCTGGCGCCACCGGCACGGGGAACGCCTCCAGCGCTGCGCGCGCCGTCTCGTCGAGCCGCGCGCGCGCCGCTTCGGCCGCGCGCGCCGAGCCCGCTTGCTGCGCCTCGCGCACGACCGCGCGGATCGCCTCGCGCGCTTCGCGGACCGCGAGATCGATCGCCTCGCGCGCGTGGCGCCCGAGCTCGCGTTCGCGCTTCTCGAGTGCCTGCACGACGACGCGCTGCTGCTCGTCGCGTTCGGCCAGCGTCGCGCGCGCCTCGGACAGCTCCTCGGTCGCGCGCGCGAGCTCGCTCTCGCGCTGCTCCAGCGACGCGATCACCTCTTCGAGCCCAACGTGCGCGCCGCCGGCCAGCGCTCGTGCCCGCTCGAGCAGCGCCTCCGGCAAGCCCATGCGCGTCGCGATGTCGAGCGCGTACGAACGCCCGGGCATGCCGTCGCGCAGCCGGAACGTCGGACGCAGCCGTTCGGGGTCGTACTCCATGCCGGCGTTGCGGAAACGCGGATCGGCCTGCGCCAGCGCCTTGAGCGCGTCGTAGTGCGTGGTGATCACCGCCAGGCCAGCGCGCTCGGCCAGCGCCTCCGTGGTCGCGCGCGCCAGCGCCGCGCCCTGGTCGGGGTTGGTGCCCGCCATGATCTCATCGAGCAAGACCAGCGCCGCGCCGCCGTGCGCCTGATACCGCAGGATCGCGCTCAGGTTCGCCAGGTGCGCCGAGAACGTCGACAGATCGCCGAGCACCGACTGCTGGTCGCCGATATCGGCCAGCACCGCCGTGAAGAAACCGACGCGGCCGCCGGCGTCGGCAGGCACCAGCATGCCGGCGCGCGCGAGCAGCGCGGCCAGCCCCAGTGACTTCAGCAGCACGGTCTTGCCGCCGGCGTTGGGCCCGCTGATCACCAGCACCTTGGCCGGCTGGCCGTCGAGCGCGACGTCGTTGTCGACGACGCGAAAACCTTCGCGCGCCGCGCGCAGCGTGAGCAGCGGATGCCGGGCCGCGCGCAATGAGATGACCGGCTCGTCCGTGATCTCCAAGGCTTCGCCTCGATAGCCGACGCCGAGACGCGCCTTGGCCGCGACGACGTCCAGCGTGGCGAGCATCTCCAAATTGGCGCGCAGCGCGGGCGCGGCGCGCGCGACGTCGCCGGTCAGCTCCTCGAGGATGCGGCGCACCTCGCGCTCGATCTGCAGCTCGGCGAGCTTGAGCCGGTTGTTGAGCCCCACGACCACGGTCGGTTCGACGAACACCGTCTCGCCGGTGCGCGACGTGTCGTGCACGATCCCGAGGCCCAGCGACTTCGCCGACGCCCGCAGCGGCAGCACGTAGCGGTCCTCGCGCACGGTCCAGAAGCGGTCTTGCAACACCGACGCGTAGTCCTCGGACTGCATCAGGTTTTCGATCTCGCTACGCACGTGCGCCGACAGAGCCTCGCGCTCGCGGCGGAGCCGCGCCAGCTCGGGCGACACGCTGTCGCGAACGGCGCCCGACGAGTCGAACGTCTCCCGGATGCGCGTGACCAGTGGGCGGCAGGGATCGAGCGCCGCCATCATGGCTGCCACGCGCGGCGCGAGCTCCGCCGGAGCGCCCGCCGCCGCGCGCGAGTCTTGAGCCAGATCGGCTCCGCGTGCAAAGAACCGCGCCACCGATCCCGCGATCTCCCCCAGCTCGGCGACCGGGCGTAGCTCGTCGGGCCCCAGCGTCAGGCTGCGCTCCGCAGCGTCGAGAAATGGCTCGGCTTCGGGGAACGCCAGGCCCGGCAGCGCGTGGCCCGCGCGCAGCAGGCGCGCGACCTCGGCGACTTCTTCCAGCGCGGCGCGCGCCTCGTCCGGCGTCGCGTAAAGCGGCAGCGCTGCGCAGGCCGCCCGCCCGCGCTCGGACCGCGCCTCGCCCGCCAGGCGCGCCAGCACCTCGGGCCAGTCGAGGAAGCCGCGCGAACGTGCCTCCAGCGCGGAGCCAGGCGCTTCGCCGTCGAGATCGCGCGGCGCGGGCGCCGGCTCGGAGTTCACCATCGAAATTCCCGCAGAAGTCTATGAACGCCGCGCGCGCTGGGCGCCAGCTTCAGCTCACTCAGGCGCCCTGCTCGAGCAGGCCGCGAACATACTGCAGGAAACCGTCGGCCGGTTGAAACATGAACGCGTAGCGCCCGAGGGTGACGATCTCGCCGCCCTTGAGCCGCGTCCCCTTCTTGGGCTCCAGCTTCTGTCCGTCGAGCAGCGTGCCGTTGGTCGAGCCGCAGTCGAAGATCGAGATCTCGCCCGGCTGAAACTCGAAGAAGCAGTGCCGCTTGGAGATCGAGTACTCGGGGATCGCGACGTCGTTGTCGCCGGTGCGGCCCACCAGCACCGGACCGCGCGGCGAGAACGGCGCCTTCACGATCGGGAACACGCGATGCATGAGCGCGAGCGACTTGACGTCGCCGCCGCCCGGCTTCGACAACATCGTCACTTCGCGCGACTGCCGCTCGCCCACCAACTCCGCGGCGCGGCCAGTCACAATCAGCACGGGCGCGGAGTAGCGCCTGCGGAAAACCACCTCGCCGACGCGTTTCAATTCCTGCGCGTAATCCGTTAGGTAGACCGAAGCCACTCTCTCCATGAGTAACATTTTTCGGTCCCCACCGACAGGTCCCACCAGGCCTACAGCGGCGCCGGCCACGGTCGAGGTATGCACCGCTAGCGCGCTGGCGGCGGAGCGGCGGCACGGTGGCAAGCCAACGCGCGTTCGATGGCCCAGAGCAGCTCGTCGGCGTCGATCGGCTTCACCAGGCACTCGACCGCTCCGTATCCGCCAGCACGGGTGCACAGGTCGCGGGTCTCCATACCGGTCACCAAGATCACCGGCGGCGCCTGCTCGCGCGCCTGGATGCAGCGAATCAACTCCAGACCGTCCATCACCGGCATCTGCAGATCCGTCAAGACCAGATCCGGCCCCACGCCCGCTTGGTCCAGCCGCGCCAGCGCACGTGCGCCGTTGCCGGCCGCCTCGACGGCGAAGCCCGACTCTTCGAGCAAACCGCCCAGCGCCTGGCACGCGTCGCTGTCGTCGTCGACGACCAGGATTGTGTCACGATGTCTCATCACGACCAGGGAGGCAGCAAGAACGAAACCAACTCCCCGTCAGCGTCGGCGCGTAGGGGCCGCCGGTTAGGGTTACACGCGGGTAACCGCGGTGAGACGGCGGTTACTGAGGCTCGTCGGTGCCGTCGTCGGTCTGCTCGAGCTCCTCGGCTTCTTCCTGCTCGGCGATCTGCTTGCGCACGTCATCCATGTCCAGCGCGCGCGCGTTGGCGATGATCTCGTCGAGCGCCGCACCGGGCAGCGCGCCCGCTCGCGCGAAGACCAGCACCTGGTCGCGGAACACCATGAGCGTCGGGATCGCCTGGATCTGAAACGTGCCGGCGAGGTCGGGCTGCTCTTCGGTGTTAATCTTTCCAAACGTCACGTCGGCGTGCGCCTCTGAGGCCTTGTCATAGATGGGTCCGAACGTGCGGCACGGCCCGCACCAGGGCGCCCACCAATCGATCACGAGTACGCCGTCCTTCTCGACATATTGGTTGAAGTTTTCCGCGGTCAACGCAACGGTCGCCATTTCTTGCCTCCGGAATCAAGTATACAAGGAGGCTAGCGATTTCGCGTCCGCCCCGCTCGAGGCGCCCTTGATTGACGTAAAGAATCTATCCAAGAGCTACCGAGTTCACCGTCGGGCGCCCGGCCTGGGCGCAGCGCTGCGCTCCGTGATCAGCCGCCGTTACGAGGTGGTGAAGGCGGTCGAGGATCTCTCGTTCCACATCAACGAAGGCGAGCGCGTCGGCTTCCTCGGGCCCAACGGCGCGGGCAAGACCACGACGCTGAAGATCCTGTCGGGGTTGCTCTACCCGACCGCGGGCTCGGTGCGCGTCGGCCCGTTCGTGCCGCAGCAGCGCGACCCGCGCTTCCTGCAGCTCATCACGCTGGTGATGGGACAGAAGCAACAGCTGCTCTGGGATCTACCGCCGGCCGAGACCTACGCGATGAACCGCGCGATCTACGATCTGCCGCGCGCGCAGGCGGATGAGACGCAGAAGACGCTGGTCGAGCTCCTGGACATCGGCGACCTGATCACCAAGCCGACGCGCCAGCTGTCGCTGGGCGAGCGCATGAAGTGCGAGCTGGTCGCGGCGCTGCTGCACCGGCCGCGCGTGCTGTTCCTCGACGAGCCGACCATCGGGCTCGACGTGTCGATGCAGGCCAAGATGCGCGAGTTCATCCGCGACTACAACCAGCGCTTCGGCGCCGCGGTGCTCCTGACCAGCCACTACATGGATGACGTGACCGCGCTGTGCCCGCGCGTGATCGTCATCGACCGCGGCCACCTGATCTACGACGGCGACTTGCAGCAGCTGGTGCGGCGCGTGCGGCCCGACAAGCGCGTGTCGATCCGCCTGTCGGCGGCGATCGATCGCGCGCAGCTCGACAAGCTGGGCGCGGTCGTGTCGGTCGACGCAGCCCAGGTCGTGCTGTCGGTACCGGCGGTCAAGGTCAACGTGGTCGTGCGCGACGCGCTGGCGACGTTGCCGGTCGTCGATCTCACCATCGAGGATCCGCCGCTGGAAGAGGTCATGCGCGAGATCTTCAGCGCGCAGCGCGAGACGCGCGACCGAGCGGTGCCGTGACCCTCCGCCGCGCGATCCGCGCCTACCCGACGCTGTTGCGTGTCGGGCTGTCCGAGGTCGTAGCCTACCGCGCGGAGTTCCTGGTCTGGATCCTCACCACCAACATGCCGCTCGTCATGCTGGCGATCTGGCACGCGGTCGCCAAGGACGGCGCGGTGGGACGCTTCGACCAGAAGGAGTTCACCGCGTACTACCTGGCGGTGCAGGCGGTGCGGCTGCTCACCAGCACCTGGGTGGTCTGGCAGATGTCGATGGAGATCCGCGACGGCACGCCGGCGGCCAAGCTGCTGCGCCCGGTGCACCCGTTGTTTGCCTACAGCGCCGAGCACCTGGCCGCCGTGCCGCTGCGCGCGCTGGTGGTATCGCCGATCTTCGCGATCCTGTATTTCACGGCCGGTGACCGGCTGGCGATCCACGATCCGATGCTGCTGGCGATCGCCCTCGCCTCGCTCGTCGGCGCGTGGATGCTGATCTTCTTCACGATGGTGCTGCTGGGCGCGCTGGCGTTCTACATGGAGAGCGCGCTCGGCCTCTTCGAGCTGTGGCTGGGCATCCACGCGATCTTCTCGGGCTACCTCATCCCGCTCGAAGTCTTGCCGCCGTGGATCCGCGGCGCGACGCGCGTGCTGCCGTTCCGCTACATGCTCGGCTTCCCCGTCGAGACGCTGGTCGGGCTCGAAACGCACGCGAGCGCGCTGCGCGAGCTCGCCGTGCAGTGGGGCTACGTCGGCTTCTTCTTCGCCGTGAGCTTGCTGGTCTGGCGCGCGGGCGTGCGGCGGTTCGCCGCGTACGGGGGATGAGCGCGCGATGACCCTCTCGATGCTCGCCGATGCCCGACACGTCGTCCGCCGCTATCTGCGCCTGCTGCGCGTGCAGGTGCGCACGGCGACGATCGGCGCCATGCAGTACCGCGCCGACTTCGTGGTGCGCGGCTTCATCGCGCTCATCTGGATGGGCGTGGCGCTCGCGCCGTTGATCGTCGTCTTCGGCGCGCGCCAGCAAGTCGCCGGCTGGACGTTCGCGGAAGCGCTGGTGGTGGTGGCCTGGTTCACGCTGCTCAAGGCGGTGCTCGAAGGCGCGGTCAGCCCCAGCCTGACCGCGGTCGTCGAGCACGTGCGCAACGGCACGCTCGACTTCGTGCTGCTGAAGCCGGCCGACGCGCAGTTCTTGGTCTCGACGGCGAAGTTCGAACCGTGGCGCATCATCGATCTGCTGGGCGCGCTGGGAATCTTCGTCTACGCGTTCCGGCTGCTCGGACGCTGGCCGCACCCGGCGCAGCTGCTGCTGGCGCTGGTGTTCCTGGTGCTGGCGACGACGACGCTCTACTCGATCTGGATCCTGGTCGTCAGCGCCGCGTTCTGGGTGGTCAAGGTCGACAACCTGAGCTACCTCTTCGGGTCGCTGTTCGACGCCGGGCGCTGGCCGATCGACGTGTTCCGCGGCGTCTTCCGCGGCGCGCTGCGCTTCGCGTTCACGTTCATCTTCCCGCTGGCCTTGATGACCACCTACCCGGCGCAGGCCTTGCTCGGCAAGCTCGCGACCTCGACCGCCCTGTTCGCGCTCGGGGGCGGCGTGGTCTTCGCGACGGTCTCGCGCCAGGTCTGGAAGCGCGCGCTGAGAATGTACACGTCGGCCAGCTCCTAGCGGATCGATGCTGGTTGGCGCTGGCCGGCTTGAAGCGAAAGGGCACGCCTCTACGGATGAGCGGCGCTCTGAGGCGCCGAACATGGCGATTTTTGTGTTATGCTTAGCGAATGAAGTCGAAGGTGATGACTTCGCTAGGACGGCGAGGAGGCGTCGCGCGCGCACAAAAGCTCGACGACGCACGCCGCAAAGAGATCGCCAGCACCGCCGCTAGGAAGCGCTGGCAAGGTCCCGCCCTGGTGATCGACGCCGATCCTCGCGACAGTGGAGAGCTACTCAACTTCGTCGCCAACTACGGGGCGAAGGTTTCTAAGAAGACAGCTTCATGCGACCTCATCGGTGCAACGATGCGGGCGCTTCGTGTCAGCCGCGAAGATCCGTTCCTGTCCCGGATGTTGCCTGTGTTTCTCTGGCGCGTTCGCAATGAGATCAGCGTGGACGATCTCGTCACTCGCTCGAGAGCCGCAAGACTCGGTCCGGTTCTTGGTTACTTCCTCGAGTTGACCGCAAGGGTGAGTGGCTTCGGCGGATTCGCCGAAGCCATCTCAGGACTCAGAAGAGACGCAGTGGGTGTCCGGCCGACGTACTTCTACAAGCGGACAGGAGAAAGTCCGTTCGAAGCGATGGCGGCCGACGAGTGGACTCCTTCATTCGCCAAACGATGGGGCCTCCTCACCGGGACCTCGGTGGAGAGCTTCGCCTCGTACTTCAAAAAAGTCCGCGATCTGTGACGAGGTTCGGCCGCGCTCAGCTCGTGGCGTTTCTCCGGGCCATCGACCGGAACTTGACCGCGGACGTCGAGATCCTGGTGGTGGGCGGCGCGGCCGTCGTGGTCGGGTACGGCGCCGAGGCGATGACTTCCGATATCGACGTGCTCAAGATGGTCGGTTCCAAGGAGGCTTTCGGGGAAGCCGTCCACAACGCTCGGCAAGAGACGGGGCTTGCCGTCGGTGTCTCGGGCGCTACGGTCTTCACCTCGCCGGATGGCTTCGAGGAGCGCGTTCGGTCGGCTCGAGGCCTCCACATGGAGCGCCTCACGTTCAAGGTTCCGGAAAAGTACGACCTGGCGCTGTCGAAGATCGCCGCTTCCGGACAGCGTCCTCACGATCTCGAAGCCGTGGAACGCATGCACGTAAAACATCATCTCTCAAGAATGACCTTGGTCGAGCGGTTCGAGCGGGAGATGCGGAACGTGTCCGTTTTGGACTCGAGACAGCTATCTCTCACGGTGGCGATCGCGGTGGCCAGGCTCTATGGCTACGAGGAAGGAAAGGAACTGGCGAGGAAGTACGGCGTGCCCGTTCCTCGCCTCAAGAAGTAGAGGCCGCCCCACCGCCTCCGGCTACCGGGACACCTCTCGGCCGCGATCTCGAACTGGAGATTCGGCGCGCGCTCTGGCAACGTGGGCACGCAGGCAACTGAAATTGGACGCGGTCGAAAACCAGAGCGTTGTGAGCGCCGAGACCCCGGGCGGACAGCCCACCGCGTACGCATCCGCGGGCGACCTGGAGACCGAGATCGCGATCCTGCAAGCGCGCTGGCGCGGCGGTAATCCGGTCGATCCGGCCCTGCGCGCCTACTGCGCCGAACGGCTGGAGCGGCTGCGCCAGGCCTGGCGCGCGCGGCCCGAATCGTTCGCGCCCGCCTGGCTGAGCTTGCTCAAGGAGATCTCACAGGCGCTGAAGCTGCGCGCCGAGCAAGTGTCGCTGCGCCTGCCGCGGACACGGGCGGTGGTCGGCGATCCGCTCGACGTGCTGCGTACGACGTTCGGCTACGAGTCGTTCCGGGCCGGCCAGGAGGAGATCATCCGCGCCGTGCTCGCCGGGCGCGACTGCGTCGGCATCATGCCGACCGGCGCCGGGAAGTCGCTGACGTATCAGATCCCGGCGCGGCTGCTCGGCGGCACGACGCTGGTGGTCTCGCCGCTGATCGCGCTCATGAAGGATCAGGTCGACTCGATCACCGAGGTCGGGCTACGCGCGACCTACCTGAACTCCAGCCTGGATCTCGAGGAGCGGCGACGCCGCGTCGCCGGGCTCGCCTCGGGTGCGTACGAGCTGTGCTACGCGGCGCCCGAAGGGATCGAGGCGTCGGTCGGCAACGCGCTGGCGCGCATGGACCTGCGCCTGATCGCCGTCGACGAAGCTCACTGCATCAGCCAGTGGGGCCACGACTTCCGTCCGGCGTACCGCAACCTGGCGGGGCTCAAGCGCCGCTTCGGCGGCGTGCCGGTGCTGGCGCTGACCGCGACCGCGACCCCCGCGGTCACCAGCGACATCATCGAGCAGCTGGCGATGGTCAAGCCGCTCGCCTTCCGCGGCAGCTTCTTCCGCCCCAATTTGATGATCTCGATCTATCGCAAGGGCGGCGAGCGCGGCGACGGCGCCGGCGAAGTGCCGCGCGTACGCGAGGCGATCCTGCGCCTGGTGCGCGCGCGCGCCGGCCAGAGCGGGATCATCTATTGCCTCTCGCGCAAGTCGGTGGAGACGACCGCTGAGTACCTGAAAGATCAGGGTGTGCGCGCGGTCGCCTATCACGCGGGAATGGAATCCGAGCAGCGCAACCGCGCGCAAGAGGCGTTCCGTCGCGACGACGCCGACGTGGTGGTCGCCACGGTCGCCTTCGGCATGGGCATCGACAAGTCCAATGTGCGCTACGTGATCCACCGCGACATGCCGCGATCGATCGAGGGCTACTATCAGGAGATCGGTCGCGCCGGCCGCGACGGCATGCCGAGCGACTGCGTGCTCTTTTACTCGTGGGCCGACGTGATGAGCTACGACCGCTTCAGCGACGACGGCGACGGCGACGCCAACGTGGCCGCGCGCCAGCGCGCTCAGGTGCGCGAGATGTTCCGCTTCGCGTCCGCGCCCGGCTGCCGCCACCAGGCGGTCACGCGGTACCTGGGCGAGGAGCGAGGGGCCTGCGGCACGTCGTGCGATTCCTGCATCGGCGGCGACGTGCTCGCGGTCGCTGCGGTGGTCACGCCGGCGCGCCCGCGACGCGCGCCCGGGGCCTCGTCGCTACCGGGCGTCAGCGCCGAGATGGACGCCAAGACCGGCGAGCGCTTCGAGCGCCTGCGCAAGCTCCGCAAGCGAATCGCCGACGAGCGGTCGGTGCCAGCGTACGTGGTGTTCAGCGACGCGACGCTGCTGGCGATGGCCGATCGGCGGCCGACGACCGAGGCGGACATGCGCGGGATCTCGGGCGTGGGGCCGAAGAAGCTGGAGCAGTACGGTGAGGCGTTCCTGGCCGAGCTCGCGGCAGAGCCCGGCTAAGATCGACTCGCGTGGGCGCCCGGCCCCGTCCCCATGCCGCCGGTCACGCCCGCCGTCCCCACCCCGGTGGTATGCTGCCGCGGGACATGAACCAAGCTCGTTCGAGCTGGAATTGACGTGCGGCTTGCGATCGTCGTCGGCGTCGTGAGGCGGATCTCGAGACCCAGTCCCGCGCGCATCATCGCGCGCAGCCGGGCGCCGGCGCTGGCGATCGTGCTCGCGGCCACGCTCCTCGCGCCGCCCGCCGCCGCGGCCGAGCCAGCGCAACCAGCGAACGCAACACCCGGCGCGACGGCCGCCCCGACGACGCCAGCGCCCCGCGACGCGCCTCCCGAGTTCCCGCCCGACACCACGCCCCCCGAAACGCCGCCGCCGCTGCGCGAAGACGCGGCGCCGGAGCCCAACCTCCCCTCGTTCGAGCCCGGCTTCGGCCCGCGCTACCACATCGAGCAGATCGTCGTCTCGGGCAATCACAAGACCAAGACCGAGGTCATCTTGCGCGAGATCGGCATCGCGCCCGGCGATGTCATCAGCGCCTCCGACCAGCGCGTCGAGGCCGCGCGCTTCCGCCTGCTCTCGCGCGGCTTCTTCCTGGACGTGCGGCTGTCGCTGACGCGCGGCAAGAAACGCGGCGGAGCGGTCCTGCTGGTCGAGGTCGAGGAGCGCGGCACGATCGTCATCAACGAGCTCTATCCCAGCACCAGCGCGGCGACGACGTTCTGGGGCGGCATCGACGTCTCCGAGACCAACTTCCTCGGCCGCGGCATCAACCTGGGTGGCGCGTTCGTCGTCTCGACCACGCCCAAGGTGCCGCAGTCGCGCCGCGGCGTCGGCCTGCGGTTGCACGGCTCGCTGCCCGAGATCCCCAGCCTGGGCGTGAGCCTGTCGCTGACCGGGCTCTACAACGACGGTAGCGAGTTCTACCGCGTCATCGGCGCTGACACCGATCCCAACCCGGCCAACTTCATCGGCGTGCGCACGCGCCGCGCGGGCGGCATCCTGGGCGCGGGCAAGCCGCTCGGCCGCTACCTGCGCGTCTTCGCCGACCTGCGCGAGGAGGCGGTCAACGGCCAGCTGCCGATGGTGCGCGACCGCATCTACCAATCTGGCATCGTCAAACCGATCGACTTCGACGTCGATGAAGGGAACAGCCGCGTCGGCTCGTTCACGCTCACGCTCGACTACGACACGCGCCAGGACCCGGTCCTGCCGCGCTCGGGCGGCCGCTTCGTCGCCTCGATCGAGGGGGCGCACGGCGTGCTCGGATCGACCTACGACTTCGCCAAGGCGGTCGTGCAGGCGTCGGTCTACACGCGCATGCCGCACGGCCACGCGCTGGGCTTTCACCTCTTGCTGGGCGGGATCGTGGGCGACGCGCCCTACTTCGATCGCTTCTTCGTCGGCGACCTGAATCTACTCCTGCCCCGGCGCGCGCTCGGCATCAACTTCTCGACGCTGGCGTCGCGCAACCTGCTCGGCACCGGCATCGCCGGCCACCGCTACGACGACTACGCCGCGCGCATCCTGATCGAGTACGCGATCCCGATCTGGCGCCGCCACGGCTTCGTCTACGGCGGCGACGCGTTCGCCGCCATCGGCATGTTCGGCCTCGCCAGCGAGGTCGACTTCCGGCCACCCGACGACTTCGGCTGGAACAACCTCCCCATCGACATGACCGCGGACCTCGGCCTGCGCCTGGATACCTACGTCGGCGTCTTCACGATCTCGATCGCGAACGCCCTCGGTCGAAGCTCGTTCTGATGACTCCGCGCCGCCTCATCCTCCGCGCCTGCGCCGCCGCCGCCCTCGGGCTGATTCTCGCCCGCGGCGGCGCCGCGCGCGCGGCCGACCCGCTGCCGACGCGGGTCACCGGGATCGAGACGGCGGGCGGCAAGCTGCTGGTCAGCGTCGGGCTGCAAGACCTGATCGGAACTGTTGAGCGCCAGCGCCTGCGCTCCGGCTTCGCCACGCGCATCCTGGTGCGTGTCTACCTGCACGAGGACGGCGTCGACGAGCCGGTCTCGGTCGCGTTCCAGCGCGGCGAGATCGTCTACGACCTGTGGGACGAGCGCTTCCGCGTGCGCGTCACGCACGACTCGGGCCCCGACGCGCAGTCCGACGCGCGCACGCCCGATGAGGCGATCTGGCGCACCTGCGCGCTCTGGCACTTCCCGGTCGCCGACCTGCGCCGGCTGCGGCCCGGCACGCGCTACTTCCTGGCCTTCCGCGCCGACCTGAATCCGATCTCCGAGGAGCTGCTCGCCGACGTGCGGCGCTGGCTGGTGCAGCCACCCAACGGCCAGCGCCGCGTGGGCGCGGGCGACAGCGTGTTCGGCTCGTTCGTGAGCATCTTCGTGAACCCGCGCGTCGAGGACAGCGAGCGCCAGCTGCGCTTCCTGTCGCAACCGTTCATGATCAACCCGACTCCCGGAGGAAAATGAAGATTCGCCTGCCGGGCCGGTTCGAGTGGAAGATCCTGATCGCGCTGTTCATCATCGCTTCCCTACCGCTCGGCGCGGCGGCCTACCTGCTGTCGGTGACGCTGGGCCGCATCTCCGACATCACCGACCAGCACCAGAAAGAGGTGCGCAACTCGCTGGGCGGCGCCGTCGAGGTCTACCGCGCCTACTTCGCGCAGATGAAGGACGGGTTTCGCGAGCGCGCGGCCGAGATCGCGGCGACGCCGTTCGAGCACGCGTCGGACCTGGCCGCGGTCCCCGAGCTCCTGCGCGCACGTGTGCTCGAAGGCGATCAGGTCATCGACGAGTGGGCGGTCGCGCCGGAGATCTTCGAGCATGCGCGCGAGGCGCCGCCGAACCTGGTCGAGCTACCCGATTCCAAGTCGGGCGTGCCGCGCCTCCTCGAGCTGACGTTCGGGATCTCGCGCGAGATGTACAGCAACTTTCTCACGCTGCGCGAGGCGATGAACCGGGAGGATGACCTCGACCGCGCATTTCCGCTGATTTTTCCCATGATTTTTCGCGGATTGGGCATCGCGCTCGTGATCATCCTGGCGCTGGCGACGGTGCTGGGGCTGTTCGTCGCGCGGCGCGCGACCGGGCGCGTGGCGACGCTGCGCGCGGCGGCGCGCCGGGTCGGCGAGGGTGACCTGACGGTGCGGGTCTCTCCGCGCGGCAAGGACGAGCTGGACGAGCTCGGGCGCGCGTTCGATCGCATGGTGGCCGAGCTCGGCGAGACGCGCTCGCGCCTCGAGTATCTGCAGAAGGTGTCGGCGTGGCAGGAGGTGGCGCGCCGCCTGGCGCACGAGATCAAGAACCCGCTCACGCCCATCCAGCTGGCGGTGCAGGAGCTGGGCTCGAAGTACCGCGGCGACGATCCAGCGTACGCGCGCCTGCTGACCACCGCGCAGGAGATCTTGAAGGAAGAGATCGACTCGATGCGCCGGCTCGTCGACGACTTCTCTGCGTTCGCCAAGCTGCCCAAGGTCGAGCCGGCGCCGATCGACCTCGGGCAGGTCGTCGAGGACTTCGTGCGCGGCCACAACGCCTGGCAGCCACACGTCCGCTTCGACAAGCCGGCGGCGCCGGTCGAGGCGCTGTGCGATCGCATGCTGATCCGCCGCGTGCTCGCCAACCTGATCGAAAACGCGGTCCAGGCAGCCGAGGGCGCGGGCCGCGTGCCCGAGGTCGTGCTGCACGTCGATGCCGGCCGCGGCGGCGACGACGACCGCGGCCGCGTTGACATCGTCGTCGACGACAACGGACCGGGCGTGCCGGCGTCGGCGCGCGAGCGCATCTTCGACCCCTACGTCACGACCAAGGAGAACGGCACCGGCCTCGGCCTGGCGATCGTGCGCAAGATCGTGATCGATCACGGCGGTGACGTGGTCGTGGCCGCCGAGCCGTCACCGCTCGGCGGCGCGCGCTTCAAGGTCGCGATCCCCGCCGCTTCGCGAGCGGCTGCAGCGGCGGATGCCCCGGCCACGACAGCGCCGGACCCAGCGTCGTTTCCGTGATCCGGTCGGCGAGGACCGCGGCGGCCGAGGTGGCGAGCCGGGCCTCGATGCGCCCTCCGCGCACCCAGCAACGCAGGACGCCCTCCGAGTCGATGGTCAGCGTGGTCGGGTCGAGCGACTCCTCGGCGCCATCGGAGAGCTGGAGCGCGACCGTGCCCTGGGGCTCGAGGCGCAGCGCGCGCACGACGAGCGGCGTGTCGTCCACGTCGATGTACGCGAACCGGCGCTCGTCGAGGCGCAGGATGTAGCGGACATCCGCTGGGACCTGCACTTGGGCTTGCGGGTCAAGCTCGCCGGGCTGATCGAGCCGGTCGAGCCAGCGAAACAGCGCCTGGCGTAGGCCCTCGTGGCGGACCGGCTCGCCTTCGTGAATGAACTGACCCTCGCGGTCGATGCGGATCCCCGAACGTCGCAGGCGCTCGATGAGCTCGGGGTCAGGCTGCACGCCGGAGCTCTGAAATCAGGCGGCCGGTAGCCGCGTGGGAGTCCCAGGTGGGGGCGCGGGGTCGGTGGAGACGGTCGAAGACGACCGGGAAGATGCGGCGGACGGGTCGGCGAGCAGCAGCGCGATGCGATCCTTCGTGCGCAGCTTCTCTTTCTTGAGACGAGCGCGTTCTATCTGCTCGTCGGAGGTCAAGGACAGGTGGCGTTCCAGCTCGGCCAGGCGGCGTTCTATTTCGCCGTGCCGTTTACGCAGCTCCACCACCTCCACGGATGCCGAATTCGCGTCCACGCGGATCTTCTCCATCGTGCCTCCCCGGCGCGGCCGCGGTGGCCTGCACCGGGTACACGCCCGGCTTCGACCACGCGTTTGAAGTTCGACCGCCCATCCAAAAAGCCTAGCGCCGATCTGGGTTGGAGGTCAAACACCTACAACCACTGATGCCTGGATAGACGCTGTCGGCCAAGAGGACGGGCCGCTAGAAGGCCGGACGGGCTTCGAAACGCGCGATATCGGGTTCGGCGGATTGCAGGAACGCCAGCTCATCGACGCCGTTGAGCAAACAGTAGCGCGCAAACGGCTCGACCGTGAACGGGGCCGTGGTGCCGTCGGGGAGGCGCAGCACCTGGTCCTCGAGCGAGATCGTGACCTCGGTCCCGGGCGCGCCCAGCAGGCGCTTGTGCAGCGCCGGCTCGACCACGATGGGCAGCAGGCCGTTCTTGAGCGCGTTGTTGCGGAAGATGTCGGCGATCGAGGTGCTCACCACCGCGCGGAACCCGTAGTCCACGAGCGCCCAGGGAGCGTGCTCGCGCGACGAGCCGCAGCCGAAGTTGTCGCCCGCGACCAGCACCTGCGCGCCCTGCGCCTCGGGCCGGTTGAGCACGAAGTCGGCCTTGCGCCCGCCCTGCGCGTCGTAGCGCCAGTCGGAGAACAGCTTCTCGCCGAGCCCGCTCTTGGTCGTACCCTTGAGGAAGCGCGCCGGGATGATCTGGTCGGTGTCGACGTTGTCGATCGGCAGGATCACGGTGCGCGAAACGATCGTCTTGAGCGGTTCCATCAGATGAGCTCCCGGGCGTCGGTGATCTTCCCAGTGACGGCGGCGGCGGCGGCGGTGAGCGGGCTGGCCAGAAACGTACGGCCGCCGGTGCCCTGCCGGCCCTCGAAGTTGCGGTTGCTGGTGCTGACCGCGTACTGGCCCGGCTTCAGCTGATCGCCGTTCATCGCGATGCACATCGAGCAGCCCGCCTCGCGCCAGTCGGCGCCGGCGTCGCGGAAGATCTTGTCGAGCCCCTCGGCCTCGGCCTGTTTCTTCACGCGCTGCGAGCCCGGGACGACCATGGCGCGCACGTTGCTCGCGACCTTGCGGTCCTTGAAAATGGTGGCCGCCTGGCGCAGGTCGGAGATGCGCGAGTTGGTGCAGCTGCCGATGAACACCACGTCGATCGGGTGGCCGAGCAGCGGCTGGTCGGGCGTGAGGCCCATGTACTTCAGCGCCTTTTCCATCGTGGCGCCGTCGGGGGTGGGCACGGCGCCGCGGATGGGGATGCCCATGCCGGGGTTCGTGCCGTAGGTGATCATCGGCTCGAGCGTCGCGCCGTCGAAGCGCTCCTCGCGATCGTAGACCGCCCCCGCGTCGCTGGGCAGCGTGCGCCAGTAGGCGACCGCGCGCTCCCAGGCCGCGCCCTGCGGCGCGCGCGGGCGGCCGGCCAGGTACGCGAACGTCGTCTCGTCGGGCGCGATCATGCCGGCGCGCGCGCCGGCCTCGATCGACATGTTGCAGACGGTCATGCGCTCTTCCATCGACAGCGCGCGGATCGCGGAGCCGCGGTACTCGATGACGTGGCCGGTGCCGCCGCCGATGCCGAGCCGCGCAATGACCGCGAGGATCAGGTCCTTGGCGGTCACGCCCGGCGTCAGTCTGCCCTCGACGGTGATGGCGAGAGTCTTGGGCTTCTGCTGCAACAAGCACTGCGTCGCCAGCACGTGCGACACCTCGCTCGTGCCGATGCCGAACGCCAGCGCGCCGAATGCGCCGTGCGTGCTGGTGTGGCTGTCGCCGCACACGATGGTCATGCCCGGCTGGGTGACGCCGAGCTCGGGACCGATCACGTGCACGATCCCCTGCCCTTCGGTGCCGAGCGCGTGGAGCTCGATG